>Ga0079224_100004066_pt1 | contig 18718 bp, 17 predicted proteins | sample Stecom2015_FD_80414 | JGI IMG/M metagenome (GOLD analysis project Ga0079224, IMG submission 80414) | Agricultural soil microbial communities from Utah to study Nitrogen management - Steer compost 2015 | ecosystem: Environmental > Terrestrial > Soil > Agricultural land | place: USA: Utah... | reverse complement strand
TTAGAGAGAGTTCCTTTTGCTTTGGCTAAACGCAAAGCAATCAAAGTCAATACTGTAATTTGAGTAGTAAATGCTTTTGTTGAAGCCACACCAATCTCAGGACCTGCGTGTGTGTAAGCTCCCGCATCGGTTTCTCTCGAAATCGAGGAGCCTACCACATTACAAACTCCAAACACAAAAGCACCCTCTTTTTTAGCCAACTTAATTGCTGCTAAAGTATCTGCCGTTTCTCCGGATTGAGAAATGGCAATTACTACATCTTTTGGAGTAATTATCGGGTTTCTGTATCTGAATTCTGATGCGTATTCTACTTCAACAGGAATTCTTGCAAATTCTTCTATAATGTATTCTGCAACCAATCCGGCATGCCAAGAAGTTCCACAAGCAATAATCAAAATGCGATTTGCATTGAGGAATCTCTCCAGATTATCTTCTACCCCGGCCATTCTAATAAGCCCTTTGTCTGACAACAATCTACCTCTGTAAGTGTCTTTAATTACAGTCGGTTGCTCATAAATTTCTTTGAGCATAAAGTGGTCATAACCACCTTTTTCAATTTGTTCCAAATTCAATTGAAGTTCCTGAATATAAGGATCTACCAAAGAATCATCTTTTATTTTTCTTATTTTCAAAGGTTTATGACATCTAATAATAGCCATTTCTTCATCTTCTAAATAAATGGCATTAGATGTATATTCAATAAAAGGAGAAGCATCCGAAGCTACAAAATATTCTCCTTCTCCGATTCCAATAGCAAGTGGACTACCTAAACGAGCAACCACTAATTCGTTTGGTTTTCTTTTGTCAAAAACCACAATAGCATATGCCCCAACTACTTGGTTAAGAGCAATCTGAACTGCCTTGCCTAATCTTACATCATTTTGTTTTTGGATATCTTCAATCAGATTGACCAATACTTCTGTATCTGTATCCGATTTAAAAATATATCCTCTTTTTTGAAGCTCTTTTTTTAGAGGTTCGTAGTTTTCAATAATTCCATTATGAACAATAACTAAATTTCCGGAATTAGAAAAATGAGGATGTGAATTTATATCATTTGGTACTCCGTGTGTTGCCCAACGAGTATGTCCAATACCAATACTCCCTTCAAGAGGAATTTCTGCTTGGGCTTTTTCATGTAAGTCTGATACTTTTCCTTTAGTTTTAGAAAGATTTAACTCTCCTTCATTATATAAAACTACTCCTGCACTGTCATATCCTCTATATTCTAATCGCTGCAATCCTTTGATAATAACAGGATAGGCTTTTCTATGTCCAATATATCCAACTATTCCACACATAAGCTTAATTTTAAGGTTTAGTATAAAGAATTTCTAATCTTAGCTTTTTATCAGTTTCCAAAGTATTGGTTCCGTATAATATTGTTCCAAGAGGATTCATCGCTGACGAAAACGGAGCATATCGGTATGGACTCGTGTCGGGAAGACCTATTCCGTCTTTAAGAGTAGCCATTCCTAATATGTTAATACTTTCAGTTACAGAAAGCCCCAAAGTTACATTTTTTGCATCTTTATTTTTGATAAGATTTTTAATATGACCGGTTATTCTTATTTTATAATACTCTTTTCCTTCTTCTTTAAATAAAAACCCTCCAAATACATATTTGTTACCTTTAGGGTCTCCATAAGTGGTTCCATCCAAATTATAATCAATTAACGGAGTGTTATTAATTGCATCAAACAGATATATTCTTAATGGGACATTTTCTAGTTGGTCCATTTGAGATTTATCAACATACACCATCAGGTATGCTTCATTGATAAGCCAATTCTCATTTTCTGCTGTTTCTCTTAGCGATTCCAACTCCTCTGACACTCCTTCGGAATCAGTATCTCCAAACAAATTTATATAAGCTAATGAACCTTCCGAACCTTTTATATAAAGTTTTTCATCACCGGAAATCGGGTTAGAGGAAGTCAAAGCATTTTGATATTCTGAAGAAAATTGATTTTGTACTAAACTCACTCTATGTCCTCCTAAATTCAAAACCAATGTTTTTTCTTCATCTTCAATCGGTGTAGTATAATACACTGTTATTTTTCCTTTTGAAAAATCAAGCTGCATCAAATGACTTCCTTGACCAATATCTTCTACGCGAAAAAACAAACCTCTAAAATAATTTTTAAAAGCATTTTCACTATCCATCTGACCGGCAGGAGCATGGAAGATTTTTTCCTGAAAAAAGTTTTTATTAAGCTCTATTTTCATTTGAGGATTAACTCGCTCTTTTATTTTTTCTTCCCCGTCATCATCTATCTCGTAGATAATATGTTCGGCACTACTGAAATAAAACTCATCATTTTGCGCTACATCTGTAGAGTTATTAAGCCTCCCGTCTGCACCAAATGGAATTTTAGCATTATTTATCTCGTTATATAAATCCGTATAATATTTCTGAACTTCTTCAAAGTTGGTTGAAGGATCAAAATCTCTCAAATAGTAGCCTGATTCATATATATCAAGCTTAAATTTTCCTGTTTTACCATAGAGAGAGTCTAACTCGAAAGTTCTGTTTCCGTTTTCGTCTGTTTCTTTAAGGGTACTAAAATACGGGATAGTAAGTTCAACTCGGGTAACTGTAGGAGACACAATATCTGCCGTTGGATTAGTTCCGGCAGGAAATTCAAGTTGTGTTACATAACTTACTACTGACTTACCGAAGACAGGATTATCAATTACTCCCAAACTATTCACCATAAACCCATTGGATTGAATAGGTCCGGTAGCGCGACTGTAAGCAACAACATTCTGAACTGAATACGTTTTTGCATTCATATTTTCATCACCTACAATACCGGATCCTACTGTGGTGAAATCATCATCACAAGAGTATAATCCTAAAACTACAAATAACGGTAAAACCTTTCTTGACCAAGAAACAACTTTCATAAAAACAAATAATTATAAAACATGATTTTTATAAAAATCCGTATATGCCTGAGCAAACGAATCTTTGGACACGAAAGGTAAAAAAGGTTTCCCCGAAGATTCTATAAATTCTGTTAAAGTTGGAGAAATATTACTAGAACCAATAACAATAGCATCCGAGTTTTCAATGGCGACTTTCAATACATTTTCACAACTCGGATTGTCTAAACAGGCCATTGTGCTTTCCGGGATTTTATCAAAAAGCAATTTTTCTTTAAGTTCTTTAGAAAGTGTCCCTTTAAATGACTGCTCATAAACAGAAGTTACTACTTTAGTATCTTCAAATAACTTTTCATTAGAATAATAATGCTTCATATATAACGGAAGCAAACTTGAAAGCCAACCATGAACATGAATGATATCAGGAATCCAATTGAGTTTTTTGATAGTTTCAACCACTCCTTTAGCAAAGAAGATAGCTCTTTCATCATTATCTTCAAAAAGATTTCCGTCTTCATCTTCGTAAGTAGCTTTTCTCTTGAAGTATTCATCATTATCAATAAAGTAAACTTGAATTCTCTCTTTCGGAATTGAAGCCACCTTAATAACCAACGGCATATCCACATCATTGATAACAAGATTCATCCCCGAAAGACGGATTACTTCATGAAGCTGATGTCTTCTTTCGTTTATATTCCCGTAGCGTGGCATAAAAATCCGTATTTGCCCGCCTATGTCATTAATCATTTTTGGTATATTGTATGATGCTAAAGACACTTCATTTTCAGCAAGATACGGAACAACCTCGCTGGACACATACAATATTTTCTTTTCTTCCATAGTTTAATTTCTGTGATTTTTGACACAAAACAATATGCAAAGTTACAAAAATTTATGCAATTATAAATCAATTCAGTAAGTTTGCACCCCAAAACCAAATATTTAAATGGTCATTTTTAACAATAAAAAGGATTTAAAAAACTATCTGAAACCCTTTTCTGATAGTAATAAAACCATTGGTTTTGTTCCTACAATGGGTGCTTTACACAACGGACATTTATCTTTATTTCAAAAGTCGGTGGAACAAAACGATGTAACAGTAATCAGTATTTTTGTAAATCCTACTCAGTTTAATAACAAAGAAGACTTAGAAAAATACCCGAGAACACTGGAGAGTGATATAAAAAAAACAGAAACTCTAAATCCGAATATTATCGTTTATGCTCCTACCGTAAGTGATATTTACGGAGAAAATGTTGTTTCAGAAAAGTTTGATTATGATGGATTAGAAAATCAAATGGAGGGCAAACAACGTCCCGGGCATTTTGACGGAGTAGGAACCATTGTAAAAGCCCTTTTTGAAGTCGTCAAACCCACAAAAGCTTATTTCGGAGAAAAAGACTATCAACAAGTTCTTATCGTAAAAAAAATGGTCGAAAAACACAATCTTCCTGTTGAAATTGTCATTTGTCCGATTCTGAGAGAAAAAAACGGATTGGCTATGAGTTCTCGTAACGAAAGACTTTCGGAAGAAGAACGTGAAAAAGCCGGAATTATTTATCAAACTCTACTTCAAGCCAAAGAGCTTTTTCAAACAAAAAGCCCAAAAGAAGTTTATAATTTTGTTTACCAAACTTTTCAATCACAAAATTTTTTACAACTTGAATATTTTACCATAGCAGACAGCGAAACGCTTGTGGAAATCACCGAAAAACAAGAAACCAAAAAGTATCGGGCTTTTATAGCGGTCAATATAGGCAAAGTAAGACTTATTGACACCATTTCGCTAAATTGATTACCTTTGCAAAATGAAAATTGAAGTTTTAAAATCGAAAATTCATCGGGTTTCGGTAACGGGAGCCGATTTGAATTATATAGGGAGTGTTACCATTGACGAAGAACTGATGGAGGCAGCTAACCTTATTGAAGGAGAAAGAGTTTATATTGTAAATGTAAACAATGGGGAACGTTTCGATACATATGTCATAAAAGGAAATCGAAAAAGTGGAGACATAATCCTGAACGGACCGGCTGCTCGTAAAGTACAAAAAGGAGATATAGTTATTATCATTTCTTACGCAACAATGGATTTTGAAGAAGCAAAAACCTTCAAACCAACCATTATTTTTCCTAACGAAAAAACCAACTTATTGAGATAACTTTGGGTAAAACGGTAAAAAAATGGCTTTCAATATTAATTCCCCTACTATTGGGAATTTTTTTTATTGTTTATGCCTATAAGCAATTTACTGAAGAACAAATACAAGACATTCTCAACTATTTTAAAAATGCTGATTATTTTTACGTTTTTATTTCAATAGTTTTTGGATTTATCGGTTCTGTTGCCCGGTCATACCGTTGGAAATACACTTTAGAGTCTTTGGGTTATGATATTCCTTTCAAAAATCAATTTTTAGCCGTAAATGTGAGTTATCTGATGAATATGTTCATCCCTCGCTCAGGAGAAATATCAAGAGCTTTAGTGCTTAAAAATTACGAGGGCATTCCTTTTGATAAAGGCTTTGGGACCATTATTGCAGAAAGAGTTATTGACTTGATTATACTTTTCCTTTTTATGGGACTCATACTCTTTCTTCAGTTCAACATTGTCAAAACATTTATTTTAGATTACATCCCACAAGATAAAATTGTACTTATTGCAATAATCGGGTTGTTTGTAAGTTCTTTGCTATTTGTAGCTTACAGATATTCTAAGCTCCAATTCATCATTGCTTTAAAGCAAAAATTATCCGGTTTAAAAGAAGGTTTTTTAAGTGTGATACACATGAAATCCAAGTGGCCATTTTTGTTATATACCATCCTAATATGGTTTTCATATGTAATGATGTTTTATGTGGCTATTTTTGTGTTTCCCGAAACATCAACATTGAGTTTTACGGCTGTTCTTACAACTTTTGTTGTTGGGAGTATTGCTATTGCCTTTACCAATAACGGGCTGGGTTCTTATCCGTTTTTAGTATCAGAAATACTTCTTTTTTACGGTATTTCGGCTACGGTTGGAAGTGCTTTTGGTTGGATTGTATGGACTTCTCAGACTTTATTTACCATCATTTTAGGGCTTGTTTCATTATTTCTGCTGCCTATTTTAAATAAAGTAAAGCCAAATGAAACTCAAACCATTTCTAAATAAAGCACGTAAAATACCTTAATTACTTTTATTTTCCTTAAAAACGTAAAACTAAAATACTTTACCTTTGTTCTTATGAGTACACAAAACCATATCTTATACTTCACTCATGGTAGTGACGAATATCTGAACGAAGCTGTTTTTGCTTTACTTTCTTATTATGCACATCATACAAAAGACGAAAACAAAGTAGTTATCTATACCGATAATATTGATTATTTCACGCAAAGACTCCCTCCCGACATCGAATACGTTTTGCTGAATAAGGACATTATTAAAAAGTGGGCTGGTGATATTAATTTTGTCCATCGCATAAAAATTGAGTTATTAAAAGATTTTTCTACCCGGTTTTCCGGAAATGTTTTGTATTTGGACAGTGATACCTACTTCAAACAAAACATTTCTGAACTTTTTTCCCATATTAATAATGGCTCTTATGTAATGAGTCTCAATGAAGGCTCAATGGGAGAAAGAAAGAACAAAATCATTCGAGATTTTGACAATTATCTCAAAAGAAAGAATTATGAGGCTGTTATAGACAGAAAAAAGTTTGTTTTTTCAAAAGAGACTAAAATGTATAATGCCGGAGTTATAGGGTTAAACATCCCAAAAGACAACGAAATATTCAATAATGCTTTAGCTCTAACAGATTATATTTATCCTGAAAACCCATCACATGTAGTAGAACAATTTGCTTTTTGCTATCTGCTGCAGTCAAAAAATCCAACCATTATTGAGGCTGAGCCTCTAATCCACCACTACTGGTATTTTAAAGAATTTCGAGGAATTATCAATCGTTTTTTTGAGCAAAACAAAGACAAATCTTTTGACGAGCTGGTAAAACTTTCTCTACAACTCAATCCGGAAAGAATGGGTGCAGAAAAGTTAAAGTATAAGAATATGAGTTTTTTTGAAAAGCTCATTCAAAAAGTAACCAAATTCAGAAAATGGAAGATTGTTGAATAAATCAGCTTTCCTCTTAGTATTTATCGGATATTTACTTTAAAGAGTTGTTTTCCTTGCAAAAAACCTTCTAAAACATCATTAGTTTCTATTCTTGATACTCCACTTGGCGTACCTGTATATATCAAATCACCTGTTTTTAATGTAAAATACTGAGAAGCATACGCTATTATCTCGTTGATTTTCCAAATCATGTGATTGGTATTTCCTTTTTGTTGAGAAATACCGTTTTTCAAAAGTTCAAACGTTAAATTATTCACATCCAAATCCGCAACAGGAATAAAATTACCTATAATCGCAGAATTGTCAAAAGCTTTAGCCTTTTCCCAAGGCAATCCTTTTTCTTTCAATTTCTGTTGGACGTCACGAGCGGTAAAATCAATTCCAACTGAAATTTCGTTATAGTATTTATGTGCAAATTTCGGCTCAATATACTTACCTACCTTAGCTATTTTAACCACTACTTCGATTTCATGATGTACATCGCAGGAAAATTCCGGGAGATAAAAATCTCCTTCTTTAAGTAAAGCCGTATCAGGTTTCAGAAAGATAACAGGTTCTTCGGGCTTTTCATTGCCAAGTTCAGAAATATGATTGACATAGTTGCGTCCTATACAGATGATTTTCATTCGCTTTGTAATTTTTCCGTTATTTTCTTACCTATCCCATATATCAAGTGACATTATCTAATATTTTAATCAAAAGTAGTCGCTAAATCTTCCAAAGCAACGTGCCAACTTTTGATGCTAATTCCAAACGTGTTTTTTATTTTGGATTTATCTAATACACTATATTTAGGACGGGTGGCAGGTGTAGGATAAGCACTTGTCGGAATGGGTTTCAGGTCTATTTCTATGTTGTTTAACTCAAAGATCTTGTGAGCAAAATCAAACCAAGAACAAGTTCCTTCATTGGAAAAATGATAGATTCCATATTTAGGTTGAGAATCACCCTTTACTTGTTGAATAATTTGGACAATAGCTTGAGCAAGACAATTCGCATTAGTCGGAGTTCCGATTTGGTCGTTTACGACGTTTAGAGTGTCTCTTTCTGAAGCCAAGCGAAGCATGGTTTTGTAAAAATTATGTCCGAATTGGGAATAAACCCATGAAGTACGGATGATAAAGTATTGCTCTAAGGTTTTCTGAATTTCTTGTTCTCCTTCGAGTTTGGTTTTCCCGTAAACGTTCTTCGGATTGGTAGCGTCCGATTCTGTATATGGTGTGTGTTTTTCTCCGTCAAAGACAAAGTCGGTAGAAAGATGAATCAGTGTTGAGCGGTATTTTTGACAACTTTCGGACAGGTTTTTTACGCCCAAAACATTGATTTTATGGGCTGCTTCTGGTTCTGCTTCGGCTTTATCAACCGCCGTATAAGCGGCACAGTTGATACAAAAGTCGGGGTTCAGCTGTTCAAATATACTTTCGCAATTTTTTTTGTCGGTAATATCCAAGGTTTTGGAGTCCATAAATATGAATTCACCTCCGAAAAAGCCTTTGGAAACTTTTTGAAGAGCCTGTCCCAATTGTCCGTTTGCACCGGTTACCAGAATTACCATACTTTTCGGGCGTTTGCTAAAATTGGGTTATTTTGATCTTTTTCGGAAACGATGAGGTTTTCTTTCGGAAAGTTCCAGTCAATTCCAACTGTAGGGTCATCATATGCTATTCCGCCCTCGGATTCTTTATTGTAAAAATTATCGCATTTGTAGCTGAATAAAGCTGTTTCGCTCAACACCAAAAATCCGTGGGCGAATCCTCTGGGAATAAATATCTGGCGTTTGTTTTCACTGCTTAGCAGAACGGCTACATATTGCCCATAGGTTTCAGATTCGGGTCTGATGTCTACTGCTACGTCCAATACTTCTCCTTGCAGAACCTGAACGAGCTTGGCTTGAGCAAACTCTCCGGTCTGGTAATGAAGCCCCCGGATTACTCCTCTGGAAGAAAAAGATTGGTTGTCCTGAACAAAGTGTACTTTTATTCCGGTATGTTCTTCAAAAGTCTTTTCGTTAAAGCTTTCGAAGAAATACCCTCGTTGGTCAAAAAATACTTTCGGCTCAAGGATAAGACAGCCTTTTAGTTTGGTCGAAATTACATTCATTATTTGATGTTAAAAATCTGTTCTAATATTTTTATGGTAATCAGATAGGTCGGTTTTACCCCCGTAGTTCCTAAACCTCCCGAAGCCAGTGTACTTCCGGTTTCGAGTGGGTTGTCTGATGCGTAATATGCATAGCGCACTTTTACGTCTTTCGGTATGCTTTTTCTGATTTTTGAAGCCGATTGTATAGCCTTTTGATAATGAGCACCTTCCATCTCTAGACCTATAACTCCCCAAGTGGATTTGTGGAAGAAATAGAGAAGGTCTTTGTTTTGGAGCGATGTTCCGAGTACGGTCACCATGTTTCCGGCATATACCGGAATACCATACCCTTCAAACATTTCTTTGGTAAGCTCGTTTTCAAACGGATAGTTGTCTCCGGTTCCTTCGTTGACGTGAGCCGAAGGAATCATAATATCGCCTTTGCCTCCTTCCAAAATACCGGCTTTACCCATAATGGAAACGGATTGAACGTTCAGATAAGTTCTTTTATCCCCTTCTTTATACGGCTTCAAAAGTTCGTCAATAGTTTCGTAAGCTTGCTCTCCGAAGGCGTAGTCCATGACAATAATTACGGGATTGTCCGGAACGTTAGCATTTGGAAAGTTTGACTTTTTGAAGTCGATTTTTGCCGTGTCAAAAATTTGAACATCGATGTTGGTCCCCGAAGTATCCCAAAGTTGAATCATGCCGTTTTTCAGAGCGGCTGCTTCTACCTTTTTGCGCAAATCACTATTGTTGGGATTGCTCAAAGCCTCATAGACCTCAATGTCATCTGCATTTTTAAATTGGGGTTTAAGCGTCGAGATGGCAAAGAGCGAGTTCATTACCGAGTGCATATTGGCGCTGATAATGTGAATAGGACGCTGCAACAAGCCGTTTTCTTTGAGCGTCTGCTTGATGTTGTTTGCCCAGATTTCGCCATGAATGTGATGCCCCAAACGCTCTCTAAGGATAGGACTAAAAGTAATTACGCGTTTGTTGTTGTGAACCACTTCTTCTATAGCCAGCTTTCCGAGCCAGTAAATGATGTGAAGGAATCTGTCCGGATTTTCAGGAATGGCAAACGAATCATAGATATTAAGCACCTCTACAAAGGTTCTTCCCAACATGTTTGACACGTGCGCAATGGCTTTTTCTTTCTCTTCCTGAGTGAGTGCTTCTTTGCGATCTACTAGGGTTTCGAGCGTTTTCCAATCACGAGTTACGTCGCCCGTAATTTCATTTATCAATACATGATTTTTAATCTTGTGCGATTCGATGAAAATAAAGGTAAGATGTGTCAGTATATCATAAATATCCGAACGACCGCGCGTGATTTCGATGTTCATCTGCTCGTTGTCGATGCGGTAGCAGTTTCTTCTCCTCTTTGGCGGAACGATGGCTTTGAAGTGTGATTTGGAATAACCTTCGTCCGAAATTAGGTTGATATAACGACACTCTTCAATCCCGATAGGGAGTCGTTCGATTACATACAGAAGCCCGTTGAGTTCGACTTTTTCACTGTTTATCGAGCCATAAATCTCCGGGCGTAGCTGTAATAGCGCTTCGCGAAGCGTTTCTCCCGAAACGCCCATAGGCTTGTAAAACCCGCGATTGAACAAATGCCTCATCGTGATATACATCCTCTCGATGGCTGCCGAAGATTCCTGAGCTCTTGTTCGTTCTATATTCCTAAATTGCGTCATATCTTAACTCATTTATTGAGACCCAATTATTATAGAATTTTCTACAATTATATTGAGAATTCTCTTTTTCAAACCATTCATTGTCTTACAAGACAATTCCCTAATGACAATTACTCTCTATCTTGTCAGTTAGTCTTTTAGCTTGTTCTTTCTGAGAGTCATTTTTACCGAAAAACAAAGCTTTTTCTAAATAATCTTTTGCCGTTACACACTCTCCGTTAGAGTAATAGGCCTCAGACAATGCATAATAAAACGAAAAATATTGTTCTTCTTCCTTCAAATAAGATTCGCCTTCGTTTAATATTTCTATAGCTCTTCCCGGTTCTCCTTGCTCTATAAGAAGTTTACTCAGCTCAACATACGTGTCCAAATATTCAGGATGAGCTTCTTTACTGGCGTAATATATCTCTATTGCTTTATTTTTATCTCCATAATTGTTTTCAACCTCCGCAAGAGTGTTTAAGACAAAGGCATGAAGAGGTTCTATTTCATACACTTCATAAAAACGTATTTTTGCTTCTTCTATATTTCCTTGCTCTAAAAGTTTTTGTCCTTCAACAAAAAGATTTCGTGTAAAATCATCCTTAAATTGGCTTAAAAGAACTTCGGTTTTGTGTTCTGAGGTTGCATCTTTTTGACTGTTTTTACACGAAAAAAAGCTAAAACAAATTGCAAAACAAAAAATTAGATTGATTTTTTTTAATGTCATAAAACTATTTTTGGTTACAATTATACAAATATAATCCGAAATAAGTTTGATTAGGCAGGTGATATTAAAAATTCGGTAGTAAACCTTAACCGAAAAATTTTTATTCACACAGTGTTTCCTACTCCGAAAATGTAAAAAGAAGTAAAAGCGATGGAGATTTACTTTTTACAAAACTCTGTCTCAAGTAAAAAGTAAAAAAGGAAGTTTATTGTACTCAAGCAGAAAAAGGAAATTTATTCGTTATGCAAAAACGCCTTTTTGTTGAGCAAAGTTTCTTTGTCTTCTACATTATTTTCATCCGGAATACAACAATCTACAGGACACACTGCCGCACATTGAGGTTCTTCATGAAATCCTATACATTCAGTACATTTATCAGGAACGATGTAGTAAAATTCATCAGAAATCGGGGTTTGAGCTTCATCAGCATCAACTTCTTTTCCGTTAGGTAGTACTATTTTTCCGCTGAGTTTTGTTCCGTCTTTGTATCTCCAATCATCTGCTCCTTCGTATATTGCATTATTTGGGCATTCCGGTTCACATGCTCCACAGTTAATGCAATCATCAGTAATTATAATTGCCATTTTATTTTTTGTTTAATGGTTTCAGGTTTAAAGTTTCCTGTTTTTGATGAATTAAACCTATTTTTGTGCAAAATTACGAGCAAAACCATTCATAACCAAATTATATGATGTTAGAAAAAACAAAAATAGCGTTTGCAGAATTAGGAAAATTTTTAAGTCAATTTTCCGATGAAAACCCGACAAAAAAGACAGATGTACTTTATAACGATTTGTTTTTTGATGATTTTCTGAATCTTATCGAAAATCAAAAGCATCATAACGGTTGGTTTACTAAAGAACAAGTTTGTTTTGCAATTAAATCTTGGGCAGAGGCTCTTACTCCTAAAAATCTTAATCAGTGGCTTTCAACTTATCAAATAAAAGAGCAACAACCTAAAACTATCGGATTGGTTTTGGCAGGAAATATTCCTTTAGTAGGATTTCACGATTTTTTGAGTGTACTTATTTCAGGACACAAAGCTCTTGTTAAGACTTCATCAAATGACAAGCAACTACTCCCGTTTTTAGCTAAATACCTGATTAAAATACATTCTGAATTAAAAAATCGCATTGAGTTTACAGATGAAAAGTTACAAGGATTTGATGCTGTCATAGCAACCGGAAGCAATAACACTGCTCGTTATTTTGAGTATTACTTTAAAAATAAACCAAGCATTATCCGAAAAAATCGAAATTCGGTTGCGGTTTTAAACGGAGAAGAATCTCAAGAAGATTTAAACGCTTTAGGAAGAGATATTTTTACTTATTTCGGATTAGGTTGTAGGAATGTTTCAAAATTATTTGTACCTAAAAATTACAACTTTGAACATTTTTTTGAGGCAATGTACCAATATCGAGGGGTGATTGATCATCAAAAATACATCAACAATTATGACTACAATAAAGCTGTTTTTCTGATGAGTAATTTTTTGATTTTGGATAACGGCTTTATGGTCCTCAAAGAAGATCTCTCATACTCCTCACCTATTTCAGTTGTTTTTTATGAGTTTTATTCCGATTTAGAAGAACTTAAAAACCGATTATCTCAAGACCAAGAACAAATTCAATGTATAGTCAGCAATAATTTGATAGAAAATTCAGTAGCTTTCGGACAAACACAACTTCCAAAATTGTGGGATTATGCAGACAATATAGATACTATATCGTTTTTGAATTCTCTTTAAGTTTCAAGTATTTTTTATATTAACATAAAAAAAAACGAGGCGTAACCTAATATTGTTACACCTCGTTTATATTTCAAAAAAGAATATGAATTATTCTTGGCTTAAAGCTTTCATTTCTTTTTCAATCATATCATAAAACTGATCTAACTTAGGCAATATAAGCACACGTGTTCTTCTGTTGATAGAACGATTTTCAGAAGTCGTATTGCTTACTAACGGCACATGTTCTCCTCTACCCGCAGCAATCAGTTGAGACGGTTTTACACCTAACTCCTGAAGTACTCTTACAATAGAGGTTGCGCGTTTTACACTCAAATCCCAGTTGTCAAGCAATACACCTGAACGATACGGAACGTTATCCGTATGTCCTTCTACCATACATTCAAAATCAGGTTTTGAATTAATTACTTTAGCAACTTTAGTTAAAACTTCTTTTGCTTTGTCACTTACTTGATAACTTCCTGTTTTAAACAACATTTTGTCGGCAATTGAAATAAACACATCTCCTTTTTCAACATTTACCTGAATATCAGGGTCGTTGATTCCGACTTCTTTTTTAAGTGAGGTAACTAAAGCTAAAGTAACCGAGTCTTTTTTGCTTAATGCATCTTGAAGACGTGAAATTTTTAAATCTTTTTCTCTTAGGCTTTCTAAAGATTTTTCCAGGTTAGCCGCTCCTTGTGATGAAAGATGAGTAATGTTTTCTTTATCTCTTTTCAGGTCAGCATTTACTTCTTTCAGAAAGTCTACCTGAGACTGTAAGCTGTTTTTTTCTGCAAGACATGTGTTTAACTTAAGTGTTGTTGAGTTCAACATGTCCTGAATTTCTTTATTTCTCTCTTCCAACTCCGCTATTTTCTTTTTTGAACCACAAGAAGTTAGCGTCAATGCTCCTGCAATTGAGCACAATAGAATGATTCTTTTCATAGGTTTGGTTTGTATTATTTTTTGCAAAATTAGGAATAATAACAATTCAATTACTTAAAATGATGTTATTGTCTATTCAGATTTTGTTTTCAATTCGTTAAAATGAATATTTTTTTTGAAAAAATAACGGTAGGCTATACTTTCGGTATAATAATAATCTTTTTTGAGATTTGCAGCTCTTTTTTTAAGCATTTTTTTAAGATTTCCGTAAACCGAAAAATGAGCTTTTACAATAGCCCAAGTATGCAGTGGTTTTCCTTGTATCAATAATAAAATTCCGGCCAATCCGTCTAAGCAAAGTCGAATAAAAAAAGTAATAAAAAGCCTTTTTCGCGGATGGTTTTTCAGCAACGTAAAAAGTGAGTTCCTGAAATTCAGAAAAGTTTTTCGGGGAGAGTTTTCTTTGAGTGTAGCACCTCCTACGTGATATACTACCGAATCAGGAATATACTTTATATCTAAGTTTTCATTATAGATTCTCCAACATAAATCGATTTCTTCTTGATGAGCAAAAAAATCTTCATCAAATCCGCCAAGTTTTTCAAACACTTCTTTTCGGATAAAAAAACAGGCTCCCGATGCCCAAAATATTTTTTCTGTCATATTATATTGATTTTCGTCTTTTTCAACAGTAGAAAAAATACGTCCTCTACAAAACGGAAAAGCATATTTATCTATAAAGCCTCCTGCTGCTCCGGCATATTCAAAATAGTCTTTGTTTTTATAATCTAAAATTTTTGGCTGTAATACTGCTGTTTTAGGTTCTTTTTCAAAAATCTCCAAAATCGGCTCAAGCCATTTTTCAGTTACTTCTACATCTGAATTGAGTAATACCCAATAAGGTTCACTTACCTCTTTTAGGGCACGATTATACCCTTTTGCAAAACCAAAATTCCCCGAATTTCTGATAATTCTGATATTGGGATATTCATTTTGAAGAAATAACACAGAATCATCCGTTGATGCATTATCTGCTACATAAATTTGAGCTGAATCAGAATATTTAATTACTGAAGGCAGAAACTTTTCCAATAAAGGTTTTCCGTTCCAATTCAGTATTACAACAGCGATTTTTTTTGGTTTGCTCTGTATAGTCATGGAGTTGTTGCTACACATTATCCCCTCTTAAAATACGAAATTCTTTTCGGGCATCAATAAAATAAATACTATCCTGATGATTAAAGATGATTTTTTCGTATAACTCTTTTGCCTTGTCAGGATTTGCCAAGTGTTTGTTGTAAATTTCAGCAGAAAAAAACAAAGCTTCATCAATATAAATTCCGTCTGAAAAATGTTCAATAATGGTATTATAATGCTTTAAAGCTTCTTCAAAATATCCTTGTTTTTCTAATATTTTACCTACTCTCAGCAAAGTAACCGCCTCAATATCTTCACCTTTGTGCTCTCTAAGAATTTGCTTAAATTGTTCCAAAGCTTCAGTATCTTTTTGTTTGTAAAGCAAAAAATCTGCTTTGGCGAATTTTTTAAGAGCCGTATAAGTTGAATCATTTGCACTCGTATCATTGATTAGCAAATATAAATCAAGAGCGTCATTGGCAATAAGTTGTGAAAACGATGATTTTAATACCGAAAGTTGCTTTAATGCCCAAGGGAAATCTCCTTTATAGTAACTGGTTTTAGCTACTTTAAGACTTGCTTTATGAGCTATTTCATGATTCTTCAAATCACTCTCGACTTGAGAATAATAAATAAGCGCTTGATTAAATTTTTCTTCATATAAAAGCATATCTGCCAACTCCATCTTGACTGTGGCTTTAACAAAAGGATTAAGATTCAGCTCCAACAAGTCTCTGAGAATTTTTTGTCCTTCTTTTGGGTTATCCAGATTAAAGCCTATGAAATGAGCTTGTAGCATTTGTAAGTCTATCGTACTTGTATCCCTGCCTAATTCATTTAATAGATTTTCTAACTCCGTTTGAATTTTGTGATATTCTTTTGGTTCAGAAGTTTGTATTTTAATCTCTGCAAGCATTGTCTTTACAGCAATATGAATATCTCTGTCCGACGAATTTTGTAATACAAAATCAAAAATTTCTTTTGCCAAAACGTAATCTCCTTCTTCAACGGTAAGTCCTGCTAAATTCAAAATGTTAGAGAGATCCTCGTCATTTCGTTTAAAAATAGCTTTTTCTTGTGCAAAAGCTCTGTCGTATTGCTTTTGTTGAACAAAAAACCAACTCAAAAACTCATTCCAATAAATATCTTGAGTTTTTTGAGCTTTTACTAATAGAGATTTACGAAGAAGATCTGAAAAGCTATCCGAAGCGTCATCTATCATAAATCGATAGAACTGATTTTGAACAGAAATCGTGAAACTTCGATTAACGTAAGAATATTCCAAAAAAGAATCTATCATCTTTTCTAAATTCCCAAGTTGTCCGTAAATTCTACCTTTCTGATATTCATAATTTAATTTTCCTTCTTTTGCAGAAGCCATTTCATAAACCTCTAAAGCTTCTTGTAACAAACTTTTTTGTTCAAAAACATAAGCAACACCTCCTGCATTATTAGGATTTTCTTCCACAGCATCTTTCGCTTTTTGATAAAATTCTTTCGCTTTTTGAATATTCCCTTGCAACTGATAGTTGTATCCCATCTCAACATTCAAACCCGGTTGTCTTACCTTTTTCATACGGTCAGCAATTACTTTTTCTGACTTCTCATACTGTTTCAGCTCCTGATAACAAGCTACCAAGCTGCTAAAATACACGGAGTTATTCGGGTTAGATTTCAACAATTCCTCATAGGCAACAGCAGCCTTCTCAAATTGTCCTTTGCTAAAATATTCCTTAGCAAGAACATCATTTTGGGCTGATGATACAATTGAAAATAAAAGTAATAGGAATGCTACTAAGAATCTCATCATCGAAATCTGTATAATAAAAGTAACTCAAAAATAAGATTTTTATACATATAAAGTCTTTAACTCAAAAATCTTTTTTTAAATTTGCTCGCATTAACACACTTCAAAGAGGAGAAATTTGACTGATTGCAACCTCTGTTAAAAATGCTAAAGCAGTGTTCATCTCTCGCTTTGCCTTTCAATTTTTCTCTTTTTGAAGTTTTAAATCAACAAATTATTATGTCTTATCTGTTTACTTCTGAGTCTGTTAGTGAAGGACATCCTGATAAAATTGCAGACCAAATTTCTGATGCTTTAATAGATAACTTTTTAGCTTTTGACCCGGATTCAAAAGTAGCCTGCGAAACACTTGTTACTACAGGACAAGTAATTTTGGCTGGAGAAGTAAAATCAAATATTTATCTTGATGTACAGCAAATTGCCCGTGATGTCATCAAAAAAATCGGCTATACAAAAGGCGAATATATGTTTGACGCTAATTCGTGTGGAGTGCTTTCTGCCATCCATGAGCAATCTCCGGATATAAATCAAGGAGTAGATAAAGCGAACAAAGAAGAACAAGGAGCCGGAGATCAAGGAATGATGTTTGGCTATGCAACGACAGAAACTAAAAATTACATGCCTTTATCTCTTGATCTTTCACACAAACTATTAATAGAATTAGCGGAACTTCGAAGAGAAAATAAAGAAATCTCTTATTTACGTCCTGACTCTAAGGCACAAGTTACCTTAGTTTATGATGACAATAATAAACCTCTAAGTATTGACACCATCGTAGTTTCTACTCAACATGATGAGTTTGCAGACGAACCAACTATGCTTGCCCAAATACGCAAAGATATTATCGGGATTTTGATTCCGAGAATAGTTGCAAAAAATCCGGAATACAAACACTTATTTACAGATAAAATCAAGTATCATATCAATCCGACTGGAAAATTCGTAATCGGAGGACCTCACGGAGATACAGGGCTTACCGGACGAAAAATTATTGTTGATACTTATGGAGGAAAAGGAGCTCACGGAGGAGGGGCATTTTCAGGAAAAGACCCAAGTAAAGTAGACCGAAGTGCTGCATATGCTACCCGTCATATCGCTAAAAACTTAGTAGCAGCAGGAATAGCAGACGAGGTTTTGGTACAAGTTTCGTATGCAATTGGAGTAGCAGAACCCATGGGAATTTATGTAAATACCTACGGAACTTCTAAAGTGAATTTATCTGATGCAGAGATAGCTCACAAAATTTCTGAAATCTTTGACATGCGTCCTTATTTTATTGAGCAACGCCTGAAGCTTCGGAATCCGATTTATAGTGAAACTGCAGCTTATGGGCATATGGGACGTGAGCCCCAAAAAGTAACTAAAACTTTTGTTTCCCCTAATGGAGAAACCAAAACCGTGGAAGTCGAGCTTTTTACTTGGGAAAAACTTGATTATGTAGATAATGTAAAAAAAGCTTTTGGCTTATAATAAGTAACAAATCTTCATATGTAAAGCGACACAAATGTGTCGCTTTATTTTTTATAATAAGATACTAATTTTACAATATCATCGAAAGTTGAATTCGCTTTCTGGCAACATCTACTTCAACTACTTTCACTTTGATGTGTTGGTGGAGTTTCACTACTTCGTTTACATCGGCCACATAACCTTCTTTGAG
>Ga0079224_100004065_pt1 | contig 18719 bp, 17 predicted proteins | sample Stecom2015_FD_80414 | JGI IMG/M metagenome (GOLD analysis project Ga0079224, IMG submission 80414) | Agricultural soil microbial communities from Utah to study Nitrogen management - Steer compost 2015 | ecosystem: Environmental > Terrestrial > Soil > Agricultural land | place: USA: Utah... | reverse complement strand
GCGCTCCTTCTTCTTGTACATCGCCAGCATCCGCGCGGTGACCGCGAAGCCGCCGAAGATGTTGACGCTCGCCAGCACGACGCCGGCGAGCCCGAGCCACTTCGCTGCGGGGCTCTCCGCCGCAGCAGCAGCGATCAGCGCGCCGACAATGATCACCGAGGAGATCGCGTTGGTCACCGCCATCAGCGGCGTGTGCAGCGCCGGGGTGACCGACCACACGACGTAGTAGCCGACGAAGCACGCCAGCACGAAGATCGAGAGGATGGTGATGAAGTCCATGAGGCTAGCTGCCCGTCACTTCGACGATCTCGATGGGATTGCCCTCGGGATCGTTGACGAACATCACCTTGATCCCGAGCGGGGCGACATCGGTGATGTCGACGTTGGGGGTCACACCCTTGGCCGCCAGTGCCGCCTTGGTGGCCTCGATATCCTTCACCTGCAGCATGAGCTGGCCCGGGCCGCGCACCATCAGGTGCGCCGGCGGCACGCCGCGCTCGGGGCCGGGCGTTGAATTGGCCATCTGGACCAGTTCGATGCCTTGGTTGCCGTTCCTCAGCCAGCGGAAGTGCATCGCGTCGCCCAGCGGCACGTCCTTCACCACCTCGAAGTCGAGCACGTCGATATAGAATTTAGTGACCGCCTCGATATCGGCGACCGAATAGGCCGACATGAAGTGGCTCAGTTCGATCCTGGGCGCGGCCTGCGCGTCCTGGGCGTGCGCGCCGAGTGGCGCGAAAAGTCCGCCCGCCAGCGCGAGTGCGATAAGTGCCTTCTTCATCCCTTGAGCCTCTCGTTGACGATTTCGCCACCCATGGTCAGCCGCACGGCGTTGCCGATTTCGTCGTCAAGCACCGGCTTGCCCTGCTCCTTATCCCAGAACGCGGAGAGGAAGTTGTACAGGTTGCGCGCGTATAGAGCGCTCGCGTCGGCGGCGAGGTGGCCGGCGGTGTTGGAGTAGCCCATGATCTTCACGCCGTGGCGCTCGACGACTTCCTCGGCAACCGAACCCTCGACATTGCCGCCTTGCGCTACGGCGAGGTCGAAGATCACGCTGCCGGGCTTCATGGTGCCGATCTGCGCGTCGGTGATCAGTCTCGGTGCCGCCCTGCCCGGGATCAGTGCCGTTGTGACCACGATGTCCTGCTTGGCGATATGGCTCGAAACCAGCTCGGCCTGCGCCTTCTGGTACTCCTCCGACATCTCGGCGGCATAACCGCCGCTGCCCTCGCCTTCGATGCCGGCGACGTTCTCGACGAACACCGGCTTCGCGCCCAGAGACTGGATCTGCTCTTTCGTTGCGCTACGCACATCGGTTGCGCTCACTTGCGCGCCGAGCCGGCGAGCGGTGGCGATGGCCTGCAGCCCTGCAACGCCCACACCCATTACGAACACCTTGGCGGCCGATATCGTCCCTGCCGCGGTCATCATCATCGGGAAGGCCCGGCCGTATTCGTTCGCCGCGGCCAGAACTGCTTTGTAACCCGCAAGATTGGACTGGCTAGAAAGCACGTCCATCGATTGCGCGCGGGTTATGCGGGGCATGAACTCCATAGCCAACGCCTCGAAGCCCGCCGAAGCGTAATCGGCGACGCACTGTCGTTCATTGAATGGATCAAACATCGCGGCGACCCAGGCGCCCGGGTTGGCGCCGGCGAGCGCTTTCGCCGCGGGTGCGCGTACGGCCAGGACGATGTCCGCCCGCTTGACCGCATCCTGGGCCTGGCCGAGTTCAGCTCCAGCTTCCTCGTAGGCCGCGTTGGTTATGCTCGCGCCTTCCCCCGCGTCGCGTTCGACTGCGACGGTGGCGCCCAGCGCTATGAATTTTCGAACGGTCTCGGGTGTCGCCGCCACACGGCTCTCGCCCGCGGTCCGTTCCTGCAAGACCGCAATCCGCATCCTCTGGCCGGTCTTGATCAGGAAATCAGGAGAATGACGATGAGGACCAGCACCGCGGTGATCGGCGTCGACCACTTGAGCAGACTGATGAAGCCTCCGTAAGTCTTCTGATGAGCGTTCATCTCATTCGCGGAATCCATCGGAAAGGCTCTCCAGGTGGCTAACAGTCGTTTGCGCCGCTCTATCCGCGTCAAGCGATGCGCTCAACCCCCGACGGTCCCGCTTAATCGCCTCTTTACCCGGTCGCGTTATCGCGGTGTCGAGGGATTGACCCGCAAGGTGGGGATTGAATGGCCGAGGCCGAACAGCGCCTATTGATGCTGATCGACGACGAGCCGGCACAAAGCCGGCTGATCAACGCGCTCGCGGCACGCGAAGGCTGGCGCACGGTCGTCGTGAAAGATTCGGAAACGGCGGTCGCTACGCTCGGCACCCGCCAAGGCATGCAACTTTCGGCGATCATCCTCGATCAGTGGGTGCCCGGAGATCTCGCGTGCGAATTGATCCGCGAACTCCGGAGCCGCCGCCCCGCGCTACCGATCCTGATGCTGACGACCAGCACCTCGCCGCTTCTGGCGGTCGAGGCGATGCGCGCCGGGGCGACCGATTACCTGGTCAAGCCAGTGGCGCCCGATCGTCTGATGCAGGCGCTGCGCAACACGACGACGCGCGAAGCTCCGCAAGACGAATTGATGCCGCTCACCGAAAAGATGGGGGCGGTGCTCGATTTCGACGCCATGGTCGGCACCGCGCCGCCGTTCCGCGCCGCACTGGCAAGGGCCGCCAAGGCAGCCCGCGGCCACGGCAATGTGCTGATCGAAGGCGAGACCGGCACGGGCAAGGAAATGCTCATACGAGCGATCCACGCCGCCAGTCCACGCGTACGGACGACCCATCGAATGATCAATGTCGGCGGCGTTCCCGCCAGCAGCCTTGAATCGGTCTTGTTCGGTCACGAAAAGGGTGCCTTTGCTGGAGCCTTCGACCGTCAGGTCGGGGGCCTGCAGCATTGCGACGGCGGCACGCTGGTACTCGACGAGGTCGACCGACTTTCACTCGAACTCCAGGATCGCCTGGCGGAGGCACTTGCCAACCGCTCGGTCAGGCCAGTCGGTGCCAAACATAGTTTCAGAGTCGATGTCCGCGTGATCTCAGCCAGCAACCTTCCACTCGCTGACCTGGTCGCAACCGGGCATTTTCGAGCCGAACTGCTCGCGGTACTTGGCGGCACGACGATCGTGCTGCCGCCGCTACGCGAGCGGGTTGGCGATATCCCGGCGCTCACTCGGCACTTCTTGGCTCGTATCGGCGAACAGCCCGGCCTCCGTTCGCTGGGAATCACCGACGGAGCTTTACAACTGCTGAGCGCTTTCGACTGGCCGGGCAACGTCCGGCAGTTGCAGGCGGTGCTGTTCCGCGCTGCCGTCTTCTGTGACGGCGACGCGCTTACCGACGAGGACTTCCCGCAACTGAGCCAGATGCTCGGCGAGATGGGGGCGGCCTCACTCCCGGCGCAGGATGGGATCGGGGTGGATCTGTACACGGCGGACGGCAACTTGCGGCCGCTCGAAGAAATCGAGGCCGACGTCATCCGCCTCGCCATTGGCCATTATCGGGGGCGCATGACTGAAGTCGCCCGGCGGCTCGGCATCGGACGCTCGACCCTCTACCGAAAGCTCGGCGACCTCGGAATCGAAAGCGCAGCCTAGGCAGCGGCTTTCCGGCTCGGTAGTTCGGCTCAATGGCCTCCGATCTAAACTTCTCCGATAAATCCATACTCGTCACCGGCGCGGCCTCTGGAATAGGGGCCGCTTGTGCGACATGGCTTGCCGTCCACGGAGCTGGGAGGCTGGTGCTCGTCGACCGGGATCAAACCGGTCTCGCACGCCTCGACCTGACATGCGAACATCTGCAGTTCGTGGGCGACGTTGCCGAGCCGGCGCTTTGGGATCGAATCGAAACTGAAGTAGGGACGCTCGATCAGGCGGTGATCAACGCCGGTGTCAGCGCCGGCGGTGCGATAACCGAAATGCCGTTCGAAGAATGGCGCCGTGTGCTGTCGGTCAATCTCGACGGGGCCTTCCTTTCGCTCCGGAGCACTTTACGGCTGCTGTCCGATGGCGGATCGGTCGTGCTGACCGCCTCGGTTTCCGGATTCAAGGCCGAGCCGAACACCGCAGCCTACGGCGCGTCCAAGGCGGCGCTGATCCAGCTCACCAAAGTAGCCGCCAAGGAAGCCGCACCACGTCGGATTCGCGTGAACGCGATCGCCCCGGGCGGGGTCGACACTCCGATCTGGGACGAATTGCCGTTCTTCCGGAAGTTGCTCGCGCAGAGTGGGAGCCGCAGCGCCGCCGTCGAGGCCATGGCGAAGATGGCGACTCCACTCGCTCGCTACGCGGCACCCGAGGAGATTGCCGGTCAGGTCGGTTTCCTGCTGTCGGACATGGCAAGAAACGTCACCGGCGCGACGCTGGTCAGCGACGGGGGCTATTCCCTGTAGGTTTTTCAGCGCAGTAGCATCTTCAGGCGTTATGCCGCGGCTTCGAAAATGGCCCGGCGATCGAGCGCGGTGCCCGGCCGACCGAACAGGTAACCTTGGGCATAGTCGCATCCAAGCTCGCGCAACCGCCGGAGCTGGGCTTCGGTCTCGACGCCTTCGGCGATAACCCGCTTCTTGAGCCCGTGGCCAAGGGCGACGACCGCGCGAACAATCTCTTCGCTCTCGTCGCGTTCGTCGAGCAAGGCCGCGACGAACGACCGGTCGATTTTGAGCGTATCGACGGGAATTTCCTTGAGGTGAACCAGCGATGCAAAACCGGTGCCGAAGTCGTCGAGAGCAATGCGGACTCCCGCTTCGTGGAGCACCCGGAGCGCCGCAGCAGTTTCGCCCGCCTTGTCGAGCAGAATACCTTCTGTCACCTCGACGCAGAACGAAGCGGGTGCGATTCCGGCTGCGGCCAGCTTGCCGAGCAGGCTCCGCGCGCGCTCCGGGCCATCGAGGTCCATGGGTGTGAAGTTTACCGCCAACGTTCCGGTGAAACCGACGTGGCGCCTCAATTCCTCAATCGCGAGCGCGATCACCCGCTGTTGCACGGCCGCACCGATCTCCTCGTCGGCTAGCACGCATTCGAAACTTTCGGGCGTGAGCAGCCCACGCTCGGGGTGGTTCCAGCGGAGCAAGGCCTCGACCCCGATGACGTGGCTAGAACGCAAGTCCACGATCGGCTGAAAGTGGAGCTCGAATTCTGATCTGCGCAGCGCCCAGTGGGCGTCCTTGATCAGGTCGAGACGGGTCTGGACTTGTCCGCGCAATCGGTCGTCGAATGCCTGCCGACGTCCTCGTCCAAGCCTCTTCGCCTCGTAGAGCGCAATGTCCGCCTGCTGGAATAGATCCGCCGGCGACGAGGCTTTGTCGGAATCGGCCACGCCGATGCTCAGCGACATCGTTCCGGACCACGACCCGTGAATCCAGAGAGCTCCCTGTAGGGCGTCGAGCGCGGCCCGTGCCTTTTCCGTCTCGACTGTCCCGGTACAGAGGATCGCGAATTCATCACCCCCGATGCGCGAGCACGAGACACGTGGACCGGCAAGTTCGGCAAGCTCTTTACCGAGGTGGCGCAAGAGCGCGTCGCCGGCATCGTGGCCTTGGCGGTCGTTGAGCTCCTTGAGGAAATCCACGTCGATCAGGAAGAGCGTGAACGGCTTCCGGCGCCCGAACAGGTCGCGTTTGGAAGAGTGGAAGGCGGCGCGGTTGCCCAAGCCAGTGAGGAAATCCGAGTGCGCGGCCCGACGCAGCGTTTTCTGCTCGACCTCCATCGCACGGGCGCTCGCTTCGGCTTCGTCGCGCTCGCGCTTCAGGTTGAGGAAGCGGTCGGCGAGAACCAGAGAAAAGACCAGCGATTCGAAACCGATCGCGGCGAAGGTCGCCATGTCCACAAGATCGGATTGGGCGGTAAAGCCCAGGTTGCGCGCGGCACGGGCCCCGAACACGGCGATGACGGGTATCCAGCCGACCAGATAGAGCCAAACGACTCGGCTGAGCCTTACGGCGGCAATGGCCACGGCCGCGACGGAAGTCACGACGCAGGCGAGCATGGCGCCGTTGAGCAGTCGATCGCCGAACCAGGCCGGCACTATCCTCTCGTCGGCCGCAACAATGCCGCTCACGATGCATGCAAGCGCGATCGCCTCGATCAGACGCAACAGGCGTGGCGGCACCTTGCTTTGCTCTAGAACCGAAATGAGGAACATGCTGCCGAGTGCCACGGTCATGCTGATGAGAACGTGGTTGAGTCGCACGGCCAGCGGGCCGGTGAGATGCGGGAACGCATAGGCCGCCATGTTCGACCAGATGAGGCCGTAGGCGAGCGAAGCGGCGACCCAGCCAAGGTACCAGCGCTGGAAGGACGGACGCTGTCCGGCGTTGACAAAGAAATTGTAGGCGAACGCGGAAACGAGGAGCCCGCTGAAGACGCCCATGAGAACCAGCCACCGGGCCTCGCGCGCGAGCGCTTGTCGCGGAGAAGCGGCGGTGACTTTTCGCATCAGCGCAAGGTCGTCGATCCGGTTGAAGCCGATCGTGAGTTCGCGAATCGTATCGCCGGGTGACGCGATGTCGAACCGGAGCAATCCGCCTGGCGCCCAGTTTCGCCCGAGTTCGTCGGCGCCGAGGATCTGACGCTCGACAGACCCGTCTGCGGCCTGCGCGACGACCGCGATATCCTGGAAACGCACCTGATCGATCAGAAGGTGCCAGCCGGCCGGCATGGACCGTAATTTCTCAGGCTCGTCCAGCGTGAGCCAGGTCCAGGCGTCGTCGCCGTCGGTACTCGCCATGATGGCCTCGGGCGGGCCGGTGACGATCAGCCCCAAGCGCAGTTCCACTTCCTGCGCGTTCGCCAGAACGGCCCCGCAGAGTAGCCATAGGCCCATCATCCATTTGAGACAGGATAACAAAGTGCGGACAGCCAAGACCATGGCACCCCTCTGAACGGGGGGCTTTCAATTCCGGTTAATAGACAGGCGGAAGATTACCGAAGCTGGCCGGGCTGGACCGGACGCTCACGCGTCGCCTAGCCCAGCGAAGTCGGTCAGCGCGGCATCGCGTAATCCTCGCCAGACGTTGCGCGCTTGCACCGTGTCGTACACGTCATGAACCCGGAGCAGCTGATATCCGGCATCCATCCCGGCCATCGCTACCGCGACCGATCCTCCCAGCCTCTTGTGACTGGGCGCTTCGTTGCTCAACGCTCCGATAAATCGCTTACGGCTTGCACCGAGCAGGAGCGGCTGGCCGAGCGCGTGAAACAGCGGCAGGGCGTTCAGCAACGCCAGGTTTTCGGCCATGGCCTTGCCGAAGCCGATACCCGGGTCGAGAATGATGCGCTCGCGCGATATACCCGCTTCGATCGCTCGATCGCGCGCCGCGCGGAGCCAGTCGAACACGTCGAAGACGACGTTGCCGTAGTTTCCATCCGCGTGGAGATCGTCACCTTCCCCGGGGGCATGCATCAGAATGACCGGCACGCCGCTCGCAGCAGCAAAATCCACGCTGCGGGGGTCGTGGCGCAGGGCGGAAACGTCGTTGATCAGATGAGCCCCGCCTGCCAGCGCGGCTTCCATTACAGCTGGCCGGCGCGTGTCGATGCTGACCGCGGCGCCCATCGCGACGCAATGCTCGACCGCAGGTACGACACGCGCGACCTCGTCGCCTTCCCAGACCGCCGCGGCGCCAGGGCGGGTGCTCTCGCCTCCTATGTCGACGATCGCCGCGCCCGCCTCGAGCATGGCCGCGGCGTGCTCGCGCGCCACTTCGGGATCGTCGAGGAACTTGCCGCCGTCGGAGAAGCTGTCGGGCGTGACGTTGAGAATTCCCATGATCTGCGGCTGGTCGAGCCGGACTGTCCGGTCGCCGAGTTGCAGGGGCGAGTGGACCGTGGTGAGCCCCGCCCATTGCGCCTCGGCCTCGGTGCCGAGATCGTCGGGCAGCCGTTCGAGCACCCAGTCAATCCCAGAGGGCGTTATGAGGTCGCGCTGAACGACGCGGCCCTCGCGCGTGACAGTCACCGCAATCAGATGGGCATAGGTCATCCCGCCCGCGAGCCTGATGGCATCGCCAGTAACGGCCTGAGGACCGGAAGCCGAAGTGAGAGGCTGAATGTAAAGCCTGTCCAGCAAGTTCGATCCTCTCAATCAGTCGTCAAGCTGAGCTTGTTTCGACGTTCAGCACGCCAAGGTTGCAGCACTGTGAGATGGCCCTGAAACAAGTTCGGAGTGAGGCGATTATGCTCAGTCTTCGAGAGCCAGCAGATAGAATTGGCGCAAGGCGTCGATCGGCTTAAACGTCCCATCCTGATCGAAATGCCAGAAGGTCCACCCGTTGCAGCTCGGAGCACCTTGCAACGCCTTGCCGACGCCATGGATCGATCCCGCCTCAGGACCGCAGACGATTGAACCGTCGGCACGCACGGTCGCGGTCCAGCGACGCTGCTTGTCGAACAGCTCGGCCCCCGGGGCAAGCAACCCGGCCTCGACCAGCTGACCGAACGCGACACGCGGTGCATCCTTGCGGCTCTGCATCGTCGCTAGCGCGGATTCGTCGAGCGGCAGCTCTTTCTCGATGCGCTTGAGTGCTACGCGACGATAGTTTTCCTCACGCTCGCAGCCGATCCACTGCCGGCCGAGACGCTTGGCCACTGCGCCCGTCGTGCCGGTGCCGAAGAACGGATCGAGCACCACGTCGCCCCGCTCGGTCGTTGCCAGCAAGACGCGGTAAAGCAGCGCCTCGGGTTTCTGCGTGGGGTGCGCCTTGTGGCCGTCTTCCTTGAGCCGTTCGGGTCCGCCGCAGACCGGGATGACCCAGTCGCTGCGCATTTGCAGCTCGTCATTGAGCGTCTTCATTGCCCTGTAGTTGAAGTGGTAGCGCGCCTTCTCGCCCATCGAAGCCCAGATCAGCGTCTCGTGCGCGTTGGTGAACCGCGTGCCGCGGAAGTTGGGCATCGGGTTGGTCTTGCGCCAGACCACATCGTTGAGGATCCAGAAGCCCTGGTCCTGCATCAGCGTGCCGACGCGGAAGATGTTGTGGTAACTGCCAATGACCCACAGCGCCCCGTCGGGCTTCAGAACGCGCCGCGCTTCGGTGAGCCAGTCTTTCGTGAACACGTCATACGCCGCGAAGTTGTCGAACTGATCCCAATGATCGGTTACCGCGTCTACGGGACTTCCGTCCGGTCGGTTGAGGTCGCCGCCGAGTTGGAGATTGTAAGGCGGATCAGCGAAAATGAGGTCGATGGATGCGCTCGGCAGCGAGCGCATCGCTTCGACGCAATCTCCGGATAGTATCCGGCCGAGCGGAAGCTCGACAGCTCCGGACACCCGCCCCCGCGGCGCCCTGACTTTCGTGACTACGCCCATACCCGTTCCAGTCCCCTGCTTTATCCACAGGGTGCGCAGGCCGGGACTGTGCGTCAACCGAGGAATGGGAGCCCGGTCGCGGACGGGCGCACGCTAAACAGAAGAACGAAACGAGTCCTGTACAGCATCTTGAGTCCCCCTGTCGAACCAGGCTCGACATCTGGTGGTGTGGCACGGAAGACTCGCCGAGCTTTTTCCTGCTACCGCCGCGCCGTTAGCGAGGCCGCTCACTCACGAGTTCGACGACCGAGTCTCGTTCAACGATCTGAAACGGGACCTGTTCGTGCTGGTTGCCACGCGCCGAGTGACGAATGCGATCCACCAACAGCTTGCAGGCCATTTCACCCATCTCCTCGAGCGGTTGGCGCACCGAAGTCAGGTTTGGCCTAACGCTTCTGGCGACTGCGTTGTCATCGAAGCCGACCAGCGAGATGTCCCGCGGAACGTTCATGCCGGCGGCGTGAGCCGCATCGATGACGCCCGCAGCCATCTCGTCATTGCTGGCGAAAATGGCGGTCGGTTTGGCTGCAAACAGGGTGGGAGCCAGTTCGCGTCCGGACTGGCGTGAAAAGTCGCCCTGCACAGTCAGGGTCGGGTCGATGCGCAATCCTTTGCCGCCCAGCGCATTGGCATAGCCGTTGTAGCGGCGCAGGCTTACCAGGTGGACTCTGGGGCCACGCACGAAGCCGATGCGGCGATGACCCTTTTGCAGGAGGAGCTCGGTTATCGCCCGCGCAGCGTCGTACTCGTCCATGACCACGGTGGATTCGCGACCGGGGTCGAGCAACGGAGCGATCCGCACGCACGGGAGCCCGCGTTCTGCGATCAAGCCCAGCATTTGCCGGTCGTCAGAAAGCGGCGGCGTCAGAACGACGCCTGCCAGTGCATCCGACTTGAGCAAGTCGGCCGCCGACTTGTCGCTCCCGAACAGGTTCTCGGCCATTACCGGAAACCCGGACGACTGCGCGAGTCGAAGCGCACCCTTCTGTATCCGGGAGACGTACTCCGCTCCGTTGTTATCAAAAAGCAGCAGGATCCGTGTGCGAATGCTCATGGCCTCCATCCGTGACGATGCGCCGAAAACGACCTTTACACCGCGAACCTGAAGAATTTCTCAATGGTCTCCAGTGGCTTAGTGAGCCACGGAGTCTGGCTATTCGGCAGGGAGCGTCATCAAGGGCAATTCGGCCTGGGCCACCGGCGCGAAGCTGCGGCGATGAAGCGGCGTGGGCCCAAGATTGCGAAGCGCCTGAAGATGCTCGGGGGTCGAGTAACCGACGTTGGTGTGCCATCCGTAATCCGGATGGGCCTTGGCGTGAGCGCGCATGATGCGATCGCGGTGCTCCTTGGCAACGATCGACGCGGCCGAGATACACGGCACCAGCGCGTCTCCGCCGACGATCGGCTTGGCCGGCCAGCGCCATTCCGACCGGCGCCCCGCGGGGGTGAGATTGCCATCGACCAGCACCTGGTGCGGATCGCAGCCGATGACCTCACACAGCCGCGCGACCGCCTGGGCCATGGCCCACATCGTCGCTTGGAAGATATTGAGTGTGTCGATGTGCTCGACTTCGACGACGCCGATGCCGAAGGCGCAACGTCGGCGGATGCGCTCGTCCAAGACCGCCCGTTTGTCCCCAGTCAGTTTCTTGGAATCATCGAGGCCCGCCGGACGCGGCTTGCACAGCGCCACGGCGGCCGCCACAACGGGTCCGGCCAGTGGACCACGGCCGGCCTCGTCGACTCCGACGACGAGTTCTCCGGCGGCGAAGCAGGCAGCAAAATCGTGTGAGGGAGTTCCGGAAAGCATGCGCAAGATCGAACAGCTGATGATCGCCCTATCCCCCGCCGCGCTTCTAATCGCAAGCTGCGGCCAAGCGCAGTCTGGGGATAGCGCCGGTGCAGCTTCAAGCGGCGAGCCGTTCGCGGTCGAGGACAAGGGCACGTTCGACAGCCCCTGGGCGGTCGCCTTCGCTCCGGGAACCCAAGTGCTCTTCATCACCGAGAAGCCGGGAACGATGAAGTTCATTGACCTGGCGACCGGGCAACTCGGCGCCGTCACCGGCCTCCCCGAAGTTGCGGTCGGCGGTCAGGGCGGTCTGGGCGACGTTGCCTTCCTCGAACGCGAATCCGCACCGACACTGGGACAGCGAACAATCTATCTTTCCTGGGCCGAAGCCGCCGAAGGGAATGCTCGCAATGCGGCGCTCGGCAAGGGCACCCTGGTCTGCGAGGAAGCCGACGCCTGCCGGATCGACGGACTCGAGGTGATCTGGCGGCAGGCGCCCAAAGTCGCCAGCCCCGGCCACTTTTCACACCGGATCGAGTTCTCGCCCGACGGCCAGCACCTGTTTCTGGGCTCTGGGGAGCGGATGCAGGGAGAGCCGGCGCAGGGCCTCGACAACAATCTCGGCAAGGTTCTTCGCCTGAACCTCGACGGCACCCCGGCTGAAGGTAATCCTTTCGCAGATCGAGGGGGGGTAGCGCGCGAGATCTGGAGCTATGGGCACCGCAACATTGCTGGCCTTCAGTTCGACCCGAACGGGCAGCTCTGGGACCTCGAGCATGGGCCGCGCGGCGGCGACGAGATCAACAAGGTCGAACCGGGCAACAACTATGGCTGGCCCGAGCGATCGAACGGCGACGATTACAGCGGGACGCCCATCCCAGATCACACGGCCGACGACGGTTTTACTAAGCCGGCGATCTCGTGGAACCCGGTGATCGCGCCCGGTGATTTCATATTTTATACCGGCAACCTTTGGCCCGAGTGGCGCGGGCAGGCGCTCGCGGCCGGCCTAGGCACGATGTCGATCGTGCGGGTTTCTCTCGATGGCGACAAAGGCACCGAAGAAGCTCGCTACAAGTTCGAGAAGCGATTGCGCGACATCGTACAAGCGCCCGATGGCTCGATTTATGTGATTGAAGATGGCTCGGGCGGGCGGCTGCTTCGCCTGGCACCGGCGGGCTAACTGCGATTCCGATTGCATCGCACGGGCGGCGAACCTATCGGCGCGCCGCCCATGGATCAACTCTCCCGCGCCACGCTGATTTCCCTCGACAAGGCCGATCCCGTCGAGATCGAGCACTTGCTCGACCTTGCATTCGGCCCGGGACGTCATGGGCGGACGGCCTACAGGATTCGAGAGGGAACCGACTGCCTGCCCCCGCTGTGCTTCGCGGCCTATGACGATCAGAGCGTACTGGTCGGCACGATTCAGGCGTACCCAGTCGCCCTTACCGATTCGGCGGGACGGGCGCATCCGCTGATCATGGTCGGGCCGGTCGCGATCCACCCCGAGCGGCAGGGCCAAGGCTTTGGCCGCGCGCTGATGGCTGCCCAGGAGTCGGCCATCGATCCGGCCGCGCCTTTGCCGCAAGTGCTGATCGGCGACGCGTCCTACTACGCTCGCTTTGGCTTCGTCGAAGCGCCGCGTGGCTGGAAATGCCCCGGTCCCTGGGACCCGGAACGGCTCATGATCCGCGGCGCCAATCCTGCGATCCTGCCGCAAGCAGGCATGCTGGGGCCCTGGCCGGATTGACAAAGACAGAGCGCTCCCGACGCGCGCTGAACGGCTTGCGACCTGCTTTCGCTTCGAGGTCTGGGAGCTATGGTCCTTTGCCCGTCAGCAACCAAGGACCGTCAATGTCTCGCCTCACTTTCGGTGCGCTCGGGCTTGCCGCAGCCGCCGCGACGATGTCAATCTCTGTTGTCGCGCAGGGGGAGACTCCCGTTCAAGCGGCCCCGCCTGTCTGTTCACCCGAAATGCTACCGCCCGACGAGAAGGCGGCGATGGAAAAAGAGTATGCGCGGCGGACGCGCGCGGACGGCAAGGCTGGGGCCGATGCCTGGTTGCGAGACCAGGCCCGCGCATTTCTGGCTCGCTTGGTAGATGAAGGCGTCTGCACGATTGATTCATCGCCCGGGAATGGCCAGCTCGCCAGTCGATCTCGCTCGTCATCCGGAAAAGCTCCGCTCGGTAAAGATGGCAAACCGTGCAAGCGAACCCGTATGGAGAACCGGAACGTAGCGAATGTTTCAGGTGGACCGATGGTGATGGTCTTGGTCCCGGTCTGCGCCGACTGACGATTCGCCGACTGACTCGCCCACACGAGCGGGTTTCGCCGGGTGACGGCAGCGGCGCGATCTGCCAGGTTTGTGTGGTGCCCTACCAGCTCTCCCCCGACCTAACTGGTCTTTCACTGGCGCAAATTGCGCGCGCGGTAGAGGAGCGGCGGCTGCCCCCCATCGAAAACTGGAATCCCGCGCAGGCGGGCGACAGTCAGATGTACATCGCCGCGGACGGTACTTGGTTTCACGAGGACAGCCCAATTAACCGCCCGGCGATGGTGCGCGCGTTCGCGTCCCTACTCATGCGCGATGACAGTGGTCGCCACTGGCTCGTCACCCCGGAATGTCGTCAGTCTATCGAGGTCGAGGATGCGGCGTTCGTCGCCGTGGACATGCAAGTACGCGAGGATGCGCTCGCCTTTCGACTGAACACAGACGAGTTCGTCATCGCCGGCCCCGACCATCCCCTACGCGCGGCGGGCGACGCCGAGACGCCCGCGATCTACCTCTTCGTTCGGCATGGATGCGAAGCGCGCCTCAACCGTTCGACCTGGGTCCAGCTGGCGGAACACGCGCTGATCACCGGCAACGGACATTCGGCGCAGAGCCGGGGCGCCACCTTTTCGCTCTTACCGACATGAGCGAGCTTTTCGAGCGACTGAAGCACCTGTTCGACGAAGGGCACGGCGTCGAACTGCCCGGGTTGCGTAACGACGCCTCCTTCGCGCCGCCGGTGGTGCGCCCGGCAGCGGTGCTGATCGCCGTCACCGATCGATCTGAGCCCGGCGTGATCCTGACCCACCGGCCTGCGGACATGCGCGCCCACCCCGGGCAGGTCGCCTTCCCCGGAGGCAAGCTGGATCCAGGAGAGGACGCCGTGGAGGCAGCACTGCGCGAGGCGCACGAAGAGCTGGCTATCGCCCGTTCGGATGTCCGGGTGATCGGTGCCAGCGATCGTTTCATCACTGGAACCGGCTACGACGTGACCCCGGTTCTCGGGCTTGTCCCTCCCGATCTGCCGATCGAGCCCAACCCGAGAGAGGTCGCAGCGTGGTTCGAAGCGCCGCTCGGCTTCGTACTCGATCCGGCGAATCAAGTGCAGATGGAAACCGAGTGGCTGGGCCGCGTGCGCCCCTACGTCGCGATAGACTGGAACGGCCATCGCATCTGGGGAATAACCGCGGCAATCCTTGCCAACCTGGCCCGGCGTCTAGCATGGCACGGTCAGTGAGGACGCTTCCCCCCGCCGCTTGGACCCAGCGTGAGGATCTCGCCGCGCTTGTGTCGGCCCTTGGCCCGGATAGCGTCCGGTGGGTCGGTGGAGCGGTCCGCGACACTCTGCTCGGTACGCTGGTGAGCGATGTCGATGCGGCAACGATCCATCGGCCCGAACGCGTCATGGAACTGCTCGCCAAGGTGGGCATCCGCGCGGTTCCGACTGGGATCGATCATGGCACGATAACCGCGATACCGCCTGGCGGCCCGGTCGAAATCACCACGTTGAGACGAGATGTCAGCACGGATGGACGGAGAGCCACGGTCGCCTTTGCCGACAACTGGCGCGAAGATGCCGAGCGGCGCGACTTCACTATCAACGCACTTTACGCCGATCCGCGGACGCTGGCGATTTCGGATTACTTCAATGGCCTCGCTGATCTGGAAGCGCATCGCATCCGCTTCATTGGCGATGCCCGCCAGCGTATCCGCGAAGATCATCTGCGGATCTTGCGCTACTACCGCTTCCAGGCGCGGTTCGGCAGCGAGCTCGACGAGGAAGCGGAGGACGCTTGCGCCGAACTCGCGCCAGCTCTCAAGGGCCTCAGCCGAGAGCGCGTCTCGACGGAACTGCTCAACTTGCTCGCGCTGCCCGATCCGGCGACCACCGTTGGCCGAATGGAACGAAGGGGTGTCTTGGCGATGATATTGCCCGAGGCGGACCCAGGGGGCGTGCCCGCGCTGGCGGCGCTGGCCGCCACGGAGAAGCAACAAGGCACGGCGCCGAACCCGCTGAGGAGGCTCGCGGCTTTGCTACCGAAGAATGCCGAAGTCGCCGAGCAAGTAGCGGCGCGCCTTCGCCTATCCGGCGCACAGAGGAAGCGGCTGGTGGTCGCTGCCGCTCGCACCGACCGGTCGCTCGATCCGCGCGCGCTTGCCTATCGGTTAGGTCGCGAGGAGGCCATCGATCGCTTGCTTCTTGCCGGCGAGGATATCTCGTCGCTGCTCGGGTGGGAGATACCGCAGCTCCCGCTCAAGGGTGGAGAGATCGTCGCGCGGGGTATAATGGCCGGCCCCGAAGTCGCTCGAATCATGAAGGAAATCGAGCGACGGTGGATCGCGGAGGGTTTTCCGGACCGTCGTCGGGTGCAGGCCATTTTGGAAGATCAGCTCGCCCGTTAAGAATTTCATCGCAGCTGAGCACCGGTTCGTCCGCAATATGTTTGCAATGGAGCGGCGCTACACAGAACATCTCCGGCAAAGTCGGAACGTGTCATTTCTCGGGGGGTGTCGTGTAGCCTCGTCAGCTGTCAGCTGGCGACGAGCGTCGCTTTCCCTTCATTCCGGTTTTTCATCCGCGCGCCGAGGGGGGCGCGGAAATCCAGTTCTGAAGATACGGAGAGTAATGATGAAGTTTGCAACTCTGGCCACTGCGGCCGCCCTTGCCGTCGCCGGCTTGTCAGCCCCGGCCATCGCCCAGGACGCCGCAATTTCGGTCGGCGCGAAGGTTTTCGGCCCCGACGGCGGCGAAGTCGGCTCGATCAAAAGTGTCGACGGCGATGCCGTGGTGCTCGACACGGGCAACATTACGGCGGCATTGCCCGCCAGCTCGTTCGGCCAGGGCGAGAATGGCCCGACGCTCGGCTGGAACAAGGCTGAACTCGAGGCGGCCGTCACCGAAGCGAACCAAAAGGCGGCTGCCGAGCTCGCCGCGGCACTCGTCCCGGAGGCCGATGTCTACAGCGCCGATTCAGTGCTGCTCGGCAAGGTTGAAAGCGTCGATGGCGATAATGTCGTGGTCGCGCTGGAAAGCGGCCCGGTGGCGCTGCCGAAAGCGCAGCTGGTGATGCAGGCCGACAAGCTGACTTTCCTGGCGACCGCCGCCGACGTGCAGGCCGCCGCCGCTGCCGCGACGGGCGGAGAAACCGCGCAGGGCGGCGATTGAATTGCTCAACCCTCCCCGAGCTTGCTCGGGGAGGGGCGTGTCTAGAAACTATTGTCCCTCGGGAAACCTTGGGGCGGAAGTCTGCCGGCCGCACCGCGGGCCACTTTCCACATATGGATGTCCTTCTCGGTGCGGACCCGGCCGGTTTCGCCGCCCATCTCCCATGAGAGACCGTCTTCGAGCTTGAGCGTCGTGGCATCGGCCAGGCCGCCGTCGCGGTAACGCTGCAGCGTTACGCCCTGCCCGCGCGTCATCACCGGCAGCTCTTCAAGACTGAACACGACAAGCTTACGATTGTCGCCGACAACGGCGACGTGGTCATGGTCGGGCGCGATCGAGCGAACTACCGTCAATTTCATCCGATCCTTCAGGTTGACGACCTGCCGGCCCTTGCGGGTCTCGGCGAGCAGTTCGTCGGTCACCGCCGCAAACCCACGGCCGATATCCGAGGCAAGCAGCAGCTGGGTGCCTGGCTTGTGAACGATCAGCGAGACGATCTGTGCTGCTGCGTCGATATCGAGCGTGTTGCGGATCGGTTCGCCGAAACCCCGCGCCCCTGGCAGCTTGTCGGCGCCGATCGTGAAGAACCGGCCGTCATCAGCCGCAAGCAGCAGCTTGTCGGTCGTCTGGGCGTGAACGGCGAAGGCAGGCCCGTCGCCTTCCTTGAACTTGAAGTCCGAGTCGAGGGGAACATGGCCCTTGGCGGCACGGATCCAGCCACGTTGCGAGAGGACCACGGTGACCGGCTCCTTCTCGATCATCGCGTCCATGCTGAACTCGACGGTCGGCGCAGCTTCGGCGATGGTCGTGCGGCGGCGGCCGAGCGGAGTGTCCTCGGCGTAGTCCTTGCGGATTGCAGTCAGGTCACGCTTCAGTCGGGTGCGTTGGCGGGCAGGCGACGCGAGCAGCTTTTCGAGTTCGTCCTGCTCTTTGAACAGCTCGTCCTTTTCGTGGCGGAGCTGCATCTCCTCGAGCTTGCGCAAGCTGCGCAGGCGCATGTTTAGAATCGCCTCAGCCTGCCGGTCGGTGAGGCCGAATTCTGCCATCATCACCGGCTTGGGCTCGTCCTCGGTGCGAATAATCTCGATCACCCGGTCGAGGTTGAGAAAGGCGATGATGTAGCCTTCGACCAGCTCGAGTCTGTCGGCGATCTTCTGCAGCCGATGACGGGTGCGACGCTGGAGGATGTCAATCTGGTGCGCGACCCAGTTCGACAAGAGCTCGTGCAGCCCCATGACCATCGGCGTGCGCGTCGCGTCGAGCACGTTGAGGTTGAGCCCGAAGCGACTTTCGAGATCGGTGAGCTTGTAGAGGCTTTCCTTGAGCAGCTCGGGATCGACGTTGCGGGTTTTAGGCACGAGGACGAGGCGAATGCTCTCGTCGCTCTCGTCGCGCACGTCCTCGAGGATGGGCAGCTTGCGGTCGGCGATGAGCTGGGCGATCTGCTCGATCAGCTTGCCCTTCTGAACCATGTAGGGAATTTCGGAGACCACTAGCTGGTACTGCCCGCCGCCGAGCCGCTCGATCCCCGCGGCGCGGTCGGCCTCGTCCTTCGATTCCGCGGCGAAGAACCGTCCCCGCACGCGGAAGCTGCCACGTCCCGTCTCGTAGGCGGTCGAAATTGCCTCGGGTGAATCGACAATCAGTCCGCCGGTAGCGAAGTCCGGCCCGTGGAACAGCTCCATCAGTCGCGCATGCTCCACGTGCGGGTTGTCGATCAGTTCCAGCGTGGCGTCGATCACTTCGGCCACATTGTGGCTTGGGATGCTGGTCGCCATGCCAACGGCGATGCCGCTGGCGCCGTTGGCGAGCAAATTGGGGAACAGCCCCGGGAAGATCGACGGCTCTTCTTCCTCGTTGTTGTAGGTCGGCACGAACTCGACCGTGCCTTCGTCAAGTCCTTGCATGAGCTGCATCGCGGTTCGCGTCAGCCGGCACTCGGTATAGCGCTCGGCAGCGGCGTTATCGCCGTCGATGTTGCCGAAGTTGCCCTGCCCTTCGACCAGCGGGTAGCGCAGCGTGAACGGCTGGGCGAGACGGACCATCGCATCGTAGAGCGCGAGGTTGCCGTGCGGATGGTACTTGCCCATCACGTCGCCGACCACGCGGCTCGACTTCTTGAAGGCGCTACCCGGATCGAGCCTCAGCCCGCGCATGCCCCACAGGATGCGG
>Ga0079224_100004064_pt1 | contig 18719 bp, 12 predicted proteins | sample Stecom2015_FD_80414 | JGI IMG/M metagenome (GOLD analysis project Ga0079224, IMG submission 80414) | Agricultural soil microbial communities from Utah to study Nitrogen management - Steer compost 2015 | ecosystem: Environmental > Terrestrial > Soil > Agricultural land | place: USA: Utah... | reverse complement strand
TGGCCGGCGAGCTCGGTATCGACGGACACGTGACGTTCACGGGCCGCGTGCCCGACCGCGAGCTGCTCGCGATGCTGTCGACCGCCGACGTCTGCGTGAACCCGGACCGCGTGAACGCGATGAACGACTTGTCGACGATGAACAAGATTCTCGAGTACATGGCGCTCGGCAAGCCGATCGTGCAGTTCGAGCTGACCGAGGGCCGCCGCGCAGCCGGCGACGCCTCTCTCTACGCGCGGCCGAACGACCCGCGCGACTTCGCCGCGAAGATCCTCGAGCTCCTGGCAGACCCGGCACGCCGCGCCGCGATGGGCGAGATCGGCCGCAGGCGCATCGCGGCCGAGCTCTCGTGGGAGCACCAGGTCCGGCGGCTTCACGAGGCGTACGGCAGCTTGCTGCCCGCGGTGCGCGCGGCGCACTGAATCGAGGCTCGCTGCCGATGCGGATCGCGATCGTCGTCGAAGCGCTTCCGCCCGAGGGCGGCGGCGGGGAGCGCGTCGCGTGGATCCACGCGAGGGAGCTCGGCAAGCGCCACGAGGTCGCGGTGCTCACGCTCGGCGCCTCCGAGCGCTACGAGACGGCGACCGTCGACGACATCGCGGTGCACCGCCTGCCGCGCCGGACGCGCAAGCTCCTCGCCTACGCGACCGTGGATCGGCCGCTCCTCGATCGCTGCATCGCCCGTTTCGATCCGGACGTGATCCACTGCCACATGCCGAACGTGCTCGCCGCATGCCTCGCGAAGCGGGGCCGATTGCTCGTCGCGACGCTGCATGACGGCGTGCCGGAGACCGAGCGGCGGCGGCTGAAGCCCGGGCCGCGCTACGCGGAAGCGCGCTTCAAGCTGCTGCGGCGCCTGAACCTCGCGAAGGCCGATGCGGTCACGTGCGTGAGCCGCGCGAGTCTCGCTGCGACCCGTGCGCTCCACCCGCGGCACGCCGCGAAGCTCCGGCTGATCGAGAACCCGATCGACGAGCGCTTCTTCGGGCCGGTCGCGCGCGAAGACTCGGGCTACGTGCTGAACTTCGGCCGGCAGATCGCGCTCAAGTCGGCCGCGCTCCTCGAGGCGGCGCGGGCGATGCCGCGGACCCGTTTCGTGTTCGTCGGCGCCGGCGAGATGGTGCGCGATCACGGTCTGCCGAACGTCCGCTTCGTCGGGTTCTCGGCCGACGTCGAGCGCTACATCGACGGCGCCGCGGTTTGCGCGTTCCCATCGCGCTCGGAGAACTTTCCGCTCGCCGGGCTCGAGGCGATGGCGCGCGGCAAGGCGGTCGTCGCCGCGCGGCGCGGCTTCGGCGAATACATCGAGCACGGCCGCACCGGCATCCTGCTCGACTCGCTCGAGCCCGAGGCGATCCGTGCGGCGCTCGAGCCGCTGCTCGCCGACGGCGCGCGCCGCGCGGCGCTCGGCCGGGAGGCGCGGCTCGCCGCGGAGCGCTACCGCCCCGCCGAGATCGTCCCACGCTACGAGCGGCTCTACGACGACGCGCTCGCCGCGCGTGCGCCGGCGCTGTCGACGGCCGAGGGATGACGCGATGCGCAAGATCGCGTACGTGATCGGCACCTATCCGAGCCTGACGAAGACCTTCATCGATCGCGAGGTGCTCGAAGCGCGCCGCCTCGGGCTGCCGCTCGAGCTGATCGCGATTCGCCGCCCCGCAACGGACGAGTTCTCGCCCGAGGTCCGCGCCCTGATCGCCGAGACGCGCTATCTGCTGCCGGCGCCGCTCGGCGCGCTCTGCCGCGCGCACGCCCGCTTCGCGCTCCGCCGGCCGCGGGCGTACTTCGGCACACTCCGCTACCTCTTGACGCGCCGCCACCCGACGCTGCGCGCCAGGGCGAAGACGGTGCTCCACTTCGGCAAAGGCGTGCTCGCGGCCGCGTGGCGCGACGAGGCCGGCATCGCGCACGTGCACGCCCACTTCGCGGACCGCGCCGCGGTTGTCGCGATCGTCGTGAGCGAGCTGCTCGGCAAGCCGTACATCGTGACGGCGCACGCGGCCGACATCTACCGCTCGCCGGTGTTCCTGCGCGACAAGCTCGCCCGCGCGACCTTCGCGACGACCTGCACGGCGTTCAACAAGAGCCACCTCGAGCGATCGACGGGCCGCCCGGTCGAGCTCGTCTACCACGGCCTCGACTTCGCGTCCCTCGACGCCCCGCACGAGCGCTCCGCGAGCCGCGAGCGCCCACCGCTCCTCCTCGCGGTCGGTCAGCTCCGTGCGAAGAAGGGCTTCTCGTATCTGTTGCGGGCGTGCGCGCGCCTGCGCGAGCAGGGTGTCGCGTTTCGCTGCGAGATCGTGGGCGACGGCCCGGAGCGCGAGCGTCTCGCCGAGCTGGTCGCGCAGCTCGAGATCGAGGACTGCGTCACGCTCGCCGGCGCGCTGCCGAACGCGCGCGTGCTCGAGCGCTACCCGGACGCCACGCTGTTCGTGCTGCCGTCGGTCGTCGCCCCGGACGGCGACCGTGACGGCATCCCGAACGTGATCCTCGAGGCGATGGCGTTCGGCGTACCGGTCGTCGCGACCGACGTGTCGGGCATCCCGGAAGCGGTGCGCGACGGCGAGACCGGCCGGCTCGTCCGCTCCGCGAGCGCCGAGGCGCTCGCCGAGGCGATCGGCGGGCTCCTCGCGGATCCGGCCGAAGCCGCGCGGCTCGGCCGGAACGCCGCGGACGTCGTGCGCCGCGAGTTCGACATCCGGCGCAACGTGGGCCGGCTGATCGAGCTGCTGACGGTTCCGGAGGCGCAGCGATGCGGCTGATCCTCGGCTCCGGCCGCAGCGGCACGACCTGGGTGCTCGATGCGCTCGCGGACGCGAACGCGCTCCGCCCGGTCTTCGAGCCGCTGCACCCCGACGTGACCGGCAGGATCGGCCGCCGCTACGCGAACCGGCGGCTCGACCCCGGAACGAAAGCGTCGGAGCTTCGTGAGTACCTGCTCGAGATCGACCGCGGCTGGCGCGGCTCGCTCTGGACGGATTACCGCTTCCGCAAGGACAAGCTCTGGCGCGATCGCGCGGGGCGCTTCGATTGGCTCGCGCCCGGCTATCGGCTGCGCTCGCTCGCGGCGAACGTCCGCGCGTTCCGCGCGGCGCGGCGCAGGCGGCCGACGCTGATCAAGTGCATCCGCGCGAACCTGATGACGGACTGGCTCGCCGCCGCGTTCGATGCGCGCATGCTGCTCGTCGTGCGCCATCCGTGCGCCGTTCTCGACTCGAAGCTCCGGCTCGGCCGCGCATGGGACCCCGCGCCCGTCCTCGCGCGCTACCGCGCCGATCCCGCGCTCGCCGCGGTCCTCGGCAGGCCGTACCGGCACCTGCTCGCGCGGCCGCTCGGCGATGCCGCCGCGCACGCGCTCGTCTGGTGCATCGAGAACGCGCTGCCGCTCGAGCTCGGCTTGCACGAGCGCTGCCGCGTCGTCCATTTCGAGGAGCTGACGGGGCCCGACGCGCCGGCCGCGTGGCGGGCCGCGACGGACTGGCTCGAGCTCGAGCGCGTCCCCGAGATGGACGCGCTGCGGCGGCCCTCGGCGATGTCGTCGCTGCGCTGGCGGAGCGTCGCACCGTCGACGGACTTGAACCGCGGCTGGCGCGCGCGGCTGCCGCGGATCGCGATCGACGATACCGAGCGGGTGCTCGCCGCCGTCGGCTGCACGCTGTACTCGGTCGACGACGATCGGCCGCAGCGGGCCGCCTGAGGGAAGCCGATGGGCGTCGAGACCGCCGATCTCGTCCAGCTCGCGCTCGCGCTCCTCGCGATGACGACGCTGTTCCTGCTCGCGTACGCGCTGCCGGAGCGCATCTCGGTCGCCGTGCTCGTCGTGCTGATTCCGTTCCAGCCGATCGACTCGCGGTTCGGCACGCTGAACGTCATGCTCGCGTACTGCGTCGGCCTCGCGCTGATGCTGAAGGCGCCGCGCTTCAAGCTGCCGCTCCTCGGTCCGATCGCGCTGATCGGGTTCGCCTATCTGCTGTCGCTCTCCCAGGTGCACCCAGCGACCTACGTGCAGCACGGCATCTTCGTGATGTCGCTCGGCGCCGGCCTGATGCTGTTCTGGGTCGTCTACAACCACGTGGCCGATTCCGGCGACCCGCGCGTGCTCCATCCCGCTCTCGCCTGGATGAACGGTCTCGTTTGCCTGTACTGCCTGATCCAGGCCGTCGCGGGGCCGGGCGAGAAGTTCGCGCTCCTCGACTGGGAGTACCTGGCGATGCCGCGCAATCGCGGCGGCGACGACCCGCGGCTCGCCGGGCCGTTCGCGGCGCCGGGCATGACCGCGGAGTTCTTCCTCGTGATGATCTTCCTGTGGGCGCACGAGCTCACGCGCAAGCCGCGCTGGCCCATGCGCGTCGCGCTCGCGGGGCTCGGCGCCGCAAACCTCGTGTTCCTGCTGATGACCGGCAACCGCGGAGCGTTCCTGCTGCTCGTGCTCGCGTTCCCGGCGTTCCTGTACTTGTTCCGCAAGGAGCTCGGCGTGCTGCGGGCCGCCAGGACGTTCGTCTTCGCCGCGCTGCTGCTCGCCGGCACGTCCGCGCTCGTGCTGTCGTACTCCGAGTTCAGCGTCATCTACGAGCGGCTCGCGGAGACCGAGATCGAATCCGGCGTGCCGGACACCCGCACGGAAGCGTGGGCCGTCGCCGTCGAGGGGATCGCGGAGCGGCCGCTCCTCGGGCACGGGCCGCGGCTGCGGCTGATCGACGACCACATCGTCCGCTATCCGGCGCACCAGTTCCTCGACTATCCGCACAACCTCTATCTGTTCCTGCTCTACACGGTCGGGATCGTCGGGCTCGCCGCGTTCCTCACGTTCTTCGCCGGTCTCGTGTGGCGCCTGCTCCGCGCCGCGCGGACGGCGGTCACCGCCGACGAGCGGGGGCTCGCGAAGCTGTTCCTGCTGCTGCTCGCGCTGATCCTGCTCGATCAGATCAAGATCGAGTTCCTGCGGATCGCGAACACGGATTTCCAGCAGTACCTCTTCTGCATGTTCGCCGTGTTCCTCGCGGCGGCCGATCTCGCGGTCGCCCGTGCGGCGGCCTCGGCACGCGCACCGAGCGCACCGCGGCCGGCCGCGCTCGGCCATGGCGCGCTCGCTCGAACCAGGGCGCCGCCTATCGGGACGGGGTGAGCGGCGAGGCTGCCGCAGACAGACGGCGGTTCAGCTCCCCGAGCGCCGCGGCGTAGACCCGGCGGCGGACGATCGCGCGCGCGGCCGTCAGACGCCTTCGCTCCGCGGCATCGCGCACGAGCTCGCGCACCGCGGCCGCGATCCCGTCCGGCGTGTTGTCGACGTAGAGCGCGGCATCCGCGAACACCTCGCGGAGCAGCGGCCAGCCGGAGGTCACGATCGGCGTGCCGACGTAGAGGGCCTCGTACGCGCCGCGCTGCATCGTGCAATCGCGTGTCGTCAGCACGAGCACGCCGTCGGCCGCCGCGAGAAGCGCGTAGTAGTCGCTCTCCCGCAGGAAGCCGGTCGCGACCGCGTTCGCGGGCGGAGCGGTGCGCGCCCGGCGGCGCAGCTTCGCGGCATCGCCGGTCAGGTAGAACGCGATCTCGGGGCAGCGCGCGGCCGCCGCGAGGATCGCCTCGATCGGCTCGTCGAACGCGTACGAGCAGACCGCGACGATCGCGGGCCGCCGCAGCTCGAGCGGACAGGCGCGGGCCTCGGGCGCGACCGGCACGTCGCTCATCACGAGCGCGGTCCCGCCCCAGCGCTCGACGAGCGCGCGGTGCTCCGCGTTCGTCGTGATGCTGACCGTTGCACGCGACGTCACGAAGCGGTTCAGCGGCGCGGCCCAGCGCCAACGGGGGTTGTTGAACGCGCCGGAATGGCAGTCGAGCACGAACGGCACGCGGGCGCTCGCGGCGTACGCCCACGCGACGAGCGGCAGAAACACCGGCATGTTCGCGGCGAAGACCGCCGACGGCCGCGCGCGTCTGAGCGCCCGCCACGTCGCGACCGCGGAGACCGCGTAACGGACGAGCAGCCGGAGCGGCGCGGACGGGACGGCGACGGCGGGATGCACGCTGATCAGCTCGGCGCCGACGTTGTGGGCCTGCCACGCGCTCCTCGTGCAGCGGCGGGCCCAGGCCAGGAACACGCGCCCGCGGGGCGCGGCGTCCGCCGATCGCACGTCCGCCTCGAGCGCGCGATCGCTCACTCTGCCGGCTCCGCCGCGGCGCGCTCGACGCCGCAGCCGTCCGGCTCGAGCCGCGCGTCCGGCCGCTCCGCGAGATAGATCTCGAAGCCTTCGATCCGGCGATCGTAGCGCTCGGCATACTGTCGCCATGCGAGGCGCGCGTGGGTCGTGAGCCAATGCTCGAGGTCCGCGGCGAGCGGATCGCCGGTGCGCCGCAGCAGCAGCCACACCCGCTCCGCACCGTTCAGATACCGGTTCAGGCACGGTTCCCAACGCCCCGAATGCAGCACCGGATGACCGATGTACGGCAAGAGCGCCGTGCCGTCCCCGACGTAGTAGTCGTAGGCGGTGGAATAGTTGTAGACGCGGTCGCCCGGTGCTCGCCGCGCCTCGACGAACGCGACGACCTCGCGCGCGTCGAGCGTGCGCCGCTCGAGATAGTGCGACGCGAACGCGGGCAGGAGCGGCACGACCAGCAGCACCGCGACCGCGTGCTCGAGCCAGCGGGCGCGCGCACCGCTCGCGTCGCGCTCGCCGGGCACGAGCAGGAGCGCGGCACCGATGCAGGCGAGCGGCAACGCCGCGATCGCATAGTCCGTGCGCATGTCGAAGACCGCGGTCGCAGCGAGCGGCAGGCCGGCCGTCGCCGCGAGCATCGCGAGCAGATAGAAGCCGACCGGCATCCGGAGCCGCACGGCGCGCAGCACGCCGAGCGCCGCCGCAGCCGCGAGCACGAGCTCGAGGTCGAACGCGAGCCGGCCGGCAAACCGCACGGGGCTCACCTGCCAGCCTTGCCCGAGCCCGATCCAGTCGCGCGCGAGCGGCGCGAGCAGCACCCCCACCCCCAAGAGCGGCACGATCCCGCCCCATGCGGCGATCCGCGCGAGCCTGTTCCCGGCCGGCGATCCGGCACGACCGGTCGCGGCGAGGGCAACGGCCCACAGATAGAACCCGGCGAGAAGCGTCACCGCCGTCGCGTGAAAGAGCGCGGCGCCGGCCGCGAGCGCAATCGCGATTGCAAAACGTGGAACCGATCCGGTCGCGAGCGCGCGATAGTAGAGCGCGCAAGCGACGATCGCGAGCAGCACGACGCCCGAGTAGAACCGCGCGTATTGCGAGTGGAACAGATGCCACGGCGAGAGGAGCAGCAGCACGGCCGCGAGCGCCGCGGCCCGCCGGCCGATCGCAGGCGTCCAGAACAGATATAGCGCCGGCACGCCGAGCACGCCGAGCACGGCGGCCGGCAGCCGTGCCGCCGTCTCGATGCCGAGCGGCAGCTCGAGCGATGCGAGAACCAGCGAGTAGTAGGCGGGGTTGATCAGCGAAGCCGCGCGCTCCGCCGCGTGCAAAATCGTGAATTTCTCGTCGCGGTAGATCGGCCAATCGCCGAGGCCGTAGAAGCGCGTCAACAAGGCGGCGGCCGCGAGCGCCGCGGCGAGCAGCCAATGGGAGGCGACGTCGGCGCTTCTCACACGCAAGTCCCTTGCGCTCGGGAGCGGTGACGCCCTGCTCGAGCGCGCCGAGTGCAGACCTCCGGTTATCGTAGCACCCCCGTCGCGGCCGTCGACCGCCCCTCCCTCCGGCGCGATGTGCTTTCAGCTGCTAGCATGATTCTTGCTCGTTGCGACCGCTCGTCGGCCGCCCACGCAGGAAGCGTTGGAGGAGTGATCCCATGCGAATCGGAGTATTCGGACTGGGGTACGTCGGCATCGTCTCTGCCGGCTGTCTCGCGCGCGCAGGCCACCGCGTCATCGGCGTCGATCCGCAAGCGGCGAAAGTGGAGCTCGTGAACGCCGGGCGCTCGCCGATCATCGAGGCCGAGATCGACGGCATCGTCGCGGAGGCCGTGCGCGAGCGACGACTGCGAGCGACGCGCGAGGCCGCCGAGGCGATCGATCGATGCGAGCTGTCGCTCGTGTGCGTCGGCACGCCGAGCAACGGCAACGGCAGCCTGGATCTCCGTCACGTGCGCACCGTCTGCCATGAGATCGGCGAAGCGCTCGCGCTGACGGGCAAACGCGGTCACGTGATCGTGATTCGCAGCACGATGCTGCCCGGCACGACGCGCGAGGTCGTCGTGCCCGCGCTCGAGCGCGCGTCCGGCCTTACAGTCGGCCTCGACTTCCACGTCTGCGTCAATCCGGAGTTCCTTCGCGAAGGCACGGCCGTGCGCGACTACTACGATCCGCCGAAGACGATCGTCGGCGATCTCGACGCCGCGAGCGGCGCGCTCGTCGCGTCGCTCTACGAAGGCCTTCGCGCGCCGCTGATCCGCACGTCGATCGAGATCGCCGAGATGGCGAAGTATGTCGACAACGCGTGGCACGCGCTCAAGGTCGGGTTCGGCAACGAGATCGGACGGCTCTGCAAGCGCGTCGGTCTCGACAGCCACGCGGTCATGGAGGTGTTTCTGCAGGACCGCAAACTAAACGTCTCGGAAGCGTACTTGCGGCCGGGCTTCGCATTCGGCGGCTCGTGCCTGCCGAAGGACCTCCGCGCCCTCGCGCACATGGCGCGCACGCTCGACGTCGAGCTGCCGATCCTGTCCGCGATCCTCTCGAGCAACGCGCAGCAGATCGAGCTCGCGCTCGAGATGGTGCGCCAGGCGGGCGTGCGCAACGTCGGCATGCTCGGCTTGAGCTTCAAGGCGGGGACGGACGATCTTCGCGAGAGCCCGCTCGTCGAGCTAGCGGAGCGGCTGATCGGCAAGGGCTTCGCGGTCAGGATCTACGACCGCAACGTGCACCTCGCGCACCTGCTCGGGTCGAACCGCGACTACATCCTGAACCGCATACCGCACATCGCGCAGCTGGTCGACGGCGATCTCGACAGCGTCGTCGCGCACGGCGACGTGATCGTCGTCGGCAATCGCGCGCCGGAATTCTCGAGCGCTCTCGAGCGCGCCTCGGGCAAGACGGTGCTCGACCTCGTGCGGCTCGACGGCTCCCGCCCGCCCGCGTGCGCCTATCAGGGCATCTCCTGGTAACGCGCGAGCGGCTGCCCTAGGAGCGGCTGTCCACCCGCGCCCCGCCGCCCTGTACCGCCGCCCTGTAGGAGCGGCTGTCCAGCCGCGACCTGCCGCCCTGTACCGCAGCCCTGTAGGAGCGGCTGTCCAGCCGCGACCTGCCGCCTGTAGGAGCGTCCAGCCGCGACCCCGATCTTGCGCCCGGCTACAGCTTCCGCAACGTCGTCGGCCCGCGCGGCCGCCGCGGCGTCGGCGGCGGCTCCGGCGCATCGGCGCCCGCCGGCGGCAGCACGTCGTCGTACGCCGTGCCGACGCGGAACTCGTCGAAGTACAGCACGCGCTTCTTGACGACGGTCGGGTACAAGTACCACGAGTGCTTGTAGAGGTCGATCTCCGGGTACGGACCCTGCTTCGGATCCTCGACGTACGCGTTCTCGCCGGTCAGCTCCGCGACCTTCCTGCCGTTCTTCCAGAGCGTGATGGCGCCGTCGCAGCCCTTCTCCGCGCACAGCCTGAAGTGCAGCACGAAGTCGGTCCACTTGCCCTTCACGTTCGCGAGACGCTCCTCGAAGAACGTCGTCATCGTGCTCGTCGAGCTGTTCCACGTCAGCGAGCGATCGTCCTTGCGGTTCACCCAGCGCCACTTATCGCCGCGGATGATCAGCGCGATCATCGGCGAGCCGCCGGTATGCTGCTTCAGCTGGAAGATCGTCTCGGCATTGTCCTTGTGATCGTCGACCCAGTCGGACGGCACCTGAACGCTGAAGGCGACGTAGTAGTCGCGGCGATAGTCGAAGCCGAACGGCCACTTCAGCAGATCGACGCGCGGCTTGTCCTGACCGTTGCCGTTCAACGACGAGTAGTCGAGCCCATGCTCGATCGAGAACTTCAGCGCGTACTGTCCGGCGCGGACGACGTCCTTCTGCACGACAGCGTGATCGTCGCGCAGCGCCTTCAGCTGCCAACCGTCCGGGTTATCGTGCACGCCGCCGATCGAGCCCGTCTCGAAATCGCTCAAGAACAGAAGCCGGCTGTCGCCGGCGCCGCCGGCCGAGACGTCGGCGGACAGAAATCCCGCGGCCGCCGTGACGGCGAACGCGGTCGCGACCCACACAAATCGCATCGTTCGATTCGCTCCCCTGCTTGAAGGCGCCCTCGGCGGGCGCCGCACTTCCTTGTCGTGGCCGGCATCGGCCTTGTCGGCGGGCACAGGCGCTGCGCTGCGCGCGGTTGAGTGCCTCGGCTCACGATACGATTCTCGATTCTGCAAGCCGTGTCAACGCCGCGCACACCGTTATAGCCACCGCGTCTTTTGTCGCAATTCGCCCTCACTTGAAAAAACTGCGGGTACCTGCTCCGCGGGCGACACGCGATTCGCTGCCTTCGGTAGGAGCGGCTGTCCAGCCGCGACCGCCGCAGCGCGACGTCAGCGTACATCGCCCATTCCAGGGCGCTGGCGAGCGCATGGATGCGCGAGGTAGCAACGCAGGAGCAGTTGCCATGCACGATCGCGCGGTTACCCGTACGGCGAGGAAGATCGCGGCTGGACAGCCGCTCCTACCGAAGAATCCGGCCCGACGAGCCTGGCGTTGCGCGCTCGTCGCACGGTGCTATGCTCGAACGAGCAGACGCGCGCGCTCGCGCACGGGCCGCGCCATGCCGGCAGGAGGCCGCATGCCTTCGCAGGACGACAGTGCTCTGCACGTCGAGCGCGCACGGCGGATCGAGCTCGCCGCGCCGACCGTGCACGACCTCTTCGCCTTCCTCGCGCGCCGCAAGTGGGTCTTCCTCGGCGCGTTCGTGCCGGTCGCGCTCGTCGCTGCGGCGTTGGCGTTCGGCCTCGCGCCGAGCTATCTCTCGCAAGCGACCATCCTCGTCGAGCAGAGCACGATCGCGGAGGACACGGTCCAGTCGGCGGGCGGCTACGTCGACGAGCAGATCCAGATCGTGACGCAGCGCGTGCTCGGCGCGGCCGGCGTCGCCGAGTGGATCGCGCGCCACGGGCTCTACCCCGGCGAATCGCCGTCGACCGCGATCGAGCGGTTCCGGGACGACACGATCGTCGAGCCGATGACCGCGGAGGTCGTCGACCGGCGGACGAATCGCGTCGCCCAAGCCACGATCGGCTTCACCGTCGGCTTTCGCGCGAGCACGCCCGAGCTCTCGCGCACCGTGACGACCGAGCTCGCCGACGCGTTCCTGACCGAGAACGCGCGCGTCCGGATGCAACGCGCGACCGACACTTCGCGGTTCCTCGAGCGGGAAGCCGAGCGGCTCGCGCGCGAGATGGCCGAGACCGAGGAGCGGATCGCGGCGTTCAAGCAGGAGCACGGCGACGCGCTGCCCGATCAGTACGCGCTGAACGTGCAGGCGCTCGAGCGCACCGAGCGCGAGCTCGAGGAAGCACGGCGGTTGAGCCGGGAGCTGCGCGCGCGACGCGATCTGCTGCGCAACCAGCTTGCGGTCACCGACCGGTACGCGCCGATCTACAACGAAACCGGCGCGCCGATCCTGAGCGCCGCCGTGCGGCTCGACGAGCTTCGCCAGCAGTACGCGAGCTTCGTCGCCCGCTACGGCCCCGAGCACCCGGACGTGATCCGCACGAGGCGCGAGATCGACGCGCTGTCCGGCGGCGACGGCGCGCGCACGCAGGTCGCGGTCGACGCCGAGATCGCGGCGCTCGAGGCGGAGCTCGATCTCTATCGCGAGCGCGGCTACACCGACGAGCATCCGGACGTGCGGCGGACCGAAGGCGCGCTCGACGCCCTTCGCGCCGAGCGCGAGCGCGCGCCCGCGGCGCCGGGCCCGACGCGGCCGCCCGACAATCCGGAGTACGTCAGGATCGACCTCGAGATGCGCGCCGCCGCCGACGCGCTGACGGCGGCCGAGGAGCGCCGCGTCGCGCTCGAGGCACGGCTCGCCGAGCTCGAGAATCGCCTGTCGACGGCCGCGGCGATCGAGCAGGAGTGGCTGTTGCTGAACCGCGGTTACGAGAGCACGCGGGCCGAGTTTCTCGAGATCAAGCGCCGGAGCACCGAGGCGCGGCTCTCGGAGCGCCTCGAGGAGAGCAATCAGGGCGACCGCTTCACGCTGATCGAAGCCGCGACTCTGCCGGAACGGCCGGTGGCGCCGAACCGACCCGCGATCCTGTTCCTCGGCGCAGTGCTCGCGCTCGGTGCGGGCATCGGCGTCGCGGCGCTCGCCGACGCGCTCGACAAGACCGTGCGCGGCAGCCGGGATCTGCTCGCGACGACCGGCATCAAGCCGCTCGTCGTCGTGCCGGTCATCGAGTCGCCGGGCCGCGGCACGCGGGTTGCGGCCCGTGCCGCGCTCGCGGCCGCGGCGCTGTGCGCGGTGCTCGCGCTCCTCGCCTTCCTGGGTTGACGGCTCAGCTCGCCTGCGGCACGCGAGAACCGCCGGTGCCTGCGTACCGCCGTAGGAGCGGCTGTCCAGCCGCGACTGCCGCGCCGCCAACCACCGGACGAGCCGCAGAGGATCGCGGCTGGACAGCCGCTCCTACCGAAGAACTGGGCGCGGCGGGCGCGTCGCGCGCCGGCTCGCGAGCGCGCCGGCGAGCGCGCCGAGTCGTGCGGACGCGCGCTCGCCGAGCAGCAGCAGGCACGGCGTCACGATCAGCGTGAGCACCGTCGCGAACGCGAGCCCGCCGGCGACGGCGGTCGCGAGCTGCATCCACCACTGCGTCGTCGGGCCGCCGATCTGCACCGTGCGATTGAAGAGATCGATGTTCACGCCGACGACCATCGGCAGGAGACCGAGGATCGTCGTCACCGTCGTCAGCATCACCGGCCGCAGACGCTGCGCGCACGTGAGGAGCACCGCCTCGACCACGTCGACGCCCTTGCGGCGGACGATGTTGTAGGTGTCGATCAGCACGATGTTGTTGTTCACGACGATGCCGGCGAGCGCGATCACGCCGATCCCGCACATCACGACGCCGAACGGCTGGTTCGTGATCAGGAGCCCGAGCAGCACGCCGACCGTCGAGAACACGACGGCCGTCAGGATCAGCAGCGTCTGATAGAAGCTGTTGAACTGCGTGACCAAGATGATCGCCATCAAGAAGAGCGCGGCCCCGAACGCCTTCGACAGGAACGCTTCCGCCGCCTCCTGATCCTCGTTCTCGCCGCGAAACCGCACCTCGACCGCGGGATCGATGTCGGCCGTCGCGAGCCACGCCTGAAGCTCGCGCACCTTCGCGTCGGGCAGGATGCCGTCGGCCGTGTCGGCCGCGATCTTCATCACGCGCAAGCCGTCCGTCCGCTCGAGACTGCCGACCCGCGCGGCCGGCACGCGCGTCATGAAGTTGCCGACCGGCACGGGGCCGTTCGCCGTGTTGACCCGCAGCTGATCGAGCTGCGACAGGTTGCGCTGGGCCTCGGGGAAGCGCACGCGGATGTCGACCTCGTCGTCCGCGTCGTTCGGCCGATAGTCCCCGATCAGGATGCCGTTCGTGACGAGCTGGATCGCGCTGCCGACCGTCGTGATGTCCGCACCGAACCGGGCCGCGAGCTCGCGGTCGACCTCGAGCCGCCAATCGATGCCGGGAATCGGCCGGCTGTCGGTCACGTCGACGAGACCGCCGATCTCGTCCATCCCCTGCCGGATCCGCGCGACCGCGGCGGGCAGCCGCTCGGGCTCGCGCGAGCGAAGCTCGAGCTGGATCGGCTTGCCCGACGTGATGCCGGATTCCTGCTCCTCGGGCTCGATCATCACGCCCGCGAGATCGGCGGTGCGCCGGCGCACGTCGCGGAGGATCTCCTCCGACGGCCGCCGCTCGGTCCAGTCGACGTAGCGCAGCTGGATGCGGCCGACGATGTCCTCTTCCGTCTCGCCGCCGAAGCCGACGCCGCTGCGCGCATAGACCGTCTCGAACTCCGGCATGTCGAGGATCCGCGCTTCGACCTCGCGGACGAGGAGATCGCGCTCGAGCACGGACAGATCGCCGCGGGCGTGGATGTTCAGCATCGCCTGGCTCGGCTCGACCTGCGGGAAGAACTCGACGCCGCGGCCGAGGACGCTGTAGAGCGTGTAGGAGCCGACCAGCACGGCGATCGCGGCGACGAGCACGAGGCCCGGCCGGGCGAGCGCGCGGCGGACGACACCGACATACGCCGCCGTGTACCCTTCGAGCGCGCGCAGCAGCGCGGGGTCGTCCGCGACCGCGGGCGCCGTGGCGCCCCTCGCCGGCCCGCGCGCGCCGAGCAGGCTGCCGATCGCCGGCACGAAGACGAGCGCCATCAGGAGCGACGCGCCGAGCGTCAGGAGCAGCGTGACCGGCAGGTACTTCATGAACTCGCCGACGATGCCCGGCCAGAACACGAGCGGCGCGAACGCGGCGAGCGTCGTCGCCGTGGACGCGGTGATCGGCCAAGCCATCCGCTTCGCGGCGTTCGTATACGCCGACAGCCGGTCCTGACCTTCGGCGAGGTTCCGGTCGGCGAGCTCGACGACGACGATCGCCCCGTCGACGAGCATTCCGACCGCCATGATCAACGAGAACAGCACGACGATGTTGATGCTGTAGCCGATCGCGGCGAGCGCCAGGATGCCGGTCAGAAACGATCCGGGGATCGCGATGCCGACGAGCGTCGCGGAGCGCGGGCCGAGGGCCGCGAGCACGACGATCATCACGAGCAGCACGGCCGTCAACACATTGTTGCGCAGATCGTTCAGCATCGTGCGCACGTCCTCGGACGTGTCCTGCGTGAACGTGACTTTCACGCTCTCCGGCCAGCGCGCCTGCTCGGCCAGCACGGTCGCGCGAACGGCGTCGACGACTTCGATGATGTTCGAGCCGATGCGCTTCGAGATCTCGAGCGCGATCGCGCGCTCGCCGTCGAGCCGCGCGAAGCTGGTCGGGTCCTTGAACGTGCGGCGGACGGTCGCGACGTCCGCGAACGTGACGGTACGAAGCCCGTCCGTCTTGATCGGCAGCGTGAGGAGCGCGTTCAGGTCCTCGAACACGCCCGGAACCTTCACCGCGAAGCGGCCGCTGCCGGTATCGAGGGCACCGGCCGCGACGAGACGGTTGTTGCGGGAGACGTAGTTGAAGAGCTCCTCGTAGCTCAGATTGTAGCTCTCGAGCGCGACCGGATCGACGACGACCTCGAGCAGCTCCTCGCGGCTGCCGGCGATCTCGGCCGAGAGCACGCCCGGCAGGCCCTCGAGCGTGTCGCGCAGATCGCGCGCAAGGGTGATCAGCGTCCGCTCCGGCACGTCGCCGTGCAGCATGACGACGAGCACCGGAAAGAGCGCGATGTTGATCTCCTGGATGTGCGGCTCCTCGCTGCCGCTCGGCAGCTCGGCACGCGCGATGTCGACCCGCTCGCGGACGTCGAGCAGCGCTTGGTCGGCGTCGAACCCCGCCTCGAACTCGAGCATCAGGACGCCCGCGCCCTCGGCGGCCGTCGCGCGAATCTCCTTGAGCCCTTCGAGCGTCCCGAGCTCGTTCTCCATCGGCCGGATCAACAGCCGCTCCGCATCCTCCGGCGAGATGCCCTCGTAGGCGATGTTGACGTAGAGCAGCGGAATCGGGATGTCGGGCTCCGACTCCTTCGGAATCGTCACGTACGCCGTCAGGCCCCCGATCATCAGCACCGCGAGCACGAGCAGCACCGGACGGGGCCGGGAAATCAGCGCTTCGAGCAGCGCGTTCATCGGAGCTCCGCCGGCAACTGTGCCGCGTCGCTGACGCTCGCGACCGCCTCGGGCACGGGCACGACGCGCTGTCCGGGCTGGACGAACCCCTGCCCGACGGTGATCAGCCGGATCTGCTGCGGCAGCCCGGTCACGGCGATGCCCGCGGCGGTCGAGCTCGCGATCTCGACCGGCCAGAACTCGACCTCGTCGAAGCGGTTCACGGCCTTGACGCCGATGCGGCCGCTGTCGTCGAGCGTCAAGAGCGCCGGTGAGAGCTGATGCGCCTCGATTTCCTCCCCCGCGAGCCTGAGCTCGGCGGTCACTCCGGCGCGTGCCGTCCGCTCCGGGTTCGGGACCGCGAGCTCCACGCGAAAGGTGCGCGTCGCCTCGTCCGCGACCGGCGAGATATAGCGGATCGTGCCTTCGAGCGGCTCGCCGCCGACGAGCCGCGCCTGGCCTCGCGCACCGATGCCGATGCGGCGGATCTCGCGCTCGTTCACCGCGCCCGCGATGATCAGCGGATCGACGTCGACGAGCTCGGCGATCACGTCACCGGAGCTCACGTAGTCGCCGAGCTCGACCGAACGCTCCTGGATCACCGCGTCGAACGGCGCGACGACGTCGGTGTTCGCAATCTCGAGCTCGATCTCCGCGAGGCGCGCTCGGGCGCTCTCGACGCGAGCGAGCGCCTCGGCGATCTGCACCTCGGCCGCGAACTGCTGCGAGCGCAGACGCCGCGCCGCCTCGAGCTGCAGCTCGGCCTGCGCGAGCGTCGCGCGAGCTTCCGCGAGCCGCGCGTCCCGGTCGCGCCGGTCGAGGAGCACGAGCCGCTCGCCCGCGGCGACGGCCGCACCGCGCGCCGCGCCGAGCGCGACGACCCGGCCGTCCGTCTCGGCCCGCACCTCCACGGTGCGGTTCGGCTCGGAGCGGCCGCTGACGACGATCTCGCGCGTGATCCTCCGCGCGTACGAGTCCTGCACGCGCACGCGCATAAGATTCTCGGCGGGATCGGGCGCGGGTCCGCCGACGGGTGCGCCGGCGCCCCAGTCGACCCCGCTGACCATCCACAACGCCGCCGCGGCGACGACGCCGACGGCCATCCATACGGATTTCTTCGACTTTGTTTGCGCAGCAGGCGGCATCGAATCGCTCACGGATGTGTCACTTGGTGTGGGTCTAGACGCGTAGAGGGAACCGGGCGCCAAGAGCAGGTTCCGTGCCAGAGATCGCCTTCCGTGGCTAACCGATTGAAGGGACTGCGGGAAAGGTCCCGTGCCCGGGCGGAACGCCACCTGAGCGGAGTCGCGTGTTCTACCACTAAATGGCCGCCGCGGCCAGTGTTCACGTCTCCGAGGCCCCGGCGTCCGGGCGGCGAGATCCGGCTACCGGGGCTACTCCGGGAAGACGATCAGGTGCCGGCTGTCGAGCGCGAGCCCGACGGTGCTCCCGACGCTGAAGCGCTCGTGACTGCGCGCGAGCGACAGCACGCGCTCGCCGTTGTCGAGCCGGATCGTGTACAGGTAAGCGGCGCCGCGGAAGTCCTGCTCCTCGACGACCCCGTGCAGCACGCTCTCCGCCGCCGCGACGCAGACGACGTCGTCCGGGCGCATCAGCACCTCGACGGCGGCGCCCGCCGCGCACGGCAACGGCTCTCGGCTCTCGATCGCGCCGAGCGCGGTCTCGACCGCGCCGGCGTCGAGCACGCGGCCGCGGATCAGCGTGCCTTGGCCGATGAACCGCGCGACGAAGCGGCTCGCGGGGCGATGGTAGAGGTCGTACGCCCGACCCCACTGGACGAGCCGGCCGGCCTCGAGCACGCCGATCTCGTCCGCGATCGCGAAGGCCTCGAGCTGATCGTGCGTGACGAGGATCGCCGTCATGCCCTCGTGACGCAGGATCTGCCGCACCTCGCGCGCGAGCCCGCTGCGCAGCGCGACGTCGAGGCTCGAGAACGGCTCGTCGAGCAGCAACAGCCGCGGCCGCGGCGCGAGCGCCCGCGCGAGCGCGACGCGCTGCTGCTCGCCGCCGGAGAGCTCGTGCGGAAAGTCGCGCGCGTGATGGGCGAGGCCGACGAGCTCGAGCAGCTCCGCCACGCGCGCGCGCCGCTCGGCCGTGCCCCAGCCGCGGATGCCGAAGCCGACGTTCGCCTCGACCGTCAGGTGACCGAACAGCGCGAAGTCCTGAAACACCATGCCGATACCGCGGCGCTCGGGCGGCACGGTGCGGCCCGGCACGGAAAGCTCGACGCCGTCGAGCGCGATCCGGCCTTCCGTGAGGGGCTCGAACCCGGCGATCCCGCGAAGCACAGTCGTCTTGCCGCAGCCGCTCGGTCCGAGCAGGCAGCCGATCCGGCCGCGCTCGAGGCCGAAGCCGACGTCGCGAACGACCGGCTCTCCGCCGTAGCCGATCGCGACCCGTTCAAGCTCGAGCAGCAAGGCGAGGTTTCCGTTCGCGCGCGTGCCGCATCGCGCGGCTGAGCAGAATGACCGGCAGCAGGCCTGCGAGCACGATCGCGATCGCGTAGCTCGACGCGTCCGCGAGCCGCTCGTCGGAGGCGAGCTCGTACGTGCGCACGGCGAGCGTGTTGAAGTTGAACGGCCGCAAGATCAGCGTCGCCGGCAGCTCCTTCAGCACGTCGACGAACACGAGGATTGCGGCGGTCAGCACGGACGCCCGAATCAAAGGCAAGTGGACGCTCGCGAGCACGCGCGCGGGCGACAGCCCGAGCGAGCGGGCGGCATCGTCCATCGACGGCTTCACGCGCCCGAGCCCGGTCTCGATCGCCTGCAGCGCCACCGCGAGAAAACGCACGGCATAGGCGAACAGCACGGCGACGAGCGTGCCGCTCAGGGGCAGCCCGGTGGAGACACCGAGCGGGCTCCTCGCCCACGCGGCGATCGCGGTGCCGAACGCCGCCAACCGCAGCATGGCGCCGACCGCGCTCACCGTCGCCCGGC
>Ga0079224_100004062_pt1 | contig 18726 bp, 19 predicted proteins | sample Stecom2015_FD_80414 | JGI IMG/M metagenome (GOLD analysis project Ga0079224, IMG submission 80414) | Agricultural soil microbial communities from Utah to study Nitrogen management - Steer compost 2015 | ecosystem: Environmental > Terrestrial > Soil > Agricultural land | place: USA: Utah... | reverse complement strand
GCCGTGATCAACCTGCGGGAACTCCTGGACCAGGGTTAGTAGATGCCCAGCCAGCCGGGCACGCGCCGCCAGCTTTCGGTGAGGCTTTTATCCAGGCGTTCATAATCGGGCTCGAACTGTCCGACCAGGCTCCAGAAGCGCCTGGAGTGATTCATGTGCCGGCCGTGGCACAGTTCGTGGATCATCAGGTAACGTACGACCGGTGGTTCGAGAAACAGCAGGCACAGGTTTAAGCTTATGGTGCCCGAACTGCTGCGACTGCCCCAGCAGGTTCGCTGGGCGCGGATCTGGCACCTCTTGTAGGGCGTGTTCATCAACAGCGACATGGAACGCAGGCGCGGTTCCAGTTCCTCTTTGGCTATCGCAGCAAGGCAACGCCGCAGTGTCGCCACGCATAGCTGCTCGTCGTCCACACGTCCGCTGAGGAGGATGCGTGTCGTGCTGACCGAGTAGCGAACGGAAGACGCACCGGCGACAGGCCGGTAGCGCACGGCCAGCTTCCTTCCCACAGCCCGCAACCGGATTGTCTCCGGCAATACGAACGCTTCGCTTGGGTGGTCCACTGCGAACGATTCCCGCGCATCGCGAATCCATTCTGCGTTGTCGCGCACGAAGGCTTCGACATCGGCGGCGCGTGTCCTTCGCGGCACCACGACCTCGACCCGCCCGCCGGGGAATACCTTTATGGTCAATCGCTTCGCGCGCGCGCTCTTCCGCACCGAAAAGCCCGGTACCTGGCCGGGTTTGGGGGCTTCGGGAAACAGCGTCAGTTGACGATTGGTGGATGGCACCGGGCTATTCTAGCCGGAAATCCCGAACCTCTGCTGATACCGCGGGGCACTCTTTTTCTTATTTTAGATCAGACGCTTACATCACGGACGCTCGCCGCTGAAGCGCTCGGCGTCGTCCATGCTCATGACGCCGCTGACGCCGCCGACCTCGGCCGAATCGCTGATGTAGAGCTCCACTTCACGCTCCAGCCGGATCTCCCCAAGCACCCGTGATCCCGGGCCGATGATGATCCTCGGCCGGCGGTCGCGGTCACGCCAGCTACCGCCATTCGGCCTCTCGACGACGAGGTCGCCCTGTACGGTGCTGGCATTGGACAGCGTGATGTCGCCGTTCACGGTGGTGAGGTCCCCGCCGATGCCCGCGCCGCTCAGATCGATCTCCCCATTCACGTTGCTGACGTCGTCCCTCACCGACACGTCCATTGCGAGGCTGATCTTGCCGTTCACGACGCTCAGCTCGCCATCGATCGTAGAGCCTTCGCCTATGCTGATGGTGCCGTTGACGCTGCTGATGTCGCCCGCATTCACCCCCGCGCCGAGCCGGATGCTACCGTTGACGGTCTCGGCATCTTCGACTTCTGCGTTGTCATCGATGCTGATCCTGCCGTTGACGGTCTCGAGGCTGCCATTGACGATGGCGCTGTCGCCCACAGTTATGCTGCCGTTCAACGTCGAATGGCCGTCGCTTTCACTGCCGGCCTCTACGTTGATGCTCTTGTTGAAGTTGAAGGCGTGCGCCGGCAGAAACAGCATGAGCGCAGCTGCGCCGGCGAAGATGGAAGCTACGGTTCGTCTGGTATCCATGTCGTTGATCCTTCTGTTTCAGCTTTGTCCGCGCGTTCTTGAGGGGGCGCCGAGACCGCCTTTGTGACAGTTTGACGCCAACCGGGCGCAAAAGGTTTAAAAACCGGGCCGGGCGTGGCTATGCGCTTCCCGCGGCCAGAGGTAACCTATGCGCCTTTCAGCCTGATAAACGTACCCTATGCGCACCGTGCTCGAGGCCAGAAACCTCGTCAAGCAGTATCCCGGCGTGCTCGCCGTCGATCATGTCAGTTTTTCCGTGCGGGAAGGAAGCTGCTTCGGTCTCCTCGGACCCAACGGCGCCGGCAAGACCACGACAGTGGAGATGATCGAGGGCGTTACGCCGCCCGATTCAGGAGAAGTCCTCTACTTCGGAGAGCCCACCGGCCGCCGCTTTCGCGAGGAAGCGGGCATACAGTTCCAGAACACCGCGTTGCAGGATTTCCTCACCGTCCGCGAGACCATAGAACTTTTCCACAGCCTTTACGACCGCAAGGCGGACGTCGATCGCGTCGTCGAGGCATGTTCGCTTCGTGACCTGCTGGACCGCGACAATCGCAAGCTCTCCGGAGGCCAGCGCCAGCGCTTGCTGCTCGCCGTTGCGCTCGTGAACCGCCCGCGGCTGGTCTTCCTCGATGAGCCGACGACGGGGCTCGATCCGCAAGCCAGGCGAAACTTCTGGGAACTGGTGAAGCGCATCAGGGCGGAGGGCACGACACTGGTTCTCACGACACACTACATGGACGAGGCTCACGTGCTTTGCGATGAGATCGCGATCATGGACGCCGGACGCATCATCGCGCAGGGGAACCCGGACGTACTGCTCGCGCGCCAGTATGGTGACGTGGTGATCGAGTTACCGCTTGACGACATAAGCGGGAATCTCGACAGCATCGAACATCGCGTACTGGAGACCAGGGGCCTCATCGAAATTTCGACGAAAGACGTGAATGCAACACTGAAGGAATTGGCCTCCCACGTCACTGGCCTGAACCGACTCAAGATACGGCAGCCGAATCTCGAGGACCTGTTCCTCGACCTTACCGGCCATTCCTTGCGCACATAGCCTGGAAAAGGCACATGTTGAAACGTATCTACGCCATCTTCCGCGCGCGCAACCTGGAGTTCGTGCGCGACCGCAGCTCGCTCAGCTGGAACATCATCCTTCCGGTCGCGTTGATGTTCGGGCTCTCGTTCATCTTCAGCGGCGGCACGCCGTCTGCCTACACGGTCGGCGTATTACAAGGCGAGGAGGAGGTGGACCCGTCTACGCATCCTTTCCTGGAGACTCGTTATATCCAGTTCGTAGCGGTGCAGGACTTCGATGATGCGATGTCGAAGGTTGCGCGGCATCAGCTCGATTTGCTGGTGAGTTTCGACGAATCGACCCGCTACTGGGTCAACCCGGAATCATCGAACGGATACTTCGTCGAGTTCGCATTGTTGCAGTCCACCGGCGGCGGCAACATAGAAAAGGAGCAGATCCGTGGCGAGGCGGTGCGCTACATCGACTGGGTTCTTCCCGGCATACTCGGCATGAACATGATGTTCAGCTGTCTGTTCGGCGTCGGATACGTGGTGGTCCGCTACCGCAAGAACGGTTTCCTGAAGCGCCTGCGGGCAACCCCGCTGCGCGCTGCCGAATTCGTGGTCGCCCAGGTGGCGTCGCGGCTCATGCTGATTATCCTCATCACGGCCTTCGTGTATGCAGGTACCAGCTGGTTTTTGGAAACCCGCATGGACGGCAGCTACCCGGCGCTCATCCTGGTCACCGTCATCGGCGCCATCAGCCTGATCGCGATGGGCCTCATGGTCGCAGCGCGGGTTACCAGCGAAGAACTCGCCGGTGGGTTACTGAACCTGGTGACCTGGCCCATGATGATGCTGTCGGGAGTCTGGTTCTCACTCGAAGGAAGCTCGGAGTGGGTTCAACAGACGGCGAAGGTCTTTCCGCTGACCCATGTGCTGGATGCAGCGCGCGGCATCATGATCGACGGAGGATCGTTTTCAGACATCCTGCCGCAGGTCGCTATTCTTAGTTTGATGAGTGTGGTTTTCCTGACGGTGGCGGCTGCGGTCTTCCGCTGGGGTCCACGCTAGTGGCCGACTGTGCGGCAAACAGGGATCCCGTCGTATGAGCCTGGACCTGATCGATATTGGAGCAAACCTGACCCATGACAGCTTTGACGGCGACCGCGATGCGGTGATCGAACGTGCATCAAAGTGCGGTGTGCGCCGACTCATCGTCACCGGCAGCAGTGCCGAGAGTAGCGCGGACGCGGCGAAACTCGCAGCGACCCGGCCCGGCTTGCTGTACGCAACAGCGGGCGTTCATCCGCATCACGCCAGTGAGTACACCGCGGAAGTGAACGATCGTCTGCTGGCCCTGTTGAATAGCGACAACGTCGTTGCCGTGGGTGAATGTGGCCTCGACTACTTCCGGGATTTCTCACCGCGGCAGGCGCAGCGGCTGGCTTTTGAAGCGCAGCTTGCGCTGGCTGCAACCACCGGCTTGCCGCTCTTCCTGCACCAGCGCGACGCGCATGCCGATTTCGTCTCCATACTGCAGCCTGTGTTCGACCGGTTAGCCGGCGGTGTCGCCCATTGCTTCACGGGCGATGCGGAAGCGCTGCACGCTTATCTTGACATGGGCCTCTACATCGGAATCACCGGGTGGATCTGCGACGAGCGAAGAGGCTCAGGCCTTCGCACACTCGCGAGTGAGATTCCCCTCGACAGGTTGATGATCGAAACGGACGCGCCGTACCTGTTGCCGAGGACGCTGCACCAGAAACCGAAGACGAGGCGCAATGAGCCAATGTACCTGCGCGAAGTCCTCCGTGTGTTCGCCGAGGCCAGCGGTCAGCCCGAGGAAACCATCGCAATCGCCAGCACGAGAAATGCCGAGCGCCTGTTTGCCTTGTAACACCGCTTGCCGGCTGCGGGGCGACGCGGGTGATATACTGACGGCCGGCAGGCTGCCAAAGTATTGCTCTCGAGGGCGCGAACTATTCAGAACCACACCTGCAGGCTACGTATCGATCCTGGGATGAGTTGCGGGCCTGCATGACATTACCCCAATAAAAAGCGTCATGGCCCTTCTTTGGCGAATGACGCTGGGCAGCATTCGGGACCTGACGCCTGTTGTCGTCGTTATCCTCTTTTTCCAGATCGCCGTTTTGCAGCAGCCGGCCAGCCAGTTATCAGGGCTCATCGAAGGTGCTTTGCTCGTGCTCATCGGGCTCACCCTGTTCGTGTACGGCCTGGAACTGGCGCTATTTCCGATCGGAGACGCCCTGGCCAACGCATTGGCAGAGCGAGGCAGCTTTCCCCTCCTGTTGCTGTTTGCCTTTCTCCTTGGATTCGGCACCACCTTCGCAGAACCGGCCCTGACCGCGGTCGCCGCGCAAGCCGCAAACGCCGCGGCCGCAGGCGGGGCAATTGCCGATACCGACGTTGCGAAGGCCGGTTACGCCTTTGGCCTGCGCCTGGTGGTCGCCCTGTCCGTCGGTGTGGCGCTTTTGCTCGGTGTCACCCGAATCGTCTTCGGCTGGTCCCTGCCCCTGATGATCATCTTCGGATACAGCCTCGTGGTCGCAATAGCGACTATCGCTCCGCCTGAGACAATCGGCATCGCATTCGATGCAGGCGGCGTCACCACATCGGTGATCACCGTACCCCTGGTAACCGCGCTCGGCATAGGACTTGCTTCCTCGCTGTCGGAACGAAATCCCCTGACCGACGGCTTTGGCATGATCGTGCTGGTACTGCTGACACCGATGATCTTCGTAATGGCCTACGGAACGTTGCTCGCATGGATCTGATATGGGAATTCTTTCTCAGTATCCTGGGCACAGCGCTGGACGTGCTGCCGATTGCACTTTTCATGCTGTTCTTTTATCGCATCGTCCTGCGACAGAGGCTCGCCAACCGCAGGGACATCATCATCGGCCTGGCGTTTGTGATAGTCGGGTTGTCGCTGTTCCTGAAAGGCCTCGACAAGGCGCTCTTCCCGGTCGGCACGATGATGGTAGAGCAGCTGACTGCAAAGACCCTCAGCACGGCAGAAATTCCGCACTGGTCGAGCTACTATCCGGTTTATGCCTTTGCCTTTTGCATTGCTTTCGGCGCCGCTATTGCAGAACCGGCGCTCCTCTCCGTGGCACGCAGGGTCAACGAGATATCGGGCGGCGCCATACATGCCGCAGGTCTCCGTGTGGCGGCTGCGATTGGTGTCGCGCTCGGAGTTGCACTCGGCTGTCTTCGCATCGTCACTGGCGTACCATTGCATTGGTGCCTCGCTGCGGGCGTTATGATCGTAATCATCCAGACTTTTACCTCACCGCGCAGCATCGTCGCCTTAGCCTACGATACGGGCGGGGTCAGTACGACTGCCGTCACCGTGCCTGTTGTGACGGCTCTGGGACTGTCCCTCGCAGAGCAGGTTCCCGGCCGCAGCCCCTACCTCGACGGCTTCGGGCTCATTGCCTTCGCGTGCATGCTGCCCGCCATTACGGTGCTCGGCTTCGCCCAGGTTACTGCCCTGCTTGAAAAGCGTCAGGCGAGGAAACGCCTGGCAGCCACGCAGGCAGATTAGTGTTCAGGCTGGCTCAACCAGCAAGGAGAAACTAGATGCACTTCAAACTACTCGTTGTATTCGTCGAAGAGCGCAAGACGGATCCCGTGATGGACGCCGCGCGTGCGAGCGGAGCGACGGGGTGTACGGTTATCCATCATGCCCGCGGCGAAGGCCTGAACAAGCCGACCAGCTTCTTTGGCATGTCCCTCGCCACGCAAAGGGATGTCCTCCTGATGCTCGTGGAAGAACACCTGAGCCGGCGCATACTTGAACGGATCAGCGAGGTGGGCGAGTTCGACGTAAAACCGGGAACGGGTATTGCCGTGCAGATCGACGTGGAAGACGCCGTCGGTATAGTGCGCCAGGCCGACGAACTAAAGGGCGTAGTGGAGGATGAGCTGTGAGGCAACAAGATATAACGGTGCGGCAGGTGATGCGGGAGAACGTCACCGTCGTCGACGGACGCATCGACGTCATGGAAGCGATGCGCATCATGAAACGTGTCGGCGCTACCAGTCTCATCGTCGAGAGGCGCCATGAAAACGACGAATATGGCATGGTGCTGTTCTCCGACATCGCGAAGCAGGTGATCGCGAAAGATCGAGCGCCGGAGCGCGTCAACGCTTTCGAGATCATGGCGAAACCCGTCATTTCAGTACGGCCCGGGATGAGCATCCGGCACTGCGCCAGGCTTTTCGAACGCTGCGGCATCAGTCACGCACCGGTCATCGAGGACGACAAGGTCATCGGGATCGTAAGCTACTATCTCCTCGTGCTGGGTTCGCTGGACCTTGACTAGTGACTTGTAACACCCACCACATAACGGAGTAATCATGACCCTCCTCGTCACCGCGGTCTCGGTGGTACTGGTAGTTTCTTTCCTCTGCTCGGTATTCGAAGCGACGCTCCTGTCGGTCAGCCCGGCGCAGGTGGGCACGCTGTCGCAGAATCACAGACGCGCCGGCCAGCTGATGTCGGACTACAAGCGCAATATCGACCGGCCGATTGCCGCGATACTCATACTGAATACCGCCGCTCACACGATCGGCGCAGCAGTGGCCGGCGCCAGTTATACAACCTTGTACGGCACCCAGTCGCTCTGGGTTTTCACCATCGTATTTACGATCTCGGTGCTCCTGTTTACCGAGATCATTCCAAAGACCCTCGGGGTTACTTATGCAGGGGTGCTGGCGAGACCTGCAGCTCTCGGGATCTGGACGATGACGTCAGTCCTGAAACCCCTGGTTGCCGTCAGCGAGCGCATTTCACGCGCGCTGCGCGGCGATTCCGAGACGCCGGTGACCTCGGTAGAAGAGATTCGCCTCCTGGCGGCGCTCGGACGGACAGAAGGGGCCGTCAGCGTGCGCACAGCCAACATGATCGTCGGCGCGACGCACTTGCGGCAGTTGACGGCATCGGACGTGATGCTGCCGCGCCAGCAGGTCGTGTTGTTGTCCGAAGCGATGAGCCGCGAAGAAATCGTCACGACTGCACGCCGGTCCGGGTACAGCCGCTTTCCCTTCAGTCCTGAGAACGACCTCGACCAGGTCACCGGTATCGTCATCGTCAAGGAACTTCTTTACTGGCTGCACGACCACCCCGGCGAATCGATAGACTGGCCGACGCTGGTCCGGGAACCCATCGTCGTGCCGGAGACGATGTCCTTGCTGGCGCTCCTGCGCACGTTCCAGGATGCGCGGCGACACATGGCGATAATCGTAGACGAGTACGGAGACGTCGAGGGAATCGTTACGCTGGAGGATGTACTGGAGGAGATCGTCGGTGAGATCCTCGACGAGAGCGACAGGCCGGTAGAGGACATCTGGCCCCAGCCTGACGGCTCGCTCCACGTGCGTGCCACTGTCGATTTGCGCAAGATCTGCACCAGGCTCGACTTGCCCTGGGAACCCGAGGATGAAGTGACGACCGTCGGAGGGCTGGTCACCGAGCTTCTCGGCCGTTTGCCCGTGCGCGGGGATGCCGTGGTGTGGAACGACTGCAGGCTGGAAATTCTTGCGGCCGGCGAGCGGCGTGCCGAGCTGATTGCCGTGAACCGGATCGACCGCGACGCCGAGGACCATTAACTCCGGTTGCCTCAGGCCCTGTAGCGGATCAACCTTCCCGCTTCGGACGGAACCGCCCTGCTGCGAATGAGTTCCCAGTGGGGTTTGAAGGCTTCGACCTTCATCTTTGCGCTGGTCTTGTCCTGTTCCGTGAATTCCTGCAGCAACTCGTCGCAATCGACGACCAGCCTCGGGACTCCCTTGGTGAAAGCAGCCCCGTCGAGAAACAGGATGCGACCGGTTACCGGCACCTGGCGGACGATCGCGCGTATCGCGGCGATACGATCGTACAAGGCCGGCTGCGGATTGGCGAAAGTAAATCGGCGCTCCTCGTTGATGACCGTCCAGTCCTGCATCTTGTCGCTGCCGAAGACCGTGCCCACGACGTCTTTTACGTCAATGACGAGGAGCCCTTTCGCTGTCAGCAGCAGATGATCGATCTGTATCTCGCCGTCATCGCCGTTCGGCACAACAAGACCGTCGAGGCGCTCATACGCAATAGCTGAGAAAACCTTCGAAACGGTTCGCTTCTCCTTGCGTCGGCGGCGGTGCACGAACAGCAACAGGAAGAGCAACAGGACAGCAACGACCAGAAACAACAAATAGGTTTGAGACAGCTCCGCGGGAAGGTATTCAGTCATTGTTCGAATGTCCACGCGTCGACACTCCTATTTATCGCCTGCGGACGAGCGTGCGTCAAGACCGAAGCGGTCTTCCAGCGCCATCTCGAACGACGCAAGATCAGGGCCGATGGACACGGAGTGAACCGGACGATCGAGGATGGCCCGCAACGAGTCGGGCAGATCCAGTAAGTGTCCGGTCAACGGCTCGACTATTTGCTCGAACTTCGCTGGATGCGCAGTCGCTACCACGATCCAGTTTTTCATGCGCCGCTCCTCGTCGCTCAGGTGCCGGTAGACATGGCAAGCTGTCGCCGTGTGGGGGCAGATGGCGAAGCCGAAGTCGGTATTGCCTTCACGGATCTCTTCCTCGATATGCTGATCAGATACCGATACGGCCCTGATCAACCTGTGGAGAGATGCGGCATCACCGAACAGTGCGAGAACCCGTTCCATGTTGCTGGGGTTGCCGACATCCATCGCGGAGGCAAGAGTCGGCTTGCTCTCCGTCGGCAGCCACTCGCCTTCTTCCAGGTAGTCTCCGATCACCCGGTTCTCGTTCGTCGCCAGTATGACGTCGGCCACGGGCAAACCCATCTGTTTGCAGAGCATCAGCGCAAGCCCATTACCGAGATTGCCGGTCGGTACGATAAAGGAAGGCTTCTGGCCGCTCTCGCGGTAGCGCGCGAGGCTCGCATGGGCGTAGTAAGTGCACTGTGGCAAGAGCCGGCCGATGTTGATGCTGTTGGCGGAGCTGAAGCGGTGCCTCGCGTTGAGGTCCGCGTTCGCCATGGCCTCCTTCACCAGCGCCTGGCAGTCGTCGAAGCTTCCGTGCACCGCCAGGGAGAGAACGTTGTCGCCCCAGCAGGTAAGTTGCCGCGCCTGTCGTTGCGAGACCCTGCCTTCCGGAAACAGGACAACAACGCGCATTCCCGGCCGCTCATTGAAGGCGGCGGCGACGGCGCCGCCGGTATCGCCGGATGTAGCCACCAGGATTGTCAGGGGAACCGATTGGTCCCGCTGCAGGCGGCTCAAGCAGGCTGCAAGGAAGCCTGCACCGATGTCCTTGAAGGCCGCGGTGGGACCGTGAAACAGCTCGAGCATGTGCAGGTCACCGGTGGCGACGGACAGCTTCGTGAGCGGAATCGGGAACGAGAAGGTTTCGCCAATAATGGCGCCGAGATGCGGGGCGAGCGCGGAGCCTTCGAAGAACGGCCCCAGAAGAACCTGCGCTACTTCATGAATGGTTGTTGCATCCTCGAAGTCCTTCAGCGCGAACGCGGGCACCGGGTCCGGCACGAAAAGACCACCGTCTTTCGCTATTCCGGCGGCAATTGCCTGGTCGAGCGAGACGGCCTCGCCGCCTCGTGTGCTCACGTACTTCATGTCGTGTCCAGGATTGCTGCGCCCGGCGAGTTCATCGGGCTGACCCAGGATGCGCAGTCTACTCCTGCTCCTGAGCACGCTCTCTGCATAGCTTCGGCTACCGTCTCCGCCAGCCGGTTCTCGCACAAGGCGAAAATGCTCGGGCCGCTACCCGACAGGGAGCAACCCAGGGCGCCGGCATCCAGGGCCGCGTCCTTCACATAGTAAAATGGCGGCACGGAAGCCGCGCGCTGCGGTTCAATGATCACATCGCGCAGCGATTGCGCAATCATCTGGTGATCGTTGCGTTCGCAGGCCAGCATGAACATCGCGAGGTATCCCTGTTGCGTCAGCCATTGCTCCATTGTGCAGGTATTGGAGAGACTCCGCCGCGCCTTTGCAGTGTCGATCTTCAGAGCCGGGTGCACAAGGACGCTGCTCAATCCGGGTGGAGCCTTGACGGGCGCAGCGCCCGGCAGCAGTGCCGGAGGGCAGAAGACGAGGCCGCCCAGGAGGCTGGGAGCCACGTTGTCCGCATGCAGTCCGCCGCTGGCGAACTTCTCTCCCTCGAGGGCAAACGGTAGCAGCTCGACAATGTCGAAAGGTGAGTCGAGCAGCGCATTGGCTGCAACGACCGCGGCGACCGCCGAGGCTGCCGAACTTCCCATCCCCGATTGCAGCGGGATGCCTTTTCGTACTACCAGGTCCAGGCCACCCGGTGCCGCGGCGGCACGCCACAGCGCCGCGGCGGCGATGGAAGCCGTGTTCTTTTTCGGGTCGATCGAGAGTTCGGAGTGGGGTCTGCCATCGGGATCGAGCGCCGCGACGACAGCAACACCCGCCTCGTCCCGCTTTCGAACGGAAACAGTGTCCCCGACTCCCTTGAGCGCGAGACCGAGCATGTCGAAGCCGACCCCTACGTTACCGATCGACGCGGGCGCGAATGCGCCGGTCCAGCCGTCACCTCTCATACGGAAATGCCATTACCGAGAAAGGCAGCGAGGCGCAGCAAGTCGCTGAATACGCCGCTCGCGGTGACCTCGGGACCGGCACCGGGTCCCTGGACGACCAACGGATTGGCGGAGTAACGGTCGGTGACGAACTGCACGAGATTATCCGTCAAGTTGATGTTGCCGAAAGGACTTGATGCCTCGACCATCTCGAGTCCGACAGAAGCGGCCCCGTCGGCTGTCAGCTTGGCGATGTAGCGCAGAATGCGCTTTTGCGCCTTCGCATCCTGGAACAGCGAGTGCATGTCCTCGTCGTACTCGGGGAGGCGCGCCAGAAACTCGTCCAGGCTGACGTCGCGCAGCGACTCCGGCACCAGGTTCTGCACCGGAAAATCTCCGATGCCGGTTGTTGCGCCGAGTTCGCGCGCGAGGATTGTCAATTTGCGGGCGACATCCATTCCGGAGAGGTCATCGCGGGGATCGGGCTCCGTATAACCCGATTCGCGCGCCGCGAGCACGATTTCGGAAAAGGGGCTGCTGCCGTCGTACACATTGAACAGGTAGGCAAGCGTGCCTGACAGGATTCCCTGCACCGAGTGAATGCGGTCGCCCGTGTCGATGAGGTCGCGCATTGTCCGGATAATCGGCAGCGCAGCGCCCACGGTAGTCTCATAGAAACAGTGCGAGCTTCCGGCGCGCGCGCTCTCCCTTAGTTCCTCATAGGTCCGTGCATCGCCGCTGAACGCCTTCTTGTTCGGCGTAACGACATGTATGCCGGACCTGAGCCAGCGCGGGTACCGGCCTGCGATCTCGTCGCTGGCCGTGCAATCGACTATAGCGGCGTGTGGAAGATGCTCCGCGTTCACATGGCGTTCAAATGCTTCGAAATCGAGCGGCATGGCGGAGCGCTGCATCGTATCGCGCCATTGGCCAAGGTCCAGGTGCCGGTCTCCCAGCAGCATCGTGCCTGATCGCGCAATCGCCCGAATGCGCAGGTCGAGGTTGAATTCATCGCGCAGCCGGCTGCCTTGCAGGCGAAGCTGCTCGAGCAACGTGCTGCCGACGGTGCCGGGACCGATCAGTCCGATCGATATGGTTTTCGCCGACAGGTAGAAGCCTGAGTGCACGGCGCGCAGAGCCCGCGTCGCCTCCGCCGTATCGACCACCGCGGAGATATTGCGCTCCGATGAACCCTGCGCGATTGCGCGGACGTTGACCCCGGCCCTGCCGAGGGTGCCGAAAAACTTCCCTGCAATACCCGGAGAGCCGGCCATGCCATCGCCGACGACGGCGATGATGCTTTGCGAACCGGTCGTGTCGATGCTCTGTATCTGGCCACTGGCGAGGTCCTCTGCGAAAGCGGCCATGATGACGGTGCGGGCGCGCTCCGCGAGCTCTTCCGGAACGGCGATGCAGATCGAATGTTCGGAACTCGCCTGGGAAATCAGCGTCACGGAGACACCGGCAATACGCAGTGCGGCAAACAGCCTGTCTGCCGTGCCGGGAACGCCGATCATCCCCGATCCCTCGAGGTTGACGAGTGCCATTCCGCTGACTGCGGTGATTCCTTTTATCAACTCCGCAGAACGCGAGCCGGCACGAATATAACTGCCCGGCAACTCCGGGCGAAAAGTGTTGCGAATCAGCACGGGGATGTCGCTGTCCACCGCCGGCCCAAGCGTTTGGGGATGGATGACCTTGGCGCCGAAATACGCCAGTTCCATCGCCTCGTTGTACGAGAGGCTATCGATAATCCTGGCTTCCGGCACACGGTTGGGATCCGCGCTCATCACGCCATCGACGTCGGTCCAGATGGTGAGTTCAGCCGCGGATGCGAGCGCAGCAAAAATCGATGCGGAGAAATCGCTGCCGTTGCGCCCGAGCGTGGTCTGAATGCCGTCTTCGTCGGACGCGATGAAGCCGGTGATCACGACTACCGGACTGGCGCCTTCCCGTAAAACGCTGTTCCAGTTCCTGCGCGAGCGCTCCCATAGAACGGCCGGACCCAGTTCGCCATGCCGGATCGTCACCACGCGCCGTGCATCCACCCACGTTCCGGCGCGGTCGGTACCCATTCGCTGTCGGAGATATGCAGCCAATAGGCGCGCCGACCACAATTCGCCATAGCCTGCCACGATATCTGCGGTACGTTGCGGCGGCGCCGACGGTGCAAACGCTGCGGGCTCAAGCAGCCCTTCTACGTGCTTCGCATCCTCGCTCCACTGATCCAGCAGTACGACACGTGCATCGCCCGAGACCAGCTCTTTCGCTGCCTGCGCGTAGCGACTGCCGATGTCGTGCAGCCCGGTGACATGTCCGGGTTCGCTTCTCGCGGCGATCGATACGAGGCGCAGGAGCTGGTCGGTAACGCCCCGCATGGCGGAGACCACGACGCCCAGTGCCTGGTCAGGCTGCGCTTCGATAATGTCGCCTACTCGTCGGAAGCAGGCCGCATCCGCAAGGCTGCTCCCGCCGAATTTATGTATTTTCCAGGATCTCTGCGACACAGATGTCAAGCCGGCCACCGCGCAAAGCGGCTAATGATAGCGGCAGGCGTACGGGTCGTCGCCTGTTTTATTTGAAATTGTTCATGACGTGGCGCACTGCAGAGCGGCGCGTGAAAATTCTGGCAAATCGGGAAATGGTGGGGCGTGTAGGATTTGAACCTACGACCAGTCGGTTAAAAGCCGAATGCTCTACCACTGAGCTAACGCCCCGCATCGCCGCGCGGCATGATACCGGAGCGACAACAAATGACCAAGCGGAGGCTTACCGCCCTTCTTCCCCCATGCGGTTCAGGCGCTGCTCGGCAAGCCGCGCAGCGGTCGTGTCGGGATGCTCCCGCTGAACCCTCGACAAAGCAGCGCGAGCTTCGTCCCAGCGTTGCAGTTCGTAGTTCGCGTAACCCATCTTGAGCAGCGCATCCGGAACCTTGCGCGAGCGTGGAAAATCTTCGATCACCACCGCGAAATGCCTCAACGCTTCTTCGAACTCGTCAGTGACGTAGTAGGACTCGGCGAGCCAGTATTGCGCGTTGTCCGCGAGCTGGCTGTCAGGATAGCTCGCCAGGAACTGTTTGAACGCATTTGCAGCCGGTTCGTAGCGCTGCTCCTTCAGCAGTTCGAAAGCGGCTTGGTAGTTGTCCCTGTCGGACCCTCCCGGCACGGGAAGCTGCCCCGGCTGCAGCGTGCCGCCGTCGCGTACCGAACCGCCGCCGACGCCCTGAAGTCTCTGCTCGAGCGCCTGGATCCGCTGGTCGAGGTCCTGGTAAAGAACGCGTTGCCTTTCGCCGTCCTCGTCCGCCTGGTACTCCAGAGTCTCCGTCCGTCCCTGGAGCTCCGCTGCCTGGCGCTGGAGGTTGTCAACCTGCAGCGCAATATCGACCAGGCTGCCGCTCGCCAGGATTCGTTCGACGGACATCAGGCGCCGCTCGAGGTCATTGAGCTTCAGCACGACAGGATCGTCGGCAGGGTCCGTAACGGCACAGGCTGACAGGAGCATAACGGGCAGCAGCGCTACCGAAACTTTCATTGCTTTGAACACGCGACTCTCGCTCAGTTGGTGTACTTGATTTCCACGCGCCTGTTAAGCGCATAGGACTCTTCGTCGCTGCCCATTGCTGCCGGACGCTCCTCACCGAAGCTGACGGTAGAGATTTGTTCGGCGGTCGCGCCCTGGATCAGCAGCATGCGCCGTACGGCCTGCGCCCTGCGCTCGCCTAATCCGATATTGTACTCCCTGGATCCGCGCTCATCGGCATGCCCTTCCAGCCGTACCTTGGTCCTGGAACTGCCGGACAGGCGCGCCGCGTGCCGCGCAAGCAGGTCGGCATATTCCGCGCTGAGCTCCGACTGGTCGAAGTCGAAATAAATCAGCATGCCAAGCTCGCCGCGACCGTCGTTGAAGTCATCGCCGAATTCCTCACCTTGCCCGAAACGATCGCTGTCCATGCCGCTCGAAGAACCGTCGCGCGTTGCCGCGCCGGTGGTGTCGTTATCTATCGGCTCAGGGTCCGGGACCGGTGTCGAGCCGCAGGACGCAAGCCAGAAACCGAGCAGGCCGACGCCGAGAAATCTGTGAACTGTCATGTCGATGTCCTTGTGGATTGTATGCCGAATTGGGCCTGCAAGCTCCCAAAATTCATGAACTTACATGCTAAACCTAAAGAAACACTGGATCCCTAGCGATCCAGCGAGAATGGTGACCACACGGGCTCGCGTACGTCTCCCTGGCCCGAGGCCAGCCGTTGTCGCACCAACCCGTCCGCCGACACGGTTTCGAGTACCCCATTCCCCCCTTGCCTCGTAGCGTAGATCAGCGTGTCGCTGTTCGGCGCGAAACTCGGTGATTCATCCTGCGCGCCTGTCGACAACACCAGTACGCCACTCTGGCCCAGCGTCATTACTGCGATACGGAAATTGCCCCGATCGTTGTGCACCGTCGCCAGTTTTTTGCCGTCCGGCGACAGCCTTGGCCGCGCATTATAACTGCCTTCGAAGGTAACGCGCTCCGGCGTTCCGCCATCCACACCGATCCGGTAGACCTGCGGTCCACCGCTCCGGTCGGAAGTGAAATAGACCTGCCGTCCGTCCGGCGACCAGGTGGCCTCCGTATCGATTGCGCGATTCTCCGTCAGGCGCCGAACGTTGCGGCTCGCAAGATCGAGCACATGGATGTCGAGGTTGCCGTCGGCGCCGCCTAATGTCAGCGCAAGTTTCCGCCCATCAGGCGAGAACGCGGGCGATCCATTGATGCCGGGGCGGTTTGAAACCTGTATACGGTTGCCGGTCCTGAGCGTCTGCACGAAGATCGAGGACGCGTTGCCCTCGAACGATACGTAGGCCAGGCGCCGGCTGTCGGGAGACCAGGCCGGTGACATGATCGGGTCCGGCGATTCCATGATGGTATGCTCGTTTTCCCCATCGGCATCGGAGACGACCAGCGCGTAAATCCGCTGGTCGCCAGTTTGCCTTGCGGTCACGTAGGCGATCTGCGTGTCGAACACCCCTGCAATTCCGGTTAGTTCCTCGTAGATCATATCTGCGACGCGATGGGCGGCGCGGCGCAGGGTGCCACGGGTCGCCGGCATGCGGTAGCCGACCAGCTGCTCGCCGCGGTAGACGTCGAACAGCTGGAACTGCACGCTGAACGCGTTCTCTCCCGTCTGCGTAAGCTTGCCAACGACTACCGCCTCGACTCCCAGTATCGACCAGTCGTCGAAATCGACATCCACGCCGGCGGTCGGCTTCTGCAACATGTCCCCTTCTTCGATTGGCGCGAACCTTCCGCTTCGCTGAAGATCCGCGGCAACGACACCGGCTACATCGACCGGCGGGTTCACGTTACCGTCCCAGCCGAAAGGGACGATCGCAATCGGCGCCTGGTTACCGGCGCCGCGCGTGATCTGGATTTCCAGCTCCGCAAGCGCGTTGACACTGGCGAAGACCAGCGAAAGGACCGTAAGCAGGAACAGGGAAATGCGGCGCGTAAAATTTGTTGTCATAGTTGATATCCGTGGCATCCCTAAAGAATTGCGGCGATGTCGTTGTACATACGTATGCGGGCTCGGGGCCTATTGTTCAGGTTCGAAGGTAATCCGCAAGTTTCTGTCGAACAAGGCAGGATTGTCGGGTTCCGGCAACGGAGATGCCCTGTAGACCGCAGCCTCGATGGAACGTTGCACGGCCTCGTCGCCATTGCAAGACGTGATGGAGACTCCTACCACCTGTCCGCCGCGGAGCTGGGTCACCTGCACGACGCACTTGAGTCCCGGCCCGGCGCTCGCCGGCGGCACCCATGCCTGTTGAATGCGCCGTGTGATGGCGAAGATGTAGCGGTCCAGCTCTCCCGAACTCATCGCATCCAGGCGCCGTTGCTCCTCGGCGAGTTCGGCCTCGAACTGGCGCCTCCGTTCGGCCTCTTCCGCTTCGCGCCGCCGGCGCTCGTTCTCCAGCCGCTGGCGCTCCAGGTCTTCCAGGCGCTTCCGCTCGGCTTCCTGCCGCTGGCGCTCGATCTCTGCTTCTTCGCGCTTGCGCCGCTCCTCTGCTTCACGCTGTTGTCGCTGGCGCTCTGCTTCCTCCCGCTGGCGCCGTTCTTCCGCTTCCTGTTCGAGCCGCTGTTGTTCGACGATCTGCTGTTGGCGAATTCGCTCCTGCTCCTGTTCGAGATCCTGCTGCCGCTTCAGCCGCTCCGCTTCGATGCGCTGCTGCTCGGCGGGATCAGGCTGCGGCGGTTCCGGCTCGGGCTCGGGCTCGGGTTCAGGCTCGGTCTCCTCCTCAACCACGGGCGGCTCGGCGACCGGCGGCGCCTGCTGCATGTCCGTCTCGCTGACCAGAGTCGCCTGTATCGCGAGCGGCACCACCGGGCGGGCCCTGTGCGTCAATTCCAGCCCGACTACCATCACCGCCAGTATCAGCGCGTGTAGCAGTACGGCCAGTAAGACCGGAACTACGTTGTAATCGTTACGAGTCACTCAACGGCCGTATCATTCAGGAACCGGGTAAGTGTCCAGCGGGTCCGTGACGAATCCGACATTCGCGGCGCCGGCTTGTTGCAGCAAAACCATCGCGCCGACGACATTACCGTAGGGCACCGCGCGGTCCGCCTTCACCAGGATCGGGGTTTCGGCATTCCGGCGCAGCACAGCGGAAGTTCGCGCGACGATGTCCTGGCTGCTCGCCGGTTGGTCTTCATCATCGCCCAGGTTGATGTAGAGGTTACCTTCCGCGTCGACGCTCACGACGATCGGCTTCAGGTCCGGCGCATCCGTGATCGCCTCGGCGGCGGCCTTCGGCAATTCGACTTTCACCCCCTGCGTCAGCAGTGGTGCCGTGACCATGAAGATGATCAGGAGCACCAGCATGACGTCGATGTAGGGGACGACGTTGATCTCGCCCATGAGTTTTCGCTTCTGCATCGGCGTCGCCATGGCTAAAGTCCCTTGCGCTTCGACACTGAATGCCGCTGGAGAATGCTGGAGAATTCCTCGAGAAAACCGTCGTAACGTGTTTCGAGGCGAACGACTTTGTCCGCGTATCGGTTGTAGGCGACGACTGCCGGAATGGCTGCGAACAAGCCCATCGCGGTGGCGATGAGGGCTTCCGAGATGCCTGGTGCGACCTGCGCCAGGGTTGCGGTGTGCTGGCCAGCGAGCCCGATGAAGGAGTTCATGATGCCCCACACCGTGCCGAACAGGCCGACGTAGGGACTGGTGGAACCGATCGTCGCGAGGGTAGCGAGCCCCTGCTCCAGCCGGTCGACCTCCCGCATCATCGAAACACGCATGGCGCGGCGGCATTCCTCGACGAGCTTGTCAGGCTGCACGTTCTCCTGGGAAATGCCCCGGTTGAACTCGCGAAAACCCGACTCGAAGATGCTTGCCATGCCTATACTGCCGCCTTTTTCGCGCGTAGCGCTGCGATAAAGCGTCTGCAGGTCTCCCCCGGACCAGAAGTTGCCTTCGAACTTGTCGGACGCATCCTTGGTGCGGCTGATCAGGCTTCTCTTGGAGAAGATGATGCTCCAGGAAACAAAAGAGGCAGCCAGCAGGATCAGCAT
>Ga0079224_100004060_pt1 | contig 18736 bp, 19 predicted proteins | sample Stecom2015_FD_80414 | JGI IMG/M metagenome (GOLD analysis project Ga0079224, IMG submission 80414) | Agricultural soil microbial communities from Utah to study Nitrogen management - Steer compost 2015 | ecosystem: Environmental > Terrestrial > Soil > Agricultural land | place: USA: Utah... | reverse complement strand
CCCTGAGCTTCAATGGCGTGTTCGTGCGGCTCGACGTCGAGGGCAATCGTTTCGCCACTGGCGTGAGCGACCAGGCCGGCACCGTGCCACGCTATGGCGAGACCGTCATCGGCATTCCCATGAGCGTATCGATGTTCGACCTCGCCCGGCAGGCGATGGGCGCTCTCGGCGGGCGTCCCCGCGAGAAGCTCGCCTACGAACTGAGTGGCAAGCTCGATGGCGAGGGCTTTACCGGCCTGCGCTTCCATTCGACGGGGGAGTTGAGCCTGCCGGCGGGGCTCGGAATGACGCGCTAGGTTTACACAGCTAGGCCATGCCGGGCGCGATGCGCCCCGGCTACAGGAAGCCGATCCATCTCCCGGCGACCAGCACCGATAGCCAGAGGACGGCCGACAAGGCCGCCAGCAGTCGCGCCAGCGGGGGTACGGTGCCGCTGGCCACGGCGGCCCCGAAACCGCCCGGTCCATGCTGGAGCGCGACGTTGCCGAGCGCCAGCGCGAGCAGGGCCAGCTTGGCGAGGAAGGCCGGGTTGCCGACGTAGTCGGGCACATTGACCGAGAACAGCCACAGGCCGGTGAGGATCGCAAGCGCCACGCCGACGGCCGCCGCACGCGACAGGAAGGGGCCGAGCACCGGCAGCGGTGCCTGTCGAAACAGCCCGAGCAGGCGCAGGTCGAGCGGCAGGATCGCGCCGAGCACCAGGCCGATGCCGAGGATGTGCGCCGCGTTGACGAACAGGTAGGCGGTCCCGGAGTCACGCAGGACGACGGCGCCCGGCCAGTTGCCGATCGCCTCGAGCAGGGCGTCCATGCCGGGGCGTCAGTCGGACTGGATCCGCTCCGGGTACATGTCGTAGTCGTGGCCGTCGATGGTGATCCGCACCGCCTTCATGTGCGCCTTGCCGGCTTCCTTCGAGCGGTTGCCGAGGACCCGGACCGGATCGCCGACCTTGGCGGAAGCGGCGGTGAAGCCGGAGCGTTCCGTCTGGCGGGGATTGCCGAGGTCGACCTGCCAGCTCGTGCCGTCGGTGGCCCTGACGCGCAGGCCCGGGTGCGGCGGCGCCATCGAGATTGCCTCGATGTTGCCATCGAGCTCCGACTGTTCGTCCACGGCCCAGTTCCAGCCGTGGTGGGCCAGCACCTGGGCGCTGGCGAGCAGGGCCGCGGATGCGACCAGCAGTATCGACAGCTGGCGAGGGGTTCGCGGGCCGGCGGCGTCGGCGATCGGGCGGCCATGCGGGGCGTCTGGCGAAATCGGCATGATGCAGTCTCCGAAAAATGGCTGGCAACACTTCGTCAGGATGGCTCGAACTCCCTCTACCGTAGCGCCAAGCGCTGTCCGGCGCCACTGCGATTCCCGGCGTTCACCAGCCGCCACCCCCGCCTCCGCCGCCACCCCCGCCCGATCCGCCACCGCCCGAGAAGCCGGACGAGGAGGATCGCGGCGGCGGAATCGCGCTGGCGAACGAGCCCTGCGTCGCGGCCACCATGCCCGCTACCGAGTTCGCGAAGCTGCGGCCCTGCCAGTCGGCGCCACCGCGCCAGGCCGGCCGGTAGCTGCCGCGCAGGTCCTGTTCGGGATGGGCCCGCGCGAAGGCGGCCTCGAAGGCTTCGGACCACGGCTTCTCGACGTCGAGGGCGATCGCGTAGGGCAGCAGGCGCTCGAAGCGTTCGGTGGTGATCTCGGGCGCCCCGGCAAGGTTCAGTCGCGCGCTCTCGGCGGTTTCGAGGTAGAGCCGCAATCCCTCGAGCCCGTCCATGACCTGGCGGCCGGCCACGGTCGGCGCGCGCAGCAGGTAGTAGAACAGGCCGTTGAGGAGTGCGAAGCCGCCGACCAGGACGAAGGGAAAGCCGTTCTCGAGCAGGCCATCGAGGACGCCGCGGCCGAATCCGGAGGGCAGCGTGCCGTCCGAAAACGATTCGCGCACGGACAGGAACAGGAAGCCGAACCAGGCGAGCACGGCCGCGTTGATCGCCGCCACGATGATCGTGCCCGGGCTGCGACCCCTGAGGAATGCGCGCACCATTCGCGCGATCACCGAGCCGGCGACGGCGCCGACCGCGCAGGCGGCGCCCAGCAAGGCGATCTCGGGCTGCGTCAGGTCGCCGAAAGCCAGAATCGCCGCGACCGTCGCGGCCGTCAGCGCCAGGCCGACGAAGAAGTAGCCACGATTGCGCCGGAAGAAGCGATGGCGATTCTCCTTCTCGATCGCGCTCTTGAACGAGGCGAGCGCGCCCGCCACGCTCGGTCCGTTGGCGCGGTCGATGCGCACCCGGCCGCCGCGGCGCTCGAGCCACCCCAGCAGGGCCCGTTCGCCGGTGGGCAGGGCGGGGGCGGGCGCCGCGGTGCGCACCAGCGTCGGCTCGGCGGCGTCGCCCTCGAATGCCACCAGGCCCTTGACCGCCAGCGAGACGGCCGTGGCGGTGAATTCGCGCCAGCCGCTGCGCCAGCCCCACTGGTGAACGTAGGCGGCCAGGCCCGGCGAGATTCCCTCGGGTGGATGGAACAGCGGGATCGTCACGCCCTTGGGCGGATCACGGCCGACGGCGTTCCAGGTGAGGAGGTAGAAGGCCAGCACCCCGAGCAGGCCCAGCCCCGTGACGAGGTACCTGCGATGGTCGAGCGCCGCATGGCCCAGCGCCTGCAGGCGGCTCGGCGCCGCGACGACGCCAGCCGGAATTTCGGCGACGACGCTGAGCCCTTCGCCCGGCGCGAGCATCCGGGTCGACGCGATGCCGAGCGCGCCGTCGGCGCCCAGGCGGGCGCGCCAGTCGGTGCCGCGCGCGCCGACCCGGCCGGTGTAGCCGGTCCAGCGCAGCGGCGAGGCATTGTCCGGCAGGCGAATCGTCGCGCTCGCGGCCTCGATCGGGAACGCCCACTCGTTGCCGGTGACGTTCCAGAACAGTTCGACATGCCCGGCCAGGTGGCGGACCTGTCGACTGGTTGAATACCGCAGGCGATAGGTGTGGCGACCGGCCGGCAACCGGATCTTCTCGTCGCCGATGTAAATGCGCACGCCGCGGTCATTGGCCCGGGTGAAATGGGGTTCGGCCCTGCCATCGCGGGTGACCGACTGCAAATCGAAGCCGACGCGCCGCAACTCGCCCTCGGCGTCCCTGAAGCGCAGGGGAAAATCGCGGTAGATCCCGCGCTTGATCTGCCGGCCTTCGGCCTGCACGACGATCGTCTCGGTGACCGCGAGCTCGCCGTCGGCACGCACCTCGACGAGGGCTTCGAAACGCTCGATCAGTTCGGCCGCCAGCCCCGGTGCCGAGGCCGCGAGCAGCAGCAGGGGCAGCAGGCTTCGCAACAGCAGGGGCGACAGCCTCGCCAGCGGGCGCCGCACGGCGGTGGCCCGCTCAGCTCGGGAACGAAACCCGGGGCACTGCGCGGCTGGCGTCGTCGGTTTCGAAGAATGTGCCCCGGGCGAAACCGAACATCCCGGCGACCAGGTTGCTCGGGAAGGACTCGACCATGACATTGAGCTCGCGCGTCGCGCCGTTGTAGTAGCGGCGCGCCATCTGGATCTCGTTCTCGACGTCGGCGAGCGAGGCCTGCAGTTGCAGGAAGATGGGGCTTGCCTTCAGGTCGGGATAGTTCTCGACCACCGCCAGCAGGCGTCCGATCGCGCCCGAGAGCAAGCCTTCGACCTGCGCGCGGCCGGCGATGTCCTCGGCGGGCATCGCGCGCGCCTGGTTGCGCAGTTCGGTCACTGCCTGCAGTGTTGCGCGCTCGTGGTTCGCGTAGCCCTGGACGGTCTCCACCAGGTTCGGGACCAGGTCGGAGCGACGCTTGAGCTGCACATCGACGCCGCTCCAGCCTTCGGCCGCCATCTGTCGGGTGCGCACGAGGCGGTTGTAGAGGGCGATGCCGTAAGCGACCAGCACGATGATGATTGCAACGACGATGAGGCTTGCGGACATGCGACGAGGCTCCTGTTGCTCTTGCGCCGGTGCGCGCGGACAGCCAGCCGGGATCATAACCGCAGCAATGCCGGCCCGGTGCTCAGAGCAGTTCCTGCCGCAATTGCGCCGGCGTCTTCGGCGAGAGCAGTCCCGGCGCGACGTCGAGCACGGAACGCGCGCCGGTCTCGCCGCGGCGGGCAAGGCGGTGGGCGGCGCGCGCATAGGCAACCAGCACGCTGGCGGTGAACTCGGGGTTGCTCTCGAGGCGCAGCGAGAATTCCATGGTCTGGGCGGCCCCGCTGCCGGTGTGTCCACTGCGGATGACGAAGCCGCCATGCGGCATGGCGCCGTGGTCGCGCTGCAATTGCGTGGCGCTGATGAAGCGCACCGTGGTGTCGTAGTCGGCGAAATAGTCGGGCATGTCGACGATCGCGCGTTCGACGCTGGCGGCGTCGGCCCCCTCGGCGAGCACGACGTAGCACTCGCGGGTGTGCTTCTCGCGGGTGGCGAGCACCGGCTGCTCGCCGCTGCGGGCGCGCTCGATCGCCGCCGGCGACGGAATCGTGTATTGCACCGCGCCGGCGACGCCGGGCAGGCGCCGCACCGCATCGGAGTGGCCCTGGCTCAGGCCCTTGCCCCAGAACGTGTACGTGGCGCCCCGAGGCAGGATGGCCTCCCCGAAAAGCCGCTCGATCGAGAACAGGCCCGGGTCCCAGCCGACCGAAATCAGCGCGACTCGCCGACCCCGCTCGGCGGCGGCATCGACCGCGGCGAAGTACTCGGGAATGCGCGCGTGGGTGTCGAAACTGTCGACCGTGTTGAACAGCCTGGCGAGCATCGGACCCTGTTCGGGCAGGTCGGACCTGGAGCCGCCGCACAGGATCATGACATCGACCGCGTCCGTGAACTCGCCGACGCGATCGAGCGGGTGCGCAGGCACGCCGCAGCCCTGCAGCGCAAGCGATGCCGGCTCCCGGCGGGTGAAGACGGCGACGAGCTTCATGTCGGGGCTTTGCCCGAGCGCGGCCTCGACGCCCTTGCCGAGGTTGCCGTAGCCGGCGATGCCGATGCGGATCTTGTTGCCCATGGAAAACGACGCTCCGAAAGGTACTGTCTGTGATGCCCGATTCTGGCAGAAGTCGACCAGGATCCGCGCCGGCGATCCGATGCGACTCGAGGCCGCCGTCGCGGGTAGTAACATCGATCGCAAGCCGGGTCGCGGCAGCGACCGCGAACCATCCTGAATCCTGGGGAGATCACGCATGGCCAATGCGGCCCGGTCCGGAGGACTGCAACGCTTCGTGCTTCGCGTCGTGCTGCTTGTCGCGGCCGGCCTGCTCGCGCGGCCCGCCGACGCTACCGAATTGCCCGCGCAACGCAGCGTTCCCGGCGGCATCGCGCTGGTCGATCTCGGCGCATCGCCAGAGCCGCCGCGGGCGAGCTTCGATGCCACGCCGGTGATGATCGTCGGCGGGCCTTCGCGCTGGACGGCGGTGGTCGGCATCGGGCTCGACGCCGAGCCTGGCGAGCATCACATCGACGTCCGCCGCCCCGGCGTGCCGGTCGAGCGCAAGACGTTCGAAGTGCGCACGGTGCGCTATGCCGAGCAGCGGCTCAAGGTCGCGCCGGGCAAGGTCGATCTTTCGCCCGCCGATCTGGCCCGCTACGAGCGCGAGCGCGACCATCTCGCGGGGGTGATGGCCACCCGCAATGACGCCGAACCGACCTCGCTGCGCCTGCTCCAGCCGACTGCCGGGCGCCGATCGAGTTCCTTCGGCCTGCGGCGTGTCTTCAACGACCAGCCGCGACGGCCGCACAGCGGCATGGATATCGCCGCGCCCCTCGGCACGCCGGTCGTCGCCTCGGCGGCGGGCCGGGTCATCGATACCGGCGATTACTTCTTCAATGGCAAGACGATCTGGCTCGATCACGGCGGTGGACTGCTGACGATGTACTGCCACCTGAGCGCAATCGAAGTCGAGGCGGGCGATACTGTCGCGGCGGGCGATCCGATCGGCGCGGTGGGCGCCACCGGCCGGGTCACCGGGCCGCACCTGCACTGGTCGGTGAGCCTCAACCGCAAGATGGTCGACCCGGCCTGGTTCCTGGAGGCGGCTGCGGCGCGCTGAACGGAAGACCCCTGGAGGAATGCCGATGAGCAACGAGTCACCGCAACACGATTCCGCGAACTGCCTGTTCTGCCGTATCGGCGCAGGATCGCTGCCGTCCCATGTCGTGCACGAGTCCGAGCGCGTCCTCGCGTTCCTGGACATCCACCCGATCCGCCGTGGCCACGTCGTGATCATCCCGAAAGCGCACCACGCGTATTTCGACGACCTGCCAGCCGACCTTGCGGCGGAGATCCTCGGCCTGGCCCGGGAACTCGCGCCGATCCTGCGGCGGCGCTACGACGCGAAGCGGGTGGGCTTCATGTTCACCGGCACCGACATCGCGCATGCCCACGCGCACGTGGTGCCCATGGTCGAGCCGACCGACCTCACCTCGCGCCAGTACATTGCCGAGGAGAATCTCAGCTTCGGACCGGCGCCGCGCATGCCGGATGATGAACTCGGGGCCATTGCAAGTCGCCTGTCCGCCGATCTCGTTGCCGGCACCGGGTCGCCCTGATGCCCGCCAAGCTGCGCGCCCTGCGGGCGGACATCACCACGCTGGCGCTCGACGCCATCGTCAATGCCGCCAACGAGTCGCTGCTCGGTGGCGGCGGCGTCGATGGCGCGATCCATCGCGCCGCGGGGCCGGAACTGCTGGAGGAATGCCGCCTGCTGGGGGGCTGTCCGACGGGTGACGCCCGGCTGACCCAGGGCTGGCGCCTGCCGGCGAAGCACGTCATCCACACCGTCGGTCCGGTCTGGCAGGGCGGTTCGCGAGGGGAGCCCGAGTTGCTCGCCTCCTGCTACCGGCGCTCCATCGAGCTTGCCGCCGAGAACGACATCGCATCGCTCGCCTTTCCCGGGGTCAGCACCGGGATCTATGGCTATCCGGTCGAGCCGGCGGCCCGGATCGCAGTGTCCACGGTGCGGGCGGCGTTGCGCGCGGCACCGAGCCTGCGCGAGGTCGTCTTCTGCTGCTTCTCGGAGGCCGACCTGCGGGTCTACGCCCGCGCGCTCGCAGAAGCAGGCTGACGAGGATGTTGCCGCTTCAGGCCGTCAGGCCGGCGGCGCCCATCAGCAGCCGCAGCAAGCCGGCGACCAGCCCCAGCGCGGCGACGCCCAGGAGCCACAGCCCGAGCAGCCAGGCGATCCGTTTCGGCCAGGACGACTTGTCGGGATCGTCGCGCGAGGTCGGCATCAGTGGTAGCCCTCGCCAGCCTTCACCTTGCCGCGGAAGACATAGTAGGACCAGCCGCTGTAGGCGAGGATCATGGGGATGATCAGCACGGCGCCCACCAGGGTGAAGCCGAGGCTCCGGTCGGGCGCCGCTGCCTGCCAGATCGACAGGGAAGGCGGAACGATGTTCGGCCAGATACTGATCACGAACCCCGTGTAGCCGAGGAACATCAACAGTAGCGCGCACACGAAGGGGGTCGCGCCCGGCTCGCGGTGTTCGATCGCGCGCAGGAGCATCCAGGCGGAGCCCAGCACCAGAACGGGCACCGGGGCGAACCAGACGATATTCGGGAAGCTGAACCAGCGATCCGCGATGGCCGGATGGGCGAGGGGGCTCCAGATGCTGATGGCGGCGATCATCAGCAGCACGCCGAAGGTGATGGGCCGGGTCATCCGCTTCATCGCATGCTGAAGTTCTCCCTCCGTCTTGAGGACGAGCCAGGTGGCGCCGAGCAGTGCATAGGCCAGCACGACCCCGACGCCGCTGACGACACTGAACGCGCTGAGCCAGGCGAAGACGCCGCCGACCGCGCGACCATCGACCAGTTCGATCCCCTGGATGAAGGCGCCCAGCGCCATGCCCTGGAAGAAGGCGGCGACGACCGAGCCAATGACGAACGCCTTGTCCCAGAACGGCTTGTGCGATTCGTCGGCCTTGAAGCGGAACTCGAACGACACGCCGCGCCAGATCAGCCCGACCAGCATCAGCAGCAAGGGAACGTAGAAGCTCGTCAGGAGCAGCGCGTACGCTTTCGGAAAGGCCGCCAGCAAGCCCGCGCCGCCGAGCACCAGCCAGGTCTCGTTGCCGTCCCAGACCGGTGCGACCGTGTTGACCATCGTGTCGCGGTGAGCTTCGTCCTTGACGAAGGGAAACAGGATGCCGATGCCGAGGTCGAAGCCATCGGTGACGACGTACATCATCACGGCGAAGCCGATGACCAGCATCCAGGCGAGGGGGAGATCGAGCGTCATGGCGTTCACCGGTCCGGTGGGTCGACCGAGTCGTCGAAGTCCGCGGTCGCGGCCGACAGCGGCCTGGCCGGACGCTGGTTGCGGTCCGGCTCGCCATCGCCTTCCCCGGGTGCGGGATGGGCGTCGGGAACGCGACCGACCAGCCTGAGCATGTAGCGCATGCCGGTGCCGAAGACCGCGATGTAGACGATGACCAGCAGTGCGAGGCTGGCCGACATGGTCAGCGTCGAATGGTCCGATACCGCATCCTCGGTGCGCATCAGGCCATGGACCACCCATGGCTGGCGACCGATCTCGGTGGTGAACCAGCCGGCCAGGATGGCCACCACGCCGCTCGGGCCCATGAGCAGCGCGAATCGCGCCAGGGCTCGTGATTCGTGCAGGCGCCCGCGCCAGCACGTCCAGCCGGCGCATATCCCCAACAGGACCATCAGGAAGCCCAGCCCGACCATCACCCGGAAAGTCCAGAAGACGATGGTCGAATTCGGCCGGTCCTCGGGCGGAAACTCCTTCAGGCCGGGGAACGTCCCGTTCCAGTCGTGGGTCAGGAGCAGGCCGCCGAGATTCGGAACCTGCACTGCATAGCGCGTGGATTCCCGCTCCATGTCGGGGATTCCGACGAGGATCAGGGGCGTGCCGCCCTCGGGCGGGTTCTCCCAGTGGCCTTCGATCGCCGCGATCTTGGCGGGCTGGTGCTCGAGCGTGTTGAGGCCGTGGAAGTCGCCGACCAGCACCTGTACGGGAGCGGCAACCAGCACCATGCCGAGCGCCATCGCGTACATCTTGCGGACGGCGGACGTCTGGTTGCCGCGCAGCAGGTGCCAGGCGCCCGCGGCCGCCACGAACAGGGCCGTGGCGAGAAAGGCCGCCATCGTCATGTGCGTGAGCCGGTAGGGGAACGAGGGATTGAAGATGACCGCCCACCAGTCGACGGGGACCGCGACGCCGTCGACGACCTCGTGGCCCTGGGGCGTGTGCATCCAGCTATTGGAAGCGAGGATCCAGGTCGCCGAGATCAGGGTTCCCGCCGACACCATGATCGTCGAGACGAAATGCAGGCCCGGGCCGACCTTGTTCCAGCCGAAGAGCATGACGCCCAGGAAGCCTGCCTCCAGGAAGAAGGCGGTCAGGACTTCGTAGGCCAGCAAGGGGCCGACGATGCTGCCGGCGAATTCGGAGAAATAGCTCCAGTTGGTGCCGAACTGGTAGGCCATGACGAGGCCCGAGACCACGCCCATCGCGAAGTTGACGGCGAACACCTGCGACCAGAAGCGGTAGAGGTCCCGGTAGACTGGCTGCTTGCGGGACAGCCACAGGGCTTCGAGCACCACGAGGTATGCGGCCAGCCCGATCGTTATCGCGGGGAAGACGATATGGAACGAGATGGTGAACCCGAACTGAATGCGCGCGAGTTCCAGGGCGGTCAGGCTGGACATGGACGCGGGTCCCGGCAGGTGCGCTCACGACGATCGAAGAAGCCGATCGCCGCAGCGATTGCAAGATTCGATCCCACGCTCGTGTCCGGCCACGGAGGTAGCGACGCGGGAGGCCTTGGTTCGTGACCGACCTGGACTTCACCGCGGTAGCGTTCCTCCTCTTCCTCGTTCTCGATCCGCTGGGCAACATCCCTCTCTACCTGTCACAGCTGCGCAGCGTGCCGGAGCATCGCCGGCGCCGGGTGGTGGCGCGCGAGCTCATCATCGCGTACCTCGTGTTGCTGTTCTTCTTCTTTGCCGGCGCGAGTTTCATGCGCATGCTCGCGCTCGATCTCGATGCGGTCAAGATCGCCGGTGGCGTGATCCTGTTCCTGATCGCGATCCGCATGGTGTTCCCGACCGCCGATGGTCCCTTCGGCCGTTCCAGCGCCGGCGGCGAGCCCTTCATCGTCCCCCTGGCGATTCCGGCGGTGGCGGGCCCGGGCGCCCTGAGCGTGGTCCTGCTGCTGCGCGAAGCCAATCCGGACGCCACGCTCTTCCTCTTCGGCGCGGTGACCGTTGCCTGGCTCTCGAGCGTGCTGATCCTCTCTGGCGCCGCCTGGCTGCAGAAAGTTCTGCGTGACGAGGGCATCGTCGCGATGGAGCGCCTGATGGGGCTGGTGCTCGTCATCATCGCGGTGCAGATGTTTCTCGATGCGTTGCGCTCGCTGGGCGCGATTCCCGCCGCGAAGATCGGCTGAGCGGGAGCCCGGGCCGCGGAAACGGAATCGGGCCGGGCGGGAACCGGGGATGCTGGTAGTGTTGGCGCACGTCAGGCCGGCTGGCCGGCGTCGTCGAGTTCACGTTGTTCGAACGGGAGTACTACCAAATGGCCGACTCATGGCTTGAATCGCTGATTACCGCCACGCCCCAGGAGGGTTTCGAACTTGCGATCACACTCAGCCGGCGCGGCGTGAAGTACACGCAGCCGGATGCCGATACGCTCAAGAAGTTGCGGCCCGAGTACGCCGACTCCGCGGACGGACTGACCGCGGCCTCGCAGGTGGTCGCGATCAACTTCCAGACCGTGGCCGCTGCCAACGACTATTGGCGAAAGTGATCCGGCGGGCGGTCGGTGGCGCGTCGTGCGAGGAACGCGCGGACGCCGATCCGGAGGGTGGTGCGCCGCCGGCCATTGCGGCCGGCGGCTTCCTGCTCAGTTCGGGTTGTAGCGCCGGTTGAGCTTGCGCATGCCGCCGATCCAGCGGTCGTAGTTCTCCGTCTTGCGGCGCATGTAGCCGAGGACTTCCGGGTGCGGCAGCACAAGGAAGGTCTCTTCCTGGATCGCCTGGAGGCAGCACTCGGCGACGGGTTCGGGTTCCATCATGCCGTCGACGCTGGCGACGCCGCCCTCCTTGCCCTTGGTCATCGCGGTGCGCACGGCCTGCGGACACAAGACCGAGACCTTGATGCCCTGGTCGCCGTAGGTCAGCGCGAGCCATTCGGCCAGCGCGACCGCCGCATGCTTGGTAACGGCGTACGGCGCCGAGCCGACCTGCGAGAGCAGGCCGGCCGCCGATGCGGTGTTGAGCAGGTAACCGCCGCCGCGCTCGATCATGCGGGGGACGAGGTGGCGGGCGGCGAAGACATGGGCCATCACGTTGATTTCCCAGATCCGTTGCCAGGCGTCGTTGGCGACCTCGGGCCCGCCCCGAATCGAGATGCCCGCGTTCGAGCAGAACAGGTCGATCGGCCCCTCGGTTGACTCGACGAACTCGATCAGTTCCCTGATCTCGCCCTCCGAGGAAACATCCACCCGGCGCGAAATTCCGCCGATCTCCCGGGCGGTCTCGGCGGCGCGGTCGCCGTCGATGTCGACGCAGACCACGCGCTTCGCGCCGGCGGCAGCCAGGCGCAGGGCGAGAGCACGGCCGATGCCGCCGGCCGCTCCCGTCACGACCGCAATGCGATCCTTGATGTCCATGCTTGCGTTCTCCGGTCGTGGTTCAGTCGGCCTTGCCCAGCATGGCCTTCTCGAATGCCCGGAGTTCCGCCCGGGCAACCACGTTGTGGTGCACCTCGTCCGGTCCATCGGCCAGCCGCAGCGTGCGCTGCTGCATGTACATCTCCGAGAGCGGCGACCAGTGGCTGACGCCGGTCGCGCCATGGATCTGCATCGCCTGGTCGATGATCTGGCAGCACTTCTCGGGCACCATTGCCTTGGCCATCGACACCCAGATGCGCGCCTCCTTGTTGCCGAGCACGTCCATCGCCTTGGCCGCCTTCAGCACGATGAGCCGCATCGCCTCGATGTCGATCCTGGCCCGCGACACCGTCTCCATGTTCTTGCCGAGGTCGATGATCCGACGACCGAATGCCTCGCGGGTGGTCGCGCGCTGGATCAGCAGGTCGAGCGCCCGCTCGGCGGAGCCGATCGAGCGCATGCAGTGGTGGATCCGGCCGGGTCCGAGGCGGATCTGCGAGATCTCGAAGCCCTTGCCTTCGCCCCAGAGGACGTTTTCCTTCGGCACGCGCACGTTCTCGAACTTCAGGTGCATGTGGCCGTGCGGGGCATGGTCGTGGCCAAAGACGCGCATCGGTCCGAGGATCTGCACGCCGGGGGTGTCCATCGGCACGAGGATCTGCGACTGCTGGCGAAAGGCCTCGGCTTCCGGATTGGTGTTGACCATGACGATCATGATCTTGCAGCGCGGGTCCCCGGCGCCCGAGATGTAGTACTTCTCGCCGTTGATGACCCAGTCGTTGCCGTCGAGCACCGCGCGCGTATGGATATTGCGGGCGTCCGACGAGGCGACATCGGGCTCGGTCATTGCGAAGGCCGAGCGGATCTCGCCGGCGAGCAGCGGCTTGAGCCACTTTTCCTTCTGTTCCGGCGTGCCGACGCGCTCGAGTACTTCCATGTTGCCGGTGTCGGGCGCGGAGCAGTTGAGCGTCTGTGAGGCGAGCGGGTTCTTGCCGAGCTCGGCGGCGATATACGCGTAGTCGAGGTTCGACAGGCCTTCACCGGTTTCCGCGTTGGGCAGGAAGAAGTTCCACAGGCCGGCCTTCTTGGCCTTGGCCTTGGCGCCCTCGAGCAGTTCGAGCTGGCCGGGGGCGAAACTGAAGCGTTCGGCGCGGCCTTCGCCGAGCCGATGGAACTCCTCGGTGATCGGGTCCACGTTGTCGCGAATGTGCGCCTTCACCGCGTCGAGCAGCGGGCGCGCCTTTTCGGACATGGCGAGGTTGTTGAGCGTGTCGAACGGGTCTTGCTGTCTCACAGTCGTTTCCTTCTCTGATGGTAGGTGGCCGCGACACGGACGGTGCGGCCAAAGGCGTGAATCGGGGCGCGTGATCGTCGCCGGACGAGCTGGCGCGATACCGCGGGATGGACCTGCGCCTGGCGCGAACGGGCGCGCCGGGTCCGGTTTGGTCCATTTTGGCTGACGTTTGTCAGGGTGACACTAGGCCAGATTCCGAGTCGCCGTCAAGCGCGTCCCGCCTGATTGACCGGCTCAGGGCGGCGCGGTTACCCTCGTTCCTGACAAATGTCAGCCTGAGCCGGGGCGCCCGGCCATCCATTCGATCTTCAGGCTGCCAACCAAGCTTCGCCTGGAGACGCAATGAGTACATCGGCCTCGAAAGTCGCCCCGCCGACCGATGCAGCGCCGGTGACGGTCGAACCCGTGGCCGCGCACCGGATCGACGTCGCCGCCTTGTCGCGCTGGCTGCGCGACAAGGTGCCGCAGGCCGCCGAAGGCCTGTCGGTGCGCCAGTTCCAGGGCGGGATGTCCAACCCGACCTACCTGCTGGACACAGGCTCGGGCGCCCGCTTCGTGCTGCGCAAGAAGCCGCCGGGCAAGCTCCTGCCCAAGGCGCATGCGGTCGATCGCGAGCATCGCGTCATGCAGGCGCTGGCGGACACTCCGGTGCCGGCGCCGCGCATGCTCGCCTATTGCGACGATCCCGCCGTCATCGGCGCCGAGTTCTTCGTGATGGAGCATGTCGACGGCCGCATCATCACGAGCCCCGGCATGGGGCCGGTGGCGCGCGGCGAACGACCTGAGCTCGCCTTTTCCCTCATCGACACGCTCGCCCTCCTGCACCGGGTCGACTGGCGCGGTGCCGGACTGGAAGGCTTCGGGCGTCCCGAAGGTTACCTCGCCCGCCAGACCGCGCGCTGGGCCTCGCAGTACGAGGCGGCGAAACAGGACCTGCCGGCCGACTTCGACTATTCGCAGATGGACTGGCTGCGTGACTGGCTCACCGAGCGCGTCCAGGTGGCCGATGAGAGCGCGATCGCCCATGGTGACTACCGGCTGGGCAACACCGTCGTGCACCCGAGCGAGCCGCGCATCGTCGCCGTGCTCGACTGGGAACTTGCGACGATCGGTCATCCGCTGGCCGACCTGGCGTATCTCTGCCTGCCGTATCGCCTGCCGCGGGACATGCCGGGCGCGGTCGATCTCGTCGGCGCGGGCCTGCCGACCGAAGAAGCGATCCTCGCGCGCTATTGCGAGCGGGTCGGCCGCGACGGCATTCCGGACTGGCCGGTCTTCCTCGCCTTCGCGTGCTTTCGCAATGCCGCGATCACGCAGGGCGTGGCCGCGCGCGCCGCACTGGGCAACGTCAGTACCGCCAGCGCCGATCCGGCCAGCCACGGCGCCCGCGCCCGGACGATTGCGCAGGCCGGCGTCGCGATCGCCCGAACGATGGACGACGGGATGAAGCCGCGCTGATGCTGTCGTACAGAACGGCTCGCGGCCGGCGGTTCGATCGCTTGAGGGATATCACTGGACGAGGCCAGCTGGCGCTTGACCTTGCTCGCGGGGCTCGCTTAGCCTGACATCCGTCAGCCGATGGCGGAGGACTCGTGCCGGCCGAACTGGACGAGACCTCGCGCAGCAAAGTTACCGAAAAACGCGGGACGTGGAGGAGCAGACATGAAGCGTATGAACCGTAGGACCATGGGAACCGTCGTAGCCGTTGGCGCGGCGCTGGCGTTCTCTACAGCCAGTCTGGCGCAAGACTACAAGTGGCCGAGGCTGCTGGTCATCGCCACGCCGGGCACAGCCACCGGCAGCTTCGCATCGACCAACGGCTGGGCGCCGATCCTGCAAAATGAGATGGGCCCGACGGTACGCATCGTGCCCGAGGACAACGAGCCGCAGCGTTACCGCCGCTTGACCGACCGCAAGGACGTCGCGATCAGTTCGGTCTCCGCAGCGGAGATGCGCTTCCAGATCCAGGGAATCGGCGGTTATGCCGCCACGCCGCCAGCGGCGCAGCGCATCCTCTGGCACCACAATGACACCCCCTGGGGCTTCGTGGTCTCCGGCGCCTCCCCGCTGAAGACGATCGAGGACATCAAGAAGGGCGGTGTTCGCGTGGCCCAGGGCATGTTCTCGCCACCGATGATCGCGGCTGTCCGGGTTGCCTTGCCCGGGTTCCTCGGCGTCCCCGCAGCGGATGCCGACAAGACCATCAACTACGTGCCGGCCAGCAGCTATGCCGAGAACTGCCGCTCTGTGGTCGAGGGCAAGGCCGATGTGGCCTACTGCTCCCCGATCAGCTCGGTCCTCTCGGAGATGGAAGGTGCACCGGACAGCATCCGCTGGCTGCCGCTGACGGTCTCCAACAAGGAAGGCTGGGCCGGCTTCCTCGAGCATCGCCCCATGCTGATTCCGACAACCATCGAACTCGGCGTGTCGACCGCGCGCGGCGTGGATGGTGCCACGTCCAACTTCGTGTACTCGGTACCCGATACGGCGGACGTGGACTTCGCCTACAACATGGCCAAGTGGCTCCACAAGTCGCATGACGCCTACAAAGGCACGCATCCGCTGGCCGCGCGCATGTCGCTGCAGCACTTCCGCGCCTACCTGAACCGGACGCCATTGCCTATCCACGAAGGCACGGTCAAGTACCTGCGCGAGATCAACGCCTGGACCGACGAGGACGATGCCTGGAACAAGGAGGCGATCGCCAAGACGGACAAGTGGATCGCGGCGCGTAAGGCGGGGATGGCCGAGGCGGCCAAGGCCGGAATCAAGCCTGACTTCAAGGACGAGGCCTTCCTGAAGATCCTCAACAAGCATACCGAAGGCTTGGAGGGCTTCAAAACCCGTCTCTGATTTCGCGACTGATCACGGCATGGGCAGGCGGGCTCTGCCCGCCTGCGCCGGGGGCCCCTGCGCAGGCCAATTTGTCGTAGCGACGCCAAAAACCGAGCCGAGCAAACCATGACCGACGAGCCGAACGTTCCCGATGACGCCTTGCCTCCCTCGGAGGTTACCCGCCTCGGGGCGGCCTTTTCCTGGCAAAGCATCCTCTTCGTTTTCCTTTGCTTCTGCGGCCTCGGAATGGGGCTCATGTACACCTTCGGGATTGCGGTGGGCGGCAAGCGCCTGCTCGAGGGCGAGTACTACTGGACCTTCATCGGCATGTTCACGGCGGCCGCGTTCATCGCACTGCCGGCGTATGCGGGCCAGAAGAAGATACCGATCTACGACTTGGTCGCGGCCGCAGTCTCGCTTGGCATCAGTGTGTGGTTCGCGGGCCATGCCTGGGAAATCGTCCAATCGGGTTGGTACAGCGTGCCGATGGGCGTCGTCATGATGCTGCTGATGCTCGAACTCTCGCGACGAAGTGGCGGAATCCCCTTCCTGCTGGTCGTCATCGTGCTCGGCGCCTACCCGCTGTTCGCCGATCGGGTGCCCGGCATCCTGATGGGCATTCCCTACGACTTCGATCGCATGGTCGAGGCGCACATCTTTCGGGTCGAAGGCATGATGGGCATCACGACGAAGATCGTGGCCGAGATCATCCTGGGCTTCATGGTGTTTGCCGGCGTCCTGCTCGCCACCGGCGCGGGCGACTTCTTCATCAACCTCGCCAATGCGATATTCGGCCGCTACCGCGGCGGGCCCGCCAAGGTCTCGGTGGTCGCCAGCGCGTTCTTCGGCAGCCTGTCGGGCAGCATCTTCTCCAACATCGCGGGCACCGGCGCGATCACCATCCCGACGATGAAGCGGATCGGCTATCCGCCCCACTATGCTGGTGCCATCGAAGCTTGCGCATCGACCGGCGGGGTGGTCATGCCCCCGGTAATGGGCGCGATTGCTTTCGTGATGGCGATCACTCTGGGCGTCGATTACGCGGTCGTGATGGTCGCCGCAATCATTCCCTCGCTGCTGTACTACTTCGGCCTGCTGCTGCAGGTCGACGCCTACGCCGCCCGGAACAACCTGAGGGGCTTGCCGCGTGACCAGCTGCCCAAGGCGGGCAGGGTTCTCCTCCGCGGCTGGCCCTTTTTGCTGGTGCTGATCTTCCTGGTCTGGGGCCTGCTCTACAAACGCTGGGAGTACTACGCGCCCTGGTACGCCTGCGTACTCATGATCGCACTGTCCTTCCTTAATCGCTCGACCTGGATGACGCCCAGACGGCTCTGGGACACCATCCGCCAGGTCGGCATCCTCGTCACCCAGACCGCCGCGATCATCCTGCCGATCGCTTTCGTAGTCAGCGGCATGACCATCACCGGCGTCACCGGTTCGATCACGTCGGGACTGGTGACCCTCGGTGGCGGCAATCTCTACCTGGTCATCCTGTTTGGCATCATCGCCTGCTTCATCATGGGCATGGCCGGACTGTCGATCGTCGCCTACATCTTCCTGGCGGTGACGATGGCACCGGCGATCATCGAACTCGGCGGCTTGAACCCGGTCGCGGTGCACTTCTTCATCCTGTACTACGCGATGCTCGCCGCGATCACCCCGCCGGTGGCCGCCGCCGCCTTCCTCGCGGCGACGATCGCCGGAGCGAAGCCGGTCCAGACTTCATTCACCGCCATGCGCCTCGGCGTGGTGATCTACATCGTTCCGTTGTTCTTCCTGTTCCAGCCGGCGCTGGTCATGCAAGGCGACCTCACCCCGCTGCTCTGGGTCCTGCCGTCGATCATTATCGGGATCATGTTGATCGCTGGCGGCTTCGAGGGCTATCTGCTCGGGTTCGGGCAGGTGCGCCACCTGTTGCGGGCGCCACTGGCCGCGGCCGGCTTCACCTTCAGCTTCCCGGGTCCGGTGATGACGACTGCCGGCGGCATCGCGTCGGTCATCATGGTGGCGCTGGTCTGGCACGATAACCGCAGCCGGCGGGCGGCGGCGCCGGCGTAGCCGCAGTCCGCGGCAAGCGGGCGCCCGGGTATGGGCGTATCGCTGCAAGGGCCCACGGCACGTGTTCCGTGGGCCCTTTCAGTTCAGGTTTCGCGATCCGCGGGGCTTTCTTCGGCGAGCTGGTCGATCATCGCGGCCACGCCGGCCGCGACGGTGCGCAGGATGAGTTCGTCATCGACATCCTGCTGCAGCCAGTCGCGCATCGGCGCGAAAGCGGAGATGAAGATGATCAGGTTGGCGAGCACCTCGGCGCGGCGGTCCGTGGCCGACAGGCCGGCATGGTCGCGCAGCCGGGCAGCGAGCGCCTTGATGAGCGCCTCGTCGCGCACCCGCATGGCCTTGCGATCATCGTCCTGCAGGTGGGGAACCGCCCGATAGACGAGCAGGGTGCCTTGGCGCTTCTTGCTCCAGGTATCGCGGAAGTAGTCCGCCACGATTTCCTCGAACGAGGCGTCGCCAGCGTGGTCGAGCCGGTCCGACAGGGAAGGCACGTCCCGGCGAAACCACAGCTTGTTCAACAGGCGCCGGAGAATGTCGTTCTTGTTGGCGATGTAGTCGTAGATGCTTGCCTGGTTGACGCCCGATCGCGCGCGGATGTCGCGAATCGTGGTGGAGGCGAAGCCCTTCTCGAGGAAGAGTTCGAGGGCGGCATCGCAGATCTGGTCGCGCCGCGTCTGGATCAGGGCTTCATCCTGGACGGTATCGACGACGGCCTCGACCAGTTGCCCACCGACCGTCGACTGTTTGCCGGCCGGCTGTCCGCTCGCTGCCAAGTCCATCCCCTGAAATCGTTCCGTCGTTTGAAGTTAGCCCAGCGTATTCGAACGCGCAAGCCGGCTACGGGATACTGCGCCGGGCCCATGCCCGTCGGCCCCGGGCCGTGCCTCTGGCATACTGGGCCAGCGGGTGGATCCCGGGAACTCCAT
>Ga0079224_100004059_pt1 | contig 18737 bp, 19 predicted proteins | sample Stecom2015_FD_80414 | JGI IMG/M metagenome (GOLD analysis project Ga0079224, IMG submission 80414) | Agricultural soil microbial communities from Utah to study Nitrogen management - Steer compost 2015 | ecosystem: Environmental > Terrestrial > Soil > Agricultural land | place: USA: Utah... | reverse complement strand
CCTCGCGTTCGGCGCAGCGGTGCGGCGCGTTGGCATCCTGCCGCCATTCCCGCGCCATCCGCTCGTTGGTTTGCGCCAGTTCGGCACGCTCTTCGGCGTCCGCTTCTATCACGTCGTCGTAGAAGCGGGGAACCGGCACCGTGCCGTTGTCGTCGTGCAGTTTGGCGATAATCTCCGCCAGTGCCTGAATCGGGTTATGCACACTGCCGCCGTAATGCCCGCTGTGCAAATCCTGCGCCGGTCCGTAAACGTGCAGTTCCATGGTGGTGATGCCCCGCAGCGCATAGACCAGACTCGGCTGGCTGGCATCGAGAATCGTGCCATCGGAAATGACGCAGTAATCCGCTCGCAGCCTGTCGCCATGCTGTTCGGCAAAGGCGTTCATGTTCTCCGAGCCGGATTCTTCTTCGCCCTCCAGCACCAGTTTGATGTTGACCGGCGCGCCCCCCGTTTGCAGCAGCGATTCGCACGCCTTAAGCTGCGCCATGACGTGCAGTTTGCTGTCCGTCGTGCCGCGCGCATAGATACGACCATCCTTTTCCACCGGCTCGAATGGCTCTGTTTCCCAGCCGTCCTCGACCACCGCCGGTTGAACGTCATAATGGCAGTAGATGAGCACGGTTGGCGTATCTGGCCCGGCTCCGATCCACTCGCCCAGCACCAGCGGGTGGCGTCCCTGGGGCATTTTGATGATTTCAGCGGAATCGAACCCGGCCTGCCGCATCTGATCGGCCAGCCATTCGGCGGCGCGCTGCACATCGGCGGCATGTTCCGGCAGGGTGCTGATACTGGGGATGCGCACCAGTTCCTTGTACTGCTCGCGGAAGCGTTCGGCGTGCGTTTTGGCGTAGTCGTGGGGTGTGGTCATGAGCCTGTTTCCTCCAATAATTGTGGCTCATGATTGTACCCCGCGCGTGTGCTGCGCAAAATCTGGCACTCAGCGCCGCAGCAGCCGAAACGCGATGTTCGGTCCGAGGCTGCCGCGCGCCAGTGTCACCCACAGGCGCGCCAGATTTTCCAGCAGACCGGCGTTGCTCAGCGGCCCGGCATCGACCACTTCAAAACCCATTTGCTCCGTAAGCTGTGTCACCGTCGCTTTGGCTTCGCTGTCGTCCCCGGCGATAAACATGGTCGGCTTTTCGCTGAAGGGCGGATCGACCATGTTCGCCGCGCCGATGGTGTTAAACGCCTTGACGACTCGCGCGCCCGTTATATGCGCGATGTCTTCTGCTGCCGAACCCACGCTGTTCGCTGGCGGCGGACTGAAGCGGTTAGTCGCGTCGATGACGATTTTGCCCGACCAGTCGCCCACGCCCCTGAGAGCGTCTGGCAGCGCCTCCCAGCCGATGGCGATCACCAGCACCTCACCGAATGCCAGAGTTTCCGCTACAGTCCCGGCACTGGCATTGGGACCGGCTTCGGCGACCAGCGCCCGCATTCTGTCGCTGTGCGGATTGCGCGAACTGAACATCACCTGATGTCCCTTTGCCGCCCAGCCTTTGCCCAGTGTGCTGCCGACCACGCCCGCGCCGATAATCCCGATCTTCATGCTCCTGCCTCCTGTATCCTGTACAGTCGCTTCGCCGGAGATTATAATCAGAGACAGCGCCGGCAGGTACTCCGCCTTTGCGCAGGTCTGGCTGCCAATTGCCGGGTGCGGAGGTTAATCTGCCTTCTTGTGCCACCTGCCGCTTTGTTCGTCTTTTTCGTACACCTGCTTGACCGCCGCCCAGGCGACGCGGTGCGCCGTTTCTTCCCGGCTGGCGTCACCCCGGCGATCTTCCGGGTCTTTGTATTGTTCCCAGGCGCTGTTGAATGCTTCCTTGTAGATTTCCTGCGCATGTTTGGGCAGGTTGTCGCGCACACTGTCCGGTAGTTCGCTGAGCTTATTGTAAGGCATGATCTGTATCCTTATCTATTGTGATCGGGGTAATCGAGGGTGCTTCTGGCATCGGTTCGGCGGCACGGGAACGCCCGTTAGCATTGGCCGCGCCAGTCGCGCCAGTAATGAAATCGGGGATAATGATTGGTTCCAATTCTGGTTTTTGGCGGCGCACTTCGATCAGGCCGTTGTTGATCCGGGCTTCATAGGCAGGGAGATCAAAGGTGGCTGGGCCATGAACCACATGGCCGTCTTGCAGGTCAAAAACGGAATCGTGCCAGGGACACAGCACACACTGATCGTCGAACTTTCCTTCTTCCAGCGGCCCGCCGGCATGACTGCACACCGCGCCCACCGCGTAGAGCGTGCCGCCCGTCCGATAGAGTAGAACCGGTTCGCTATCGACCTCGACCCGCCTGCGCTCACCATCAGCCAGTTCATGCTCTGGCAGGACCACTGTCCAGTCCTCGATCTGCCCAGCGGTGCTGGCGTGATTCACCCCCACCCGATGCCGGTAGACCAGATCGCCACCCAGCCATGCCGCTACCAGGGCGAAGCCCAGCCCGACAAAGGTGTAGAACAGCGCCCGCAGATAATGCCCGGCGAAACGCGCCTTGACAGAGCGGAAATAGAGGTAAAACGCGATTCCGTTCATGATGCCATGTGCCGCGCCATAGCGGGCAGCATCCTTCTTGATTGCGGAGTAATCGGTCAGGCCGGTGAACGCCGTTGGCACCGCGGTGACCGTGCCGAGCGTGATGAGATGATTGGCCGCTTTGCGGTGTGTGCGGGAAAAGGTGAACAGCCCCAGCAGGTCGAACAGCGTACCCAGCACCCAGCTTCCGAGTGTGATGTCCGTCAGAATCGGGTGCAGGGGATGGCCGATAGGTTTGCCATGCAGTATATCCGCCACCTTGCGCGTGCCTTCGCCGCCTTCGATCAGCATCTGGTGCAGCGACTGCGCCACATTTTCGCTGGACTGGCCGAAGCCTGGCCACCGGTTCATCAATCGTTCAAGTTGTGCGCGAAACACTCTGGGTAAGGACATCATCACCGCCACCTTTCATGCGTAACCCTCTGTTGAGCTTTACAGTAAGGCCAGATGGGGATTGAAGCATGGGCAAACTTGAGGGGATTCCGCTGGTTCAACTGGCCTATTTCGTGGGGACGCTTGCGGCGTGACCGGGGGCGTATTTTCGTCTATACTGAGAGTGTCTTGTGGTATTGAGGTGTGCTGTGGTTTTACAGACCGACAAAATCAACGTTATCAAAACGGCTGAAGCCTTTGACCAATTTATCCAGCAGTTCCACACGGGTGATGAAATTTATGAATTCATCGGCGGGGAGATGGTAGAAGTGCCGAGCAATCCCTATGCATCCGAGATTGGTGGGACGATCTTTTTCTTCTTCAAGCTGTTTGTGCGTGAAAACAACATCGCCGGGCATGTCACCCCCGCTGACGGTAGCTACTGGGTATCCGGCGAACGTTATGCCCCGGACGTGGCCTATATCAGTCAGGAACGTCAGCCGGAGCCAGTCTACAAAGGATATAATCCAAATCCGCCGGATTTGGCGGTTGAAGTGATCTCGGACGAAACCAGCAGCGAGGAACTGAATCGGCTGCGCTGGAAAATCACCAACTACCTGGCCGCCGGGACAGTCGCCTGGGCGGTCTTCCCTGTATCAAAGCGGGTTGAGGTGTATGTCCCCGGCCAGCCCGTGCAGATTCTGGGGATCGGCGACACGCTGGATGGTGGCACAGTTCTCCCAGGCTTCAAACTCCCTGTACGTGAGATTTTCAAGTAGGTTGTGTCTGATTCCGCAAGCCGCAGCAGGCCAGCAACCACAGTGATGATGGCAACATCTACCATTGCCGGGATGACGTACTGGTCGGCATCACCGCATTGAATGCCTCGAAACAAAAGCCGTGTTGAGATGTCAACTTAATGCCCGCTTTAGCTGATCCCATCTTACCTCAGCACCTCCTGCACCGGCAGCCGGAAGCCGGGCAGCACCTCGCCACCGCCGATCACGTCATCAGCCGTCAGCACCAGCGGGTCGCGGCCCGGCAGATACACTTCCACCTGTTCGCGCGGGAAGGTCAGGATCACCAGCTTAACCCCTACTCGATGTAAGCGCGGGCCTTCCGTCGCTGCGATTCCCGCGACTGCGAATCGGAGCGAATCTCGACAGCCACCAGCGGCGGCGTGGTCAGGTAGTCGGCGTCAGTGGCCTCGTTGATACATACATCGGGGATAAATTTTTCGCCATTCAATATGTGCAGCGTCTCGGTATAAACCACGCCAATAGGATTCTGTTTCACGTACAGTCGAAAAGCTGTGGCAAATTCTACCTGAATGCGGTCATGCAAAGGCTTCGGTGATACCTCGACCATCTCCCCATCGATGAAATCAAACCGCTTGTCGGGGTGCTGTTCGGCAAACGTCAGAAACTCCTCCGCCGTCATCTGTTTTTGTGCAACCATGTCACACCTCGATACACTCGCTGCTCATAGTATAAACCAGAACGCGCCCGGATGTGCTATGATTGGGCGTGTCTCGTAGAACCGCGCCGCCGGGGTGGGCCGTGTGCTTATCCCGGCGGGACGGCTCTACCGGGCCATAACATGACAAACGAATTTCCAGCTTTTACCGGTTTTTCACCCGCTTTACTTTATAGGGATTTGGAAGCGAGAGGGACATCATGCAGCTTACCTTTCTCGGCGGGGCGGATGAAGTCGGGGCCAGCAGCACGCTGGTGCAGATGGGCGGCAAAACGCTGCTGATCGATGCCGGCATCCGCATTTCGCCCAAAACCAGCCGGGGCATCCAGACCGACCAACTGCCCGATCTCAGCCTCATTACCCAGGCTGGTGGGCCGGATTACATCCTTGTCACCCACGCCCACACCGACCACACCGGCGCGCTGGCCCTCGTCGTCGAGCAGTACCCGCATGTCCCCGTACTGGCGACCCCGCCGACGATTGAACTCACTCGCATTCTTCAGGCCGATGCCCAGCGCATCATGCAGAGCAAGCAGGATGCTGAAGGCGAACTGCCTATCTTCGATGAAGTCGCCTCCGCCCGGCTGATGGATGCCTTCCAGCCGGTGCAGTTCCGCCAGCCGGTGCGCCTGGGCGATGGCCTTCAGGTGACCTATCACCCTTCCGGGCATATCGTGGGCGCGGCGACTCTGGTGCTGGAAGGCGAAGACGGCACGTTGGTCATGTCCGGCGATGTCTCGCTGGGGGCCAACCGCGCCGTCGTCAGCGCCGATCCGCCGCGTGTCAGGGCCGATGCGCTGGTGCTGGAAAGCACCTACGGCGGCAAGCTCCACGCCATGCGCGCCTCGGAAGAACGCCGCATGATCGAGACGCTGCGCGCTGTGATCGAACGCGGCGGCAAGGTGCTTATCCCGGCGTTTGCATTGGGCCGCGCTCAGGAAGTGCTGCAAATCCTGCTGGCCTTCCGCGACGAATTCGACGTACCGGTCTATGCGGATGGCATGGTGCGCGCCGTGTGTCAGGCTTACAACCGCTTCCGCGACTGGCTGCCAGAGGCCACCGTTCGCGCCGCCGGGGACGATGCGCTGTTTTTTCGGGGCAGGATTAAACCCGTCACCAGCGTCGCCATGCGCGAGCAGATCGCCAGTGGGCCGGAACCGTGCGTCGTGGTCGCCAGCAGCGGCATGTTGACCGGCGGGGCATCGGTGGTCTATGCGCGCCACTGGGCCGGCGACGAGCGTAACGGCATTTTCCTCACCGGCTATCAGGATGAAGAAGCGCCGGGCCGCTTTTTGCAGAACATGATGCGCAAGCGTCAGGCCGGGGAGGAATTCGCGCTGCGCATTGACGACGCGACGATCAGTGTCCGCTGCGAAGTGGGAACCTATTCGCTTTCGGCCCACGCCGACGAAAATGAACTGGTGCAGTATGCTCAGGCACTGGGCGCGGAGGAAATCATGCTGGTGCATGGCGACCCCGGCGCGCGTCACAGCCTTGCTACCGCGCTGCGCCAGCGGGTGAAGCGCGTGCAGACCCCCCACATCGGCCAGACCATCAGCTTCGCCTTCGCCAGACGGCCCTGGGCGCTGGGTGCGATCAAAACCGGGCAGGAAGCACGCCCGCTCGACCCGGCAGAATTGTGGGATCAGTTGAAAGATCAGGCCGGGAGCTTTTTCAGTGCCCGCGAACTGGCCCAGATGTGGTGGGGCGACGCCGAACGTCATGCTGAGGTGGTGTCGGCGCTGGCCGAGGACATCCATTTTGCCGCCGATTGGCGCAAACGCGATACCTTCCAGGTGCGCTCAGCGGAGCAGGTCGCTCGCAAACAGCGCCAGCTTGCCATCATGCTGGCAAACCCCGACATTGTAGGCAAGCTGATCGTCCTGCGCGACAGCAATGGCCGCCCGCGTGTGGGGGTGGTCGTCAACGCCAGCATTGACGCCTTCGAGGCACAGGTACACGGTGCGAAGGGCCGCCACTACCCGGCTGATGCGCTGCTGTGGGTCATCGGCGCGTGGGAAAAAATCGACGACGACAAGGGGGCGATGGCGAATATCAAGCTGATGATCGATGAGGCGCAGAAATGGCAGGATACGCTGCTGCCGTTTGCCCGCCGCCAGCAGTTAGCCGAAGCCGCCCAGCCGGTCAACCCAGCCGACCTGCTGCCCGACCCGCTGCCGGAAGGACTCCGCCGTGAACAGGCTTTGCTCACCGTCGTGCTGGCGCTGGCGCACGATGGCGCGACACTCGAACCCGGCGGCCTGCTGCCCCGGCGTGCCCTGAAGGAAGGCCCCGTTGAGCAGAATCAGGCGCGGGAAATGGCCTTCGCCGCCTTCCCGCCGGAAGCTCGACTGCGCAAGGTGGGCATGGAGATTCACCGCAAGCGCCTCACCCTGACCTTCGATTTCCCCGAACCGGCGCAGCGCCAGTACGCCGCTATCATCGAGCAGTTGATCGAGCAGACCGGCTGGGACGTGCAGGTCAACCCCAGCATCAACCAGCAGGCGCTTGGCGCGACGGTAGACGAAGTGCTGCCCCCCGGCGGACGCATCGTCAAAGGGCCGTCGTTCTATCTCAATCAGGGTGAAGTGGCTGTCGAGGTGGCGGGGGTGGAGGACGTGGCCGCCATGCAGCGCGCCTACCATGATCTGACCGGCTTTCGCCTGCGCGTGGGGGGCAGCGAATCACCGGGCGATGGCCGCGCTGGTGCGCTCACCGAGGCCGCCCCGTCAGCCGGCCGCGAACCAATGGAAATCAACGCGGCTTACGGGCTGGTGCGGCAGGTGCTGGAACCGCTGGGGCTGTACCGCGTCGGACTCAAGCAGGGTGGGCTGGTGCTGACGTTTATCTCGCCGCAGGTGGGGGAGCGTCATCTGGACATCATCCGCCAGCTATCCGAAGACACGGGCTACGCCATCAGCATCCACCCGCACCCCAACCAGCAGCAGATTTTGCAGATCGCCGCGCAGTTGATCCGCGAGGCCGGCTGGCGCGTGACCAAAGGGCCGGGCATCCATGTAGACCGCGCCGAAGTCTTGGTCAAACTGGCCGACGAACCCGACGCGGCAACGTTGGAGAATGTGCAAGCGAAATTGGAAGAGCAGACGGGTTACTCGCTGGTGGTGGGGTGAAGCGGGAGAAGGCAGCTTAGCTGTATAGTATGAATACAGCCGTCGAAGACCTGCCGAATCTGCGGGCTGCTGTCGAGGCGATCCTGTCCGGGCTGGACGACGAATCGAATAACACAGGCCAACAATGAACTGCCCAGTGCAGTCTGCCCTCCCGCGAGATATTGAATTTCCTCACCGAATCGGGTTGAACATCTGGCAATATTGCGACGTTTTGGACGCGGCGTGCGTAAAGAATTAGAAAACGGCGGCTTTGGAGGGCGTGTATGGTGCGAAAAACAGACCGTGTAATTGGCACGCTGGTTATCTGGATTGCAGTGCTGGTGATGATGGCTTGGACTCTGGGCCGCCTGACCTACCCCTTTGTGCAAGTGCAGAACGCCTGGTACCATGCCAGCGTGGTGACAGGCGCAACCTCAGAAGAAGCGCTGCAAATATTTGAAGACCTGCAGCACGTCAATTCAGAACTTTTTTTACAGGTGAATCAATTTGCTCAGGCTGAAATGTTAAATTACCTGCCCTATATTCTGCTTGTCAGCGCAATCCTGCTGGCAGGTGGTGTTATCAGCACGCTGTTTATCTGGCGTTCGGTCATCATCCCCGATGCGGTCAGCGAGACGATCCGCGCCAGCGCCGCTGAGGCCGATGAAAGCAGCGCGCCGGATTCCCTTGCCAGCCTGCTCGATAATGATGGCGAGCTGGTGACCGTTGCTGCGCAGGACATGCCCCAGCAGCGGCGGGAGGAACGCGCATGAGCCAGCGTGATCGCCAGGCGGCGACCCTTATTATCTGGATTGTGTTTTTATTCATGATGTTGTTTGTGTTCGATCAAGTGCTGCGCGTACCCGCCGATTTTGCCGGTTTGTGGCCGCAGCAGGAACTTTATCCGACGGCTCATGACGCGGCTGCACTGAACGAGATTATTGCCACCGCCCGCGAAGCCACACCAGATATTCTCGAACGGGTGTCCGTTGCCATCCGCGAACAGATGGCGCTGCGTGTGCCGCTGGTCACGGTGCTGACCGCTCTCATTATGCTGGCGGCCAGCCTGTGTACCTGGTTTATCTGGCGCAATGCTGGGCTGGAAGCCTATCTCGCCCGCGAGGCGGTGCAGGCCGAGAAAGCCAAACGCCGCAGCCGTATCGAGCAGTTCATGGACGACCTGGAGCCGGACGAACTCGACCAGCTTCGGGCGCGGCTGGAAGACGACGGCAGTATCACAGCAGGGCATGATTCTCGGCAGTCTCATTAACTGCGCCAACCGCGCAAGCCGGGACACATGTCACCCTGATAATGGGACAATCAGTCCACACACTGGTATCGCTGTTCCCTATAATCAAATCAACAAATACTATCTAATCGCCTTCCTGATATGCGAGAGGGGAACTGCGATGGAGCTTATGCAGATTGTTGAAACACTGGTGGTGCTGGTGGTGGCCGTGGCTTTGATCGCGGCTGCCAGCCGTGGCTTCGCAGCCTTGATGAAATGGCGCCTCAATAATAAATAGGGCAGAGCCAGAATCGATATACAGCCCCGTGAGTTGTTTGCCGGGACATAATCCTGACTCTGCGCGCAGTACGGTCAGGCGATTTCAGTGCCCCGGCCCGCGTTCTGGATATAGGCCAGCGTCCAGGTGGGTAAAAAGCCGGCGTAGCGCAGCTGAAATGCCGGGTCCAGGCAGTCTTGCGCGCTGATAACCCGGCGGCAGTTGGGTGCGCCGCAGCGGCACTCCCACCCGGAAAATATATGCCCGGCGATTTCGCTGGTCGCATAATCGTAGGTGATTTCTTCGCCGGGTAAAATATCGCGGATGGCGATCAGTGAATCATCATCCGGCCCGGCACAGTTGGGATCACAACTGTGGTTCATCACCTCACTGCCATCGCCTGCCAGCGCAAAGCCATCGCGATAGACATGGCACAGCCGCTGCACCTCCGGCGGCAGCCCGAGAAACTCTTCTACCGTGAAACGGGCATCATGTTCGTTCTGTGTCCAGACAACAGTTCCTTTCGGGATAAACTCAGTTGCAAACAAACCCAGGCCCTGTATCGCGCTCGCGCGCCGGGTGATCGCGGGGTGCAGCATCGCCAGAACCATCCTTTCGTGCCTACCGAGGCTGCGGCTGTGTGGGAGAAGGTCGAGAAGCAGCGCGGGGAGCAAAGGCTAATGTGTGCGCTGCATAATTTACACAATACGACGATTCTGCTGCGACGCAATAGCCGTTGGTACTATTGGAGAAAGTTCAGCGATTTAATGGACTGATCGCAGAAAAACCAGCCTGAACGTGCCAGGTAAACTGAAAGCTGTTGACTGCGGCGTTGCCGGGACCTGAGCGTTCTACCCCGCCTGTGCGCGGAACCACGCGACAGTACGCGCCAGCCCGGTATCGAAATCGACCACTGGCTCGTAATCGAGCAGCGCCCGCGCTTTAGCCACATCGGCCCGCGAATGTTTGATGTCGCCGGCGCGCTCCGGGGCCAGCACTGGTTCATAGTCAGTAGCGAGCAGGGTGTTGAGTTTAGTCACCAGTTCGAGCAGGGTGATACGCCCGCCGGTGGCAAGGTTCATGAAGCTGCCGCCCGCGCCCGGCGCATGGGCTGCCCGCAGATTGCCTTCGACCACATTGTCGATGTAGGTGAAATCGCGCGACTGCGTGCCGTCGCCATAGATTACCGGCGGCTGGCCGTCCAGCATCCGGGTAATGAACTTGGGAATCACCGCCGCATATTCCGAGGTTGGGTCCTGGCGCGGACCAAAGACATTGAAGTAGCGCAGCGCCACTGTTTCCAGCCCATAGGTATCAGCAAACACGCGGCAGTAATACTCCGCCGCCAGCTTGGCTGCGCCGTAGGGCGATTTCGGCTGTGGCGGCATGGTTTCGATTTTGGCGTCGCCCTCGATATCCCCGTAAACCGATGACGACGACGCATACACCACCCGCCTGACTCCGGCGCGGCGGGCCGCTTCCAGTACGTTCAATGTGCCGGTGACACAGTGCAGATGAGTTTCGAGCGGATTGGCAACGCTGCGCGGCACAGATGGCAGCGCGGCCTGGTGCAGCACATAAGCAGCCCCGTCGATCACCGGCTGGATGGCATCAAGCTCCGTGATACTCACTTCATGGACAGACAGGCGATCCCTGACGGATGGGTCGGCGCACAGGTGCTTGATGTTCTCGCGCCGCCCGGTCAGAAAGTTGTCGATCACCCGCACGACATGACCATCACGCAGCAGCCGCTCAGCAAGGTGCGAACCTATAAAGCCGGCCCCGCCGGTGACCACATAGATTTCGGGCATGAGTTTACCTTCTGAGTTGATGTCTGATCCATAGTTGATTATACCGGCAATCCAAATTCTCCATCTCAATTCTACGGACTGCTGCTATGATTGCGGTGCGGCAGCACCACCGCCGGATCACCGGGAGAATCGAGTATGGATGATCTTCGTCAACGGCTGGAACAGCAGAATACAGCGCGGGGCAGGGAATGGGGCCACCTGGTAACGGAGCGGCTGGATGCCGTATTGTCTGAGGCCGGGGCCAGCGTCCTCGATGTTGGTTGTGCCAGCGGAGTTTACGTCGCTCGCTTGCAGCAGACCGGTCGTACCTGTGTCGGCGCAGACTTGCTGATGTACCGAAGCTGGCAGCAATCAGACTGCCGCTTTGTGCTGAGCGATGCCCGCTTTCTACCCTTCGCCAGCGAGGCGTTCGACACGATCATTTCTTTCGAGACGCTGGAACACGTGCCTGGCCCGGAGGCAGCCCTGCGCGAATATCACCGGGTCTGCCGCAAGAATATCATCATCAGCGTGCCCAACCGCGATATTCCGCCCGAATTCGCCCGCGCCAATATGACCTTTGTCCATTACACAGATCGAACCCACGTCAATTTCTATACGCTGGATACGCTGCGGCAGATGGTCGAAGCCTGCGGCTTTCGCGTGGTCAGAGCCGCCCCAATCCTGCCGGTGACGCCAGCCCTGCCTCTGATCGCGTCGCTGGGGGTTCCGCTGCGCTATGCCAGCCGGCTGGCACGCTGGATCAGGAAGATCAGCCCGAAACAGTACGGCATGAGCCTGCTGGTGGTTGCCGACAAGGTCTGATCTGCTCGATGCGCCGCAAGCCCGTGAACCCGGCTGTTCTGTCACTGGTTCTGCATGGCTTCATCTTCTGCCAGCATCCGCTCGATTTCGGCAGTTTCCAGATCATCGACATACTGATTGATGGCCGCCTCCAGATAGGCCGGCAGGTCGGGGTGCAGTTTCTGGAAATTGGCGATGAAGTCCGGGTGTGAGTTGTACCCTTGCCCCAGCCCGCGCAGAATATCCAGCGTCGGCTCATAAAAATGATGGATGTGATTGTGCCAGCGCACCAGAATCGCCTGCACGCGGGGGCTTTGCGGGGCTTCGCCGGCGACCAGCGCCCTGACCAGATCGCCGTAAATTGTGCTGCCTTCGTCGAGAATGGCCTGTCGCTGCGCTTCGGTGTAATGGTTCCAGCGTTTGATCGAGTCGTTGACGATATCCGATCCCCATTGCAGCCGGGCCTCGCGTTCGTACTGCTTCTGCTGTTCCGGGCTAAAGCCTTCAAATAGCCGTTTCTTGCTCATGTCCAGTTCTCCTGTGAGATGCATGATTGTGTTGTCCACCGTATGAATCAGATTTTGCAGGCGGGCGCTCTTTTCTTGCAGTACCGCCCGGTGCGAACGCAGCGCCTCCAGCAGATCAAAATCCGGGCTGTCGAGAATCTCCTTGATCTGCATCAGCTCCAGTCCGATTTCTCGATAAAAGAGAATCTGCTGTAGGCGCAGCAGCGCGTCGTCATCATAGTAACGATAGCCGTTCGCGCCGACATCTGATGGATTGAGCAGGTCGATCTCATCGTAGTAATGCAGTGTGCGGACACTGATGCCGGCCATTTCAGCCACCTGTTTGACGGTATACATGGCAATCCCCTCCTGACTCCGCCCGCATCATAAACCATCACGTTACGTCAGAGTCAAGAGGGTTGGGGCGGTTTCTGCCGCCGCTGTGAAGGCCGGCCGGATGTCTGACAGCCTGCCTTGTGGTGTGGAATGCTCCCACAGGTTGCGCCAGTGCGCGGCTTGTGGCTAATATTGGCAGCGGAAAGGCTGTCGTGAAGGTTTGCTCCCATGTATGTTGCAGGACTCATTTCCGGCACTTCTGCTGATGGTATCGACGCCGCGTTGTGCGACATTTCCGGCGCGCCGCCTGCGCTGTCCGCGAAGATCGTCGCCGGGCTGACTTATCCCTTCCCGCCGGGGATGCAGCAGCGCATTCAGGAGGCGGGAACCGAAAATGGCCGGACGGACGATCTGGCCGCGCTGCACTTCGAGCTGGGTGAGATGTTCGCCGAAGCCGCGCTCAAGGTGATTGCCGAGGCCGGGATGCAGCCTGCCGAGGTGGACCTGATCGGGTCGCACGGGCAGAATTTCTGGCACGCCGTTACGCTCAAGGGCGAGGTGACGGCTACGCTGCAACTGACCGAAGCGTCGATTATCGCTGAGCGTACCGGCATCACGACGCTGAGCAACTTTCGCCCGCGTGATGTCGCTGCCGGGGGGCAGGGTGCGCCGCTGACTGCCTACATCGACTGGCTGCTGCTGCGCCACCCGGAACACTGGCGCGCAGTGCAGAATATCGGCGGAATCGCCAATGTTACGTTTCTGCCGCCCCTTTCAGATACCGAAAGCCAGCCGATTGCCTTCGATACCGGCCCCGGCAACGCGCTGATCGATTCGGCTGTCTACATCCTGTCAGAGGGCAAACGCAGCTTTGACCGTCACGGTTTGCTGGCACGGGCGGGCAAGGTGGATACGCCCTGGGTCAAGCTGCGCCTGTCGCACCCTTATCTGCTGCGCAAACCGCCAAAATCCACCGGACGCGAAACATTTGGCTACGACATGGCCGAAAAACTGGTGCGCAGCGCCCAACTGCGCAAGATGAGCGTACAGGATACCGTCGCCTCGCTGACTGCGTTTACGGTGCAGTCGATTGCCCAGGCGTACAAACGCTTTGCGCCGCAGCCGGTAGAGGAGGTGATTCTGGGGGGCGGGGGCCGCCACAATCCGGCTATCGTCGCCGGGCTGCGCGAGGAACTGGCCCCGGCAAAGATCATCACTCACGAAGATGTCGGTATCGACAGTGATCGCAAGGAGGCGCTGGTATTCGCGGTGCTGGCATACGAAACGTGGCATAACCGCCCCGGCAATCTGCCCTCGCTGACCGGCGCAAAACACCCGGTTGTGATGGGCCAGATCACCCCCGGCGCGAATTACGAGACGCTGATTCGCCAGACATGGTGTGGGGGATAACCCTGCGCCATGTTCCTCATGGGCATTGACGGCGGGGGGAGTACGGTTCGGGTCGTGATTGTCACGCCTGATCTGGATGTGCGCGCCGAGTATATCGGCCCGGCTGTGAACCCCAGCGTCGTGGGCCGCGATGAAGCTGCCACTCGCATCCAGAACGCGATGCGCGAAACGCTGCATCAGGCCGCGCTGGGGCCGGAGCAGATCGCCGGGGTGGGGATCGGTGTGGCCGGGGCGTCGAACCGCTATGCGTGGGCCATTGACTGGCTGGCGCAGACTGTTCGCGGCGTGACTCCGCAGGCACAGGTCGTGCCAAGCGCCGATTACGAAATCGCGCTGGTGGGGGCACACGGCCAGCGGCTCGGCCTGCTGCTGCTGGCGGGTACGGGCAGTCTGGCCTATGGCATCAACGCCGTCGGTGAATCGGCGCTGATCGGGGGCTGGGGCTACCTGATGGGCGACGAGGGGAGTGGGTACTGGCTGGGGGCGCAGGCGCTGCGGGCTGTCGTCCGCATGGCTGATGGGCGCGGTCGCCAGACGACCCTATACGACAGTGTGCTGAACGCGCTGAATCTGGCGCAGCCGCTCGATCTGATTGCCTGGCTGTACGCCGGACCAGCCCGCGTGCGTGAGGTTGCCCGGCTGGCCCCGCTGGTGCTGGAGTGCGCCGCACAGCACGACCCTACCGCGCGCGCCATCATCGAAACCGGGGCGCAGGAACTGGCGCTGGCCGTGCGCGCCGTGAGGCACCGGCTCGATATGCACGGGCATCAGCCGATGTTTGCGGGGAGTCTGCTGGCTGCGCCCAACCCCCTCCGCGATCTGGTGTGTCACCTGCTGGGCATGGATATTGTGCCCACCCCGCGCTACCCACCGGCTATCGGCGCGGCGCTGCTGGCTCTCGGCGTTTTCTAGGCGCTCAGCCCTTATTGTGTCTCCTGTATGCCATGACACATAAGGGGGGAAAAATGGTACTTTCATCCGATCAGATCAAGCTGGTTCAGGACACATTTGCGCTGGTGGCCCCGCAGGCCGACGAGGCTGCGCAGATTTTTTATGCGCGCCTGTTTGAACTCGACCCGTCGCTGCGCCCACTGTTCAAGCATGATCTGCGCGAACAGGGCCGTAAACTGATGCAGATGCTGTCGATCGCTGTTCATGCGCTGGACAACATCGAGAGTCTGCTCCCGGCACTGAAGGCGCTGGGCGACCGGCACGCTGGTTACGGTGCGCAGATCGAGGATTACGAGACTGTCGGCGCGGCGCTGCTGTGGACGCTGGAACAGGGTCTTGGCGAGGCGTTTACGCCGGAAGTCAGCGAGGCATGGGCGACAACCTATGCGGTGCTGGTCGAAGCTGCGACTGCTCACCTGTTTTATCAGGAACCGGCCTGATTAGCGCCGGCTGTTGTTTGCCGCAGGGGTCCGGCGGCAAAGGCTGATGCTTGCACACAGGGGCGGGTCGGCTTTTCACCCGCCCTTATTTCTTCGCAAAAAAAACGTAATCCATGCCGGTAGTCGAAAATCTTTAGAAATTCCGGGCGCGGGATGGTGAGGGTATTTTCTCTTTTCTGAGCGCCCCTGCGATCAGCGCAGCATCCGCCGGGCGCTGGCCTCGAACGATGAGGACAGCATGTTCAGGGCTGCACCGGGAGATACAAAGATCACCAGATTGATGAAGGGCACTATCGAATACGGAATCAGCCCTGACGTGGACATCTGGGAAACCAGGTGGCGCACAATATCGCGATCATTGGTGCGCTTCGCCTGTTCGATCTTACGCCGGAATTCCTCGATCTGAGCCTGCCGCCGCTGCATTTCGTACATTTCTGCCTCCCATTCTTCGGTTGGTTACCTTTCATGATACACGAAAATGCAAACAGGCGCGGTTAAGGGGCAGGAGTCAGATTCAGCCGCTGTTGATGTGACCTTCGAGCGGGCCACCCGCAGCACCGGGGCCGTAGAGAGATTCGCCACGCAATCAGATTTCCAACTGCATGTTGTACAGGCTGGCATAGGTCCCGCCCTGTGCGATCAGTTCTTCGTGTGTGCCTTCTTCGTCAATGCCGCTGTTGGTTAGCACCACGATTCGCTGGGCATTGCGGACAGTGGATAAGCGGTGGGCGATAACCAGCGTGGTGCGATTGTCGGTCAGTTCTTCCAGCGATTCCCGAATCGCTTTTTCGCTTTCATTGTCCAGCGCGCTGGTCGCTTCATCAAAAATGATGATGGGTGGATTTTTCAGGAACACGCGGGCAATGCTCAGGCGTTGTTTCTGCCCGCCGGAAAGTTTCACGCCGCGCTGACCAATGTCCGTGTCGTAACCATCCGGCAACGCCATGATAAAATCGTGAGCATTCGCCTTTCGGGCAGCCTCCATGATTTCTGCATCGCTGGCATCCGGTTTGCCGTAGCGGATATTTTCCGCGATTGTGCCGGCAAACAGATATACATCCTGATGGACAATACCGATATGCCGGCGTAATGCACGCAGGCGAATATCCCGGATGTCCCTGCCGTCGAGCAGGATTGCCCCCTCGGTCACTTCATAGAAGCGGGGGATCAACGAACACAGGGTTGTTTTGCCGACCCCGGATGACCCCACCAGAGCAACATATTCCCCAACTTTGATGTTCAGGCAGATGTTCTTCAGGACGTAGTTATGGTCGTCCTTGTACCGGAAGCTGACATTTCGGAACTCTATGTTGCCCTGAACATGGGTCAATTCGACAGCGTTGGGGGAGTCCTGAATGTCGGGCTGTACCTCCATGATTTCCATAAACCGTTGATAACCGGTAATGCCTTCCTGATACAACCGGGCCAGGTTCACCATTCGCTGAATCGGCTCGATGAGAATGCCCACGTACAGCAGATAGGTCACCAGATCAGCCAGGTCCAGCGACTCGTTCACAATTCCAATACCGCCGGAAATGATGACGACAATGGTGATAAGCTGGGTGAACGCGATCATTCCTGCGGAAAAGTAGGCTTCGTTCCGGTAGCCGTAACCCCGGCTGTCCACAAAACGCCGGTTTTCGTGAGCGAACTTCTGTTTTTCAACAGCTTCGTTGGTGAATGACTTGACAACCCGGATACCGGAAAGCGTGTCTTCAACCTGTGCGTTGATGTCCCCGATCCGGTCTTTGGTTCGGCGTAAGGCGATGTTCATTTTTTTATTGAAATAGAGCGCATAAACGGCCATGATGGGGACAAAAAGAAAACTTATGAAGGCAAGCTTGACGTTGATCGCAAACAATATGATGAATGTGCCTGTGAACTTCAGGCATGAAATGACGATATCTTCCGGGCCATGATGGAACAGTTCGGAAAGCCAGAACAGATCATTGGTAAGGCGGGTCATCAACTGGCCTGTTTTTTGTTCATCGTAAAAGCCGAACGACAATTTCTGATAATGGTCAAAGAGTTCGGTGCGCATATCGCTTTCCATCATCGCGCCCATCAGATGCCCCTTGTAATCGACAAACATGAAACATGCCGTATGGACAAGCACCAGCCCCAACATGACAGCGCCCATCGCAAGTATCTGCTGAAGCGCATCAGGCGCGTTGGCTTCCAGTACATCTTTGGTGATGTAGCGCGCACATAAGGGGAGGATCAGGGCAATGGCGCTTATAACGAGGGCACATGCCATGTCGGCGATAAACAGCCCCAGATAAGGCTTGTAGTACGAAACGATTTTTTTGATGCGGAAATTCAATAGTTTCTCCTCAGGCAGATGCGGCGTGACAAAGGCGGATTCAATAAGGTACGTTCGCCAGCACCACCGTTTGCCCGTCTGATACAGATCATAACGATGATATACAGGTCAGAAAAGTTCAACAAGCCCCATTTCGGTGTGCCGGCTGCCGATCTGAGTCAACCGGCGGGGATGGTTTCGGCCCGCGTACTGCGCAGGAAGCGCAGCGCCACAAACAGGGCACTGATCGCCAGCAGCAGCGAAACCACGAACAGGGGGCGGTAACCGAGGTGCTGGGCAATAGTGCCGCCGATGAACGGCGTGATGAGCAAAATGAAAGCGGTTACGGTATTCGCCAGTCCGACGTAGATCGGGCGCTGATCGGGATGCGCGTAGCTGACGACCCAGTTCATATAGGCGGGGAACAGATTGCCGCTGACCGCCAGACCGGATACCAGAAAGCCGAAATACAGCGGCAGCGGCCCGATCATCCCGGCCAGCAGCGCACAGATGGGCAGTAGGACGGCAGCGCCCAGCGCCAGCCGGATATAGAGCAGGTTATTGCGCGCTCCCAGCCAGGTATAGGCCAGCGCACCGGTGATGCTGCCCAGCGTCTGCATTGCCAGCAGGGCCGGTACGGCCACTTGGCTCGACAGGCCAAGCTGCACGGTGGCATAGCCGATGTAGAACGGCGCAGCCATCATGAACAGGCTGGTCAGGCTGCGGGTGATGATGAAGGCCCGAAACGGCCCATCGTCGCGCAGCACGCGGCCCAGTTCGGGCAGAAATTCGCCCAGCGAGGGCAGTTTCTCGACTGCTTTGCCACCGGGGAGTTCGTGTATAAACAGGCCCGGCAGAATCGAGAGAGCGAACAGCACCCCCGCCGCGCCGAACAGGATGGCGTAATTGTAGGGAAACACCGGTCCGGCATCGCCCAGCACCACACCAATCAGCGGCGCAACCAGCAGCATGATGATACCGGTGGTGGCTGCTGTGAGGCCCAGCATACGCGCTCGCCAGCGGTTGTCCAGACTGGTCCCGGCCAGATCGGCCCAGGGCACACCGACGAGGCCATCACCGAAAGCCGCCAGGCTGTAGCAGATGAAAAAAGCCGCAAGGATGAGTTCAGGCTGCTCCTGACCAAACACTACGATGATGCCGGCAAAGATCAGGATCACGAAGCGCACCGGAATATTGG
>Ga0079224_100004058_pt1 | contig 18739 bp, 17 predicted proteins | sample Stecom2015_FD_80414 | JGI IMG/M metagenome (GOLD analysis project Ga0079224, IMG submission 80414) | Agricultural soil microbial communities from Utah to study Nitrogen management - Steer compost 2015 | ecosystem: Environmental > Terrestrial > Soil > Agricultural land | place: USA: Utah... | reverse complement strand
TCATCCGTAAAAAATGAAAAAAGGCTTCATTGTAATATTTCTCTTTATCTTACCAATTATAGCGTATCTTTTTTTTGCCTCAGGAGTTAATTCATTCACCAAACTGCCAATCATTACTGAAAAAGTAGAAGAACTACCAAATTGGGAATCACTAAGCGGAGAACCAATACAACTTCAAGATAAAATTACTGTTCTTGGTTTTATGGGAACTCAGATTTTGCAGAACAAAAGTAATGCGTTCAACCTCAATCAAATTATTTATAACAAAAACAAAGACTTTTTGGATTTTCAGATTGTAATGATAGTTCCTACTGAAGCTAAAACAGATGTTGAACAGCTTATTCACGAATTTGAATGGGCAAAGCTGGCTTCATTTTCGGGATGGAAATTTCTTTTTGCTCCTAAAAATGAAATTAAAGACTATTACAATAAATTAGGTTTAGTAAACACTTTAGACGAAAACGCGGGCACTCCTTTGGTTTATATTTTGGACAAAGAACGGAACCTGAGAGGAAGAAAAGGGATGAATAAAAAAGGAAAAGAAGAATACAAAGAAGGCTATTCTACAATCTCTCCTGCCGAACTTAAAAACGAAATGGAAGATGATTTTAAGGTGATTCTTTACGAATACAGAGCAGCTTACAAAAAGAATCAACCAAGCAGGAAAATTTAATCTCGCTTAATATTTTCTGTAAACTCATTATACAAAAGTTAGAACCAATGAAAAACAAATCATACATCGGTATTACATTTATTTTACTCGTATTCGGAATTTGGGCTATCCCAAAAATTGTAGAAGGGTTTAAAAGCAACAAAATCGTAGAAGATGACCGATTGAATAAAGTTGTTAAAACTCAAAAAAGTGATTTGAGAATAATTGCTGATGTTCCGTCATTTTCTTTGATCAACCAACACAATCAAATCATAACCGACCAATCGCTTTTAGGAAAAGTATATGTTTTGGAATTCTTTTTCTCGACTTGCCCTACAATTTGTCCGATTATGAACCGAAATATGAGCGATATTGAAAAAAAGTTCTCCAAAGAAAAAGATTTCGGAATTGTTTCTATTACCATAAATCCAAAATATGATACTCCCGAGGTTTTGAAAAATCATGCGGAGCATTTGGGAGTAACTTCCAAAAACTGGCATTTTTTAACCTCCGACAGTCAAGAAACAATCCATAATTTGGCTCGAAAATTCAACATATATGTAGGAGAAAATGTAAATGCTCCCGGTGGTTTTGAACATTCCGGATTGTTCGCTTTAATTGACAAAAATGGTAAAATAAGATGCCGAAACGACAAATTCGGAAATCCTATTTTGTATTATTCCGCTTTAAACTTCCTTGATGAAGAAGGGTTTGAAGAAGACCCAAACGGAGAGTTCAGACCGGGAGTTGACGCCATTATAGAAGATATCGAAAAATTATTGACAGAATAACCTTTTTTCTCTCTTCTCCCTTTTATTTATTCCGTTTTATTCACACGGAGTATAATAGGGAGAACACTCATTTTAGATGTTTTGTATGCGTACATAACTTCGCTTTTAATCATTTTTTAAATTTATTTAAAGTTTATACCGATTAAATTCTGTAACTTTATAGAAATTAAAAACTTAAAGTTATGACACGTATTCAGTATAAATATGCTCCGGCATCGGTAGCTATCGAAAATTTGAGAAAAGAGGGCTTTGTGGTAGATTTTAATTTAGAAGAAAATTGTATCATTTGCGGAAACGATAAATATAATGTAGAGGATTTCGAAATCGTTCAGGTGTATCGTTACGAAGGAAATTCAAACCCAAGCGATGAAACCACAGTTTACGGAATCCGTTCTACAGACGGAACCAAAGGAATACTTGTTACAGCCTACGGAGCTTATACAGACAGTATGAGTACAGCTCTACTTCGAAAGTTAGCCCTTAAAGACAACTAATTATCTGACTAAAGAAAAATGCCCTTTTACTACTCTGTTGTTTAATCTGATTACAAACCAATAATCAGTCGCGGGGAGCTGTTTGGAGTTGAAAGTACCATCCCAGCCTTTATCTTGTGCAGAAAACCCGTACAACAATTTTCCGTAACGGTCATAAATCTCAATTTGAGCCTCAGGATATTGGGTAAATAACATGGGAACAGTCCAATAATCATTAAATCCGTCTCCGTTCGGAGAAAAGAATTTAGGATATCTCAGCACAAAAACTGATTGAGTTACCTCTCCGCAGCCGTTTTTATCTCTTACAAACACCAAATGCTGACCGGAAGGAACATTGGTAAAATAACCACTTTCCTGATACTGTATTCCGTTTATGGAATATTCGTAATCCCCCACTCCTTCTACCTGAATAAAAATAGTATTTCCGTCAAGAGTTAAATCGTTTACTTCCACCGAAAGAATTGTAGCTGCAGAGGATGAATTTATCACAAAAGTTTTTGATGCTTCACATCCGAATTCGTTAGTAAAAGTAACAGTATAATTTCCGGATTGACTTACTTCAATACTTTGAGAGGCACTCCCATTACTCCACATATAATTATCATATCCACTTGGAGCAGAAATTGTAATCGGGTTGTTTTCGCACATAAAAACTTCTTCGTCACTCACCTCAATATCAATCGAGCGGACAAGCAAATTAAACCAAACTATTCCGTAACAATAACCACCGTCAGAAATACGTATATAAATAGTCTGACCATTTGCTCCCTGATAAGCAGATGTATTTACTGCATTTTGTAAAAGCAATGCATCCTCTAAAGTAGTATGAAACGTAAATGACGGATTATTTGCCGTAATCTGATTTTGAACAAAATCCAAATGTTCGTCCAAATCAAATAGAGCATATCCGCTTCCGTTAATCTCGCAAGCCTCTAAATCAGGAGGGTTTTGAAGGGCGTTATCAGAAGACAATAAAGTAAGTTCTGCTATAGAATAGCACCCAAAAGAGTTAGTTACCCTTACATAAACATAACCTGATTGATTAGATGATGTATGTGAATAGTTCTGATAGTTTGTAATACTATTCTGATTTTTTTCTGCATCAACCAATGTGGGAAAATATGTAAAAGTGAAATGTTGAGGGTTTTCGATTATGAAAGGTTCTGCAACTGTAAGGTCAAAAATCGTAATTCCGTTATTGCCTTCGCACTGTACTAAAGAAGTGCCATTCACAATAGGCTTTTGAGAAAATTCAACTTTTATACTTCCTCTTTGAGAACAGCTCGCATTCGGAAAACTGATTTCTACCTCGTAATTTCCCGGTTCTGTAATCTCATAAACAGGGTTTATAGCACTAATAATGGCTACTTCATCTTTATACCACTGATAAAAGTTTGCTCCTTCGGTAGTGGCATCTACAACAAAAGTTTCTCCTTCACAAACGGGATTTCCCGTAGCTACAAGTCTATGTTCTCCCAAATCTTTAGTTCCGTTACCAAAACTACCTGCTTTTAGAAAAACAGCCGAATCATATAGATTATTTCCTTGATCTGCAATAACGAGTTTTATATGATATAACTCTCCGAACTCTATTTGAGTTTGAGCTGTCATAACAACAGTCTGTCCGTTATAATTGATTGCGTGATTATAATCGTTATATGAGCCAAAATATTGCGAATTTACAGGAGGGCACAATCCTCCTTCCCCTCTTACTGTATTTACCGCTACCGGAATATTTGTTCCCGGTACTACAGCCAAATTTTTATATCCTTCACCGGAATTGATTTTTTTAATCAGAAAAGCAAAACCATCCGTATAATTACACTGATTTTGTGTTCCGCTGGTAAGATATTGCTCAGAAGCAAAAAGATATTCAAAACTGATATTAGTAGTATAGGCTATAAAATCAAATTGCAAAACAGTGGCATTAGTAGTATTGTTTATTCCTAAAACTTGTTCCAAATCAATATCTCCCGGCCAATTGTTGCCCGAAGGACCATCACTTAACAATGAATCATTAGGTCCTACCGCTCCTGTGGCTTTTCCTGTTGTAAGTAATATTCCTTCTTCAATATCAAAATTACTGTTTGAACGATTAAAATAACCATAGCTTTTTTGTCCGTTGCCGAAATCATGATAATTGGACATACTGACATTGAAAATCTCAACACAATCCGAATTACTGTCCCCTATAAAAATATCTACCAATTGTTGAGGAGTATAACTATCATCAACTTCGATATATTGAGCTTGTGTCAGGAAGGAAAAAACCAGAGTAACAGCAAATAGAACTCTCTTAAACAAATACTTCTGTGCTTGGTTGAAAGAAAAATATTTTCGGGCAACAACTTTCTTCATTATCTGTTTTTTGCGAGTGCAAAGGTACAAAAACAACAAAACAGTAGTTTAGCTCAAGCTCTTAAACTCTTCATAATTTATTACTTGTCATTCATCAGAATTGTTTTAACAACCAAAATCTTTACCGAAGAAATTTTAAGTCGTTAGCTGTAAATTCACTATTTTTGAAAAAGTATAATCTTAAGCTATATGTCAAAAAAAGTTGTTTTGATAACCGGAGCTTCATCCGGAATAGGGAAAGCCATTGCAGAGTACTTACATATTAAAAATTACTCCGTTTATGGCACAAGTCGAAATCCTGATAAATATCCTGATTCTAAAATAGAATTACTTGCCCTTGATGTAACTGATATAAACTCTATACAAAAAGCCATACGACAACTATTGGAAAAAGAAAATCGAATTGACGTGCTTATTAATAATGCAGGTACGGGAATTACAGGTGCTTTAGAAGAAATTCCGACAACCGAAATAAAACGAAACTTTGAAACCAATTTGTTTGGTCCTATTGAGGTGATGAAAGCCATTTTACCTCAGATGCGAAAACAAAAGTCAGGGCTTATTATCAACATTACTTCTATTGCAGGATATATGGGACTTCCGTACCGAAGTGTTTATTCTGCTTCAAAAGGTGCTCTCGAACTCATTACAGAGGCCTTACGAATGGAAGTGAAACAATTCGGAATTCACATTACCAATGTTGCTCCCGGAGATTTTGCTACCAATATTGCTCATGGTCGATACCACGCACCGCTTATCAAAGGTTCAGACTACGAAAAATCATACGGTAAAACCTTAGAACTAATGAATGCCCATGTAGATTCAGGAAGTGACCCTATAGAAATGGCAAAAGCTGTTTATAAAATCATAAATACCAATAGACCAAAAATACATTACAAAGTAGGGATGCCTTTGCAAAAGTTTTCTATTGTTTTAAAACGAATACTGCCGGACAAAACATATGAAAAAATGCTGATGAAACACTACAAACTATAAAGTTTACCTCAAACATCAGACAAAAAACCATACTTTTGCACCTACCAAAAAGAATACTTTGAAAGTTTTCAATAACATATCTGCTTATACATCAGAAAAGCCTGTTGTACTAACCATTGGTACTTTTGACGGAGTACATATTGGGCACAGAAAAATCATTGAACGCCTTACGCATAGTGCGGAAAAAGAAGGCTTGAAATCTGTAATTCTTACGTTTTTCCCGCATCCGAGAATGATTTTAAATCAAAATTCAGACATAAAACTTCTGAATACGATTGACGAAAAAATTCGTCTTCTCGAACGTATGGGGTTGAATGCTCTGATTATTCACCCATTTGACAAAGCATTTTCGGAGCTTTCGGCAGAAGAATTTGTACAACAGATTTTGATTGAAAAATTAAATCTCAAAAAAATAATTATCGGTTATGACCATCGTTTCGGTAAAAACAGAACAGCCGGAATAGAAGACTTAATCATATTCGGAGAAAAATATCATTTTGAAGTAGAACAAATTTCCGCTCAAGAAATTGACGAAGTTTCCGTAAGTTCCACTAAAATCCGAAAAGCCCTAGAAGAAGGTGAAATTAATTTAGCAAACACATATTTAGGCTACAACTACTTTTTTAATGCAACAGTAGTCGAAGGAAAAAAACTCGGAAGAACTATCGGCTTCCCGACTGCTAACTTAAAAGTTTCGGAAAACTACAAACTCATCCCAAAAAAAGGAGTTTACATTGTCGAAGTACTGTTGGATAATCAAAAATATAACGGAATGATGAATATCGGTACCAATCCGACCGTAAATGGTACTTTCCAAACCATCGAAGTAAACATTTTGGATTTTAACCGTGATATTTACGAAAAATCCGTTCAGGTTTCTTTCCTGGAAAAAATACGAGAGGAACAAAAGTTTGCTTCAGTCGAAGAATTGAAAAGTCAATTACACAAAGACTGGCAGACAACAATAGAATATCTGAAACGACATAAAAAAATATAACTGTTCTGCCTCTTTTCAAACCGAAAACATTTTCTAATTTTGTTGGTAACGGTTGCAAAAACAACTTAACAAATGACATTCAACCCTTACCAAAACATTGACAACTCCCCTCTGATTGTTTTCCGCATTTTCTTCGGTCTTCTTTTGGCTGCAGAATCTTTCGGTTCGATAATGACCGGATGGATTCGCGATGTTTTTGTAGAGCCGAAACTTCATTTTCAGCATATCGGGTTTCAGTGGCTTACACCACTTGACGGAAACGGAATGTACTATTACTACGCTCTTATGGGTGTTTTCGGGCTTTTAATAATGTTCGGATATAAATATCGGTGGAGTGTGGCTGCTTTCACCCTGATGTGGACAGGAGTATATCTGATGCAAAAATCAGCTTACAACAACCACTATTATCTGTTGATTTTGGTCTGTTTGATAATGTTTTTTTTACCTGCTAATCGCTATGCTTCGCTTGATGCAAAACAAAATCCCCAAAAAAAATCTCTCTCAATGCCTGTTTGGTGCAGTTGGGTAATGATTTTACAGATGACTATCGTATATTTTTATGCTACACTGCACAAATTTTATCCTGATTGGCTTGACGGAACCTTTACCGGGTTATTATTTGAAAACAGAACACAACTTCCTATTGTAAAAGAAATATTCTCTGCAAAATGGTTTCATATCTTCATTGCCTATATGGGAATCGTTTTTGACGGCTTAGTCATACCAATGCTTTTATGGAAACGAACCCGAAATTTAGCTTTAATAGCTTCTCTTGTTTTCCACCTGTTTAATTCTATCGTGCTACAAATAGGTATTTTCCCTTATTTTGCCTTAAGTTTTGCAGTCTTCTTTTACGAACCGGAAACTATCCGAAAAATTTTTCTCAGAAAAAAAGCAGTTTTTGTAGAAAGTGGCAACAGTTACGAAAATAAACGCTTTTTAAAATATTTTTTTGTCCCATTTTTTGTAATACAAATGATTTTACCTATCCGACATTATTTTATTAAAGGCGACGTTCTTTGGACAGACGAAGGACATCGACTAAGCTGGCGAATGATGCTTCGTTCTCGTAGCGGATATGTAAACTTTATGGTTGAAGACAAAACTACAGGCGAAAGAATCAATTATAAGCTAAACGACAAAATTAAAGAAAAACAACTAAGATTCGTTTCTGCACATGCAGACGGAATTTGGCAAATGGCTCAACACATTAAAAAAGAATACGACGAACAAGGTAAAGATGTAGCCGTTTATGCTGATGCCATGGTTTCGATTAACGGGCGACCTCACAAAAAATTTATTGACGAATCAGTAGATTTGGCTGCTGAAAAATGGAATCACTTCAAACATCATAATTGGATTTTACTGCACGAAGAAGAAAAGAAATTCCCATGATTATCTTCCTGCTCTGAGCGAATCCAATGCTTGAAGCATCTCTACTTCTCCTTCTTCTCTTTGTATTTTTTGTTTTTCCAAAATAGTTTTCATTCGGCTTACTACCGACTCTACTTCTACATTGATTTCCTGAACGGTTTTAATGACATCATCAGAAGGAATATCATCAAGAGTTATATAAGTTTTCAGCATTTTCAGTTTCGTGTCCAAAACCAAAAGTCTACTCTGAACTTGAGTTACATTAAATACCTCCGGTATAGTACTGTGTAAAGCTTCAACTTGCTTAACTAATGTATTAGCTTTTCTTTGAAAAGCCCCTATATCTGTTTGGGGTTTTTGTAAAAGTTCATTATAAAAAATATTCCACTCTGCCCAATCTTGAACAATATCGTAAGATTCTTCATTAAAATCTGCTGCTTGAAACTTCCAATTTTTATTAATTTGTTGAAAGAGTTCTTCTCGTTTAATTTCTGCCTTTTTAGCCTCTTCTCTCCGAATGGTATCTTTATCCTTACAAGAGAATAAAACAATCAAGATGAGTAAATAAAGCTTTTTCATTTTTGTAAACTTGTTTTTATTTTTTGTGAATTAAACGAGTGAGTTTTATGGATAAATCAGTCAAAATCAATTTGGCATTTCCGTTTCGTTCAATGTGGTAAATAGCGTCCGATAATTCTTTGTAAATTTCTTGAATATTATTTCCGTTTACAAAAGGAGCAAATTTTTCAAGTTTAAAATTCTCCACATTGGGTTCAAAATAAACCAAATCTTTAATCTGATAGTTCAACAATAAAGCCTGACGAAAAACATCCGTACAGTAGTATAAAAACTTTTTTTGAGCCTCTTTTCCTATTGAAGCTATGGTTTCGCTCCACGAAATAAGCCCATGAATAGCAGCCGGATTTCCCTTGGCTCGAAAAGCTGTTCTGACCCAATCTACAAACCATTGATCAAACGGAAATTCATTATTGTCATTCAGGATTTCGAGTGCTTTAGTAAAACTTCCTTGTGATTGGTGAGCAATTTTTTTAGCCGTAGCTTCATCAACGGAATAATTGTTTCTTAAGGCAGTAGCGATAACTTCTTCATTCAAAGCCCCTAAATGTATCGTTTGACATCTTGATTTGATGGTTTCCAGAATATTTTCTTCATTTTCGGTAACCAAAAGAATTAAAGTCTTTTGAGGGGGTTCTTCGATGATTTTCAGCAATTTGTTTGAAGTAGCTATATTCATTTTGTCGGCTTGCCAAATAATCAAAACTTTATAACCACCTTCATAAGCTTTTAGCGAAAGCGTTTTCAGGACTTCTTGAGCGTCTTCTACACGAATTTCACCTTGTTTGTTAAGATGTCCGAGCTTTTTGTACCAATCGAATAAATTTCCGTATGGATTTTCTTTTAAAAATTCTTTCCAACTCGGTAAGAAATCCGTACTTTTCGGTTTAGATTTTACATCATCTGTAGTAATGGTCGGGTAGATAAAGTGTAAGTCCGGATGCGAAAGAGCATCCATCTTTAAATTACACGCTGAACTATCCGTTCCGCACAAAATATAACGTGCATAAGCTATAGCTAACGGCAAAGCTCCACTTCCTTCTTTTCCTACAAAAAGTTGTGCGTGAGGAATTCTACCCAAATCAGCCGTTGTAATCAGATATTTTTTTAGATGTTCTTGTCCTAAAACGTTCTCGAATTTCATAACACAAAGATAGTTTTTTTTTACGGTTCAGTTGACAGAAGTAGCTTTCAAGGACTGAAAAACTTGTCTTTGTCTGTGTTATGTAAGAGATAATAGTATATTTGCAATCGTTGAATAAAAAACCACAACTTATTATGAAACAAATTTTAGGAATCGGCTCAAGAATTAAACATCCTGATTACGGAATCGGAGTAATAACTAACGTAAGTTCTAAATATTATTGGGTAACTTTTGTGGAAAGAGGTTTAGAAACCATAGAAGTTGATTCGGATTTTGAAATAATTGAAGCTATTGATCAAGAAGTAGATACAATCAGCTTTGCTGAGGTAGAAAACAGTTTAATCAGAATTCTGAAAAAATGGAGCGATATTACCGAAATTGTTCCGATTGCCGAAAAATACAGAGGAGGAAAAATGATTTTACAACCTGCGGATAAAACCTTAGCCTCTAAAGAAATCCCGATTGATACATTTTTTCATAAAATTGTAATGCTTCGAGACAGACTTCGCGTGATGGAACAAAAAATCAATGCTCACAAAACCCTTACCGAAGACGAAAAAATCGAATTACAACAATACATTACCCGTTCTTACGGAAGTTTGACTACCTTCAATATTCTTTTTAAAAACAACTCACAGCATTTTGTTGGTGAATCATCTAAAAAAGATGAGTAAATAATTAAACTTTTCCAAAGTTATATGGCTTTGGAAAAGTTATTTTTTCTTCAAAAACTTGTTTAACAGAAATACTGTTGAACTATCGTGATTCCCTATTTTTTTATTTTCTATTTCATTAAGAATAGTTGTTGCTAATTCCTTTCCTAACTCTACCCCAAATTGGTCAAAACTAAAGATATTCCAAATAAAACCTTCTACAAAAGTTTTGTGTTCATAAATAGCCAACAAAGCACCTAAATTTTCAGGAGTTAATTTACTAATCAAAATCGTGTTAGTTGGTCGGTCTCCGTAAAAATCCCGATACGGATTTTCTATACTCTCTCTTCCGTTTAACAATGCCTCGGTTTGTGCAAAAAAGTTTGCCATCAGCTTATTGTGATGTTCGTAATTATTATGTAGTGGGTGGATAAATCCGATAAAATCAGCAGGAACAAGTTTAGTTCCTTGGTGTAATAATTGGAAAAAAGCGTGTTGAGAATTAGTTCCGATTTCTCCGAAAATTACATTCCCGGTTTGAGTATTGACAGGTATTCCTTCTCTGGAAATATTTTTCCCGTTACTTTCCATTATAAGTTGCTGCAAATACGGAACAAGTTTTTTCAAATAATCAGAATAAGGAACTATACAGTGTGTTTCTGATTCAAAAAAGTTATTATACCACACTGATAAGAAAGCCAAAATAACAGGGATATTATATCGAAAATCAGTTGTTCTGAAGTGATTATCTAACTTATTTGCTCCTTGAAGTAAACGGTCAAAATTATCGTAACCTACTCCCAAAGCAATCGAAATACCTACTGCACTCCAAAGCGAATATCGACCTCCGACCCAATCCCACATCGGGAAAATATTTTCTTCTGAAATACCGAATTCTTTTACTTTTTCGATATTAGAAGAAACAGCTACAAAGTGTTTAGCAATATCGCTTTCGGTTGCATTTTGCAAAAACCATTTTCGGATTGTCTTCGCATTGGTAATAGTTTCTTGTGTTGTAAAAGTCTTTGAAACAATTACAAAAAGAGTAGTTTCAGTGCTCAGGTGCTTAAGTGTTTCACTTACTCCGTCCCCGTCAATATTAGATACATAGTGAATATTGAGGTGATTTTTATAAAACTTCAATGCTTCCGTAACCATTGCCGGACCTAAATCAGAACCTCCGATTCCGATATTTACTACATCTGTAAAAGGTTTTCCTGAATATCCCTTTAGTTTCCCGCTGATTACACTTTCAGAGAAGGATTTTATTTTTTCTTTTACTTCAAAAACTTGGGGAATTACGTTTTTTCCGTCAACCAAAATAGTTTGATTCTTATCTGCTCTTAAAGCAGTATGAAGCACGGCTCTATTTTCGGTTACATTGATTTTTTCTCCCGAAAAAAGACTTTCTATTCCCTTTTTCAAACCTAATTCTTCTGCCAATTCAACAAACAAGTCTATCGTTTTCAGGCTTATTTTATTTTTTGAGTAATCCAACAGAAAATCATTCCACTCTATATGGAATCGGTTTGCTCTCTCTTTATCCTGAGCAAAAAACTCTTGCATCGGAGTATAGCAAATTTGTTCGAAATGCTCACGTAATTTACTCCAAGTTACTGTCCCTGTAGGGTTAATATTTTCAAGTGCCATTGTAAAAAAAATTATAGATTTAATTTGGCTTTTGAAATACTGTCAAGTTCTTTTTTTATTGGATTTATTTGGCTAAAAAATCGTGCTTTATATTTTTCTTCCAACGGTTCAGAACTTTGAAAGTTCATCTGTAAAGGATCTACTTGAACTCCGTTTTTCCAAAATCGGTAACATACGTGAGGTCCGGTTGCCAAACCGGTACTTCCTACATACCCTATAGTTTCTCCTTGTGATACTCTTTGTCCTTTTTTAACCGCAATTCTTGACATATGGAGATATTGAGTAGAATACGTATTGTTATGTTTTATCTTCACAAAGTTTCCGTTGCCTGATGTGTAGCCCGTTTGTTCTACTATTCCGTTTGCTGTAGCCATAATAGGTGTTCCGTGCGGAGCAGCATAATCTGTTCCTTTGTGTGCTTTCCATGTTTTTTGAACCGGATGAAAACGCCTTGGAGAGAATCGGGAGGTAATTCGGCTGAACTTAAGCGGAGCTTTTAAAAACATACTTTTCAAAGCATTCGCCTTTTCATCAAAATATTCTTCACTAGAACCTAAAGAATCTCTTTTAAACGGAAAAGCATAGATTTTTTTTCCTTTATGAAGAAAAAAAGTTCCTTCAACACTTTCTATCCCTACATAAACCGTATCATTTACATATCTTTCATTAAAAATAACCCCGAAAGCATCATCCTTCTGTATTCTGAAAAAATCCACAGACCAAGCATAAATTTGAGAAAGGTTGTGTGTTAAAGCCGGACTCACTCCATTAGCATCTAAAGTTTCAGAAAGTGAGCCTTCAATATTAGCTACAATAGTTTTGCGCTTGATGGTTACCGGTTTTCGTTTATTATAAGCTACTACATCTTCTCTGAAATCTATCACACTATAATTGATAAGGTCTGATTGATAGATTATTGCCTGAACCCGATGAGGTTTATCCGGTGATTTGAGTATAGTGTATGGTCTTCCTGCTCTTATATTTTTCAGGTTAAGAGAATCTTTAATCTTCTCAACTATATTGTGAATTTCTGTTGCATTAAACCCTTGCGCAGAAAGTATCTTACCAAAAGTGTCTCCTTGTTTAATTGTATCGTTGACTACAAGGAAATCTTCCATTACAAAACCAAATCTTTCGACTTTTTGTTTCTCTGCTTTCTGTTCTTCCTGTTGAGTTTCTTCGTTTTTTTTACAAGAAGCTGATAAAAGTAAAAGTAAAAACAGCGATATAAAATATTTCAAAACTAATCGTGAATTTGACGGTTAAACATTCTCTCCCCAATTTTTAAGTTCTTCTTCGCTCCACAATTCAGGGAAGAATATCCTCCTTTGGTATTTTGGGTGCATATATTTTTTCCAATCACTTCCTCCTGTCGCTTCTTGAGCTCCGGGTACGGATTCGATATATTTTTTAGCTGTATTATAATGTCCCATTACCCAAGTAATATTCACCGTATAATCATAATGGCGCATTGCCTTAATCAATTCTTCATTTTTTTGGTCTGCTTCCGGGAGTTGTTTGTATTTTCTCCAAAGATTTGAAGTGTTATATTTTTCCATATACTCCAAAAACAGTTTTTTATACTTCTTCTCAAACTGTTCTATCAAGTACGATTTTTTACCTGTTTTATAATCTTTTCCTGCTGCTTGCCAATATAAGTGTTCAAAAGCATGCTCATACGAAGTATTTCTGTCTATAGTAGCTCTGAATCTGAAGTCAATCAGATTGATTAAATCTGTGGAACAAAACTCAATAAGTCTGTATTGAGCACTTTGAAAACCACTGGCCGGGGTAAGTGTATTTCTGAATTTCAGATATTGTTCATCTTCCATTCCGTCTTTCATAATTACAAACGAAGTGGTCAGCATATCAAAATAACGACTGATTCGCATTAGCTTATCTGTAAACACTTTGGTTGTCGGATTTGGATTATCACAAATTTGGTGCATTTCCCACAGTATCATCTTAAACAAAAGTTCATTTACCTGATGATACATAATAAAAACCATTTCATCCGGTAGCAGTGTGCGTTGAGTTTGAAGGCTCAACAGGGCATCTGTCTGAATATAATCCCAATAAGTAATAGGTTTTGCCCAAAGTAAGCCTTCTAAGTGTGTATTTGTATTTTGCCCTAAAGATTCAAACTTTTGAGTTAAGGCTTCGAGTTGTCGTTGAGTTTCGGAGGTAATTTCCATTTTTTATACTTTTATAAACCTTAAATTATTAATTTATTTTTTGTTTAAAGGATATTTAAGCCCCTTGTATTCCGCTAAATCAGCATTGATAGAACCCACAACCAAATCAGCCTTGATTTTAAGCGGAACTTTATTTTTGTCGTCTGAAATCCAAACTGTCAAACTCTCTTGTTCTTTGAATACTCTTCCTGCCAATACCATTGGTCTGAAAATCATAGCAGAAATATTCCCAAATTTAGTTTTTATTGTTTCCCTGCCTAGGAATTTTAACTTAAACTTAATGATCTCATCATCAAAAAACATATCGACATCTATGGTTTGATTTTCTTTGATTTTATCAATGTCTTTATGACTTCTGAGATAGTAAAACATAGACACTACGTCCTGTACTCCGGCCGGAACATCTATTTTTTGTTCCTTATTTCTGCCAATATCTTTCAGAAAAACCGTATTAGTGTAGTGATTAAAATAAGCTCTTTGGTTTCTTTTATAACTTCCTTCAGAAATGTTGCGGACTGCCATATAAGGCTTCCCTGTTTCTTTATCAAAATAGCTTTGATAGTGATCTTCTACTTTGAAAAATATCTTTGAAAGTCCCGTATTTGCCCCAAATCCTTTAGCGTAATAAACTTGTTTGTTGTTATAAGTAGCCTCGGTTAGTTCTAAAGTAGCATAACCGGCATTGAGGAATCCGCTGTAATTAATTTTAAACTTAAAAAATTCTCCTAACTGATATGGTTGTTCTGAAGGCTGCTTTCCCTTATTGTAAGAGAAAGAAGATACCAACAAAACCAATATCGACAATAACACATTTTTCATAATCATTCATTTTTATTAGGAGTTAAATCAATTAGCATTCCAAACTCCTCATTTTACTCCCCTAATAGTAATCCTGACACATTCCAACTGCTAAAACTTGTCCCTTCAGGTGCTCCTTGGGGAATTTTGACCCTAATAGTATGCGTTCCTTCTGATAAATCTCCTAAATCAATCAGGATAGGATTAGTTAACGTACCCGGACACCAATTAGAACGCGAATAATCGGAAGAAGATAGCCCGTTATCAAGATTTCCGGAGGCCGGATTGTACAATCGGTAAGAGCCACAATCTTGCCTCCACGGAACAAACGAAAAAACTTCTTTTCCGTCTAAAATAATTGTATTCTTTTTAGGTAAAAATTCATCTCCCCCTGCCCAACCTCCGTGTCCTGTAGTGATGTAACGCAGTTTAGCATTTTTTATTTCCTTATCTAACGAAAATGTTACTTCGAGTCCTTTATCCGTATTAAACATAGTTGCATATTCCTGCCCTGCCATCTCCATTACGTTGGTTGTATTGAAAAGCGGAATCAAATATGCATTTTTTGGACTTTGTTTTTCTTCTTTATGAATCGTGATTTCTAAACTTATTTTATGCCCTCCTTTGTCATAATTTCCGATAAAAGCACCTACATATAACTCTTTTGATGAAAGTACCGGTTGTAACTCAGATATATCCTGACGATACAAAACACTATCTTGCCACATTTTATCTTTAAGTTGAATATGGTTGTAGTGTTTTATTCCAAAAGGAGTAAAAAATCTCATAAGCTCAATAAGCGGAGTATAATCCTCTGTTTTAACTACGCCTCGGTATTCTTTTGAGTTTCCGTTAGTATAAATCGGAAGTTCTTTAACACCTTTTTGTAAAGCATCTAAAAATGAAATCTTACTGTCGGCAGGAATCACAAACACCGAACCTGTTCTGTCATAAGCATCTCCGTTAGATTGTGTAATAAGTTCGGCGAAAATCTGACTTCCTTGTGGAATTTCAGGAAATTTGATTTTTCTGAGAATTATGGTTCCGTTGGCAAAACGCAAAACAGAATCGTTTGATTGGGAGTCTCCCGAAAAATTGATGATTTCGTTTTTGAAAACCGACAATGTTATAAATCTGCTTTTCCAAAGTAAATGACGATAGGTAAGATTATCAAGCATCTTTACTTTTGAAAAATCCCTGACAGAAAACGCGCTCTTTTTAATATTGATTTTTTCAATTTGATTGGCTTGCACCACATAATTTCCGTTTCGATTAATTTCTAATACCAAGCCTAAATTTTGCCCTAAAACCATCGGAGAGCCTTTAACCTTTAATTCATTGGTAAACCAAACATCTATAGTGTTAGAATTGATAACGGTTCGAGCTTTTTTGCAGGTATATCCTAAAATGGTTTTCTGTTCTTCAAAAAAAGTAAAGCTTTGTTTTTTCAGGTTCAACGAATCTAAAAAGCCAAAACTTTGTTCTGCATTAACAAATGCTATTTGTCGGTAAGTGTTTTCTTTTTTTCTGTCCACAAAAATTTCCTCAAACGGAAACTCTTTTACTCCCTTTTGGATTTGCCGTGAAGTTATATACGTATAGTCCGAATTGGTAATAACAACAATATCGTCCTGATTTTCGATGAGGTTTCCGTTATAACTTTTTTGATAAGTTATTTTGTACGTTTGAGCTCTTGAACTTTCAACTCCCAAAAAGAAAAAAATCAATATGAACGAAAAAAGAAAACGCATAGTTTATTTTTTGTTCCCTGCAATTTTATAAATAAAGAATTTTTGAACAATTACAGGGAATATTTCGCTTAGTTTAGAACGGTAAATCATCGTGTTCTTCTTCATTGATGTTTTGAGCCGGTTCAAAAGCATCAGGAGGAGCAATCGGAGGAACGTCTGAAGAAACATTTGGTACTTCTGCTACCAATTTTTCAATTTTCCATCCCTGAATTGTATTAAAATAAACTGTTTCTCCTTGCGGATTTACCCATTCTCTTCCTCTTAAATTGATTGATACACGAACATCATCTCCCGGTTTAAACGCATCTAATAAATTCACTTTGTCCTGTACAAACTGAATCGAAATATGTTGCGGATACTGTTCTTCGGTAGTGATAACAATATCTCTTTTTCTGAATCCGTTGCTCCCTACTTCTTTGATTTGATCAATCATTCTTACTTTTCCTACTACTTCCATTTTTATATTCTGATTTTAAAATTTATTCCGATTTATACTTCACATTCCAAAACAGTGCAATTTCTAATTACTTCTGACTTGCCAAAAGTAATTTCCAGGCTTCCAAAACCTGCTCTTTGGCTAAATATTCTTTGGCTTTTTGGTAGATTTTATCAATATCGTCCGAGCTTAAAACAGCTTTTGCCTCAAAAGTGTTGTTTACAAAAGTAGTAATTTCCTCTTGTGTAGGCAATACTTCTACATTGGCCAACATTCCTAAATCATTTCCTGAAAAAGCTCCGCTTTCTTTTATAAAATCAGGTATTTGATCTACTCCTATTCCTAAAGTAACCAACGGTTTCGGTACTTCAAAAAGTCCTTTATTAGCTCTGGAATACCAATTTCCTCCCATTCGGGAAACTAAATCAATTTTGTATTGATCTATAGCTCCGTTTTCATCTAAAACATCTTCGCTAATATGTATTTTTACCACTTCGCAAATCACCAAATTTCCTGCTCCCCCACCGTCTCCTAACGCAATAATATCTTTTACTTTGCATTCAAACTGCACCGGAGATTCCGCAACTCTAAACGGCTTTATAACATCTGATGCCACAGGAGTAAGTCCGGATTTAATAAATTCGTTTACTCCGTCCGGATATTCTGTACTTGCAAGAGAAACTTGCTGAACAATATCATAAGTTACTACACTTATCACGACCTCTTTAGTATTCTGAACATTGATAAGTGTATGTTTTATCGTGTTATTCCGAACTCTTCGAGCCGGTGAAAACACCAAAATCGGAGGGTTGGAACTAAATACATTAAAAAAACTGAAAGGAGATAAATTAGGAGTTTCGTTTGAGTCTATCGTACTTGCCAATGCAATTGGTCTCGGACCTACTGCACCTTGTAAATAAGCTTGTACTTTCGCCGGAGCTACTTCTTTTGGATCTATTGAAATCATAATTTTCTGCTTTTCAGCAAAAGTAGGATTTTAAGTTGAAACCTGAAAAATTAAAAATAAAGTTTTACAGAAACTTGCCTTCTGATTTTTGCTTTACGACAATCTAATTTCCGCAAGATTTTAGCTATAAAAAATAATCCGAACCTTAAGGCTCGGATTATTTAATTTTTTGTAAAATTTATACTGACTAAACTTGTCATTTTGTCAGTATTGTATCTGATTATCGGATAATATATCTTTCGATTTCTCCGTTTTGGTTCAACAATTCGATTCGGGTTAAAGAATTAGGTTGTTTTCGGGACATAATTTCGTTTAAATCTTGAGTATTGCGAACTTTATTCCCGTTAATCGAAATAATAACTTTGTCTTTCACATCTTCAAATTCTTCGCTCTCTTTAATACGCACTCCATAATTAACCCCAAATCTTTTTTTGTCTTTAGCCGACAAATCTTCTACTTCCATACCGAAGAATTCCGCAGACTGTAATTCATATTTTGTCAGTTTTACGGAAGTTTTAATTTCTTTTCCGTCCCGAACTATATACACATCTACCACATCATCAGGACGTTTGGTAGAAATGTATCCGGTAAGCTCCGCATACGAATTAATTTGTTGATTGTCAACTCGTATGATAACATCACCCTTTTTCAATCCTGCTTTTTCGGCTCCGGAACCTTTAGTTACTTCCGCAATATAGAATCCTTGTGTTCTGTTCAAACCTAATTCTTCTGCTACCGTTTGGTTAAGTTCTCCTCCTTTCACTCCCAAAACACCTCTTTGTACGTTACCAAACTCCATAATGTCTTCAATAATTTTTCGGACAATATTTGAAGGAACAGCAAACGAATAACCTACATAGGCTCCGGTGGTAGAAGAAATCATAGTATTAATTCCGATAAGTTCTCC
>Ga0079224_100004057_pt1 | contig 18745 bp, 12 predicted proteins | sample Stecom2015_FD_80414 | JGI IMG/M metagenome (GOLD analysis project Ga0079224, IMG submission 80414) | Agricultural soil microbial communities from Utah to study Nitrogen management - Steer compost 2015 | ecosystem: Environmental > Terrestrial > Soil > Agricultural land | place: USA: Utah... | reverse complement strand
TGCTGCTGCTTCTTGTGGGCCATGAGCCCGAACACGAGGGCTGCCACCGCAACGATGAGCAGCAGGATCACCAGGATGACCAGCAACGAGGTAAGTCCGTTCACACCCCTGCCCTCTCATGACCGACTAGCGGCACCACAGTAGCGGCCGCAGCCGGCGAATAACGTGCTTTTGGGTGAAATCGTGACATGATCCGGCGGCCCCGCCTTCGAACGGTGGGGCCGCCGGACCAGCAACCTCGATTACTGGGAGAGCAGCTGCGCGCAGCGGATGAGCCCGATGTGCGAGTACGCCTGCGGGTGGTTGCCCAGCGAGCGCTCCGCGATCGGGTCGTACTCCTCGGAGAGCAGGCCCGTCGGGCCGGCGGTGTCCACGATCTGCTGGAACAGCTCTTCCGCCTCGGTGCGCCGGCCGATGAGCAGGTAGGCCTCGATCAGCCAGGCCGCGCACAGGTGGAAACCGCCCTCCTCGCCGGGCAGCCCGTCATCGCGCCGGTACCGGTACACAGTGGAACCGCTGCGCAGTTCCGCTTCGATGGCGGTGACCGTGGCCCGGAACCGCTCGTCGGACGGGTCGATCAGACCGGACAGCCCGACGTGCAAGGACGCCGCGTCCAAATCGGACCCCTCGTAGGCGGTGGTGAAGGCCTGCACGTCCGGGTGCCAGCCGTTCTTGATGACGTCCCGGGCGATCTCGTCCCGCAGCGACTCCCAGTAGGGCTCGGGCTTGCGGTCGTAGGCGGCGGCGAGCTTGATCGCGCGGTCCACCGTCACCCAGCACATCACCTTGGAGTAGACGTGGTGCCGCGGCACGTCCCGCTCTTCCCAAATGCCGTGGTCCGGCTCGAACCAGCGCTGGGAAACCGCCTCGGTCATCGCCCGGACCAGTTCCCAATCGGCCTCTCGCACCCGACCGGTCGCCTGGGCCAGGTGGGTGATCAGCTCGACCACCGGGCCGAAGACGTCCAGCTGCACCTGCTGGTCGGCGAGGTTGCCGACCCGGACCGGTCGCGAGCCCGCGTAGCCCGGCAAGCTGTCGATGACCGCCTCCGGGCCCAAGCTGGTGCCGGCCAAGGTGTACAGCGGGTGCAGCCGCTCCGGACCGGGGATCGTCTCCAGCACGCGGTGCAGCCAGTCCAGGAAGGCCTCCGCCTCGGCGGTCGACCCCACGCTGATCAGCGCTTGGGCGGTCATCGCGCCGTCCCGGATCCAGCAGTACCGGTAGTCCCAATTGCGCACCCCGCCGATCTCCTCGGGCAGGGACGTGGTGGCGGCGGCCATGATCCCGCCGGTGTCGCTGTGGCACAGCCCGCGCAAGGTCAGCGCGGACCGGGCCACCAGGTCCCGCTCCACTTCGGGCAGCTGGAGCTTGGCGGCCCACTCGCTCCAGTACCGGTCGGCCTCCGCGCGGCGCTCCGGCTCCGACTTCTCGGCCGGTGACAGGTCCTCCGTGCCGCAGCGCATCTCCAGCACCACCGGCTGGTCCTCGGCGAGGTCGAGCACCGCGTGCGCGGACTCGTGCATGCCGTCGGAGGTGATCTCCCACTCGATGCCGGGGGAGTAGAGCACCATCGGCTCGGAGGTGCCCAGCACGCGCAGCCCGTTCTCCTCGGCCACCAGTCGGACCGCGACCTGGCCGAACTCGGGGCGCGGGCTGAAGTCCACGCTGACCCGGGTGCTGCCGTTGATCACCCGGATCAGGTCGGTCCGGTGCGGATCGGTGCCGTGCGCCAGGTAGTCCGTGACCAGCAGCCTGGACCAGCGGGTCTCCACGGTCATCGTGTTCGGCACGTAGCGCTGGCCCAGCGGGAGCGGGCTGCGCTGGGTGCCGTTGCCGGGGGCCGGGCGGATCGAGAAGTGCCCGGCGCTCGGGCCGCCGAGCAGGTCGGCGAACACGGCCGCCGCGTCCGGCCCGGGGTGGCACATCCAGGTCACCTTGGCGTCCGGGGTGACCAGCGCGATGGTGCGCTCGTTGGCCAGCATCGTCAGCCGTTCGATCGGCGGCGCCTGCTCGCCGTACAACCAGGTGCGGCGCTCCTCCATCAAGAAGGCCAGCACGGTGGCGACGTCCGCGGTGTCGCGCACCCGGTACTGCGCCAGCGTCTCGCCGGGGCCGACCTTGATGCCGATGTCCGGGCCGTGCAACCGCGAGAAGGCCTTCTCGTCGGTGATGTCGTCACCCACGAAGATCGCGGCGGTCGCGCTCACCTGGTGCCGCAGGGTCTCCAGCGCCAACCCCTTGTCGGTCTCCACCACCGAGAGCTCGATGACCATCTTGCCCTCGGTGACCTCCACACCGTCCCAGGTGGCCGGTCCGGTGCGGACGGCGTTGAACACCTCTTCGGCGACTTCTTCGGTGGCGCGCCGGACGTGCACCGCCACGCTGGCCGGCTTCGCCTCCAGGGTGACGCCGTCCCGGCCCCGGACGATGTCCTGCACGGCTCGCTGCAGATCGGTGCGCAGCTGGGTGGCCTCGGGATCGAGCTCGTGGACGAACCCGATGTCGAACTCGGAACCGTGGCTGCCGATCAGGTGCACTTCGGCGGGCAGCCGGGACAGGGTGGCCAGGTCGCGCAGCGCTCGCCCGGAAATCACCGCCGTGGTCGTGGACGGCAGGGACGCCAGCGATCGCAGCGCGTGCACCGACTCGGGCAGCGGTCTGGCCTGCGTCGGATCCTCCACGATCGGCGCAAGGGTGCCATCGTAATCGCAAGCGACCAGGAGTCGCGGTGTCCGCGCGAGCTGCACGATCTCTCGCCGCAGCTCGGCTGGCAGGGCTTCGGCGGTCAACGCCTATCTCCTCGGGGCGTCGTCGGGTCGGGTTGATCGATCCGGTGGACGGACATCGCGGACAGTGGTCCTGATGTCACCGGTGCTGGATCAGTATCGCTCACCCAGCCGGGACCCGTTCCGGGCCGGTTGCTCGCGGCTAACTGCTCAGCGGAGTGCCCAGTGCCTCGAGGAACGACCGCGCCCAGCGGTCGACGTCGTGGGTGAGCACCTGCCTGCGCAGCGCTCGCATTCGACGACGCCCTTCCGCTTGGTCCATGTTGAGCGCCGCCAGCAATGCGTCCTTCACGCCATCCAGGTTATGCGGATTCACCAAAAACGCACTCGTAAGCTCCGCCGCCGCCCCGGCGAACTCGCTCAGCACCAGGGCACCGCCCAGGTCGTGGCGGGAGGCCACGTACTCCTTGCACACCAGGTTCATCCCGTCGCGCAGCGGGGTGACCACCATGACGTCGGCCGCGGAGTAGAACGCCACCAGGTCCTTGCGGTCCACCGAGGTGTGCAAGTAGTGCACCGCGGGGCGGCCGACCTGACCGAACTCGCCGTTGATCCGACCGACTTCCCGCTCGATCTCCTCCCGCATCTGCTTGTAGTGCTCGACGCGTTCGCGGCTGGGCGTGGCGATCTGGATCATCACCACCTCGTCGGTGGTGAAGTGGCCCTCGGCGAGCAGCTCGTGCATCGCCTGCAGCCGCACGTCGATGCCCTTGGTGTAGTCGAGGCGGTCGACGCCGAGCAGGATCTTCCGCGGATTGCCCAGTTCCTCGCGGATCTTCTTGGCCCGCTGCTGGACCTCCTTGGTCCGGGAGAGCTTGTCCAGTTCCGAAGAGGCGATCGAGATCGGGAACGCCCCCACCCGCACGGTCCGGTCCCCGACCTGCACCACGCCCGGCCGGGACCGGACCCCGACCTGCCCGCGGCTCGGTTCGAACCCGGCCAGCCGGCGGGCCAGCCAGAGGAAGTTCTGCGCGCCGCCGGGGCGGTGGAAGCCCACCAGGTCGGCCCCCAGCAGTCCGCGCACGATCTCGGTCCGCCACGGCAGCTGCATGAACAGCTCCACCGGCGGGAACGGGATGTGCAGGAAGAAGCCGATCCGCAAGTCCGGGCGCAGTTCCCGCAACATCGACGGCACCAGCTGCAGCTGGTAGTCCTGCACCCACACGGTGGCGCCCTCGGCGCTGACCTCCGCGGCGGCCTCGGCGAACCGGCGGTTCACCCGCTGGTACGCCTGCCACCAGGACCGGTCGAACACCGGTGGCATCACGACGTCGTGGAACAGCGGCCACAGCGTCGCGTTGGAGAAACCTTCGTAGTAGTCGCGGAACTCTTCGGTGCTCAACGGCACCGGGTGCAGCTTCAGGCCGTCGTGGACGAACGGAGCGGCTTCCAGGTCCGGAACACCCGGCCAACCGACCCACGCCCCGTCGCGAGCGCGGAGGAACGGCTCCAGCGCGGTCACCAGACCGCCCGGGCTGTGCTTCCACTGCTCGGTTCCGTCTTCGAGGCGTTCCAGATCCACCGGCAGTCGGTTGGCCACGACCACGAAATCAGCTCGATTGGGCACGCCGCCCTTGCTCACCGGTATTCCTCCCGCCCGTTATCCACACCTGTCGCGAGGCTAGCGAATCTCCCCGGGGGATGCGCCTCGGTTGTGGTCAACTCGAACAGCGGGGCGGGCGGGAGGGAAGCACCTCATTCCAGGCGGCGCTTGGTCGGCCGCAGCGGCCCGGACATCCGGGGTCCGGCGATGCGCCGCTCCAGGCGGCCCAGCGAGGTCCGCACCGGCTGCGCCAGGTACTCGCCGAGGACGACACCGGCTCCGAGCGCCAGGCCCACGGCCACGGCCAGCATCAGCGTGGTGATGCCGACCGGGTCGCCCAGCACCGACAGCTCGTACAAGCCGCGGTAGGTGGGCAGACCGGGCAGCAGCGGGGCGACGCCGGAAACCGCGACCACCAGCGGCGGGATCCGGAGCCGGCGCGTGATGATGCCGCCGACCAGACCGACCACGGTGGTCGCCACCAGGTTGGCCAGCACGGTGTGCACGTCGAGCAGGGTGATCAGCAGCGCGTGCACCGTGGCGGCCACCGCGCCGCCGCAGCCGGCCACGATCAGCGGTCGGGGCGGGGCGTAGCTGGCCAGGGCGTAGCAGGCGGAGGTGGACGCCCCCGCGAGCATCTGCACCGGCAGGTACAGCACCGGCGACACCACCTGCGCTCGGCCGACGTCCTGCACGCTCAACCCGGCGACCGTGTCCCCGCCGATGCGCAAGCCGATGTAGAGGGCCAGCACCACCCCGGCGATCAGCCCGGCCGACATCAGGGCGAGTTCCAGTATTCGGCCGGCCGCGGTGACGTTGTACCCGGTGATCGCGTCCTGCATGGAGCCGACGACGGTCATCCCGGACAGCAGCACGATGATGCTCGCGGCCACCGCCAGGGCGGCGTTGTGCAGCACGCCGGTGGCGAACCCGGCCAGGGCCACGCTGGTGGCGATCACCCCGCCCACGGCCTGCTGGAAGAAGAAGGGCAGCGCCCGCCGGTTCAGCCAGCGGCCGATCCGGTCCACCAGCGCGGTCGCCCCCGCGGCGATCAGCGGCAGTAGCGGTTCGTTGCCGCCGCCGAGGAGCACGGCGAGCGAGGCGGCCATGCCGGCCCAGGCCAGGGTGGCGACCCAGCGCGGAAAGGGGTGCGGCGCGGTGGTGATGCGGTCCAGTTCCGCGTACGCCTCGTCAGCGCTGACCTCCCCGGCGGTGATCCGGCGGACCAGGTCTTCGACGTCGGACAGGCGGGTGTAGTCCAGCGATCGGTTCCGGACCACCCGGAGGGAGGTGATGGGGGGCAGGTCGCTGCCCCGGTAGCAGGAGACGGTGACCGAGGTGTAGATGACGTCCACTTCGCAGTGCGGGAGGCCGTAGGCGTTGGCCACCCCGATGATCGTCGCGGTCACGTCGGACGCGCCCGCGCCGCTGGCCATCTGCACTTCGCCGATGCGGAGCGCGAGGTCCAGGACGAGGTGGACGGTTGATTCGTCGGGCAGTGACGGCCCGTAGACGACGTCGCGACTGCCCGAAGGCTCGGGGGGTGGAGTCTCCAACTCGCGCCGCCGCAGCACACCACGGGCGCGCTGCGCAATTCCCAATGCAGGTCCCTCTCTGTCCGGCCGCCGCAGGGCGGTCACCGTTCGTGCGTTCCCCTCGACCATCGGTGGGCGGGGGGCGGTCCGTTGCACTGGTGCAACGTGTTCTCAGTCACTGATCCTTATCCGGCGCGCATCGTTGGTCAACGCTGGTCAAGACCACATGTCCCACCTGTTCGGTGGACTGTTCGCGGTGGTTGTGCGGCTGTTGCCGAAAATGGTGCAGCCGCCTGCAGGCAGCTGCAGAACACTGCTTACGATGTCGGTGCGCACCGCATCCGGCTCGGAGTGCGCGTGCCGCTGTAGCTCAGTTGGTAGAGCGCCCGCCTTGTAAGCGGATGGTCAGGGGTTCGAGTCCCCTCAGCGGCTCCCAGTTTAGTGATTCCGGGTGTTGGCCCGGTCGCCCGGTGCACATGAGCTGCGGCGTGGTCGCCGCCGCCCCCTCCCCGGCGTGGAGCTCGCCGGTGCGGGCGCTTCCCGGACCGCCGACGGGTGGTCACTCGAGCCCGGGCGGCAAGGGCTGTTCGATCCCGCTGTGCTCCAGATCGGCCGGGCGCAGTCGGAACACCTGCATGGTCTTGCCGAAGTACTTCTCGGTCTCGCCGACCCATTCCATGCCGTTGCGCCGGACCGCGGCGGCCGCCCGCGCGTTCTCCGGGCGCACCACCGCGAAGATCTCGTCGATGTTGTGCTGGAAGGCCCAGCTGGCCACGGAGCGGATGACTTCGGCGGAGTAGCCGAGCCCCCAGGCATCGGGGTGCAGTTGCCAGCTGATCTCCAGGTCTTCGTTGATCGGCGGCAGCGGGAGCAGCGCGGCCCCGCCGATCACCTGCCCGGTTTCCCGCAGCTCCAGCGTCCAGCGCCCGGCGGGCGGGAGTGCCCGGCTGTCCTCGATGATCCACTGCCGCAGCAGCAGCCGCATCGCGTTCAAGTCCGGGACCTGTTCCATCACCGGGTTGAGCCAGCGCGCGACCTCGGGGTGGCCGTAGACGCTGAAGGCTGCCGGGGCGTCGTCCAAGTGCCAGGGGCGCAGCCGCAGCCGATCCGTGGCCAGGTGTGCAGCCATGTAGTCAGCCTAGGTAGTTCGCGGCCATAAAGCACCAGCTCATCCGGGGTGGATTGGGTTCCGCGGCACGTTCACCGGGTTGGTGCGGCAGTCGGGCGCCCCCGATCCGGGCGGACTGCGGCCGGTGGTGCGCGGGTAGGCAGCGGGGGAGCCTGGAGGGGGCCATGCGGAGCGCGAGGCGGGACCACCCGGTGGTGATCACCGATGCCGCGCCGTCGTTCGACGACGACCAGCGGCACCGGAAGCGCGTCTACGCCGCGTTGATGGTGCTGCACCTGGTCGGCTTCGTGGCGGCCGGGCTGTTGGCGAACGTGTGGTGGTTGGCGCTGGTGATCATCGCGTTGACCGGTGCGCTTCCGTGGATCGCGGTGGTCATCGCCAACGACCGGGGGCGGACGGACCGGTCCGCGCCGCGGTACCACGCGGGGCGCCGGCAGCTGCCGCCACCGCGGTGACCACCGGGTCTCCTGCGGGGACTCCGGGGGGGCGACCCGGGGAGCGCGGCGGAGCGGACCGGTGCTGGCGGGGTGGCGAATTGTGGTCAGGGAATGGACGGGGGCTGCGCCGGGTGGAATTCTGCTTCCCGGCTGGTGACGTTTCAGGAGCGGGTCGAGTCGCCGGAGTTCGGCGGCTCGCGGTGCCGGCGGGGCGGGGTCACCGGTGGGTGGTGACCCGGTCGCCGGCTGCTCCACCGGAGGGGCGACCGCGGGATGCGCCCCCCCGGGTCTTCCGCTCGCCGGTTGCCGGCTCCTGCCGCGCCGGGCTGACCGTGGCGGTCCGGGCGCGGTGGTGGCGAGCGGTTCCCGGGCATGCGTCGTCGATCAGCCGGCTCCAGTGCTGGGCCCGTCCGGTTTCCCCGTCGCGCTGGGCGGGCCCGTCATCACCGCCAGCCGGGGCCCCGCCGTCATCGCGAAATTTCACCCGATATGGGCAGTCTCGGCGGAGTGAATGATTATCCGACCGTCCCGATGGTTTTGAAAATCTTTGTTTTGCCTGGTCAGGCCCCGTTTTCGCAGATCTTTTCGGCTATGTTTCAGCACATCAAATAACAGTCACGCCGGTGCGACGGCAACATTTCTGTAGTGCTTCTCACGTGTAAGAATCAATTTCGCCTGGTAGTGGGGGTGATAAACGTGAACATGCCTGGCGTATTTCAGATGTTCTGTTAAGTTGGCGAAGCATGACCGGCGAAAAACCGAGCCATAGCACCAACCAACAGAATGGCGACAGCGGTTCTGCCGGGCGGTTGGAGATCGATACTCCGGTCGTCGCGGACGGCCCCGAGCTATACCGAATCACCCGTGATTCACAAGTACTGGATCTGAACTCCGCGTACGCATATTTGCTGTGGTGTCGCGACTTCGCGCAGACCTCCGCGGTGGCACGTACCGACGGCAAGGTCGTGGGTTTTGTGACCGGGTATATCCGGCCGGACCGGCCAGACACGATCGTGGTCTGGCAAATTGCCGTCGATGCTTCCCAGCGCGGTGGTGGCGTGGCGAGCCGCCTGCTGGATCACCTGGTGGACCGGGTCCTGCCGCGTGGCGTGCGTTACTTGGAGACCACCATCACCCCGGACAACACGGCTTCCATCAGCCTGTTCTCGTCGCTGGCCCGCAGGAGGGAAGCGGCGATCGAAAAGAGCGAGCTGTTCGGCGCGGAGCTATTTCCAGACGCCCACTTGGGCGAGGATTTGTACCGGATCGGACCACTCGCACCGGAGGCGGGACAAGGCTGATTAGTGATCAACCGAAGTCGTTGTTCATGTCGGTGAATCTTTGATTTGGTAGTCCCGGACCGCGGAGCTGACGTGTTCGTCCGGGCCGGACGGAGGATCGTGAAAGACATCTTTGCTGCACTGGAATCCGAGGTTCGCAGTTACTGCAGAACCTGGCCCACGGTGTTCGACCGGGCCAGCGGAAGCTATCTCTACAGCGAGGACGGCACCCCGTATCTTGATTTTTTCGCGGGGGCAGGAGCGCTCAATTATGGGCACAACAACCCGCTGCTGAAACGAAAACTCCTGGAGTACCTCGAGCGTGACGGGGTGACCCACGGCCTGGACCAGGCGACCGTGGCGAAGCGGGAGTTCTTGAACGCCTTCAACGAGAAGGTCCTGAAACCGCGGGGGCTCAACTACAAGGTCCAGTTCCCCGGGCCGACCGGGACCAACTCGGTGGAGGCAGCGCTCAAGCTCGCCCGCAAGATCACCGGACGCGAGTCGATCATCAGCTTCACCAACGCCTTCCACGGCATGACGCTGGGCTCGCTGTCGGTCACCGGGAACTCCATGAAGCGCGGCGGCGCGGGCATCCCGCTGGTGCATGCCACGCCGATGCCGTACGACAACTACTTCGACGGCCAGTACCCGGACTTCCTGTACTTCGAGCGGCTGCTGGAGGACAGCGGCAGCGGTCTCAACGAGCCGGCGGCGGTCATCGTGGAGACCCTCCAGGGCGAGGGCGGCATCAACTCCTCCCGCCCGGAGTGGCTGCGCGGTCTGGCCGAGCTCTGCCAGCGCCACAACATGCTGCTGATCGTCGACGACGTGCAGATGGGCTGCGGGCGCACCGGTCCCTTCTTCTCCTTCGAGGACGCGGGCATCCAGCCGGACATCGTCTGCTTGTCCAAGTCGATCGGCGGCTACGGGCTCCCCATGGCGCTGACGCTGATCAAGCCGGAGCTCGACGTGTGGGAGCCGGGGGAGCACAACGGGACCTTCCGCGGCAACAACCCCGCGTTCGTCACCGCCACCGAGGCGATCAACCAGTACTGGAGCGACGACAAGCTGGAGAAGTCCACGCGCGCCAAGGGCGAGCGGATCGGCCAGGTGCTGCAGGAACTGGTGGACACCTACGGTGGCGCGATCGCCAAGGGCCGCGGTCTGGCCCGCGGCATCGGGTTCGACGACACCACCGTGGCCGGCAAGGTCTCCAAGGCGGCTTTCGACCGCAAGCTGATCGTGGAGACCTCCGGTCCGGACAGCGAGGTCGTCAAGATCATGCCGCCGTTGACGATCTCCGACGAGGACCTGGAGAAAGGTCTGGACATCTTCCGTGACTCGGTGCGTTCAGTGCTCGCGTGAGCTGACCCGAACAGCACCCGACCACGGTTGGACCCCCTACCCCCCGGAAGAGGAGGAACACAGTGATCGTCCGCCACCTCTCGGACATCGAGGACACCGACGCCGACATCAAAACCCCGAACTGGCGCAGCAAGCGCATCGTGCTCGCCAAGGAGAAGGTCGGTTTCTCGGTGCACGAGACCACGCTCTACGCGGGTACGGTGAACGACTTCTGGTACGCCAACCACATCGAGGCGGTGTTCATCGTCGAGGGTGAGGGCGAGATCCTCGACAAGGCGACCGGTGAGGTGCACCAGCTGAAGCCGGGTTCGCTGTACCTGCTGAACAACCACGACAAGCACCAGGTCCGCCCGAAGACCGACATGCGGACCGTGTGCGTCTTCAACCCTCCGGTGACCGGCCGCGAGGTCCACGACGAGAACGGCGTGTACCCGCTGGTCGTCGAGGACGACGACGAAGCCGTCGCCAGCTGACACGGACTCAGACCGCCGGGTTCCGCCCGCATCGGGGACGCGGACGTTCCCGGCGGTCTGTGCTGCCGCCTGCTACCGGGCCCGCGGATCAGCGACCCTCCAGCGCGGCAGTGCCGGATGTCCGAAAACCCTGAAATTTTTTGGACATCCAAGCCTGTTCGTCGCTTGTTATGGGTAGCCGAGTAAGGGCTACACCACAACGCGCGCGACTGGTCGTCCCTGTTCATCAGGGAATTGCCCACCAAACGAGTAACCGAGAATTGGCGGCTGGGGTTCGCTCCGGCCGCTCCGGCGGGAATCGCGAAGGAGGCGCAACTCATGACCGTCGCAGATGTGAGCACCCAGGACCGCTACCCGACCCGGGTGAGCGACAAGTCCGCTTTCATCGAACGCACCGACCCGACCGTGTGGCCGGGCGTTGATGCGGGGCCTGCCACTGCCGAAGAACTGGCAGAGCACGATGCGAAGGGCTTCCACATCGTCGAAGGTCTGCTGTCCCCGGCTGAAGTGCAGACCTACTGGCAGGAGCTGGAGCGCCTCAGCAGCGACCCGAAGGTTCGCGCTGACGAGCGGACGATCGTCGAGAAGAAGTCCAACGAGGTCCGGTCCATCTTCGAGGTGCACAAGATCAGCGATCTGATCGCTGAACTGGCGCGAGATCCGCGAGTCCTGGACCGCGCCCGGCAGATCCTCGGGTCCGATGTCTACGTGCACCAGAGCCGGATCAACTACATGCCCGGCTACCGCGGCACCGGCTTCTACTGGCACTCCGACTTCGAGACCTGGCACGCCGAGGACGGCATGCCCGCCATGCGGGCGGTGAGCATCTCCATCGCGCTCACCGACAACTACCCGTACAACGGCGGCCTGATGATCATGCCGGGCTCGCACCGCACCTTCGTGTCCTGCGTGGGCGAGACGCCGGACGACCACTACCGCTCTTCGCTGCAGGAGCAGGAAATCGGTGTTCCGAGCGAGGACGACATCACCAAGCTCGCCTACGAGCACGGCATCGAGCAGTTCACCGGACCGGCCGGCTCGGCGCTGTGGTTCGACTCGAACTGCATGCACGGCTCCGGCAACAACATCACGCCGTTCCCGCGCTCGAACATCTTCATCGTGTTCAACAGCGTGGAGAACAAGCTGGTGAAGCCGTTCGCGGCCAAGAAGCCGCGGCCGGACTACATCGCCAGCCGGGACTTCACCCCGTTGAGCCGCTGATTCCCGCGTCCGGGGACGATCTCACCACCGCGGGGGTGCCGCCGTTGGCGGCGCCCCCGTTTTCCCGTTCAGGAAAGCCCCAGGTAGCGCCGTTCGTTGAAGGGTTCTCTGACGCAGGACGCGCCCAGGTCGTGCCCGATGCGCTCGATGACGTCGGCCAGTTCCAGCCGGGCCAGCCAGGAGCGCGGCAGGACCGACGTGCCGTGCCGGGCGCCGAGCAGGCTGCCGGTGATCGCGGCCGTGGTGTCGCTGTGCCCGGAGTGGTTCGCGGCCAGCCGCACGGCTTCGCAGAACTGCTCCGGTTTGGGCAGGGCCAGCGCGCAGTACACGCCGATGGCCAGTGCTTCCGGGCCCACCCAGCCCTGGCCGAGCCGTTCGATGTGGCTGATGCTCACTCCCAGTCGGGCCAGGGTCGCGGCTTCGGCCAGTGCGGTCGCCGTTTCGGCGTCGTTGCGCAGCACCCGGCCGGCGGCCTGGTCGACCGCGGCCGGCAGCCGGCGGTGCTGCACTGCCAGCAGGTGCACCAGCAGCGCCATCGCGCCGGCCGAGGCCCAACCGCCCACTCCGCCGTGGGTGAGCGCGGCGAACTGGCAGCCCAGTTGGTAGGCCATCTCGGCGGTGGGGGCGAACCCCGCCGGGGCGGTGCGGTCCACCCCGCCGCAGCCCTTGGAGCTGTTGCGGGGGCGTTCCGGGGTGCCCAGTTCCGGTTCCTGCAGCGCGCGCAGGCTGGTCAGGCCTGGTGAGCGGTTGGCGTACAGCTCGGGTTCGGCCAGCAGACCGGTCGCGCCGGGCTGCGGTTTCTCCTCCTGCTGGGTGACCAGCCAGCGCCGGTAGGCGGCGGCGACGGCGTCCACCGGGCGCCACGGTCCGCCGTTGTTGCCGGTGGTCCAGGCGTGCAGGTAGCCCTCGCCGGTGAACAGCGACATCTGGGTGGAGTCGCCGAGCAGCGCCTGCGGTGGGGGTTCGGTGATGCCTTCTTCGCCGTACTCGGCGCGGATGTCCGCCAGCTGCGCGAACTCCACCGGGGAGCCGAGCGCGTCGCCGAGCGCCCCGCCGAGGAGGCAGGCCACCGCACGATCGACCACTGTGGAGGGTGTGGGCACGTGTCCGGCTCTCCTTCCACAGCGGTCTCGGCGGGTGATCGATTCGATCTCGACTTTACTTGCCGTATTTAGCGGGTGGCAGCCGCTCCTGGCAACACCCCGAACGTGAGATTCTCCCGCTGAACGGAAACCGGTGGCCCGGTGCCGGGCAGCTTGGCTCGTCACTCCGTTGGGGTGAATCACAACAGGGAGTGATCAAGCTCCCCGGCGATGGCTAGTTACTGTGAGTTGACCAAGCTGGCACCGGACCCGGCGAGCGGAGCTTGCGGAACTGTTGGACAGCGACCAGGACACGGGAGAAATCGGACGAGGATGAAGGTGCCGCAGGACAGCTCAGCTGCGGTGCCGGGCAGCGGCGTTGAGTTCCGGCTGCTCGGTCCGCTGGAGATGCTCGTCGACGGCGTGCCGCAGAAGCTGGGCAGCGTCCGGGTGCGGGAAGTCCTCGCCTTCCTGCTGCTGGAACCCAACCAAGTGGTGTCGGTGGACCGGTTCATCGACACCCTCTGGGAAGACCGGCCACCGGCGTCCGCGCGCACCATCATCCAGGGCTACATCTCCCGGTTGCGCAAGCTGTTCGCCTCCAGCGGGGCCGTCGCGCAGGCGAAGATCGTCACCCGCGAACCGGGGTACCTGTTGCAGGTGGACAGCGACCTCATCGACCTGCACCGGGCGCGCAACCTGATCGGCCAAGCGCACAACCTGGAACCGGCGGAACGCGCCCACAAGCTCCGGGAAGCGCTGAGCCTGTGGCGCGGACCGGTGCTGTCCGATCTGGCCAGCAGCCCGCTGCGCCGCATGGCCGGCCCCGGCCTCGAAGAACTGCGCTTGTTGGCCCTGGAAGAGCGCATCGAGGTGGACCTGGAGCTCGGCAAGCACCGCCAGCTGGTCCTGGAGCTGCCCGCCCTGGTGGAGAAGTACCCGTTGCGGGAACGGCTCACCGGCCAGCTCATGCTGGCCAACTACCGCGCCGGGCACCGGGCCGAAGCCCAAGCGCGCTACCACGCCATCCGCCGCCGGCTCTCCAACGAGCTGGGCATCGACCCCGGCCCGGAACTGCGGGAGCTGTACGAGCAGCTGCTGCGGGACGACGACGCGCTGCTGAACAACCAGCAGCGCAACGAGCACCCGCTGCGGCAACCGGTGCCGGCCGAACTCCCGCCCGCCCCAGCCGGATTCGTCGGTCGCGAGCGGGAAATGGCCGAATTGGACAGAACGCTCAACCGGCGAGGTCCGGCGAACCCCGTCGTGGTGATCACCGGCACGGCCGGCATCGGCAAGAGCGCCCTCGCGCTCACCTGGGCGCACCGGGTCGCACGGGACTTCCCCGACGGTCAGTTGTACGCCTCGCTGCGGGGTTTCGACTCCGAACACGACCCGCTGTCCCCCGGGGAGGCCCTCACCAGCCTGCTCAAAGGACTCGGCGTGGCGCCGGACGCGATCCCCGTCGGCCTGGACGACCGGGCCGCGCTGTACCGGTCCCTGCTGGCCCGCCGCCGGGTGCTGGTGCTGCTCGACAACGCCCGCGACTCCGAGCAGGTCTACCCGCTGCTGCCGGGGAACTCGGAATCCGTGGTGCTGGTGACCAGCCGGCGCCGGTTGGACGGCCTGGCGGTGCGCAGCGGTGCTCGGATGCTGCCGTTGGAAACGCTGCCCACCGACACCGCCATCGAACTGCTCGACCAGGCCGGGTCCCCCGGCAAACCGGCCTCCGAACCGGACGCCGCCGCCCAACTCGCCGACCTCTGCGGAGGACTGCCGCTGGCGCTGCGCATCGCGGCCGCCCGCCTGGCGGCGAACCCGGCTCGACGAGTGTCCGACCTGGTCAACGAGCTCACCGACGAGCGGAACCGGCTGCAAGCGCTGGACATCGCGGACGCCGACACCAGCGTCCGCCGCGCGTTCGACATCTCCTACCGGAGCTTGCCGGCCCCGCAGGCGGAGACCTTCCGGCTGCTCGGCCTGGTGCCCGGCCACACCTTCACGCCCCACGCGGTGGCCGCGCTGTGCGGCACCACCCCGTCCGACGCCCACCACCGGTTGCGGGCGCTCGCCCTGGCGCACCTGGTCACCGAGCCGGAACCGGGCCGGTTCAGCATGCACGACCTGCTGCGGGTGTACGCCCGGGACCTGCGCACCGGAGTGCCGCCGGCCCAGCGGGACGCCGACCGGGAAGCGCTGCGCCGCCTGCTGAAGTTCTACCTGGCGGTGGCGGACCGGGCGCGCCGCTTCCTCCGGCCGGCCCGCGACGAGTTGACCTTCGAACCCGAATCGCCCTGCCCGGAGATCACCAGCCGCGCCCAGGCGCTGGAGTGGTTCGACGCGGAGTGGCCGAACCTGGTCGCCGCGGTCCGCGCCGCCAGCAGCAACGGCATGCACAAGCTGGCTTGGACGCTGGTGCGGATGCAGTTCAACTACCTGATGGTGCGCTGCCCGTGGGAGGACTGGATCCAGATCTACCGGGACGGGCTGGACTCGGCCAGGAAGATGGACGACCCCTCCGGAAAAGTGCTGATGCTGGCCGGTCTCGGCGTCGCCTACGCCCGCTCGGGGCAGATCGACGCCGCCTACCAGCACTACGCCGAGTCGTACCAGGCCGCACTGGTCAGCGGCGAACCCACCTGGCTGGCGATGACGCAGGTCAACATGGGCAGTGCGCTGATCCGCCTGGGCCGGTACCGGGAGGCCAAGGAGCACTGCCAGAACGCCTTGCGGGTGGCTCGCACGCTCGGTGACCGCTACTTCGAAGCGGGTGCTTTGAACAATCTGGCCCAAGTCGAGCAGTTCTATGGTGAGCTGGAGGCGGCCCTGGGGCACCTGCGGGACGCGGAGGCCAAGTACCGGGAGGCCGACGACCTGGAAACGCTCGCGATGGTGCTGAACAACTGCGGCGAAGTGTGCGTCGAGCTGGGCCGGTTGGCCGAAGGGGAGCAGTACCACCAGGAAGCGCTGGACGTGGCGATGCGCTGCGGTTCGGCCATGCGGTTGGCCGCTGCCCACTTGGGATTGGGGGATGCGGCCTACCGGCGTGGCGACCACGAAGTCGCCCGGACCCGCTGGGAAACTGCGCTGGTCACCTTCGAAACCAGCGGCTCGCCCCGCGTCGCCGAGGCGCGGAAGCGGTTGGCGGAACTGGATCCCCGCGATTGAGGGGCAAAATCCCAGGTCGAGGCGTTTAGCGAGTGTTTAGCGGTCGTATAGCGGGAGCTGCGAGATTTCGTGGTGCGCAAGCCGCCGTGCACGCTTGCGCAGGACGGCGCTGGGGGGAACCAACCGGGGGGTCGCCGTCACCGGGGGGTCGGCCGGTGCCCGCGCACCGGCCGCGAAAAAAGGGGGCGTGGAGTTCGGGAGAACTTCCCGAATGGAATTTGGGGGTGAGTGCGGGCCTTCGGCGCTGCGACGGGGATCCGGCCGGAGGCCCGCACTTCGTTCACCGATCGGACGTCTGCTTGGCCCGCTCCTGCGGATGCGGGTGGATCTCAATCCGATCCAACCGCGGTCGCTTCGGGCGCCGCCCATCTCCACTGGAGACACCGCGAATGCGGCGGCCGATCCACGGCCCCAGGTGCTCCCGCGCCCAGCGGAGGTCCTGGACGCGCTGTTCCCGCCAGTCCACGTTGGGCCGCGGCGGCCAAGGCTCCCGCCAGTCCCCGTCGGCCGGGACGCCCAGCGCCTCGCAAGCGCGCAGCGCGACCCGCCGGTGCCCTTCGGAGGACAGGTGCAGCCGGTCTTCGCTCCAAGCGCGCGGGTCGTGCAGGGCCGTCATCGACCACAGGTCGAGCACGTAGCACCCGTGCTTGTCGGCAATGGCCCGCAGGTGCGAGTTGTAGGTTCCGACCTTGCCGCGCAACGCGCGCAGCACCGGAGTTTGCCGGGTGTCGAAGCCGGTGCTGATCAGCACGTCCGCGCCGGTGGCGCGCAACCGGGCGACCGCGTCGTCGAAGATGCTGGCGAGTTCGTCGGGATCGCTGCCGGGGCGCAGGATGTCGTTCCCGCCGGCGGTGAACGCGACCAGGTCCGGTTCCATCTCCACCGCTTGCGGCACCTGGTCGGCCACGATCTGCCGGATGAGCTTTCCGCGCACCGCGAGGTTGGCGTAGCGCAGTTCGGGGTTGTGCGCGCTCAGGTGCTCCGCCAGCCGATCCGCCCAGCCGCGGAAGCTCCCGTCGGCCCGGGTGTCGTTGAGCCCCTCGGTGAAACTGTCCCCCAACGCGGCGAAGCTCGACCATCTCACTTCGCTCGACTCCGATTCCATCGGCAGTTCCTTCCCTTGCCCCTGGACGAAAAGTGATCGGCTACCACATTGGCGCGCGGATCTCGACCTACGCCACCGTCGGTTCGCGGCGAAGTGATTAACGGCACTGCCGAACGGGGCGCGATCCGCCGGATGTGCGGTCATGGGGCCGAATTCCGTCCCGGCGCGCTCGTCTTCGCGCGGAACGGGCAACGAGGGGCACTTCGCCGAAACACCGCTAACAGGTGATCAGCGCCTGCTACTGTCCTTTGGCGGTAAAGAACCGACGAGGGGGCTCGCGATGTTGCGATCGATGCAGGTGGCAACCCGGTTGGTTGCCGTTTTCGGGGGCTGCGCGGTGGTCGCCGCATCGTGATGGTCTTGCGTGGGAACGGTGGAATGACCCGTTGCGTCAATTCCAGGGCGCTCATCGTGCCGAGGTTGGCGGTGAGCAGCCACGACCGTACCGATGAACTGGGGGAAGCGTGACGGCACCGCAGAATCCGGCGTCTTCACCTGCAGAATTCGGGGGCCGGTACGCGAATGGCGCTCCGCGGCGTCCGGAACCACCGGGGCGAGCCCCCGGCGGACCGGAGGCCGGAATGCGACCCCGGCCGGCGTCGCGGCCGGTGCGGTTCGATCTGCGTTCGGAATTCGCCGCCCTGGCGGCCGAGCCGCACCCGTTCGCGCTGTGGGAGCGGGTCGAGCAGCTCGGCGACCGGTTCGAGCGCTTCTACCAGGCAGCGCCACGGCCTGCCCGGCCGATGCCGGACCCGCGACCTCCCCAGCAGCCGGCTGACAGCGATTCGGCGGGACCGGTCGGCGACCGGCCGAGTCCTCCGACGCCCGGCGGGCGTCCGCCGACCGAGTTCTCCGGCTCGCTGCTGGACAGCTCCGCTCGCCCGGGTGGAGTGCGGTTCGGCGGAACGCTCGATCTGCCGACCCCTGACGAACGGAAACCCGGTCCGCGGATCAGCGCCGACGGCGTGCTGAGCATGCCCCCGGAGCAGGCCGGCGGCGGTCAGCACGAAGCTCCGGCCGAGCCCACCGTCCCCGTGCGCCGGGAGGAGCTCCCCACCGGTGCCCATCGGGACGAACCCACCACCGGTGTCCAACGGGACGAACTGCTGGCGCCCCCGCCCGTCCCGGACAGCGGACTGCTCGCACCGTCCGAGCCCCCTGGCCACGCCGCGCCGCCCGGTGACGACGCGCAGGTCGCCCCGGAACCGGAGGAGCCACCGCGGTCCGCCGATCGCGTGCAGCTGGCTCCGCCACCCCCGCCGGCGGACGTGGCCGAGCCCGAGGCGTTCGGCGGCACCCCGCCCTGGATGCCCGGACAGCCGGAAGCGGTCCGGCCGACGCAGCAGTTCCAGCAACCGCCGCGGGAAGGAGGTGCGGCGGAGGAGGTTCCGCCGCCGGCCGCTGGCCAACCGCCGGTGGCCTCCGGGCCGGACGTCCCGGACGTCGAGGTCACCCACCAGCTGCCCAGGGTCGACGCCGCCCAGCCGCCGGTGCCGCCTGGACCGCCGGCTGAGTCGGGGCCGGGTGGTGCGCCGCCTGGGCCGCCTTCGGCGGGTCGGCCGTCGGGGCCACCGGTTGGTGGTCCGGTGCCTCCTGAGCAGCCGGTTCGTTCTGGGCA
>Ga0079224_100004056_pt1 | contig 18745 bp, 28 predicted proteins | sample Stecom2015_FD_80414 | JGI IMG/M metagenome (GOLD analysis project Ga0079224, IMG submission 80414) | Agricultural soil microbial communities from Utah to study Nitrogen management - Steer compost 2015 | ecosystem: Environmental > Terrestrial > Soil > Agricultural land | place: USA: Utah... | reverse complement strand
ATCGCCGATGCGATCGAGGACACCCTGCTCGCCGGGCGCGGTCCCGGCGAGGCGCTGCGGTGCCTCACCCTCTCCCTGCCGGTGCAGCACGCGGTCGAGCGGCTGCACCGCGCCCACGTTGCGGTGCGCGAGTGCCGCCGCGAGATGATCGAGCACGTCCGAGAGGAGGTGGTGGCCCGATGACCGTGGAAGAGCGCGCCCTGATGGTGTGGGGCCTGATCGCGGCCGCGGGGCGACTCGCCCTCTGGCTGGTGCTGCTGGTCGTGGTGCTGGCGATGTACCGCTGGCTGATGGCGCATCGGCGGGCCCGGTGAGCGTCGGCACGCAGGTCTGCCAATGGTGCGGAGAGGTGGAGGAGGGACGAACCGGGCCCGCGAACCGCTACCTCTGCACCGACTGTTACCGAGACGGCTGGCGACTCGACTCCCTCGGGAACCTTATCAAGCCGGAGGAGGCACCGTGAGCGTGGCCAGGTCGACGGCCCTGACGATCCACGAGATCGAGGCGGCGGTGCGCGCGGCGATGGCACCCACCCCGATCACCGTCATCATCCCCCGCCACCTCGGCAACGGTTGGGCCGGGGCCCTGATCGAGCTGCCGGTGCAGAAGGACCGGCTCCGGGTGGTGGTGGCGCGGCCGAAGAAGCGAGGCGGGTGGGAGCTGGTCGAGGAGCTCGGCCAGCCAGTCTCGGCGGTCAGCTTCGGGGCCACGCTGCTCGACAACCTGAGCCGGGAGCTCTACGCGGGGGTGCGTCCAGCCCGCACCGATTGACAGATCCCGCCGACCTATGCACTCTCTGGGGGCCGCAATGGCGGCCCTCATTCATTTCCACCCCATCAGGAGGCACCTTGCCCACCACCACTCCCCGCAAGGGAACGGCGAAGCCGGAGCGGCCCGAGGACGTGGCCCGCAGCCGGAAGGCGCTCGGTCGGCGACTCTCTCAGGCCTTCAACGAGGTCGCCACCGACGAGTCTCGGGGCGAGCTCGTCGAGGCGATGATCCGCCGGGTCATCTGGGACGTGATCCCCGGCAAGCAGAAGAAGGCCCACGTCCCGCCGGCGATGATCGCCAAGGCCCGCAGCGCCGCCCTCGCGGTGCTCACCCGCCGCACCAAGCGGCCCAACCCGCACCGGATCTGACGATGACCCCAGAGATCGAGAAGGCCCTCGGCACCGAGCACTCCAGGACGCTCGTGACCAACGCGCTGCGCGAGCACGCGCGCTCCCTCACCACCCAGTCGAAGAAGGACAGCGCCCTCGGCTACCCCGAGGCCAGCCGCGAGAAGAAGGGCGATGCCGACCACATCGACGAGGTGATCCTCCCGGCGTTCGGTTCGCAGACCGGGCTCGAGCTCGACCACGGTGCGGAGATCCGCGCCTACGTCGCGGGTCGGGTGCTGGTCAAGGGCCGCGCCCTGAAGGCCCGGCTCGACGACGAGAACGGCGCAGCGCCCTCGAACGATGCCGTCGTGAAGTTCGCCGACGAGATCGCCGACGAGGTGGTGACCCTGATCGGGATGATCGCCGAGCGGGCGCACCACGACGGGCGGATGGCGCGCGAGCTCGACTCGCCCCACACCATCGCGCGCGTGCTCCGCGAGCTCACCGGGAAGGGAGCCGAGGACTGATGGCCACCCGCACTCGGAAGACGGCGAAGAAGACTGCGAAGCGGCCCCGCAGTCGGAGCCGCGCGAAGAGCCCGCCGAAGAAGCTGCTCGACCAGCCGCTCACCGGGCGCGAGCTCGGCTCACTCCTCAACTCCCAGATGCCGGCGATCATCGACGAGCAGCTCGGGCCGATCCGCGACCGCCTCTACGTCGTCGAGTCGCGCTTGAATACGATCCCCCGAACCGGCATCCCCGAGGACGCGAAGGACGCGGCGATCCGCTCGCCGGATGCCCCGACGCCGGCGAAGGCGGACGCCGAGTACGAGATCGTCGACGGGCCGCCCTCGATCGTGGAGCTCAACAACCACCTCGATCACAACAACGAGCTCGCCGGCGTGGTGGTGGAACTGCTGCACGACATCGCCGACGTGCTCGGGGTGCCGCTCATTCCGTATGACCGTGGCCCGGTGAGCGATTCGGGACCCGGCGCGCTGCGGATGATCCGCTTCTACGCCGACCACACCGGCAACCAGATCCGCCAGATGGAGTACCTGGCGGTGGCGATCCGGCGCACGATCGCCGGCGATGGCGGCCTGGCGGGGAGGCCTGATGCCTCGCGGTGACAAGCAGTACCTCGACATCCCACCAGGCACGCCGTCGCGCGACTGCCGGGGGTGCGATGCGCGGATCTACTTCGTGAAGAACGCGAACGGGAAGGGCGTGCCCGTCGATCCGAACGCCGACGAGACCTGCCACTACCCGACCGAGCGCACCGCCGGCCGGGGGCTCAATCACTTCCTAAACTGTCCGGCGGCGAACGACTTCTCGAAGCGAGGGAGCCAGCGATGACCAAGGGCGGCAAGCGAACGACGCGACCCAAGCAGAGCTCGCAGCAAGCCGCCAACCTGGTCGGCCAGCTCGTGCGGTTTCGACTCGCGCGAGCTGCGCCCGGCTTCTGGGTGGCGGGGGTGGTGATCGACGTGCGCCACCGCTACTCGTACTGGGACCTGCACATCGTCCCAATCGTGGGGTCCGGCTCGGTGTGGGTGAACCTGAACAACGTCGAGCCGAGCGGTGACTACAATCAGGTCCTCAGCGATGAAGGCGCGCGGGCGCTGCAGGGCCGGGTCGACGAGCTGTGTGGATCCGCGACGGAAGACAACTGAAGGACTGGCGCACGGCGCGGGGATGGTCGACCACCCGCGCCGCTGCCTGGTACGGCTGCACTACTCGCCAATGGGAGCGGATGGAGGCGGGTCAAAGAGCGATCCCCCTTCCCCTGCAGCAGCGGGTCCGCGAGATCCATTGGCGGAAGCGTCACGGACGTCCGAGTACGCCTGACTGAGCCAGAAAAACCGGCGATCCGCCATCGCCTGACACCCCACCGCCACCGCGTCGAGCTCGTCCTCGCGCCACACCTTGCGGCGCGGAGGCAGCTTCAGCCCCGCCGCCTCGATCACCCGCCGCGCGATCGCGTGCTTCTTCTCCTTCTTCAGCGTCCCGACCTCGAGCAGCTCTACCCGCACGCCGGCGAGCCGACAGGTGAGCACGAGGGCGCCGCTGGCCAGCGTCGACCAGTAGAGCGACTCCTGCACGGCGACCATCACGTGCCGGCTCCGATCGTACATCCCGCCCCGGCTCGGCTTCTCGATGATGACGGCGAGGGTCGGGACGACCTGCAGCTCGTGGGTGAGCCACGAGCTCAGGATCGAGAGCCGGGTGTCGATGGAAAGGTCGGGGTTGGTGCCGGCGACCTGGACGCCGCGGAGGGCGCGCTCGGCCGGCTGGCTCGTGTGGGCCCACTCCCACCGGGCAGCGGCGACCTGATCGAGGCCGGGGTCGATGGTGAGGAAGCTGGCGGGCATCAGGTCTCCGGGTTATCGTGGTGGCTCACAAGGGGGGCCCTGTGGCCGGATGGTGGACGAGGGTGCGGCGGCGCTGGCACTACAATCGGTGGACCCGCGAGTTCCTCCACTACCGGCAGATCGAGGACCGCCTCGCCACCATCCTTCGCAGAGGAGTTCGCCTCATGACCGACAAGCTGGATGAGATCAAGACCGCCGTCGACGGGATCAACACCTCGCTCGACGCCCTCCGCACCACCATCGCCGACGAGACGCAGCAGGTCGCCGACGCGATCGCCGAGCTGAAGTCGATGCATCCGAACGACGAGCGGACGCAGGAGATCCTCGACTCGCTCGGCCAGGCACAGGCCCGCATCGGTCAGGCCGCACTCGACGTGCAGGGGATCCACGTCCCCGAGGTTCCGGCCGACGAGCCGCCGGCCGAGGATCCGCCCGCCGACGACACCGCCGCGCCGCAGGGTGACGGGGACGACGGCAGCTCCGAGGGCGAGCAGCCGACGAGCTGAGCGAAGCGGAGTAGGTGAGCGAAGCGAACGCGGGCCCCCGGTCACTCGGCCGGGGGCTCTGTCGTGACGCACACGCACGGCACGCGGTTGCGGCAACAGGTCACGAGCTGCCCGGAATCGTGCCGCTCAATCGACGGCTCGCCGCAACACACCTCCTCTTCTCCATCGCAGAGACGACACGCCATCATCGCCGACCTTGGCGCAGCTTCCAGTCTTCGAACCGCCGGAGGACGTCCTGCAGCGCGTTCGCCAGCGAGGCGCCCTGATCCTTCACCACCACCTTCCGCGCGTCGTTCGGATCGTAGATCGTCACGATGTAGGGCGGGCGCCGGGTCGGGTTGTGGTCAATGATGAAGCGGGTGTGCGCCGGCATCCGCGCGAGCAGCCGGTCGGCATCAGAGCTCGGCATCGTCGGCCTCGAGCTCTTCGGCCTTCTCGAGGTGCTCGAGCGCCGCCTCGGCAGCGTCGGCCAGCGAGTCGGCGGTGCCGATGATCGGCGAGCCGAGCTTGGTCTCGCTGGTTACCCGATAGTCCTGCATCCCGGCCTCGCGGGTGACGTGCTCGGGCCCGCCGATCTCGACCAGGCCATCGCTGCGCTCGATCAGGGCGGAGATCGCCCGCAGGAACCGCTCGCCTTCGTCACTCATAGTCTATGTCTCCGATTCGGGTGGTGCGTGAGGGTGGCCGGATGTCGAGCTCCCGCTGGCCACCGTTTCTCTTGCCACCCTTGTGGGCGTCCTTGAAGTGCGTCTGGACCAGCCGGAAGTTTCCTGTGACCGGGTGCTTCACCCACCGCGGCACAGCGCCGCAGATCTCACAGGGATCACCATCCTCCTCGCCATCCTCGGGCATCGGGATCTCGCCGCGCCGCGCCGCGGCGAACGCCTCGCCAATGATCCGTCGAGTGTGATCCATCAGTCCTCCCAGATCTCGCAGGTCATGTCGCCACCTTCGTTCGGCCGAGGACATAGTCCGGGCGCCGCTGATCGGGCTGCACGCAGACGGCGAGGATGCGCCAGCCCTTGTCGAGCTCCTCCTGCAGCGACTCGGTGCAGAGGTCGACGTGGACCACCACCTCGTCGATCAGCAACGTCCCCATGCCGGCGACGTGCACCGCGATCCGCTCATTGAAGGTACTGCTTGGCTGGCGCGGCGCGGTGAGGTTCTTCTCGATCGCGGTGAGCCGGTCGTGGATGCTCTCGATCGCCGAGACGCCGAGCTCGCCCGTCTCGACGGTGAGCTCGAGGCCAGGACACTCCTCCATGATGGCGAAGACGTTGCCGGCGTACTGATGCCAGCTCGGCAGCTTGCCATCATCATCGAGCTTCAGGTCCTCGGGGTTCCTGACGTGGCGCCGCAGCACCTCGAGCTGCTCGGGAGTGGGTGCGAAGTTGTAGGGGAATCGGAAGTTGAATCTCATTGCCTACCCCCGATCTCTGCAGACTTCGCCGCCCCGCTGTCCGACGATTCCGCTTGCCGGATGTACCGCAGCGCGGTTTCGTGGCGCGTCTCGCCGGGGTACTTCCTTCCCACGGCGTACAACAGTTCGTTGTACTTCTCACCCACCTCCTCTGTCTCAATGGGCATCACGACGCACTTGTGGGTCTGTGCGCACTCCTGACAGATCACGGCCCAGTCACCCAGATAGTCGAGCTTCATCTGAGAGACTAACTCACCGCGATACCGCACCGAACCCTCGACACCGATGCCCATTTCGTAGTTGAGGTTAGCGTCGTAGAACACCTTGCCGTGGCAGACGTCACACAGGCGATAATCACTGGCTGCCATCACTCCCCCTTTTCGAGCGGCACCGGTGCCGCTGCGAGTTCCGCAATCAGATCATTCACGCATCGCGAATATTCGGCCCTCGCGGCACTCTCGGCCCACTCAGCGTACTCGGCGGCCCACGCGGCGGCGTGCGGGCTATCGGTAGTCATCGAACTCACGCCTCCAGTCGCGGCGATACCGCTCCAACTGCTCATCGTAGGTTTCGTGACAGGGGCCGCGTTCGTCAGCGGTGATCCACGGGTCGTTGTCTTCGCGCTTCCGCCGTTCGTCGTACGTCTCGCTCATTCCCCACCTCGGAGGTAAGTGATCATCGACGCCCGTCCTTCGGCATGTGCTTCAACCAGAGGGGGTGCACGCGGTTCTCTCGAAAGCCGGGCATGTTGCCGCCGAACCGCTCGATCTGCTCGCGGTCGCGGAGGATGGTGTGCAGGTCGTCGTACTTGCGCGTCGATCGCGGATCCCGGCCCATAATCCAGTCGTCGCGGAAGGCCCCGTCGAGCGCCCAGAGCAGGTCGCTCACGTTGTCGCCGCACTCCTCGAGGCGCGCCATCAGGCGCCGCTCCCGCTTCGGATCGAGCAGCGCGCGGGGATGGTCGAACTTCGCGGCCCAGTAGGCGAACACGAGCCCGGCGAGTGCGCGGCGGAACTGCTGCCGCTGTTTCTGGCTCTTCGCCTCGGCACTGGTCTCGGCCAGGTCGCTCGCCAAGCTGGCGAGGATCGCGTCCTTGGACCGTCGTGCTGGTAGGTTCATCCGCCCTCCGATGGAGTGAGTTGAAGTCTGCCGGGCGGAGAGTCCCACCAGAGCCCCCCCTACCCCCCCGAGAGAGCGAGCGCGCTCCCGCGAGTGACTCGTGGAGTCAGGGGTAGGGGTGCTGCTGATGGTGGGAATCCGCCCGAACGCCGTCCTGCCGTCACGGAGCCGCCGCACCGTCGCCGCCCCCCGGCCGAAGCCGAGTCACCCCGCCGGAGTCGAACCGGATCGCCCTCGCCATTCCTTCGAGAGCTGAGTGGGGTATGTGGCCCCACCCGCGACACCCGCCGCCCGAGGTGAAGGAGGAACCCCCGCTCGGTCGTGGGGGCCCCTCGACTGGCGCCGAGGGCACGACCTGACGGGGGCTCGCTTGCTCTATCCTGCTGTGCGCCGGGCCCCTCCGGCGCGCTTGGGATGACGAGACTACCTATTGGGTCTCCGATCCGCAAGGGCGGCTGCTGCCTCCCCCTCGGCGTCGATCTCGTCGGTGCACCGCCCTCCGACCCGGATCCCATCGGCCAGGTCCTCGAGGCGCCAGTTGCGGAGCATCGTGAGCAGCTCGGTCCATTCCTTCGGGCCGAGGGGACCGGTGAACCGCTCGAGCACCTTGATCCGCGCTCGAGCGGCCGTCTCGTGTGGCTCGGCCCTACTGCCGTCCACGCTTGGCATCCTGCCGCTCGATCTCGAGGTCGAGCTCCTCGTCACTCGGGTCCCGCTGGATCTCCTGCTCGGCCTCGTCGATGCGCCGCTGCATGTCCTCCTCGTCGACGAGCGGCGTGGTGGGACCATCGTCGAACGGGCCCTCGGGCTGGCCCGCAGCCGGCGGGGTCGGCGGCTCGTCGTCCACCACCTCGAAATCGGCGTCCTCCGCCTCCTCAGCGCCCGCCTGAGCGTCGATCGGGGTCTCGGCCGGGGTCTCGGCCGGCTGCGAGCGCGCGGCCCGCATCCGGGCCGTCACGGCGGCGACAGCGCCACGGACGCTCTCGGCGGTGTCGTGGGTGGCCCGCTGCGCGTGCTCGTTGTCGACCTTGGCGAGGTCTTCCGGCTCGGGGATCGAGTCGGGGGTGTCCAGGCCGGCGATGTTGTACATCCGCTTCAGGGCCGCGACGATGCACCGAGTCTCGAGCATGTCGTCAGGGTAGGCCTTCCACGTCGGCTTGCCGTGGAGGGCCCGGAAGTCCTCCCACCGCCGCAGGATCAGCACCGGCGGGCGCCCCTCGTGGTTCACCACGCAGTAGGCGCCGACGCGATCGCCGCGATCGAACCCGGAGACTACGTGCTGGACCTGCACCTTCCCGTCGTTCCGCTTCACCGCGAACTGATCCTTCGAGTACACCACGCCGCTCTCGATGCCGCGGTAGCCCTCGTTCCGCGAGGCGACCTTGATGTAGCTGTCGCGCCCGGTGACCACGCGGAGCTGCCCGCCCATGTCGGCGAGCCACACCTCCCCGAGCAGGGGGTCGAGGTTGTACCGCTGCGCGGTGGCGAGGAAGATGGCCACCTGTGCCTGAGTGGCGTTGCGCGGGGCGACGGCGCGCACGATCGCGCTGATCCGCTCGTCGCTCCACGACTCGGCCGAGAGGTTGGCCGCCTTCCGCACGACCATGCAGTAGCGCGACCCGCTCTCCGACTGTTCCTGATCCTTCTCGTCGCTCACGTCTCACCTCGCTTCGGGTTGAGGGGGAAGACCCGCAGCGGACGCGACGGCTTCCCGATTTCGTGGTACTGCTCGAGGTCGAGCTCGGTCTTGTCGAGCAGCGAGTGGATCTCGGCCTCGCCGAAGCCGGCCTTGGCGAGCGCCTTGATGACCTTCTTCGAGTCGAGCGGCTGCGCCGCGGCGAGCCGATCCTTCTTGAACGACTTGCGGCCGGCGGTCTCGGTGTAGTAGACCCGGTGGCCAGCGCCCTCGACGATGCCGGCGCCGCACGCTTCGATCAGCGCCTTCACCTCGTCGTCGGCCGCGGTCTTCAGGCCGTCAGCGAGTGCGACCACCTCGCGCGCCTCGGTCCACCGCTCCATCGCGGCGCGGAACTCCGGCGTCTCGAGGGTGACCACGCTGCCCTGCTCTTCGGGGAGCTTGACCGCCGGCGCCTCGCTGTCGAGCGGCGGCGGCTTCTTCGTGACCACGTACTCGTTCCACCAGAACGCGGCGAACTTCCGGGTCTCGGTGATCACCACGTCGTCGCGCTCGACGTCGAAGTGCAGCAGGTCCCACCGCTCGGCGTTGAGCGCCGCGAACGCGGCGAACTCGCGGCCGGTGACCCCGAGGTAGTGCTGGATCTGGATGAAGTACTCGCGCGGCACCCCCTCGCGCTTCATCTGCGAGAACCGGTTGAGCCCCGGCGCCTTCGCCTCGAGGAGGCCGAGCCCGGCGGGCCCCTCTACTTCGGCGTCCAGGTTGGCGTGCAGGAAGCTGATGTCGGGATCGACGATCCGCTGCTGCACCTCGGTCACACGGCGCCCGGTGATCGCCCCGTAGAGCTGCCGGATGACCGGCTCGAGATACCGGCCTCGAGCTCGAGGGCCGAGCTCGCCGTCGTCGTCGTCGACAGCCGGCTCGACCTTGCTCCGCCAGACGTCGTGCTGGTCGCGGAAATGGTCGAGCCCCATGATCGCGGCGATGTCGCTCCCCCCGAGCCCCTGCCGGCGCTCCTCGAGGAACTGCCGCCTTGCCTCTTGCGTACCCAATGGAACCCCCTTATGGTTGTCCCCGAGGTGATGACCGCCGTCCGCACCTCGGGAGTGAGTGACCCCGGCTCGTGCCGCCCACGAGACCGGGGTCTTCCCGTTCCTACCCCTCGTTGACCATCTGCCGGATCTGGCGGAAGTCCTCCACCACCTGATCGAGCGACCGCCCCCGCAGCACGTCGGCGAACTCCGACTGGTTGAGCTTGGCCAGGACCTCGACCGCCTTCTTCACCTCCGGGTCGACCATCATGCTCAGCCGCACCCGCGCCGGGGCCTGCTCTTCCGTCGTGGTCGTGGTCTCGGCTCCGCCCTCCGCCTTCTCGTCCTGCATCCTACCTCCTGTGAATGGTGAGCCCCGAAGCTAACGTCCCCCCTTGCGACCGCAAGGGAGGACGTAGTAGAATCTCGATGTGGGGCCGAGCCACGGAATCTCGGCGCTGCGGAGAGGCACCCGAACTCGAGCGGGGTACCGTAGCTGTCAGGTGGGGATCGGAGTGTCCCGCGACCGACCGCGGAGGGGGAGGGCTTCGGCTCTCCCCCTTCGTGCGTTCAGAAGACGACCGCCCCGGCGAACAGCCCGCCGGCGCCGGCCAGCACCGGCACCCACCACGGCACCCCGAACGTGGGGCCGACGATCCCGGCGGTGGCGTTGCACGCATCAGGATCCACCACGGGGCGGCTCAGGCCGATCCGGGCCCACGACGGGCCCACCACCCGCACCTCCACCGGCCGAACCCCGCCAGGCGGCTTCTCCCCGCACGTCACGCTCGCCTCGAGCGGGATGGGGTCGAGAGCGATCCGCGTGTCCCAGAGGGCCAGATCCGGCGGCCTGGGGACCCTCACGGTGGCGCTCAGGGTGAACGGCTGCTCGTAGCGATCGAGGGTGGCCACCCGCACCCGGTCCTCTGGGTCGGCCGTCACCGGGGTCGAGTCGCGCACGATCAGGGTGTCGAGGTAGACCGTCACCGTGTCGCGGAACACCGGCCGTTGCTTGAGGGCCCGATCGAGCGAGTCGGCCCGGAGCCCCGACTGGATGGCGCGCAGCCGGTAGATGTCGAGCTCGCCGGCGTGGGTGACCCGCAGGGTGTCAGCCGCGGCGGCGAGCGAGTCGGCCAGGAAGGCGTTCCGCCGGGCGGTGGCGCGCTGCTGCAGCCAGAGGCCGAGCAGCACCACCACGGCGCCGGCGACGAGGATCTTCCCCCATGGGAGCTTCGGGAGCGTGATCATCCGGTCACCACGAGCGCGAAAGCGAACACGGCCATCAGGAGGTAGAGTCCCGAGACCACGTTCGCGCGGACTGTGCTAGGCATCATCCCTCCGGGTTGACGTAGCAGAGCACTCGGTTCTCGTCGACGGACTTCATGGCGACCGCGATCCCGTTGCGCGAGACCGTGGAGCCGCCGACCGAGGTGTTACCCTCCACCGACAGGATCAGCCGCGAGGCCGGGTACCAGACGGTGCGGATGACCACCCCACAATGCACCGCGTCGTTGCCGGCGCCGTAGAGGATCAGGTCACCCATCGCCGGGTTCACCCCGACCGGGCGGACCCGGCCCTGCCGGCGCGCCTGGACGAGCCACTCGTCGCAGGAGTAGCAGCGATCGGCGACCCACGCGCCGACTTCGCGGCACCATGCCCCCATCGCTGCCGCGCACCAGTAGCCGCGGCCGGCCACGATCTCGCTCTCGGCGAGCCCGCTGGCGCGCAAGTACTCGTCGATCCGGCCCGACCGGTTGGACCCCGGAGGCGTCTCGCAGATGCCGATGTCGCACATCGCGCGACGGATCAGGTCTTGGCGGAGCTGGCTGGTGTCGGGCCGCAGCCAGGCCGCGAGCTCACGCCCCCGGATCATGGCTCGGCCGGGTCAGCGCGTTCGTCAGCTTCTTCGTCTCCTTGTGCCCCTTGATCAGCAGCATCAGGAGGAAGGCGAGCACCGAGGTCAGCAACAGCACGAAGCCCGAGGGCTGGTGGCCGGCCGCGCCGTCGATGCGCGCGGCGCCCTGCTGCCCGCCCCAGTTGAGCGTGAACGCCACGGTCGAGATCACGATCTGGGTCAGCCACGGTGGCCACCCCTGCAGCGCGCTCACCTTGTCCTGCAGCGCATCCCACGCTGGCACCGCCACCACGCCGATCAGCACCGCGATCAGGTAGGGCAGGTAGATCTCCCACGGCATCACCGCCTCCGGGTCGGAAAGGGAAGACTGAGTTGGTCGCAGGGGATCCCCGCGTCCATCGCGCGGTCACGTTGCTCACGGCAGCGGAGTCGCGCCAGCCCCGCCACCACGTCGGTCACGAAGTAGATCTCGTCGCGGTCGCGGCTCATGTCGCGGCGGATCGCGGAGATCGAGTCGGCGAAGAACTTGGCCAGGACCTCGCCCTGATCCTTCACCGCCAGCAGGTCCTTCCGTGCGGACATCAACCCGGCCACGAGGCCGGAGCCGGCGAGCAGGGCCGTCACCAGCACGCGCGTCTGGGTGAGGAAGCTCGTCACTCGAGCAAGTTGATTCCGGTCACTCTTCCTCCGCATCGGATGGTCAGTCACGAGGCCCTCCGAGGGCACGTTCGGCGATGGTATGCATCTGACGCAACACTGCGTCCCGCTGCTCGCGCGTACCGCCACGATCGTCGATCTGCTGCATCTTCTGGCGGAGTCGCCGCATCTCGTTCATGGCGCGACGGAGCGGCCCCGACTCTTGGCCACCTCCGGCCGGCCGCATGGCTACGATGTCGTCGCGGTGCTTGGCAAGGTAGGCCTGCGCCCCCATGACGGAACCGGCCTCCTGCCGATCGCGCCAGGTCCGGTAGTGGCGCTCGGCCTCCTGATACCGCTCGTAGAACCGGTTGATGACCTCGCCGCCCTCGCCCGGTACGCGAGTGAAGAGCCGGCGCGCCATCGGGATCGTCGTGATCACCGGGTCGATGCGATCGCCCTTCCGCGGCTTCAGCGGCTCTGCGCCGACGAGATCTCGTGCCCCGCGCACCGCGGCATCGGTGACGTCGGTGGCCAGCTTGCCGACGCTGCCGGTGTGGCCGCGGTACATATGCTCGAGCTTCGCCGGCGAGATCCCAAGGATCCGACCGACTTGGATGGCCGTCTCCCCGGTGCGGCGCGTGAACTGGTCACTCGGCACCCGGCCGGCCACCGACTGCGGCACGATCGGCCGATCGAAGAACTCCGACCGGTTCGCCTTCACCTCGGCCCACGGCCGGGTCGCGGCGAGCCAGTTGAGCGGCTCCCACCCGCCGAGCGGGTTGAGCTCCTCGACGAGGCGCATGGTGGCGCGCTTCGCGGCGGTGCCGTCCTTCTCGATCATCGACTCGAGGATCGACTGGGGCAGCGTGCCGAAGATGGTGCCGAGCAGCGGGGTCTTCGGCAGCAGGAAGACGAACTTCGGCTTGCCGGTGCCGTAGCCATCCCACCCGGCCGAGCGGTCGTCGCCGCGGACGATGATCGGCCAGGCCACGATCTTCTTCCACTCCTCGATGTCATCCCAGAGCGGGTCGTCCTTCTGCAGCAGGTAGGTGGCGATCGAGAACAGCGTGTAGGTGCCGAGCGCCACCGCCCAAGCGTTCCGCATCCGGTCGAACTTCCCCTCGCCCGGCAGCAGCTCCTCCGGCGGCGTCGGCCGAACGAGGTTCTGCACGAACTTGGCCGAGCCGCCCATCGTCGCGCCGGCGAACGGCACCAGCCGATTCACCACCCGGATCACCGAGCCCATCTTGGCGAAGTCCTGCGTCACCTCGCGGCCGGAGATCCCGGCAGCGACCGCCGCATCCTCCTCGCTCATGCCCTCGGCGAGCTTCTCCTGATAGACCCGCTTGAACTCGCCGATCCGGTTCCCCATCTCGCCGAGCTCCGCGACGAGCCGCATGGTGTCGATCGGGTGCTTCACGACGTAGGTGAGTCGGCCGAGCGCCCCGCGGCGCGCGTTGATCAGCTTGTCGAACTGCGCCTGGATCTCGCTGCGGTCGTAGGTGACCATGCCGCTCGAGCCCGCGCCGGTCGAGATGAACCGCTGGAAGGCCGCGTCCTCCGTCAGCCACGAGCCGATGCCGCTGGCCATCAGCACGCCGGGGATCCGGGCCGAGAGGGTCTTGCTGCGCGTGTAGACCGCCGCGGTGAGCGTGTCGCGGAGGAGGTTGATCAGGCCGAACTCGGGCGTCGACGTCACGCCGAGCCGGAACATCCGCGCCGGCGCCGACAGGATCCGCTCGAGGAGGCCCATCTCGTAGGCGGTCGTGTTGGTGAGCACCTGGAACAGCTCCGGGCTCTTGACCTGCACCCACCGCAGCTCGCCGTTGACGCGCACCGGGAAGACCCGATCCTTGTTCTCGGCCGCTCGCGGGCTGTGGATCTTCTGGTAGAGCGCCACCTTCTCGAGCAGCACGCCGATGTCGATCTCGTTGCCGTCCTCGTCGGTGAACGCATCCGGGTCGAGGTCGCCGGCGAGCGCCTTCAGCGCCTCGCGGATGTCGGCCTTCGACTCGAGCCCCGGCAGCACGATCCCCAACTCCGCGAGCTGCTCGATGATGCGCGCCACCGGCACGTCGACCTTGATCTCCGGCGCCGGCACCTCTTGGATGAAATGCCCGCTGCCCTCCATGACGCCGGGCGCATCGCTCAGCGCGTACTCGGCGAGCGTCTGCACCGCCCGGTGGATCCGCACGTCCATCAGGGTCGAGAACACCTCGGTCATCAGCGTCTCGCGCGGGTCGCGGATCTGCAGGTCGCTCCCGCGCATCCGCTTCAGTCCGGTCCCTGCCACGCCCCCACCACCGAGCGAACGCGCGCCCTCCTCGTTCTCGAGGACCCGCTCGAACGGGATGTAGTAGCGGTTCTTCGCGCCGATCCGCTGTGCTTCCTCGTAGGTCAGCTTCGAGCCAAGCCGGTAGAGGAGCGCGGCCCGCATGAAGTCCCACACGATCTCGCCGGCGGCGCGGAACTCCGTCTGCGCGGCCTCGTCGGTGAGCTCGAGGGCGTCGTTGACGTCGAAGCCGGTGTCGATGCCCTGCCCGCTCTTCTCGAGCACTCGCATCGCCACGAGGTAGCGCACGAAGTCGCGGTGCCGCTCGACCGGGATGGCGTCGAACGCGGCCTTCAGCGGGCGCGAGACCCGCCGGATCGAGCCGATCGCCGGATCCGTCCAGCCGCGCTTGATGATGTCGACCGCCTGATCGGCGACTCCCTTCGTGAGCTGCATGAGCCAGGCGACGTTCTGGCTCGGCCGCAGCGCCCCCTTCTTCCGCTCGGCCGCAGCGCGCATGACGTGGCGCACCGCCACGTTGTCGTCGCTGAAGAGGTGGATCAGCTTGTTCGCGGTGGGGAGCCCCGATCGCTTCCCCTTCTCGGAGATCATCGCGGCGAACCGGCGGGCCGGGCTGCTCTCGACGTGCCGCTTGAACTCGAGCTGCGCCTTCTTGAACGCCTCGGCGAGCTCGGGCTCCTTCGGGAAGATCTCCTTCTCCATGACCGCGGTGAACAGCGGCGCCTTCTCGGCCAGGACGTGCGGCGCGGTGACGTAGAACCCGAACCACTCGGCGATCCCCTCCTCGCCGTAGCCCGCGGCCGGCCGGCGCGACCCGTAGAGATCGCGCCCCATCTTGTTGAGCTCCTCGACCGCCCCCTTCGAGAGCACGATCTTCTTCGCCAGCGAGCTCACCTTGCTGGGGCCGCGCGTCGGCCAGCCGAGGTACCTCTTAGACACCCAATGGCCGGCCTCATGGGCGGCGGTCTTCAGCTTGCCGCTGTCCCACCGACTGAGCCGGATCTGCTCGAAGAACAGGTTGAACCAGCCGCGCGCCTTGCGCTGCGCAAACTTCCCGCGGCCCTCCTCGCCCCACACGCCGATCGCGTCGTAGAGGTTCTTGGCGATCTGGCGGATCGTCTGCACGTCGGCGTCGTCGCGGGTGCGCTTGCCGCCCGTCACCTTCCGGTAGAGCCGGCCGCGCGCGGTGGCTTCGTTGAGCGGCGAGAAGAGCGAGCCCTGGTCGTGGCCGGCCTCGTCGAGGTTGGCATCCTCCTCGGCGTCGGCGCGCTGCACGGCCGCGTCGTCGATCGAGATCTCGAGCTGGTCGGTCTGCCGCTGCGCCTCGCGGAGGAGCTTGCGGAGGACCTTCTGGCGGATCGGGTCCTTGGTGCGCTTCAGCTCGGCGCGGATCGACTCCTCGTGCAGCGAGCGGATCCCGTCCATGTCGGAGAGGAGCTCGCCCTGCCGCTCGTCGAGGAGCGCGCTCTGTTCGGCCTCGCTGCGCGCGAACCCGAGCTCGTCGCGCCGCTGCCGCATCTCCTCGCGCGAGATCGCGCCGCGCATGTCGGGCGAGAGAAGGGTCTCTTGATCGGGGTCGGGCTCTATTCCTTCGTCGGCGGCTCCTTCGTCTCGAACCGTAGCCCCGGCTTCCCGGCCTTCCGCTTCAGGAGACCGGCCTCGTCCTGCTTCCGTACCTCCTCGAGCGCCGCCTTCAGGTCCGGCTTGGAGAGCCGACCGCTCGGCGAGGAGGGCGGTAACGATCTGCGCTTGGACATCGCTGGCCACTCCCTTCGGGCTTTCACCGTTGACGACTCGGCGGGCCGCGTCGGTGATCAGGCGGGCCACTTCCCCGCCCCGAGTGTAGAGACGATCGAACAGCTCTTCAACTGCCGCGCTGTCCTCGGCTCGCGCCGCCGCGGCCTTGACGTCGATCTTGGTGTCGCCGGCGCCCTCGAGCGCCTCGGCCCGGCCGCTCTTGGTGATGAACCCGAAGAGCCGGCGGTCCTTGGCGAGGTTCGCCTTGATCGCCGCGGCGACCTGCCCCCGCGGGATGTAGAGCCCGGTCGACTCCTCCTCGGTTCCGAAGAGGGTCTCCTGGGTCGTGGTCTCGCTCCCCACCGCTTCGATCTGGCGGGCCAGCTCGCGCACCTCGGCCTGAGAGATCCGGCCCTTGTGCTGGCGGAGGATGCGGAACGCCTCCCGCTGACGGCTCGGGTCCGCGATCTGCTCGCCGATCGCCGCGGCGTGGCCCTCGTCGAGCTTGCCGGTGGCCACCTGGTCGAACAGGTCCGGGGCCAGCCGCGACAGGGAGACCCCCTTCTTGGCGAGATCGCCACGGAGGGAGACCCCCTGCTCCTCGAGGTCGGCCTGGCTCGCCCCGGTGTCGCGCATGAACTTCGCCACGTCGGTCGCGGTCCCGCGACCCTCGGCGATGTTGATGAAAGCGCCGATCGCCCGCGCGGATTGGGCGTTCGGGGCTTCCACATAGCGCACATCGAGCTCCTCGACGCCGAGCCGCTTGGCCAGCTCGAGTCGGTGGTGGCCATTGATCACCACGGTCTCGCCGCTCGCCGGATCCCGCCACACCGAGATCACCCCGGCGAGGTTCGGATTCCACTTCTGGACGCCCTTGAGCTCCTGCCCGGCGCCGGTCTCCGGGTCGACGTTGCTCTTGAACTGCATCTGCTCGGGCCGGCTCACCACGCTCTCGGTCGGCACGCGCACGACCCCGAGCGACGGCTTCTCCTCGGTGGGCAGGTTCCGGCTCTGACGCTCCTTCGGCCGGCTGCGCTTGTACTCGGCCAGGCGGGTCGCGGCCTCCCCCCACGAGCTCCCCACCGCGCCGCCGAGACGGTTGGCGAACGTCGTCCCCTCGATCGGGTGCTCGCCCATCAGCTCGCGCGCCCGCTGCAGCAGCTCCGCCCCCTGCCCCTTCGGGACGATCGCCGAGAACTCGTCGCCGCCGTGGCGGTAGAGATTCCGGGCCTCGATGCCGAGCTCGTCCGCGGCCTGAGCGAGCGCCACCGACGCGCGCCGGATCATGTCGTCGCCGGCCTCCTCGCCCTGCTGGTTGTTCCGGGCGGAGAGGGCCTCGAGGTCGAGCGCCACGTAGTCGGCCGGCTCGCCGGATCCCTCGAGCCGCTGGATGTGCCGCTGCTGCGCGCGCTTGTTGCCGAGCCCGGTGGCCGGGTCGGTGTACGCCTCGCGCTCGAGACGGCGCCGCTCCTCCTGCCAGTCCTCCGGCGCCGGCGGCGGCTCCTGCTGCCCTTCTGCGGCCTCCGGGGGGCTCACCGGCTCAGGAGGTGGCTCGGGTTCGGTTCGCGTCTCCTGCGGCGGCTGGTGCGCGCCGGGGGGCACTTCTACCCCCGGCACGGCAGCGCCGGCCGCGGCCCGCGCCGTTGCCTCCTCGCCGGCCGCTGTCACACCCTCCCGCTCGGCCGACCGGCCGCGGATGGTGCGGATGGTCTTCGAGGCCACCTCGCCACCGGTCGAGATCGCCGCACCGCCGACCGCGCCGGCCACGGCGCCCTCGAGGGCCCGGTCCTTGAGCTCGGCCACGGAGAAGTCGTCCTCGGGGGTCGCGGCGCGGGTACCGGCGTACTGGATCCCCTCCTGTGTGCCCTCGGTGAGCGCCTCGGTTCCGGTCTCGCGGGCCACCCGGCCGAAGAGCCGCCCCGCGGCGCGGCGCACCGTCTCGGCGGTCACCGCGGTCGTGGCGTCGCCCGTCAGCTCGCGGGCCACCCGGCCGGCCACCCGGCCTGGCACGATCGCGTCGAGCGCGGCCATCGGGAGGCCGAGGACGAGCGCCACGTCGTCGCGGCGCTCCTGGTCGACCCCGAGCTCCTCGAGCTCGCGTCGGGTCGAGCCGACGCTCTGGACGTAGGAGGGAGCGGCAGCGGCGGCGATCGTCGCCGGGACCGACATGCCGCCGGTGGCGAACGCCGCGGCGAGCGAGGGCAGACTCGAGACGAGCGCCTCCACCCCGGTCTCGCTCACGTAGTCGAGGAGATCTCCGCCGCTGCGGATGGTGCGGAACGACTGGACCCGCTTCTCGGGGACCGACGCCTCGAGGGCCTCACCTCCGCGGCGCAGCGCCCGGCCGAGGGGCCCGGCACCCGGCGCCCAGTAGGCCTTGTCGTCGATGATCTCGGCGAAGCTGCCGACGTTCTGCAGCAGCCCGCCGGTGCCGCGCACGAGCGCGTGGCGCATCCGGGCGAGGCGATCGTACCCGCCGGCGCCTTCCACCTCGGCATCGCCCTCGACCGGCTCGATCGGCTCGCGGTTCTCGACCCGCGGCATCCGCTCGCGCTGGCGAGTGTAGAGCTCGTCGGCGTAGCTCTCGGGGTCGGCCATCCGCGGCGTCGGCATCCGCGCCGGGCCCTCGACAGCCGGAGACCGACTCGCGCGCCAGGCAGCGAAGTCGGCCTCCTCCTGCTGGCGCTTCCGGCGCCACCGCTCGAACTCGTCCTCGTCCTCGAGGCGGACCGGACCCGTCACCGGCGCATTGGCGTCCCGGCTCGCGTGGCGTCAGAGCGGATCGGCATGGGGCGCCGGCCGAGGATCTGGTCGAGCGTCGGCATCGGGAGCGCGTTGCGTCCCGGCCCCGCCGGCGCCGCCCCGATCTCGTAGCCCTGATCACGGAGGAACTCGGCGTACTCCGGGTCCGACTGGGCGCGCTCGAGCTGCTGCGGGCTCGGCTTGCGCGTCCCGCCGTCGTCGATCCGGGCCCCGGTGTTCGCGGTGAAGGCGCTGTCGGCTGCCGAGCGGTAGTTGTCGAACCGGGTGCGGAGCTT
>Ga0079224_100004055_pt1 | contig 18746 bp, 23 predicted proteins | sample Stecom2015_FD_80414 | JGI IMG/M metagenome (GOLD analysis project Ga0079224, IMG submission 80414) | Agricultural soil microbial communities from Utah to study Nitrogen management - Steer compost 2015 | ecosystem: Environmental > Terrestrial > Soil > Agricultural land | place: USA: Utah... | reverse complement strand
CAAAACGAGACCAGGATGCAGAAGGCACCTGGGAAGTGAATAACAAAACGAGCACCAAAAAAACAGCGCAGCTCACTCGGAGAAGACGCTTGAGAAAAGAGTTTTTCATGAATAAAAATTAACAAAATGAAAACTCACAAAACCTAACGAGTATTTTCATTAATATCCCCGTCAAAAATCTTTGTCAAAAAAATGACTCAACTTTCATCAAATCTTCATCTTAGAAGTGCAGTAACGATCTTCACCACCTTCCTCTGACTCGTCTCCCCCTGACTCACCATCACCGAACTCTTCGAGACCTGAAAAAGCTTCGCCAGATAAGCACAAAGCTCGGCATTCGCCTTCCCCTTTTCCGGCACTGCCGCCACCTTTATTTTCCAAACCTTCTCACCCTCCCCGTCTTCCAGTACTTCTACAAACTCCGTTCTCTGAGCCTTGGGAATCACTTTCACCGCTAAATAAAGGACCTTATCCCGTCCCAACTGTTTCCTCGATTGCTCAAGAAGTGTTTCCATTTTTTCGTTTTACGTTAAAAATCACCGCAGGTGCTCCCTTCTCCACTTCTCAATCTCCGCATGGTTCCCGGAAAGCAACACCTCCGGCACTTTCATCCCCCGAAACTCCGCTGGCTTCGTATAGTGCGGGTATTCTTTCTTTCCACCAAAAGCTTTCGAAAATGAATCCTGCTCATGCGAGCCCTCCTTCCCGAGCACGCCTGGCTGCAAGCGAATCACTCCGTCCATCACCACCATCGCCGGCAACTCCCCTCCCGTCAGCACATAATCTCCAATGGAAATCTCCTCATCCACCAGCGCATCAATCACCCGCTGATCAATCCCTTCATAGCGTCCGCAAATAAGCACAATATCTTCATACTTTGCCAATCTCTCAGCTGTTCTTTGCGTAAACTTTTTTCCTCTCGGGCTTAAATAAATTACCCGTATCTTTTTTTCGTTTTTCGTTTTGAGTTTTACGTTCTCAATCGCAGCAAACAGCGGCTCACACTTCATCACCATCCCATCCCCTCCACCATAAGGACTATCATCCACCTTCTGATGCCGGTCCGTGGAAAAGTCCCGGATATTCACCAGTTGGATTTTCGCCTTTTTGCTTTTCAAAGCCCGACCGATGATCGACTCCTTCTTAAAGGCAGAAAAAAGTTCGGGGAACAAAGTTAAAACGTGAAATATCATGATATGATGGAAATACATGTGACATGATGACATGTGACATGTGACTAATTCAAGCCGTCAAATGTCAAAAGTCACTGGTCAAAAGTTCAACCTCGAAGTCTACCGCCTCGTGCTCGACAAATGCTGGCGCATGAACCTCATCAAAGATGAGACCAGTATTCAGGCGCTTCTGCATGCTCCAGGAGATGAGACCGACCTCGACAATCAAATCGCGCAAATGCTTCTACCAGCCATCAACAAACTCCTCGATAAGAGCCTCTTCGACCTGTACCAAGTTCTCTACACCATCGACGTGGAAGAGGAATTCATCAAAGAAAAAATCATGGACCTGGAAAACGCCAGCATGATTCCTTCGATCATCGCTTTTGCTATCATCGACCGACTCAAAGCAAGGTATTCAAATTACGCCTTCCTCCAAAAACCAGCTACCAGCTAACCAGCCGTCAGCATGCTCGCCCACCGCGTTGACCAGTTGAATATCGGACTCATTCTCGTTTCATTGATAGCAGCCTTCCTGCTGCCCTTTCATCTCTTCTTATTCGCCTACGCCGTCCTCGGTCCGCTGCACTACCTCACAGAAATCGCTTGGCTGAAAAAACAACGATTCTTTCTATCGCAAAAATTCGATTTCATCATTCTGGCGTTGTTCGCGATTCTTTTCTTCGTCAGCGACCAATTCCTTCATTCTAATGAATGGAAAACAGCCGTCATTTATCTGGCATTCCTCAGTGCTCTGATCATGATCTCGGTGCAAAATATTAAGACAAGATGCATCGTTTTCATCATCGCCATACTCTCTGCCTTCTTTCTGAAAGAAATAAGTTGGTACACCATTTTATTTGGCGCTTTTCTGGCAACAGTCATCCATGTGTACGTATTCACGGCCACTTTCATGCTATATGGTGCTCTGAAATCCAAGAGCTTCTGGGGAATCGTATCGGTATTATTCCTGGTCTTAAGCGGGATAATATGCCTCCTCCCCTTCAGTGGAAACACTATATCCCCGCTCAGTGACATCGTCCGAAGCAGTTATCAAACCTTTCAAGGAGTAAACCGAGAAGTAATGAATCTTTTGAATTTCCAAGGAGACATCTATTCATCCTCCACAGGAATTTCTGTTATGAGATTCATTGCCTTTGCTTATACCTATCATTACCTGAATTGGTTCTCAAAAACTTCCCTCATCGGTTGGTATGACGCTTCCAAAAAATATCTAACGACCATTGGGGCACTCTGGATCGCATCCATTGGTATATACCTCTACGATTATCAATTGGGATTTGTTTGTTTGCTCTTCCTAAGTATTCTCCACGTCTTCCTGGAATTCCCCCTCAATTTCCACAGCTTCAAAGGCATCGGCATAGAACTAAAAAAAATGATAACCTAAATCCGCATCCCTCCCATCCTTACGTTCCTTACGGTCTTTACGATCCTTACCTGTCTCTCCGAAGCTCTGTACTCAGAGCGAAGGAGGACGCCCCTTCCCCATGAAACAAATCCAGCAAATAGTCCAAGGCTTCCAGGAACTTCTAGGCATCAAGCTTTACCTGGTCGGCGGCTCCGTGCGCGACCGACTGTTAAATTTACCCCACACCGACCTCGATTTCACCACTCCAGCCTCTCCAGATGAAATCGAAGCAGCCATCAAAAAAACCGGCCGCAAAGCCTTCATCACCGGCAAACGCTTCGGCACCGTCGCCTTCAAATACAAAAACCCTCTCTCCGAACTCACAACTACGAACCCCGAACTGATTGAAATAACCACCTTCCGCACCGAAACCTACGGTAAAAGCCGCAAACCGGAAGTGGAATTCGTCAATGACATTACCCAAGACCTCTCCCGTCGTGACTTCACCGTCAACGCCATGGCCGTCGGCGATGAAGGCAAGCTCATCGACCCTTTCAGCGGCTATGCTGACCTCAAAGCTCAAACCATCCGCTTTGTCGGCAATCCCAGCGTGCGCATCAACGAAGATCCCCTTCGTATGCTCCGAGCCTGCCGCCTCTCCGCTCAATTCCAATTCGTCCCAACCACCGAAACCAAGGAAAAGATTAAAGAAAACGCCGTAAAAATTCTAAGAATCTCCCACGAACGCTGGACTCAGGAACTCGATAAAATCCTCACCTCTACCCACCCCCACCGCGGGCTCGACGCCCTGGCCCAAACGGAACTCCTCCGCTTTATCCTCCCCGAAATCTGGATCCAGTACCACTACGACCAAAACTCGCCTTACCACCGTCTCAGCCTCTTCGAGCACACCAAAAAAGCCGTCCAATTGGTAGAGAACGACGTGAATATCCGCTGGGCGGCCCTCCTCCACGACGACGGCACACCCTTTGCCAGGATTGATAAACCGATCACGAAGAGACTCTTCAGCATTGACGGCATGAAACAGAGCATTCAGCGCATCTGGAACAAAGACACGCAATCAAATTACCCCTACCACTCGGAAATCGGCGCTGAACTCGTCGAAAAAATCGGCAAGCATCTGCGCTGGTCCAACGACCGCATCAAAATAATAAAAGAGATGGTTTTACACCATCTCTCCGATGAATCGCCGATTGATGCGGCGGACAGCGCTTCGCGATAGCCTAGAGAGGCTCGACATTTATATCTTTTCTCCAGGTTCGTGGCGGAACAGTGTCATCTTCGGCTCCTGGAAGCCGATCCGAAGCGCTTCTTTGTGCTCGTCCCTTCATCATTTCATAAAGCCCCTTATCTTCAACCGTTCCAGTTATAACCTTCTGGAGTTCTTCACGAGACTGGTCTTTTACGCCCTCGACCGGCCGATCAAGATCTTTCATTGCCTGAACTTTTGCCTCTGCATCAAAATCAGGAACATCCAAACGTGAAGACGGTGTACGTTGCGAATTCATAGAAACATGAATAAAAAATACTGAAAAATGTTGTTGTCAGCATACCCTACAACACCCAAAAGAAAAGGCTTTGGAGTGCTGATTTGTTGTCACAAACCATCGACATCGAAAACAAAAAAGAACCCATTTCTGGGTTCCTTCGAATTCTCTCCGAACTAGCAACTCCGAACTCCGAACTAACGCTTCGCCCATTGTGGAGATCGGCGAGCCTTCTTGAGACCCGGTTTCTTTCGTTCCACCATACGAGCATCCCGCGTGAGGAATCCTTTTCGCTTCAAAGCAGGCCGGAAGGATTCATCCATCACCAGAAGGCTTTTAGCGATCGCGTGACGGATAGCCTGGGCTTGTCCGGTCGTACCACCTCCCTGGACTTGCACGCTCAAATTCACATTTTTTTCTTGTTCTACCACCTTCAAAGGCTCGAGGATCGTGCCCATTTGCGTATTCACGGTGAAGTATTCCTGAGCAGGTTTTCCATTTACTTCGATCTTCCCTTCTCCATTTGGGAAGAGTCGTACTTTCGCGACAGAAGTTTTTCGCTTACCGGTAGAGTAGTAGTATGTATCAGCCATAAAACAAATGGAAACTTAAGAATTAATCAAAGGAAAGGACTTCTGGTTTTTGAGCTTCATGCTGGTGCTCAGCACCTTCATACACATGAAGTTTTTTCATGAACTCATCACGGAGCTTATTTTTCGGGAGCATACCTCGCACCGCTTCTTCAAACACCTTGGAGGGCTTCATATCCTTCAAAGCGGTCAATCGCAGGTGTCCTGGGTACTGGGAGTGGGTGTAATAAATCTTTTGATCCTGTTTTGCGCCAGTAACCTTGATCTTGTCAGAATTCAAAATAACGACATGGTCTCCGGTGTCCATATGTGGAGAAAAAGTCGGTCGGTGCTTTCCGCGCAGCACATCAGCCACACGAGCTGCCAAACGTCCAAGGACTTTCCCTTCAGCATCGATCACAAACCATTTTCGGTCCTGTTGCTTCAGTGCTTTTGGAATAGAGGTTTTCATAAATATTCAAAGATTAAACGATTTCAACCAGGCTCACTTCAGCATTGTCACCATCACGGAAACCGACCTTCGTTGTTCGCAGGTGTCCGCTCTTCTTGGAAGCGCTTTCAAAACGTTCTACAAAGGCTTTTTGAGCCGGTTCTGTGTAGAGATACTGTTTCACCAAACGAATCATATTCATCTTGTCAGAGCGCTTTGCCAAAGAAATCAAATGCTCGTAATAAGAAACCAAAGCCTTTGCCTTGGGAGTTGTGGTCGTCAATTTCCCGCTCAAAGTCAGAGAGGTCGCAAGATTGCGCATCATAGCGGTGCGGTGGTCTTTGGTTCGGCCGAGTTTGGCAACTGATTTTCGATGTCTCACGGAAGTAAAATAAAGGGACAATAAAATACTAAACGATCAATTAATCGTCAAGTAAGGATAAACCTCTTTTTTCCAGCGCTTCTCGGACTTCATCCATGGCCTTTTTCCCGAATCCACGCAGGTTTCCAAGCTTGCTTTCCGTACACTGCGTGAGCTGCTCGATAGAGCCAATACCTCCATTGATGAGAGCATTGAGCGTTCGTGGGCTGAGGTTGAGGATTTCAATCGGAGTGTATTCGGTGCGGGTTGCTTTTTCTTCTTCGACCTGTTGCTTGGCCATGATGTCATGAGCGGTGCTCATGAATTCAGGATCGGCCAAACTACCCGTGGTATTGAAGTAGCCGAAGTAAGAACTGAGAATATCGGAAGCGAATTTAAGTGATTCAGCAGCATCAAAAGATCCGTTGGAGAGGATTTCGAGCTCAAGCTTGTCGAGGTTGGTCATCTGCCCGACACGAGTGTTGTGGACATCGAAGCGGACCTTGCGGATCGGAGAGAAAATCGCGTCCGTAAGGATCAAATCAGGATCGGTGTTCTTCGTGTGCTCTACGGAGTGATATCCGACTCCCTTCTGCAAAAACATCTTCACATCGAGTGAAGCGCTCTTCTTGTCCATGGAAGTAATGACGTAGTCCGGATTGAGGACTTCCACTCCGGTAGGACAAGAAATCTGCCCGGCCGTAACCTCACCGACATGGTTTGAAACCTTCAATTGCACCACCGCGGGTTCTTTGGACTGCATTCGGAAAACCACTCCTTTAAGATTAAGGATGAAATCAAGAACGCTGTCTTTTACACCTGGAATAGAAGAATATTCGTGCTTCACACCATCGATCTTCAGACCTGTAATAGCTGCTCCAGGCACAGAAGACAACAGCACTCTCCTCAGCGCATTCCCCAAGGTCATCCCATAGCCTGGCGGTAATGGCTCGATGGTGATAAGGACATGGTTGTCCTCCAATTTCTCCACAGAAACCTGAGGAATACCAATTTCAGCTTGGATAATATGCATGGCGGATGAGAGAAAGGAAGTAAAAAGAAACGAATGGAGCAAGCTCCATAATAAACAAAGGGGGCAATTATCGAGAGTAGAATTCGATAATTTTAGCGCAATCTACCAACTTTTCAAAGTCATCAGCCGCAGGCTCACCGACAATTTCCATCGACACATTTTTTGTATTCACATTGAGCCAGCGCGCTGGCTTATAACCTTTATTGTCTTCCAAAACAGCTGGATAGAGCTTGGAATTCTTCAAACGTGGCCGGAGTTCGATCTTATCGCCGATTCGCACCTGGTAAGATGGAACATCAACTCGGCGCCCATTCACCAAAAAGTGACCATGAGAGGCCATTTGTCGCGACTGAAAACGGGTAAGGGCCAAACCAGCTCGATAGAGCACATTATCCAGTCGCATTTCCAACTGTCGCATGAGATTGTCGCTCGTCAGCCCCTTCATACGCAGAGACTTGGACACATACCGTTCAAACTGACTTTCCGTCAAACCGAACATAAAGCGAAGTCGTTGTTTCTCTCGAAGCTGTTGAGCGTACCCGGAGTATTTCTTTGGTGTCGCTCCAGCCATACCAGGACGACCTGGTCGCTTTTCCAAAATCTTTTCATACTTGGGACGACCAAAGAGGTTCATTCCTTCACGGCGGCAGAGACGAGCTTTAGGACCTAGGTAACGTGACATTTGAAAAAGGTAAAAATGAAAAGTCAAAAAAAATTTCGAGCCAGTTTTTTACTTTTTATTTTTAAGTTTTAATTTTCTATTACACTCTTCGGCGTTTTCGAGGACGGCAGCCATTGTGGGGTGTCCCGGTAACATCGACGATCAAATCGACATCAAAGGTTTTCGCAAGACCACGGATACCTTGTTCCCGGCCAGGGCCAATACCTTTTACATACACACTAATCGTCTGGACGCCGTACTGTTCCAGCTTTTCAGCCAATCGTTCAGCCGCCACCTGGGCCGCATAAGGAGTCGATTTCTTTGTTCCTTTAAAACCACTGCCCCCGGCGCTGGTTCGAGCCAACACATGTCCTTCAGGATCGGTCGCCGTGATCAAAGTGTTATTAAAACCTGCCATGATGTGCACCACACCATTCTTGACCACCCGTTTCAGCTTTTTTTTCACGACTTTCTTTACCTCAGAAGAAGCATCGGTAGTTTCTGGAGTGGTAGTGGTAGGTGCTACGGGAGCTGCAGTTTCGGACATAAATAACAATGAATTAGGGATTATTTCGCTTCAATTTTCTTATTCGCAACGGTGAAACGCTTCCCTCGCTTGGTGCGAGCATTCGTCTTAGTCCTTTGCCCACGGACTGGCAAGCGTCTCTTGTGGCGGTATCCTCGGTAAGAACCAACATCTTGCAGTCGTTTCACATCAAGCTGAATCTTTCGTCGAAGATCACCTTCGACCATCACCGCTTCCACTTCCTTACGGATCTGATTTTCCTGCTCCAGGGTAAGGTCTTTAACGCGAATGCTTTCATCCACGCCAGCCTTTTGCAGCAGGACCTTACTCAAAGGTCGCCCGATCCCATATACATAAGTAAGGGCGATCGCGATTCGTTTTTCGTTCGGAAGATTGATACCTGCAATACGAGCCATAATTGAAAAATGAAATGAAGAAACAAGGAAACAAAGAAAAGATTTCTTGACCACTATTTTTAGTTTTTATTTTCTTTATTTCCTCGTTTCCTCGTTTACCCCTGTCGTTGCTTATGACGAGGATTTCGGGAACAAATCACTCTTTTAATAGGTTTCCTCACACGGTGCCATCCTCGACGAATCGTCCCTCGGCGGATGATCACCTGGCAGTGTTCACAAATGGGCTTTACAGAAGCTCGTACTTTCATAATAAAAAATCAAACAATTAGGATTGGGGCTGAGATTCTGAAGGCTCTCCTCCAGCAGAAGCCTCGGGAGCGGCAGCAGGAGGTGATTTCATTTCCTTCCCGCGGTACACAATTCTCCCCTTGGTTAAGTCAAAAGGTGTAAGCTCTAAGACCACATGATCTCCCGGCAAAATCTTGATGTAGTTCAAGCGCATTTTACCGGAAATGTGTGCATTGATCTCATGACCTTCAAACCCCTCGTCAGTAATTCGAACAATAAAATGGGCATTCGGAAGAGCCTTAACGACAATTCCAGCGGCTCGAATGTTTTCCTGCTTCGCCAAGCGGAAAAGGGGTTACCAAACACAAAGCCTAAGGAGTTTAGGCGATTGATTACAACAACACAAGATGATTTCCTTGGGAACTTAAAGTTCTATTTGACAAAAATAGAAATTATTGAATTTTTAGTCACTCTGCCGTCAAAATGAGGGGGCCATCTTTTGTAATGGCGATTGAATGCTCAAAGTGGGCCGACATAGAGCCATCTACCGAAACAATCGTCCACTGGTCCTTGAGGGTTTTCACCTGCCAGCCACCAATATTCACAATGGGCTCAATCGCAATTACCATCCCTTCCCGCAGTTCAACCCCATCACCTTTATTACCAAAATTCGGCACTTCCGGGGCTTCATGGACCTCATAACCCACGCCATGCCCGATCAGGTCCCGCACGACGCTATAGCCCTGCCGCTCAACCACCTTCTGGATCGTTGAACTGATGGCCCCCACCCTATTCCCTGCCAAAGCCTGTGAAATCCCCTCATAAAGGGCTTTTTCTGTTGTTTTCAACAGGTGTTTTAATTCCAAACTGATATTTCCGACTGGCACGGTAATGGCGCTGTCAGTGATCAAATCCTCATACATCACTCCAAAATCCAAACCAACAACATCCCCTTCCTTCAAAAAATACTCATAAGAAGGAATCCCATGCACACAGGCTTCATTTACCGAGGTGCACAGAGCCGCCGGAAAGCCATGATATCCTTTAAATGCCCCCTGCAAGCCTTTTTCTTTCAAAAGTTTTTCCGCATATTCGTTCAACTCACCCGTAGAAACGCCTGGTTTGACCTGAGCAGCTGTCTTATGAAGGATTTCATACAAAATCTTGCCACCTTCGCGGAGCAGGCGGATCTCTTCAGCTGACTTTATATATATAGTCTCTTTTGACATATGGTAGCTTCATTAGCTTTTAGCTTCCTGAGCGAAGTAAATAACTTCTTCATCACTCCTTAAGATCTGAAGTGTATGTTTAGGTAGAACAATAAACTTATATCATAAAAATGCTAATTCATAGCTATAAAGACCTCATTGTTTGGCAAAAAGGCATGGATGTAGCTGTCTCAGTATACGAACTCACAGAAAACTACCCAAAAGAAGAAATTTATGGACTCATAAGCCAAATGAGACGTGCAGCAACTTCTATACCTGCAAACATTGCTGAGGGAAGACATAGAGGAACGAGGAAGGATTTCACACAATTTTTGAGAATCGCTCATTCCTCAGCTGCCGAACTCGAAACATTCATCATTCTCTCTAAGAGATTACAAAAAACTAAAAACCTGGAATATTCAAAAGTTGATCAACTACTCTTGGAAGTCATAAAAATGCTCAACTCCATGATACGAAAGATGAACCCTCGAACTCCCTCACGAAGCTAATGAAGCTAATGAAGCTAATGAAGCTAATGAAGCTAACGAAGCTAATGAAGCTAAAAAGCTAAGAAGCCAGCTCCCAAATCTCCTCCGTCACCTTCTCAACATCTTGATCCCCCTGTACTTCCATCATCCTCTGATGCTGCTTATACCATTCAATGACAGGACGGGTCTCGCGATGATAGGTTTCTAACCTGGTACGGATCGCCTCCGGCGTATCATCAGCACGTTGATAAACATCCGATTCGGCACATTCAGCCAACGCGGCTTCACGGCTTGGAAAAATTTTTCCAGTAGACTTCGACATCCAACGGCTACTCAGTCTTTGCAGCGCAAGTTCATCAGAAATATGAATTACAACGCCAAAAGGTCGTCGATGGAATCGGTCTACCACTTCTTCAAAAAGGTCTTTTTGGGTCATCTTTCGTGGCAAACCATCAAAAATAACGGGCTGTTCCAGCGGGGTATTTTTCAAAAAATTCTCAACAATCTCGATCACCACCTCGTCAGAGACCAGGTTCCCCGCCTCAATGATGCTTTTCACCTTCTTTCCCAAATCCGTATCCGACGCAGCAATAGCCCGCAATTCTTTGCCAGTCTCAAACACTTTATAGCCTTTTTCCGCCAAAATCCGCGCCTGTGTCCCCTTTCCACAGCCCTGCACTCCGAAAAGTATCAAATCCTTCATAGGTAACAAAAAGTAAGTAAAAACAGCTTAAAGAACAAAGCCATCCTGATCAATGAGACATATTATTGACTTATATTGATATTTATTGTAAAATAATATGATTATAAAAAATCAAGATGCCAATCGGAATGCTTCTCGAAAAAGCAAAAAACTACATAAAAGGACCTCAAAAAACTCAGGAGTCTCCCTCCTCTGCAACCAACAAAGTACGTGAAAAAACACGGGCTTCGATCGATGAAGTTTTGAAAAACCCCGTAGATCCTGAAAAAAAGGCCGTTCTCGACCTTTTATATAATCCTCAGGTACCGAAAGAACAGAAGTTAGGAGTGAAAATCATCAACAAAATTTCCCGGAAAGAAAGAATTGTTTCCGGGATAACCGAATCCGGAAATCTCATCCTGGATCATTATCATGCCGAAACGGGAGCCAAAATCCGAGAAGCTTTCCCAAGAAAGGTCCTGGAAGCCAATCAATACCGCATAAAGAATTCCGGAAACCTGATCACGGCCACAAAATCCCCTGAAGGTCCAATACCTCTACGTCCAAACGAAGTGGTGACTTTCCAAAGAAACGGAAAAGAACGACAAGGAAAAATCATAGGCACATCAAAAGGAAACCTTGTGCTCATAGAATCCGGAACATCAAAACCAACCCTGGCGAAAAAAGAAGAAATCGAAACCTACGAAAGCAGGCCTTTGGAAAAAAATGGAGCAACTTCTTTTGATATACGGGAAATCGCAGAAGGCCATGCCAAAAGATTTTTCGAAAAAAGTGATAAAAAACTGAACAAATTAAAAAAACTTGCCCCTTAATACCTTCATATGCCAACCCTCAAAAATCCCCGAATCAGAAAAATCGATATCGCTGAAATAAAAGCCTTGGAAATGGCCGAGGATTCCGTTGCCAGGATGAAACCGAGCGCGAAAAGAAAAATCCTCATCGGTTTGTTCCAAAAATATCGACCCGGAGAAAAGTCCCCTATCACTCCCAATCCAAACGAATACATCCTCAAAGCGGACATCGAAGACAAGCTCGAAGAATTGGCTTTGAAGAAAGACGTACCGAAAGGGAAAGCTTCTCTTTTCGAAAAACACATTTTCGAACAGCTCTGGAAAGAACATCAGGAAGAGGAAGAAAAAAACCACCTCGCCAACCTTCGGTCCCTTCAGGGCGAGACAAAAAGCAAAGTAAAAAACCTTCTGGAACAAAAAAAAGAAGGACATGCGGTCTCTGACGAACAAAATGCCGCTGCTGTCCTCGAACAACTGGAGAGAGACCAAGTGATCAAAGCACAAGTCACAGAACTGCTCCGCCAGGAATTCGAAAAAGGATACCGGGCAAAAAGACAAAAAAATGTCGGGGAAGCAGAAAAGAAAAAAGCGGAACAAATCGTTTATCGACTCCTGACCATGAGAGGAGGAAAAGTTGCCAAAATCCTGTACCAGGAATTAGCTGCGGTAAAAGAACCAAAAGAGACAGAAAAACCCAAAGAAACCAACAGCCATAACTACCCCCGCCTGGAAACCAAGATCAAAGAGTTTCAGCAGCTCTGGTCGAACCTCAAAGCGCAGTCGGCCTCCGAATGGACCATGCTGCAAATCCAAATGGAAACAGACCACACATCTTACGAAGAAATAGACCAGGCTCTGAAACAGCTCGATGAGCAGCAGCAGCGAGAAAAAGAAAGACAGGTAGCAAAAATGGAAGAATACCTGAAAGGTGCCTTCGAAAAATACCAGCAGACAAACGTCCCGCTGGAAAAGCGATTGAGCATGGGACGAAGCCTGATCGCCCTTCTCCGCTTCATCGCCCATGACAGTACATCAATGGACAATCTCGAACGCATCAGCTTAGAATTCCTCCAGCAAATCCGAAAAGACAATGACCGGCTGGGAAGCCGGACAAAGTCTTCTCGAACATCAGTGCCATTAAAAAACCCTCTGAAGAAAGCCGCTTAAGACTTTTTCTTCGGCTTCATTTTCCTTCCTTCTTCCTGGGAAGTTTCATGCTTCTGTCGGATTTTCTTATATGCGAGGTAAAGGAGGGTCAAAGCCATGATGATCAGCAAAATCAAAACACCAGTTGGAATATACCAACGTTCTGAGTTCTCGCCATAAATGAACTTCAGGCAATCCTCCGTGCATCCTACTTTCTGGATGATGGTTCTCGCAGACTGGTTCACCACTTCAACCGCATCATTAAATGCTCCACCAATCATTGGCAGCAAATCATCTTCGGCCGCTCGGGCGCGGAGGACCTCTTGGAGAGTTTCTAAGTCAGTAATGGAACCCACGGTCCCTGGATCAAACGTTCCGCTACTGATACCTTCGAGAGCCAGTTGTTCCATCACTTGGGGATCCACCGTCAAACACTGCAGCACATCAACCTGACAGGTGGCACTACAAGCAAAACTGTTCGGAGGTTCACAAGCCTCCCCACTTTCAACGATATTATTGCCGCACACGGGTACGGGTGGGGGCGGTGGTGGTGGAGGCGGAGGCACCGGCCGGTTGAAGCTATAGATCTTCGGCGACATCACATTGCCATCAATGTCCGTCGCCCTGACCACCATGATGATTTCCGTTTCAGCTGGGAAATCATTGGCAGGATTGATGGAAAAAGCATAATCAAGCGGAAGCCCGGTCAGCGTCAGTTCCGGACTGGTAGGAGTGTAAACCACATTGTGGACTTGGATCTCCACCGTATTCAAATCAACGCCCGATTGATTATCCGTGATGTGCAGACTGATATTCGTACTCAAGGGCACATTGGTCGCATTGTTGGCCGGGACAACTTGAGATACAGCTGGAGCCTGCGTATCCGGTACACATGGACCGGTCTGGAAGGTATAGGCCGCGCTGTTTACACTGGAAAGGACATCAGCCCCATTGAGATCGGCGACATTGCTGTCCGTTGATGCTCCTGGAGTGAACTGAAACTGAAAGGTCGTATTCGTGACACCGGGCTTGCTATGAAAATAAATGGAAGCAAGCAATCCGCTGCCATTAAAATTTCCCATCACGCTAAAAGCCGTCAAAAGAATTTTCCCTTCCGATTCATTGACGAGATTTCCTGCATAGATTTCATAGACATTCCCGGGACGGATTTGCGTGCCCGGAGTTCCCGAAACCTGGTCTTCGATTTCTACCTCGCTGGAATTAAAGAGCACCACCGCATCCACGGCATTGGTACTCACTCCCTGAGTATCCACGACCAAGTCGATCTTCGCGCTACACCCCTGCTTAAAGGTCGTCGACGAGGGCGTGAAGTTCAACGAAGCCGCTTGAGTTTTCTCTACGAGAGAAAATCCTGCCAGCACCACCAACGACATCAGAAATAAAGTTTTTGAGAATCGGAAGACAAACATGAAGTGAAAAATTAGAAACTAGAAGTTATAAACAAGAATTGAATTCAGATCCTAACGGTCTTAACGATCCTAACGGCCCTAACACCCCTTCCCTACGCCCCATCCCCCTTCTTATAAAGATTCCCCACAATAATGCTCAAATCCATTCCGTTGACGTAACCGTCGCGATTGAGATCAGCATCAAGGAAGGCGCTATAAAGACGAATGACTGTCGCTGAAAGATCAAGACCATTGACGTAGTCATCTTTGGAAGCATGCACATCTCCTGCGAGTAAGAAGAAAGAGCCTTGTTCTGTAAAATCAAGCAGGAGATCAACCTCGCGGAATGGCATAGCGTCAAGACGCTTGGAAAGATGGGAAATCCCTTTCAACAAAAAATGATAATCACCTGCAATGACCCCTAAAGCATCCTGGTCAAACCTTCCCTGAGAATCCGTTTCAAAGTTGAACGTGTGTTCGGGAGTGGTCTCCCCAGGAGCATAGACCGTTAAACGTGCGGGCAAGGCCCAGTTCCCCTGGGGAGGAACACGTTTTTCTGGATAGCCTAAAACATTGAACTCTACCACCTGATCAATCACGAAGGTCGCATCAGGCACGAGAGGGGCCGCTTCAAGAGCCCCAGTAGTGTCACGTGCAATAGAATAAACCTCATAGTCGCCATCGGGAAGTCCCGTCAATTCCATTGTGCCATCGATAAAAGTCCCCGGATAAACCACATACGGATTTCCATTGTGGGAATAATAAACTTGCACCCGATCTATTGGGCCATTTTGAGAAGTAGCAGTGTAAGTCAATTCGACTGGTTCTGTATCAAAAACAGCAGGAGTTGGCTGGAAGATGGAACTTTCCGGTAAGAAATCTTCGATCAAACAGAGCGCGCTACAACCGTCACCGCTTTGCTGATTGGAATCATCACACTGTTCAGGGATTTCCAATTGACCGTTCCCGCAGACCGGAGCTGCTGCCTGAGGCAGGACGAGTTCGAAGACCAGCACCTCTGACAAGGGACTCACAAATGCTCCGCCTTGAGCTGTACTCTGGGCAGTAATATCATAAGTTCCCGGACCTAAATCCGAAGTATCCAAAGCGACGGACCACAGACCTAAGCTGTTCGCCTGCACCAAATACGCCCGGGAATTGGGACCATCGACATCAAGAGCAATACTGCTATTGGCAAACCCATATCCTCTCACTTGCAAGCTTTCCCCCACGGTCACCACCGAAGAAGAAAGACGAATGGTCGGCGGGAGGTAGATCTGATCAATGACGGTCGGAACATTTGCCGGCAAGTCGTAATCAAACGTAACAGGAGCAGAAAGAATATTGTTCGGATCTTTTGCCGAAAATGAGAAAGTCCCGACGCCGACAGGAAGAGCATTGGTTTGATAGCTAAAGTTTCCTCCGGCATTGGGATTAAGGGATGTCTCAAATCCTCCTTCATACGTGAAAATAACCACTGTACTCGGACCAGGATACGCCACTCCACTCAGGGTCAGATCGGTTTCATCGACCGTCGGCAACCTCGGACGTCCTCCGCCACCACTGCCCCCACCACCGACATTGATCGTCACCGGCCCCACGATGTAGTCGTAATCATTCCCGTCGACAATCGTCACCTGGGCAGTGTAAGTCCCATTTGCCAGACCGGCGTAAACCGCCACAAAATCATCGACATCCAATACTTGCAAATTGCCGTAATTTAATCCGTCCGTGGAAATCTCCACTCGCACTTCGGTGATCGGCGGCGGATAATACCCCAACGAAATAAAATCCCAATGCCAATGGACCTGCAGCTCATCAGCATTGGCTGATAAAGACAGTTGAGGAGGAGGCGTGCTGATAGAAATGGAAATGTCCGCCGTCCCAGATCCGGCCGATTGCGCGAACACATGCCGAAGAAACACCGCAGGTAACAACAGGAACAAAGCAAACAACAATATGACAGAAAATTTTTTCAAACGATCAAGGAAAATGAGCGCAAGCCCAAAAAACAACCTACTCAGGACAAATATGAAAGATTTTCCCGAATCATTCTAGTAGTTCTTCTTGCAACAAGAAAAACTTGTTATCTATCAAACAAATCACTATTTCTTGCGGGATCTTTTCGCTGCCGGGACCGGTTGAGGCCGGTTGAAGAACAACACCCGGATCAAGACGATCAAGACCAAAATAAAACCGCCGATATACAGCCCCAGCTCTTTCACGATCTCCACAATGCTCGGGGTAACCACGACTTCTTGCGCGACATAGTGCACCTCAGCATCGGCAGAAACCGGGATATAGTATTGGAACGGCTTTTCAGCTCGCGCCATCTGTGTCAGCTTTTTCCCTTTATCAAACTCATAAACCGATAAACGGGCCACATATTCTTTTTCTCCAAAATCATCTCCCAGGTCTCCCAACGGGATCTTCACTTCACGAACGACATTCGGGAAAATCGTGAAATCGCGGGAAAGAGTTTTCACAGGCTTTTGATCGCCAGCGGATTCAAAAATTTCAATTTCTGCCAAGACACTGAAGAACTCATTTCCCGTGTTGTTGAATTTCACATCAAAATTAACGGTGTTTCGGGCCCGTTCTTGAGAGGTCACCTGGAAATCCACCAGACCTCCCGCCTTAATGGACTGCCCTCCCAGCACCTTTATCGCCAGGACCGAAGCAATCGATCCGCCGACCGTCACTGGTCCGGCATCGTCTCCATTCGTCGGCACGTATTTTTCGACCAGGACCACTCCAAAATGATCACCATAGGAAGCATTATCAGGCACATTGATCCGGACAGGGATCCTATTATCCACCCCCTTGTCCGCTTCGAAATTTTCCACGCCCAGGCTTACCCAGGTCGTCAAAGACTGATTGGGGTCAGCGAGCTCACTTTTTTCCACGAAATTTCTGACGCCAGCCTCATTGTAGACAAAATCCACGACTTTTACCTGATAGCGCGCGGAGTCAAAATCATTTCGGAAAATAATCGTGTAATCTTTGGATTCTCCCCGGTTCAACTCGAAGACTTTCTTCGCCGGAGCGATCGTCATGTTAAAGGCATGAGCAGGCAGGCTCAGCAGAGAAAACGCGAAGGCGAAAAGAAAAAGAGAAGCAAAGATTTTTTTCATCGAAAAAACAAAAGAAATTATTTCTTCTTCATAAAAAAAGAAATCGCAATCAAAGTCAAACCAATGCCGATGGCAGCGATTTGAAATATGGGGTTATACAATATTCCCTTTCGAATGCTGAAGGATTGGAAAGGCGAAACCGGTCGGGACTGGGACATAAACATCTGTTGTTCATTGAGCTCGAGCGCCTCTTCATGCAGCAAAGTCCGGTCTTCCGCCAGTACTTGCAATACCACTTTGGTGTCCGCCACGCTGATATCCCGATCAGAAAAATTGAAAACGTTCACCGTTTTTACAAACTCCGGAAAAACCAAAGTCGACTGATTTTCCAGCGTGTCTACCAAAGCACCCTCTTGATCGTAGACCTGGATCACCGGAATAACGGAAAAATAACGCTCGGTCGTATTTTTGAAATCAAACAACACACCATGAAAGTGGCCTTGCTCAGGTACTACTTCAGATGGCGGCGCATCAGTCTTAACCAAATGAAGGCGCGTGTTCGTGACCTCCCCTGAAAAAGTAGAAACGGTACCAATCCGTAAAAACATAAGACTCCCCAGTTCAAACGTTTGCTGCTCTTCGGTCCTCCGCCGCAAGAAATGACTCATAGAAACATCCTGGTCCGGAAAATCAGAAGGAATAGTCACCGTGATCGGGATCTTCTTTTCTTCATCGGGTTGAAATTCAAAAATCGTTTCTTCGTAAAGGACCAAAGGAGAAGTGGTCGCGATATAATTTTTATTCCCCTTCTCATCATATTCGAAAACGCGAGTAGAAAGATCATAGACGCCTCCCATGCCACTCTTATAAATCAGGTCATACGAAAAAGTCTCCCCCGGCTTCGCGGAAAAAGAAATCTTCGTCGGCGCCAAAAAATCCTCCTTTGCCTGGGCGAGAGGAAGGCTTACGAAAAAAAGAAAAAGAACGAAGATCGCACGAAAAAATTTCATAGGAAAAATAAAATCCTTTCCAATGTAACAAAACTCCGCAAAAAAAGAAGAGGTGGTTGGGGGCTGGTTCATGGTTGAGGGATGAGGCCGTTTCCAGCCTCATCCCTTGAATTACATTCGTATCTCGCATTTCTCCTACTATCCCTCCAAACCCTACCAACCGTACCGACCCTTCCCTTTTAATTCACGCTCGCCGTAAACGTCACCTGCCCCGAGTAAGACCCCGACTGCTGAGCGGAACTAATCCCCACAAACCAGTTGATGTAGGCCGTCGTAGCGGTCGGACTGAAGTTCAAGGTGTCATAGATCACCTGCGCCGCACCGGAGCCCAGCGGGAAAGCTGCCCAAAGGGCCGTACCAGCATCGCCGTCACCCCATTGGGTATCTTCATCCGCGCCACGGACGTCCTCATGGGTATTCGCATCCGTCAATCGGAAGGCCAGACCCGTAGCGTTCGCGATGACCAACGCTACATTCGCAGCTTGACCGGAAGCCAAACGAGTCAGAGAGTCAGGGATTTCATCAGCAGCAGTCCCGGGGGTACCACCCGATCGCAATAAGGTGTTGGTCCGTCCATCGAGATGGTTGGCGTAGGCCACCACATTGTATCCGTCATTGGAGTT
>Ga0079224_100004053_pt1 | contig 18752 bp, 12 predicted proteins | sample Stecom2015_FD_80414 | JGI IMG/M metagenome (GOLD analysis project Ga0079224, IMG submission 80414) | Agricultural soil microbial communities from Utah to study Nitrogen management - Steer compost 2015 | ecosystem: Environmental > Terrestrial > Soil > Agricultural land | place: USA: Utah... | reverse complement strand
ATCAAGCGAACCGTCATTGGCACCGTAGCAGCTGATGTCGGTCTTTTGATAGTTAATCACCAAGGCGGCGGCAGGTTCTGTAAGCTGTATCCCGGCTAAGCTTATTAGGCAGCCATTGGCATCGCGGATATTCACCTCATAAGTTCCCGCTGGGATCCCCGACAGATTTTGAGAATTTATCTGAAAAGGCAACCCGTTTCTTTTCCATTCGAACTGGTAGGGCAGAGAGCTTATTCCTCCTGATACCGAAATCTCTATCGCCCCGGATTCATCTCCGGCGCAAAGGATGTCGGTAGTGGAAACCACATTGGCTGTGAGCGGCTGCGGTTCATCGAGCTGATAAGATTTGGAGATGGTGCAGCCAAATTGGTCTGCTATGCTCACCTGATAGGAACCCGGAGCCAGATTAGCCAAATCTTTTGAAGTCGAGGCAAATCCAGCCGGCCCTGTCCACGAATAGCTGAAGACTCCACTCCCGCCACTTGGACTTAGGGTGATAGATCCATCATTTGCTCCCGCGCAGCTTATTTCAAAACCGTTGAAATCGGAGATTTGATCGCTCAGTGTGATCGACGGATTGACATTAATCCGGTACGTCTTAGGAATGCCCGAACATGTACCGCCGGTGCTGGTACTGACAGTGACCTTGTACTCGACTGTCACCGGTAGGCTGGAACTATTGACCAGAACCTGTGCCGGTAGCTCATTCCCCGAGCCGGAGGTGAGCACACCTTGTACCCCTTTGCTGTCAGCAGTCCATGAAAAGGATGCTCCCGCCACATCTGAGGAAAATGATACGGCCTCAGAGCTCGACCCGGTACAGAGCGTCTGATCGGGCTCTGAAAAAACAATGGAAGGAGCTGGCTGCACCGTGACCTCCAATTTAAAGGCATCTCCAGGACACGCGCCAAGGAACGGCGTAATGGTATAAACGGCATTTAAGGGAGCATTGGAGTTGTTCGTCAGTTGCTGCATCACTGAGGGAGCCGCCTGTGATGAGTTTGTCGCCCCGGTTATCCCTGCCGGTGAGTCGACAGTCCAGGTGAAAGTTGAGCCAGCTATGTTGGTGGATGGTTTATAATCAAAGGATTGATCACTGCAGACCGAGATATTTGCGTCTGAGTAGGTCGGTTCTGGATTGACCCGGATGGTGTATGTGGCAGGTACTACCGTACAGCTACCTTGGGAAGAATTGGAGATCAAGGCAGTGTAAACCACGTCTATAGGTTTGCCGGTTGTATTGACCAAGGTTTGAACGGGTATTTGGGTTGTTCCATCCGCTGCGACCCCGCCTGCACCGTTGGCGACGGATGTCCATTCGACACTTTCACCGGCTGGGTTTGAGGAGAGTCTGACTTCAAGGGTGGTCTCTCCCGAGCATATCTCTTGATCTGGTAGGTCAAACTCGACGATCGGCGCAGGAATCACCTTGATCTCTACCTCGTCCTGAGTTGTGCAGCCTCTGGCGTCAGTAACGGCTACTGTGTAAACGGTAGTTTGGGAGGGTTTCACCGTGGGAGAGTCGGTATTACTCCCGGGAATAGAAGAAGCCGGGATGCTGGTCCACTGATAGGTAAATGGGCCCGTGCCGCCGGAGACAGTCCCGTTCAGTTTGATCTCTTCCCCATTGCAAATCTCATCTTCTATTCCCGCATCGACAGTGGGGATCTCATTTATAGTAAAGGTCCTCTCTGCAATGGTAGCTCCGCAGGAGGAGCTTACCTCCAAGGTTATTCTTTTTGGTCCTGGAGTAGAAAAAGTAATCGGTCCGGGGTCTAAACTGGAAGAAGTTGCCGGAACCCCGCCTTCAAACGTCCATTTGTAAGATGGTGGTCCAGACTCGCAAGCTACTATAGTTCCCTTGGGAGTGACGGTAGCAGGGCCGCAGCTATCTGAAATGGGCGCGATGCTAACTGTGGGTGGGGCCATGACGGTGATCTTCTCTTCTTTTGAAAACTGCCCGCAACGGGAGTCAATTGCGAGCCTAACTGTATAGATTCCCGGGTTGGTAAAAAGGAAGCTTGGACTCTCCGAGTTTTTGTGAGACCCGCCGGTAAATTCCCATTTGGAGCCCGTCCCACAAGTTCCGGCGGAGTAGGAGACTGTCCAGGTAAATGTCGTCCCGGCTGTCCCACAGACTCCCAGTACGTTGGAAGTATTGACCGCTTTGACCGTTGCCGGGCCGCAGACTTCTGTTTCCTCCAGTGCAAAGAATGGCTCTGGCTTTGGAATTACGCAGATGGTCTTGACTACTTCCTTGATGCCGCAGCGGTTGCCAGTAATTAACTTGACCGTATAAGTCCCGGGTGTACTGAATTTCGGGATAATGTTTGAAGACCCTGAAATCCAGCTATTCGGTGCATCGGGGTTTGGTCGGGAGCCGAGGGAACTTCCCCCCTGCAGGGTCCAGCCCGTTGCCGGAGATATCTCCCATATGTATTTGCCATTTTGATTACATGAGCCGTTCGTGCTAACCTCTGTTCTGAAATCGGTTTGGTTTCCGATCGTTATATCGGTGTCGACACAGACCGGATCTAGAGGGGCGTCCATTATAGGTATCGCAGGTTCGGAAACGTAGATGGGGACAACCGATGCCTGAGAGATTGCGCATGGGTTTTGGGCCACTATCTTCACCGAAAATGAGTTAGGAAATCCGTCGGCGAGGAAGCCGCAAGAAGTGTTTGTGAAGGTATGGGATACCGAAGGAGGAGCCGGATGGGTAAATATCTGCGGGGCCGATCCGTCCGAAAAGGTGACGATGTACTTTGTGCCCTCTGGATTATTCTCTGCTCCCGTGACGGGAAAGGTCAGCGTCTCACCTGCACATACATTTGTGTTGCCGGGGTTGCCCAAACCTACAGCGGGATTGGAGCCAATGAATACTCCGTACTTCTTGGACACCTTGCATCCATTCTCCGGTGTGACAGTATAAGTGAGGCTATAGATGCCGACCGCATAGGTGTGTCTTAATTCTGTCCAGGTCGGCCCGCTAAATACCGGACTGCCATCGCCCCAATCGATCTGGTAAAGTGTGTTTTTCTCAGTCGGCCCGGCGGCGTTGTAAAAGGTGAATTCGGAGTCCTCATTGTCGCATACAATGAAGTACTTTAGATTTTCAAAGTCAGCGCTTCCTGCGTCGCTGTTGACATTCATAGAAGGGACTTCCTTCACAGTCACCTGCTTTTGGATAGTCCTTGACTCGGTGCCCTCGGTCACAGTGAGCCTTACGGTGAAGGTCTTGGTGTCGCTGCCTGTGGCAGTACGGAAGGTATGAGTGGGATTTTCTTCTGTAGAGGCAGACGTCCCATCACCAAAATCCCAGCTATATTTTAAATCTGTGCCTGTGGAAGTATTGGTGAACTTTACCGGGATATTGGCGCATTGCCCATCGGGAGCAAAGGTAAATCCTGGCACGGGCGCTGCCGATGCTTTGTGCATCAGAATTGTGGGTGTGAGAGACGATCTAAGTTTTCCTGCCGCCAAGATCGAGATAGATACACAAATCAGAACAGTACAAAAAATCAATAACCGTGTTATATTAGTGTTCATAAAAATCCCCTATACCTTATTAGTTCTGCGATCATCGGCTTTCCGGTTAAGTCTCCGTATTTATCCATTAAAATTTTTTTTGTTCGAGTTTTCCCTCGTTAACAAACCTGTAAATCTTACACACAAGTTGCTTTAATAGTTATAGGTCCTTTAGTCCTTACAAAAAAGGCAATGTAATGATAAACTTCATTTATGAGTTGATAACCTGAGCTTTAGCGCGTCCCAAAATAGGGATTAGTTTTCATTTACAAAGAATTCTTCGACCAGATTGATAGAAATAACTTGGGTGACCTACTTTTTTCAGAAAGTCCCATCTGTTCACCGTATCGGGGGGATTTCTTTGAGGGGGTTTTCTAAGACGATTGGCGGATTGAATAGCTGGCGCCATTGGGTCGGTTCCGGATAGCGCCCCGGTCGTGCTGCCTTTGTAATGTTGTTGAGTCGATCAATTTCATAAATCCACTCAACGCTAAATTAATTCAGCGAGGGGGAAGTGAAGGTTTGCAAGGTCACGGACGGATATTGCCGTTATTTACTGGGGAATGATTTCGTTAGGACCGTGGGTTTATTTTTCGAATTCACTATTCCATTCCTTAGATTAGTATTTAAAGTTGAGTGCAGCGTCGGACCCGTAGAGAAAGTGTTTTTTCGAAAAATGAAACCAATAAGCCATGAAATTAGTCGCCAAAGCCACCCTTCAGATTCAAAAAAACGCTTCAGAAGTTTTTGAAGGGATTGTAGATCCCGATAAGATGACCAAGTATTTCATCTCAGAGAGCACGGGTAGGATGCAAGCAGGCAAGGAGCTCATTTGGAAATTCTCCGAGTTCCCTGATGAGTGTCCCGTCTGGAATATTGAGACGGAAACGGACCGGTCGGTATACTTTGTCTGGGATGAGGAGACCACAGTAAGGATTGTCTTGGAGCCTCAGGCCGATGGCAGCACGGTCGTGAGAGTCACCGAAGACGGAAAAGACTACAGTGAAAGCAACCTAAAGTGGCTGATCGGCAATACCGAGGGCTGGGCGAACTTCCTCGCCTGTATGAAGGCCTACCTAGAGTATGGAGTCCAACTTCGCAAAGGAGCTTTTGATTTCATGAAGCAGTAGGGCGGCGATCGGTGGTGATATTTTGCTCAAAAGCAATCTGACAGACAGCAGGTAATCATTCTCGAGAAATGACGCAGTGCCTAGCTTTCGATAGCCGTCGGTCTATACTTCCAAGAAGTTTTCACTATAATTTTTGATGCAGGACTTGATTCGGTTTGCGTCGCCGACAAGCCATAGGATATCATTGGGGAGGATCAGTTCTGACGAGCCTGGATTTAGGATACGCCGGCCGGTTCGCTCTATGCCAACTACCTGACTGCGAAGGTCCTTCCGAATGCCGGCCGCCTTGATTGTCCGGCCCGAGTAAGGATTTGCCTCAGTGACCTGCACTTTGATGAGCCTGATGTCATTGGTGTCGATGTCTTCCTCGCCTTCCTCTAGCTGGAGCTTCTGATCGAAGAGCATCTTCAGTTGCGAGACCTGTTCGTCTGTCCCCAATATTCCCACCCTATCCAATGGCATAATTCGTTGCCTCCCGTCAGGAAGGTGTATGGTTCTATTATTTCTACGAATGTAGACAACATTAATCCCATACAGCTCTTTCCAGTTGAGTTCATAGAGAGTCATACCCGCAAAGAAAACAGTTTCCGATGCTTCCAATTCGGTGACATAAGCATTCCATTCCTGGAAGTACTTTTTAGATTCCTCGTTCTTATGCTGAAGCTCCAAAACTGCCTTATTTTTAAGGGATTCGAGTCGTTCTCTTTCATTGAGATTGGACATGAACTGATTCTCGATTCGCTGGTAGATCTTTTGAACTCTGTCCGAAAAAAGCCATAAAAGGATTAGAATGGCTGGTACAGCTACCATGAGCGCGTAGCGGGTAGTTGAAATCTGATCGACAAAAAATCCTATAAGAAATATCCCGAGTAGATAGCGGATAGCGTGAAGGGAGATACTTGTGAGGGAGTAGTTCATGTAGTACTGCTGGATGGCACCGTCATCCCCTTTGATATTGATTTTTTTGACCAAGATTGCCCAGAGGAACGGAAAGGAAAGTGCTGTAGCTGCACTTATCAATACCACATTCCGCCAAACCACGTTTTCGATCTGCGCATCCAAAAATGGGATAAAAGTGTATTTAAATACTAATGCAATAGCGATGAGTATGATGCTGTTGGTGAGAAGGATTCTATTGTATTCCTTCAGGATCTTTTTCCAGAGTGGATTGTCTTTGTTTTGCTGCGCCTCGGAGGTGTAGGCGTCCAGTTTCGCTACCCACTTTGCCGGGAGAATCTTAACAATCCTATCGTACATCGGCTCCGAAAGCTTGATCAGATACGGTGTGGTAAATGTCGTGATGGCGGAAACCCCTACAGCGATAGGGAACAAAAACTCCGAGATAACACCAAGTGACATCCCTAGCGCCGCGACGATAAAGGCAAATTCGCCTACTTGGGCCATACTGGAACCGATTTGCACGGCCTGTTTCAATGGTTGACCGGAGACAAGGGCACCTAGTCCGCTGAAGATAAATTTTCCAAAGATGACTAATAAGGTAATCACTACGATTGGTCCCGCATAGGTGTACATTGCCTGAGGATCGATCATCATGCCCACTGAGACAAAAAATATGGTTCCAAAAAATTGCTTGATAGGCTGTGTGACGTGTTCGATCTTCTCTGCCATCACGGTTTCGGCAATCAATGATCCCATCACGAAGGCTCCCAGCTCAGCGGAAAACCCAACTTGTGTGGCAAGCAGCACCATCCCCAGGCAAAGACCCATCGAGAGGATGAGCACAGTCTCCTCATCCATCCACTTCTTGGTCTTTTTGATAAAAGCGGGAAGCAAGTAGATCCCGAGCAAGAACCAAAGGATCAAGAAGAAGACGAGTTTGAGTATGGTGAACAATATCTCCAAGCCCTGAAATTGCTGCGTGACGGCGACTGTAGAGAGCAAGACCATCAAGAGTATGACGATAATATCCTCGACCACAAGTACGCCGAAGACTACCTTGGCAAATTGCTTGGACTTTAACCCTAATTCGTCAAAAGCCCGCAGAATAATGGTGGTGGAAGAGCTGGCCAACATACCTGCGAGAAAAAGGCTGTCCATCTGATTCCATCCGAGCAGATGTCCGGTAAGGTATCCCCCTAATCCTACAAAAATAATCTCTGTTACTGCCGTGATGGAGGCGGATCCTCCTACTTTCAAGAGTTTCTTGAAGCTGAATTCCAGACCCAGGCTGAAAAGCAACATGATCACCCCGATCTCCGCAAACGTCTCGATATTTTCGTGGTCTACGATAGTCGGAAGAAGGCTGAAATGTGGACCAACCAAAAATCCCGCAATGATATATCCCAAAACCAGGGGTTGCTTAATCCGCTTAAAAAGAATGGTCACCAACGCTCCAACCAATAGGATCAGGGCGAGGTCTTGAATGAGTTCTGGTAAGTGGGCCATCTAAAATGTGCTGGTTATTATTTACAGAAAAATTATTTGTCGGTCACATTGGAGGCAATCCTAAGTCTACTAATATAATGATTTGGTCCGGACTCAAACCCCGCCTCCAGCGTGCTGCATTATGCGTTCATTAATTGTGTCTGAGCTTGAAAATATTATCGATTTAAGGGAAATGTATTTATCTTATAATTAGTTCACTGCCTTTTAAACAAGATAAACAATGGGTATTACGCTTATTACAGGGGCTAGCCGAGGAATTGGAGCAGCAACCGCCTTGTTGGCTGCCCGATCAGGTTACGATGTGGCGATCAATTATATGCATCACCGGGAGAAGGCCGAAGAGATAGCACACGAGATAGAAGCGTTAGGCCGTCGGGCGTTAGTGGTGCAGGCGGATGTTTCTAATCCAGATGATGTAGGGAGATTGTTCAAAACGTTGGATAAGGAGATGGGGACCATCCAAGGATTGGTCAACAATGCAGGCACGCTGGAGCCCCAGATGAAGTTCGAGCAAATGGAAGCTGATCGTATAGGTCGCGTAATCAGCACCAACATTATTGGAACGATGCTCTGTGCCCGGGAGTCCGTCAGGCGAATGTCTTGGGCAAATGGCGGACAGGGCGGTGCTATCGTCAACGTTTCCTCCATTGCAGCGAAGACTGGATCTCCCTTTGAATATGTGGACTATGCGGCATCCAAGGGAGCCATCGACTCCTTTACAATCGGCTTGGCAAAGGAAGTGGCAGCAGAGGGAATACGCGTCAACGCCGTACGACCCGGATTGATCTATACTGACATTCATGCGCAGGGAGGAGAGCCTGGGAGAGTGGATCGCCTCAAGGCAAAAATACCCTTGGGCAGAGGAGGCGAAGCGGAAGAGGTTGCCGAAGCAATCATGTGGTTACTCTCGGACCGTGCCTCCTTCACTACGGGAAGTTTTATTGATGTGGCGGGAGGACTATAGCATTCTACTTAATGTGTCAGGTCCGACTAGCTGGATTTGTTTTCAGCCGACTATCTCGGAAAGAGTCTCCAGAATCAAATTGATATTCCCCACAGGCTATTTTACCAGCCCTCTCAGATAAGCTTCCTTCACCAGTCCGGCCGAGTTCTTACTATTTAGCTTTTGATTCAAACTGTGTCGGTGGGATTCGACCGTTCGGACGCTCACAAATAGCTTGTCGGCGATCTCCTGATTGGAATGTTCGGAGGCAATAAGTGCGAGTATTTCGCTCTCCCTTTTAGTCAGTCTGACCACGGCGTCCTGGCGCTTTCCCCCAAGGGCCTGCATCAGGACAGCCTGCTCTACCTGGCTGTCCAGATACTGCTTCCCTTGAGTGACGGATTGAATAGCCTGCAGCAGTTTTTGCTTATCGGTTCCTTTGAGTAAGTAGCCCCTTGCACCGCTTTGCAACATCTTTTTCACATACACGACCTCATCGTGGTTAGTGAGGGCGATGATAGGTAAGTTTGGATAGCGTTTCAGCACGGCAGCGCATAATTCAATTCCGTTGCTGTCCGGCAACTCGATGTCCAGGAGTAGCACATCCGGTAGCTGATCGGCAAGCTGGGTCATTAGCTCTTCACCACTCTGGGCGGTAAAAAGGATCGTACAATCGCTCTGGTCCCTCAGCATGTGTTCCAAGCCGTTTAGTATGAGTGAGTGATCGTCTACTATTCCTATTTTAAGCATATTCCGTATCCTTATAATTCGGTCTTATTGTTGATTTTCTGCGAAAATAGCCAACCAAGATCTATTCGGCATATTGCGATTCCATTAATGATTCCGAGGCCTGCGGCACCTTGGTCGCATCAATATCAATGTACACCGACGTTCCCTTGCCAGGGTTTGAATTTATCTCATAGGTTCCGTTTAGCAGCTGTATCCGGGACGCCAGATTTTTCAATCCTATACCCTTTTCTGCAACCGATTTCAGGTTAAAGCCCTTTCCATTGTCCTCAATTGTGATGGAAAGTCGTGATCCCTCACCCACTAGCTGTACGATGCCCTCGGTTGCATCGGCGTGTTTGACGATGTTGGTGACCGCCTCCTGAATGATCCGATAGAGCAAAAGCTCCGTGGATTTGTCCAGCTCTGGCAGCTCCCCGATCTGATAAAACTCAAGTTGCAAACGGGAATTTTTCACTCGGTGACAAAATTCTTGAGTGGCAGAGGCCAGGCCTTCATCCAAGACTTGCCCTGGTGCAAGGTTATGGGAGATGTTCCGAACCTCCTGCACTGCTGTCTCGATCAATTGACCTAAGAGATCGTAGGTAGGCGTATCATGACTGTTGGCGGCGTTGATATGAAGTTTGGCGGCGGACAGGATGCTCGCGACGCCATCGTGAAGTTCGCGAGCGGTTCGCGCGCGCTCTGTCTCTTCTCCTTGCAACTGGGCGGCCAGCATGCGATTGGTTTGCTCCGACAGGTGAGTTTTTCGCTTTTGAAGTGTGATCCTTCTATTGAATACCGCCAGTACGATCAGCAAGATGGCCAGTGCCGCAGAGAGGATGATCCATTTGTTTTTCCGCTCCAGCTCGCTGACTTGTTCGCTGATCATCAGGTCCCTTTCGGCAAGTGCCTTTTCCTTCTCTGCCGTCTGATATTTCACTTCCAGTTCCTGGATGGAGGCTTGGGTCTCCTGATTGCGGAGTGAGTCGTTGAGTTGTTCGTATTGTTTGCGAAGCGAAAGTGCATCCCTGTAAGCTCCAAGACCTTCTTTGATCTCTGCACCTGACAGATAGAGTTCGATCAGTTGAGGCTTGGCGAGTTCTTCCTGAGCAAGGTCAAGTGCGCGCTCGAAGTAGCTGTTGGCCTTCTGGAATTCCCCCATATCCTTATAGGTCGCAGACATTCCCATCGTCAAGTAAACCTCATAACCTGGAGGTACATCGCTGAGAAGTGGTCGTGCTTTTTGGAAGGTCTCCAGCGCGGCTGAGTGACGTCCCTGCATTCGATAGATGTCACCGAGGTTATTATAGGCCTTCATCACCATCTCCACGTCCTCGACCAATTCACCTATGGCGAGCAGCTGGAGGCCGTGGGCTTCAGCATCGGCCAGTCTGCCAGCCATAGCCTCAGCCACCAGGATATTGACGAGACTCCTTCCCATCGCCACAGAATCCTGCAGCTCTTCAGCAATTTGATAGGCTTTTTTAGCGTACAGATGTCCTTTTTCCAAGTCATTCATATCGAGTAGCAAAGAGCTGAGGTTGTTATAGTATTTTCTCTGATCCCCCAGATGGACCGCGCCCGGATTTTTGACCTTGGAGGAGATCTCCAGCGCGTTTATCAGGTTGTCGGCAGCCAATTGCAGCTTGCCCATAGCCTGATATTGCAGGGATATATTGTTATAAGCGTATCCCATCCGTTGCAGGTCATTGAGCCGTTCGGCTGCCTCCAGCTGGATATGGGCCATCTCCAGCGCCTCCTCGTATCTCAGCTGGTTGTACAGGAACACGGCATAGTGGCCTGCATACATGAGCATTCCCCGGTCAAATTCCAGCTCTTTGGCCATTTCTCCCGACCTCCTTAGCACAGCTTCGGCAGAGTCGGGACTGCCATCTTGCTGATGCTGTCGTGCACTTTCGATTAGTTGCATCACCTGAGTGGTATCAGATAGCGAGGGATTTCCTTTGAGGTCAGTTAAAACAAATGTCAAAAGGATCAGCAAGCTGATTAGCTTCATAGTTGGGTGTATAAAATTCAAAATACAACTTCAACGACGAAACTATTCCGGTGTTGCAGTCTGTAACTACATTTTCTTGATTTTTAAGGTAGTACGGATTGTGTGTGAGCCCTTGGAAGAATTTAGCTCGCTTACAAAAACCAATTCGGATCCAGATGTGGATTCCAATCTCGCTTGTATCGATCCGCCACCGTCGTATTTCTCCATTGTCAGCGTCTTGCTACCTGAGTCATAGGACCAGATTCCCGACTCTTCTTGCTGCTCCTGCTCTTCGTCGCAGCTATGCCTTCCGTAGTCAGTCAGGATCGTTCCGTCGCTTTGGTATCGGTCAGCGTCATCAAGCTCGCAGTCGGGTACCACGATGAGCAGATCAGTGTCCGGGTTTCCATCCCCGTCAATATCGATGGCCGGATGAACGGTAGAGGAGGTGACTACCCAGAAGTGAGTTCCGAAGGGAGAATCATTTAGGAATTGGGTGACAAAGGGCTCTGGCTGCGAGACAAGTAAAAAGGACGGGGGAAAGATGCTGAGCGTGGTTATCAGGATGAGGGCGTTATTCATGTGTTGTTTTTTCTCCAAAAGTATAGACACACCGCACGCCTCGCTTCCAGCCCAATACTGAATGAGAAAATACAGTAGTACTACTGACACCTAGCCCTTAGCGTGGTCGAAAATTCAGTAGATCTACGTAAAAAGTGATTTACGTAGCAGTGCTATTACGGCACCATGTTGCAGCATCTACTTTTGCGATGGATAGTCTGTATGAATAATTGAGAGTCAGACCTGGTTCGCCTCATGCAGATCGCCACATTTTCCTCATGCAATTTTTAAATTTTTAAAGTCTATGCATACGATCATTATTGCAGACCGGAAGACTGAATATCGTCAACAGATCAGACGCCATCTGGATGGACGCCAAGGGTTCAGGGTCGTTGGCGAATTTGACAACAGCCGGGAAACGATCAGACATGTCAATGCACTGGAGCCAGATGTCCTCTTCCTTGATGTGGAGCTCGGCGGGGGCAGTGCCTTTGAACTCACACGAAGCACCGAGCACCTCCCAAAGATTATCTACACCGCCAGCGATGGTTTTCACGCCCAGCGGGCATTTGACTTCGATGCGCTTGACTACATCCTCAAGCCCTTTGGAGAGGCACGTCTGGATGCTGCACTTCAAAAGGTATCCAGCCCCGCAAGAGAAGAAACATCCGCTTATTCGAAGGTCCCTTCACACTATCATACCAACATCTTTGTCGAAGACGGCCGACGCATGAAGCGTATCGCTGTAGCGGATATTCGCTACCTCAAGGCAGCCGGGGATTATACCATCGTTTACACAAGTCAAGGCGAGTTTTTGAGTTCGTCCGGGATAGGACTCATTGAGAGAAAGCTCGATCCCAGGGCTTTTATACGGGTTCATCGTTCTTTTATCGTGAATGCGGATTATATCGATACCTGTCATAGAGAGATCGGAAGGCTCTGCCTTGTGATGGTAGATGCGCAAGAGATTCGCGTTGGGAAGAACTATATGAGCAATATCAAGCCGCTTATCCTTTAATTTTCAAAGAGGGGAATCCCCTCCGGACAAGCGTTTGCGACTTTGAAGACTCTTTTCCGCCCACCGGTGAATTGGATTTGAGCCCAAGTCATTTGCAACTGTGCTACCGAAGTCATCTTAGATTTTACTCCCAATAGTATTCCAGTTTGAGGCAGTTGTCGCATTGCCCGGGTATCTGTGACTTGAAGTTTACCTCGTAGCTCGTTGCAAATTCGTCTTCAGAGTTCCATGTTCGGAATGTCAACGGGCGACCTTGGTACGAGGCGGTAAGGCGATAGCGCCCCAGCGGTATACCTTTTAAAGTGTGGGAATCATTGGTGCGTAAGACAAGTTTCTTTCCTGTACTTCCATCGACCAACGGACCTAGGGGAGTGAAGGCGAAATCGATCTCATTTACCTCGATATACACCCCCGGGAAGTGGTCCAAGGTGACCAAAGCCCCATAGTTTCCCGAAAGTGGTTGTGGCATGGTACCGGATAATTTCCAAGTGAAATTGCGGACGCCTCCTTCCTCACCATATCCTCCCGCGTCTTCTGGATGCAGGTAAAAGGCGAAATTTTCTCCCCCATAGCTCACTTGGTGCGTGGCAAAAGCATACCAGGATCCCCGCGGCACGGCCACCTTGTAGCGGCCATGTGCGTCCGTATAGGTGGATATATTGGAATTGAAAAAGATGCTATGATCCACGAGGATCCGGACACCTTGCAGGGGTTTTCCAGCGCTGTCGCGCACTTCGCCGATCAGAAAGCCCGACTGGGCCTCAAGTGGCTGATCTATTTCCTGCCCGTCTTCCGCTTCTGAGCAGCTGAATAAAAGTAAGTTTGGTAGTACAGAAGCCAGCACCAAAATGGCCTTTTTCAAAAGTGTCAGCATATTCTTCATGGCTTTCAGAGTCATTGTTTAATCTTAAATTGAAATGTGACGGGAGAAGTCTGGGGACCTTCACAGTTTGTATCATTGGGAGAAAAAATGTTTCCGGCAAAGGTTCCCTCGGCGTAGCCATCGGCAAATTTGATCTTCGCGGTCCCCGTGTATTGGTATTCGTTTTCGCAGTCTCGGTAGAAGTTATTCAGGAAGGCGCGGGTGGTTTCGGTGGATGATGAATAGTAAAACATCGATTGATTTGCGTCAGGGCCGCCGGCGTAGCTCCCGGGCAGAGTCCCATTGTACTCTAGAGAGACTGAGATAGACTCTTCTTCATCCTTTGCCCGCACATAGATCTTACCGTTGGAGTAGAGAGCTATTCCCGACAGCTCGCGGATATTGCCGTGGAGGTGAAGCTGTACCTGATACTCGGGCACTAGCTGTATCGTAGTGAGAAGTATGAGTTTTCCCAGTTTTCGGCGACCATTTGGGGCAGACGGGTCTCGGATATATCCGTTTTTACTTTCGACCTCAACTTGAATCTCTACTTCGGTCTTTTGGTCCACGCGGGCGGGAGCGGTGTAGACAGCGTCGCCGAGTAGGAGCTGAGTATTGATTTTAGGCTCTAATTTGCCTGGCCCCGACACGATCCTCCAGCCACTCACACTCAAATCTTTAGAAAAACCTACGTCCTCCATCGCTGCCAATGGCACCTGGTCTATATGGTTGGAAGGAATGAGTTCACCGAGAATCTGCTCCAAAAGTTTTAAGGTGACTGTTTCTCCCGCACCTACCTTATCCTTGTCCTTGCGTAGCGAGAGTCTGTCAAACCATACCCAATCGCTGAAGTGAAGAGTTTCGACCGTCACACTCTGCTGTTCTTCGTCAAGAGTTGTGGAGACACTCGACCACACCCCTGTCTCCGCCTGAAACGCGATTTCACGAGCCTGTGGATTTCCCTGAGACTCGGCTTGGTAGAGCAAGGAGAGCTTGACAGGTTTGGAAAAGTGTATGTCGTCGGGTGTCAGGCGAAAGGCCAGCGGGGCACCCTCTTCATCCAGCGTGTTGTTGATGGGCTGAATTCCGAAAAGCGTCGGCTCATTCACTGCCCCTGGAGGGACATGCAATTGTACTAGATCTTCATACCAAAGCGAGCCACCGTCAGGTCCAATGAGCGCGGATGCACCGTTATTTAGCGGAAGACCCTTAGGTTTCACCACGGGAGTACCCCATATGGGACCCTCTGGATCTAATCGGATGTCCTCCTCTTGGGCGCAGGAGCTGACCAAGAGCAGGCCCATTCCAGCTAGGGATAGAAAAAAGTTGGTTCGCTTTCTCGTCATCACGTTAGGATTTTCTGCGAATATCTTTTCCCCGTGTTTTTTAGACTCTGACTTTTCGACAAAGCGTCCTGAGGCTCGATAAAATGACCAAGGTGTCGGTGAAATGATTCGTATCAGATCTGGTGATCTTTTAACGCTTTGGTAGGCAGTTTATCGACTCGTATCGGCCTTCGTCGAATCACAAAATCCCGCGTGCCGTTCCAACCTATTTTCGAAGAGTTAATAAGAATAGCTATGAAACTTTTAAAATTCAGCAGCTTAACAGCTGCATTGATCGTCGGTCTGTCACTGGCCACTAATACGAATTACCTGCAGGCTCAATCCATCCTCGAAAAGGTAAGGGATAGAGCAAAGCAAACTGCCACCCAAAAGGTATTGAGCGAGGCTGACAAGGCGGTAAATAAAGGGATTGACAAGGCCATTGCCGCTCCCAAGAAAAAGTCCAATGGGTCACAGGATGCTCCGGTCGACCCAGGCGCAGAGGAATCTACTCCCACAGCCGCACAACAGGCCTCAATCAAAGCATTTAGTAAATACGACTTTATTCCCGGGGACTCGGTGATATACGCTACTAACTTTGTCGGAGAAGCGCTCGGGGAACTGCCCGCCGGATGGAACAGCAACCGCAGCTCTGTGACGGTGAGTTTGGACGGGATGCCTGACCAATGGCTCCGTATGGCTCAGGGCGGCGTTGCGCTGACAGACAACGAGGAGAACTTTGGGGAGGATTTTACAGCAGAGTTCGATCTCTTGATGCATTTCGATTTGCAGGGATATCTTCCTCCGTCCTTTCGTTTTGGACTTCTCGATTCTGGCGAGGAATCAACCACTTCCAATGGACTGCTGAATGATCCAAAGGGAGCGAAATCTTTTTTTGTGGAGATTTCACCTGTCGCAGACGCGGCAAATCTGTTGATGGAAGGGTATGACAAGCATTCCCGCTACTTCAACAGCGGGTCTCAGAGAAACAGCCTTGCCGGGGAGTGGTACGGTCGACCTGTGCACGTGGCCATCCAAGTTCAAAAAGAGCGCGTACGCGTCTGGATGGACGGAGAAAAGCTCTACGACGTGCCGAAGGCCATTCCAAGACAGGGAAATCTCAACCAGCTGTTTTTCAAACTGAGTACCAGTTCATATACGGAGGAACAGGTGGGAGTGTACCTCGGGAATCTGAAAGTTGCGAAGGGTGTGCCAGACACCCGACACCAGTTGGTCGAGACGGGCAGATTTAGCACGACCGGTATCCTGTTTGACACCGGCTCCGCGATCATCAAGCCGGAGTCATCCGGCGTGCTCAAGTCCCTCGCTAGTGTGCTCTCAGCGCATGAGGATATGACGGTAAGGATAGTTGGGCACACTGACTCGGTCGGAGGCGATGCAGCCAATCAATTGTTAAGCGAGCAACGAGCCGCCGCAGTGAAGGAGGCTCTCGAAAGCCAATACCAGATCAATGGAAGCCGACTTGAGACGGAGGGAAAGGGAGCGTCAGAGCCTCTAGCTGACAACAATATAGCTGTTGGTCGCGCTCAGAACAGAAGGGTTGAATTCATCAAGCTGTGATCATGTACCTCACGAAAATCAATAGACTTTTCAGGAACATTAGTATGATTTGTCTTGCAGTCGGATTGCTGACCGGATGTGGGCAAGAAGAAGAGGTAGTGCTACCCGACCCTTTGGAGGAGGGAAATGATTGGGATATTGTCATTTCGCCAACAAAGGATCAGCCCGGAATCGGCGATACACTAGGCGTTCCTGTCGGAATGCGCTGGCAGCTTCCCGAGGGCGTGGAGGTGGTGTCCCGACCTACAAAACCCTTCGATCCCGACCCGAGCCTCCTCTATGGAAGTATGAACACCTTCTATGCCGACCTCAGCTTCGTCAACCATCGCAATGTCACCGTGTCGGTAGAAGTTCCGGGCGGGTTGATCTGTGTGTTCAAGCGCGAGGGACGAACGCAGAATGGCTTGCTCACCTCTACAGTACGAATCCAGGTGCCTCCATCGTACGTTGACGTCAGCACCATGGCGGACACCACTACGGTGTATCTTGGCCTCGCTTGTCTTAACTATACAATGGCCTTTCCCTGGGAGGAAAATCAGGAATGGGATACCAAGGATTATCCTATCGGTAAGGACATGTACGAAGCTACCGTGGTCACTACGGACCCTAGCATACGACGACTTCTAATTCTTCTGGAAGAATATCCAGGTCTCAAGCTACTTCGCCATCACAATCCCTGGGATGCGTTAGATGAGGATTATCAAACCCCAGAGTGGCAGGTCATCTATGGCATGATCCAAGATGCCTTATGGCAAATTACAGACGGTCCGGGATTGACTCGCGGAGACTATCGCAGGCTCGTGGCCGCACTGGAGCCTTATCGATAGCAACTGGCAAGGATCGAGCGAATTCTACTTAAAACAATGAAAAACCCGGGCGAAATCTGTCCGGGTTTTTCTATTTAGTATTGTCTGCCACCGTTTATTATAATGACATTCGTACGGACAGAGTCGCGATTACTGAGCAGTGGACGTCGCGTGTAGCTGTGCCTTTGCAGCCTCAAGGTGACGCTCATCTTCTGTCATTAGCGCAAAAACGCCGTAATTCAGCGGAGTGCTCGCCTGGCGTTCTACTGTTTGCTCATAGATTCCGTCCCAGACTATCCCGCCTAGTTCCTGGTATCGCTCGATCAATTGACGGAGGCTATCAGCGCCGAAGACAGTGAGGTGTCCGGAGAATTCGATCGCGGGATCGCTCACCTGTCCCTCGGACCAATCGATCACACCACCCACGGTGCCATCTTTCTGCACGAGCACGTGACCTGCGAAAAGGTCGCCATGGATAAAAGTCGTGAAATTGGGCCAAATTCTGTCATTTGAGAGCCAGTTCTCGAGCCGCCTCTCCAAATCTGATCCAATACCCAGCTCTCTTTTGACCCAGTCCAGGCGCTCCGCAACTTCCTTCTTCAAGTCAGAGGGCGTCAGCACCTTCACGTCCTGCGAAGCCACTTCTTCCACGGGGACGCGATGTAGTTCGACCAGTATTTTGGCCAAGGAAGAAACATATGCCGGACTTTGCTGATCCATATACCAGGTGACTTCCCAGGTTTGGGAGTCATAGGTCAAGGCAGGCTTCTCGGGCATCATCGGGTAGGCAATCAGCTCCGCGTTAGCGATCTTCCAATCGGGTACCGACACCGAAAGGTGCTTTTTAGCCAAGCTCAGGATCTTACTTTCTTTTTCTATCTGAGTATTTAAATCCGGGCGCCTTGGCAAGCGAAGTACCCAAGGCCTGCCATCAGTGTCAGTGGCAAAGGCGATCTGGAAGTCAGCGCCCATATCGTTAATGGTAAGCTGCTCCTGCAAGTTTAAGCCGTGTTTTTCGGCTAGTTTGAGGATATCCTGTGTGTTCATAGAAGCGAGTTTTAGAAAAGGAAGATGAATTGGACGTGCGAGAAGACGTCAAAAGGAGTAGCAAGACGAAGACATATGCCTTCGTGTTGACTTTAATACAAATAGGAAAAAGGAGTTGACCCCCAGAGGGATTAAAATTTTAGCAAGCAGCGCTAGTGGTGTGACCGCTGATGAGCGGATCCTCTAAAAGAAATTTTAGGCGCTCCCGATTAGGAGATCCAAGGCTTGCTGAAAAATGGGGATCGCTGTAAATACTTCATAGCGTTGCAAATATAGAGGATGATATCAATTCGCAAGGGTAAAAGTTGAGTTAATCTTATCTCTGTCGAAGTATCGTTTCCGAAGTGCAACTCACTCGCGACGGCAAATACGAGTGCGGAATCCCTCCGCGTCAAACAGGGAAATCGGGCGGACGCGGCTTTTCCCGAAAGCTTAGCGTTCTCAGTTCTTTTTAACCGTCAATCACCTCTTACAGGTCTCAAATCCCAAAAAGCACCCAAGCAAACAAGTCCTGACTATCAGAATAGAAGGAGTCTAACTTCATTCCTGCGGCAGAAGAAAGATCGTCCAGGAGACTCAGATCATATTTCTGGGAGATCTCCGTCTGGATGACTTCGTTCTTTTCAAATTCGACAACCTCGTCTCCGATCCGTACTGTTTGCTTCTTAAGACTGACGATGAAGCTTTCTGCTGCCCCGCTGATCGGATGGTAAGTGGCGTAGTGATCGAAGGAAGAGAGGTCAAAGTCAGCGTGCAATTCCCGGTTGATCCGGGTCAGCAGGTTGAGGTTGAACCTGCGTGTGATCCCGTGTGGATCGCT
>Ga0079224_100004052_pt1 | contig 18752 bp, 11 predicted proteins | sample Stecom2015_FD_80414 | JGI IMG/M metagenome (GOLD analysis project Ga0079224, IMG submission 80414) | Agricultural soil microbial communities from Utah to study Nitrogen management - Steer compost 2015 | ecosystem: Environmental > Terrestrial > Soil > Agricultural land | place: USA: Utah... | reverse complement strand
TCCCGAGCCGTCGTCACGCGCGGACGTCAGCCGGGTGAGCGCCCCGACGCTGGGCATCCCCGGCTGGTCAGCAGGCGAGTAACAGCAGAAGGTTTCACTCCTGCGGGAACATCGGGTATAAATTCCCCGGCGGCCGGGGTATCCAAGGTTGCCCGTCGGGACGGCGCGGGGGTTTTTTACTTAGAATCTCCGCTGATCGCGTTTTTAGACGGGCCGCCAGGCGGCCCTTGAGGTTTGGACATGGACACCCGGAAGCGCCTCGAAGCCCGCAAGAACGAAGCCACCCAACGCGATGTTCTGCTCGGCATCTTCTTCGAGAGCACCCTGGAACAGATGGCGGACGTTCTGGGCATCCAGAAGATGGAGGAGCTGCGTCCCCGTTCGCTGCGCAAGGTGGTCAGCTTCTTCCGCTATCCGGTGTCCGACCTGCTGGAGCTGCTGGAGCAGAGCATCCAGGGGGAGGCCAATGACACCGCCTTTGACGAGGCGGTCCGGCAGTACGGTCGTGCGGCTGTGACGTTCTTCTTCGCCTCTCCGGTGGGGAAGACCATGGCCATGCTGGCGGGAGACAGCCCCCAGCGCCTGCTCTCCAGCGCCCCTTCGGGCTTCAAGGCCGTCACCACTTTCGGTGAGCGCGATTACGCGAAGACCGGCGAGAACTCGGCGGTGCTGAACTTCAAGGGCGACCTCCTGGGTCCCGCCTGGGAGTGCGGCGTGATCGAGCAGGCCATCACCCAGCTCAACCAGAAGGCTCCGAAGCTCGAGGTGAAGGTCCTCAACGAGAGCGCCTCCGACTTCTCCATCAGCGTCAGCTGGTAACCCCTCCGGACCCTCCGGAGACGGCTTCAGGTAGTCCCACCCGATCGCCCCCGGGGCGGTAGGCTCGCGCGTGAACGACCCGATTGCCATCGTCGGGACCGGGTGTGTTTTGCCCGGCGCCCGGGATTCTCAGACGTTCTGGAAGGGATTGCGTGAGGGGCGCCGCTCCCTGGTGCCGGTCCCGGCCGAGGCGTGGGACCACCGCCTCTTCCACTCCGAGGATCGGGAGGCGCCGGACCGGACCCATGCGCGTCTTGGCGGATTTGTGACCGACTTCGCCTTTGATTGGCGCCGCTTCCGGGTGCCGCCGGCGGACGCGGCCGCGGTCAACCCGATGCAGTGGATGGTGTTGGAGGCCGGCGCCCAGGCGCTCGGCGGGCTCACCTCCATTCCGCGGGACACCACCGCCATCATCCTCGGCTCCACCGGCCTCGGCTGGCAGCCGGACAGCTCCTTCAGGATCCGCATGGACGACATGCTGGACGCCGTGCGGGAGAGCCCGGCGTTCCAGGCGCTGCCGGCGCCGATGCGGACCGAAGCGCTCGAGCAGACCGTCCAGTCGCTTCGTGCACGCCTCAAAGAGGTGTCCGAGGACAACGTCGTCGGCGCCTCGGCCAGCGTGGCGGCGGGGCGCATCAACATGCACTTCGATCTCCGCGGCCCGCACTACAGCGTGGACGCGGGCTTCGCCTCCTCCCTGGCCGCCGTCGATCTGGCGGTCCGGGGCCTCCGGGACGGTGAGTTCGATCTGGTGGTGACCGGAGGGGTGAGCGAGCGGCTCCACCCGCTCGAGCTCATCGCCTTCTCGAAGCTCGGGGGACTCGCCTCGTCCGACATCCGGCCGTTCGATGCGCGCGCCGACGGGACGCTGCTGGGCGAGGGCGTGGCCCTCTTCGCCCTCAAGCGGCTGGAGGACGCGGAGCGGGACGGGGATCCCATCTTCGCCGTCCTCCGCGGGGTGGGTGGGTCGACGGATGGTCGCGCCCGCTCTCTGGTCGCGCCGGACTCCCGCGGACAGGCGCTGGCCATGCGCCGCGCCCTCGAGGACGCGGGCGGGCTGGACCCGACGTCGATCCAGCTCATCGAATGTCACGCCACCGGAACCCGGGTGGGCGACGCCAGCGAGCTCGCCGCCCTGCGCAGTGTGTATGGAAGCGCGGCTCCGGGGTCGGTCGCCCTCGGATCGGTGAAGGCCAACATCGGCCACCTGCGCTCGGCCGCCGGCGCAGCGGGGATGCTGCGCGCGGTGCTTTCCCTGCAGCATGGGGAGGCCGCGCCGCAGGCCGCATTCGCGTCCGCATCCCCTCAGCTCGAGCTCGAAGGCTCGCCCTTCTTCGTGCCGACGGCCCCGCGGCCACTCGCCGCCCGGGGAGGCGCACCCTCGCGCGCAGCCGTCAGCGCCTTCAGCTTCGGGGGCAGCAACTTCCACGTGGTCCTCGAGGCCCACCAACCGCGGGCGGTCCGGGCGTCGGGCCTCCACGCCAACGTGGATGCAGCATCGGCTCCCGCGCAGGCGCCCCGGACGCTCCCTTCGGGTGCCCGGAGTCCCCGGCCCGAGCCGCTGGCCATCATTGGGCTGGGGGGGATGTTCCCGGGAGCGGACGACACCGAGGCGTTCTGGACCCTGATGCAGGAGCGGGTGGATCGCACCGAGGCGGTCCCGGCCAGCCGCTACGACATCGAGCGCTACGTCGACGACCGCGGCGAGCGCCTGGACAAGAGCTACACCCGGTTGGGGGCATTCCTCGATCGCCTGCCGGAGCCGAAGCCCGGGATGCGGATCCCGCCGAGCGCCTGGGCCTCACTGGACCCCTCGCACGTGGTGAGTCTGGACGCCGCAGCACAGGCCCTGGCGGACGTGGGCCCTGCGCAGGAGCGATGGGATCGGGATCGGGTGGCGGTCTCGCTGGCCTTCCTGCCCTATCAGGGCCGGAAGTTCCTCGCGGATCTGCGGACGCACTGGCGCGTGTTCGCGCACACGTTCGAAGAGGGGCTGCGCGCCCGCGGCCTTCCCGAGACGACGATCTCCAGCCTGCTGCGCGAAGCGGATGCGCGGATGACCGCGGGGCTTCCCCCCATCACCGAGGACACCCTCACCGGGTACCTGGGCAGCCTCAACGCCGGCCGCATCGCCGCCCTGTACGATTTCCACGGCCCCCACTTCGTGGTGGATGCGGCGTGCGCGAGCGGGCTTGCGGCGGTGCACGCCGGCTGGAAGCTGCTGCATCACCGTCAGGCGGACGTGGTCCTCGCCGGCGGCGTCTGGGTCGACATGATGCCGGAGTTCTTCATCGCGGCCTGTCGCTTCAACGCCCTCTCCGCCAAGGGGAGCTTCCCCTTCGACGCGCGCGCCGACGGCTTCATCCCCGGCGAAGGCGGCGGCATCGCGGTGCTCAAGCGCCTCTCGGATGCGGAGCGGGATGGCGATCGGATCCGCGCCGTCATCCGGGGCATCGGCGGCTCCAGTGATGGCCGCGGCCGCTCGGTACTTGCGCCGAGTCGTGAGGGTGAGGGCACCGCCATGCGCCGAGCGCTCGCCCACGGGGGCGTGTCGCCGGAGACGGTGGCCTACGTGGAGTGCCACGGCACGGGCACCGCGTTGGGGGATGTCACCGAGGCCCACGCCGTCAGTGACGTCTACGCACAGGGCGTCACGCGCAGTGAACCCATCGCCATCGGTTCGGTGAAGTCGAACATCGGCCACCTCAACGCCGCGGCGGGGGTCGCCGGCCTCTTCAAGGCGGCGCTCGCGGTGGAGAAGGGGGTTCTTCCTCCCACCCTCAAGGTCGAGACCCGCAACCCCAAGCTTCCCGCCGACGTCTCGGTGGTGACCGAATCCCGCGCGTTCCCGGCCACGCCCGACGCAGATGGCCCCCGCCGGATCGGGGTGAGCACCTTCGGGGTCGGCGGCGCGAACTTCCACGCCATCGTCGAATCCTACGTGCCTGCCCCGCGGAAGAAGGGAGCCGATGACGTGGGGAAGGCGGCTGGCACTTCCACCGGGGACGTGACCGGAGCACCCTCGCCGCGGGTGGTCGCGACCTGCGGCTCCGACCCGGCGGCCTGTGTCGTGGCGCTCGAGCAGCTGCTCGAGGCGTGGACGCGGGGGCAGCCTCACGCGGTTCCCGGCGCAGCGGCCGATGGTGCGGTGCGGGTCGCCATCACCGCCGAGACACCCGAGGTGCTGCGCCGCAAGCTCGGCCTGCTGCGCACGACGCTGCAGCGGCAGGCACCCACCGACTTCCTGGAGCAGTCGGGGATCTTCCTCTCCGACGACGCGGCGCCCAGCGGCGGGGTCGCCATCACCTTCCCCGGGCAGGGAGGACAGTACGCGAACATGCTGAGGCAGCTCGCGGCGCACGCTCCCGTGGTGCAGGACACGCTCGATGCGGCAGATGCCCACTACTTCCGGCTCACCGGCCGACCGCTGACCGCGACCTTCTTCACTGCCACGCCCGAGACCTGGTCGCCGGACGACGAGGACCTGCACGCGGCGGTGCTCGTCACCAACGTCGCGCTCTCCCGGCTCATCCGCGCGCACGGGATCCGACCCTCGGTGCTGATGGGACAGAGCGCCGGAGAGCTGGCGGCCCTGGTGGAATCCGGCGCGCTCACCCTCGAGGACGGACTCACCGCGATCCGGGCCCGGACGCTGGCGGTCCTGGAGGGAGGCCCGGCCGATCCGGGATCGATGTTCGCCCTCACCTGTGGCGCCGAGCACATCCCCGGGCTGCTCCAGGGGCTGCCGGGCTATGCCACCCTCGCCGCCGACAACGGACCGCTCGCGAGCATCGTGTCCGCCGATTCGCACGCGGCGCCAGCGCTGATCGAGCGGTGCGCGGCGGCAGGGATCGACTGCACCCGGCTTGCGGTCTCTCACGGTTACCACTCGCAGCTCATCGCGCACGGCGTGCCCGTGTACCGGGATGCGCTGCGGAGGCTGCCCTTCGGGGCGCGCCGACTGGAGATCGTCTCCAGCATCGACGCGCGGCCTTATGGGGATCGGCCGGCGGAGGCGTTGCCCGACTTCCTCGCGTCCCAGTTTGTCGAGCCGGTGCGGCTCCGGGCCGCCTTCCAGCAGGCGCACGCGATGGGCGTCCGCGTCTTCCTGGAGGCGGGACCCCGATGGTCGCTGACTCAGTTCGCGCGCGCCTCCCTCGAGGGACTTCCGCACCGGGCCATCGCGTCCACGCATCCGAAGGTGGGGGAGCTCGAGCAGTTCCAACGCCTTTTGGCCTTCTGTTTCGTTCACCGGCTGGGAGCACTCGAGCCGGTGGTGTCTTCACCCCCTCACGGAGTCACCATGCCCCCTGACCACAGGATGGAGCCCGAGGACCCGGTCGACGTCGCCGAGTCCGCCGAAGCACTCCTCTTCTCGCTGCCCATCTCACAGGTCCTGGGAGCCGACGCGGTCGCCAGGATGGGGCACGCGCTCGCTGGCCGGATGGGCGTCCCGCTCGCCGAGGGGGCCACCGCCCACGTCGACACCCTGGACGCGCTGGTGCGTTGCGTGGCCCGGGCTGTCCCTACGCCGTCCCACGTCGACGCACGGATCGAATCGAAGGAGCCGCCGCAGATCATGGACCACCCGCCGCGTCCCACCTCCGAGCAGCTCCTCGAAGAGCTGCTCGAGCTGACCGTTGCCCGCACCGGCTATCCCCGCGAGATGCTCGAGCTGGACCTCGACCTCGAAGCAGACCTCGGCATCGACACGGTCAAGCAGGTGGCGATCTTCGCCTCCCTCCGCGAGCGTCATGGCATCGAGCGGGATCCCGGCGTCGCCATCCGTGAGCTGAACACCCTGCGCCGCGCCCACGCGCACTTCGTCTCCCGGCTCGAGGCATCCGCCCCGGTGGGGAACACTTCCGAAGCGTCTGCGGCATCTGCATCGCCCAGGACCGCGCCGGCCACGGTCCAAACGCTTCCCACCGTGCCTCCGACGGGAGAGGTGACCCAGACCCGGGCCGAGGCCGCCATCCGTTCGGCGACCGGACCGACCTGGGTGCCCATCGGCGAGGCGGCGCCTGCACACCGGCATCCGGTGGGCGCCGCTCCCACGGTGGTTCCGGTGGCCGAGCCGCTTCCGGCCCGAGCCGCAGGCTCCGCGTCCGCTCCTGCTGCCACGGTGGTTTCGGTGGCCGAGCCGCTTGGGGCCCGGGCCGCATCCGGCGCCACCTCGAACGGGAATCCGAACGACGCCTCTCCGGCGGGGTTCGACGAGGTCCTCGGGCTCCTGGTGGCCCACACCGCCGAGAAGACCGGTTACCCCGAGGAGATGCTGGAGCCCGATCTCGACCTCGAAGCGGACCTCGGCATCGACACCGTCAAGCAGGTGGCCATCCTCGCCAAGGTGCGCGAGCACCTCGGGATTGAGCGCGACCCCAACGTCGCCCTCCGGGAGCTGAACACCCTCCGCAGGGCCGCTCAGCATCTCGTTGAGCGCCTCCCGGCCGGCGACGCTCCGACGCACACGGTGCAGGCCTCGGCGCCGGTGCAGCCCCCGGCGCCGGCGCAGGCCAGTGCGCCCGCGAGCTCCGTACAGGCGGCACAGCCCTCCGTACCTCCGAGTGCCACCGCCTTGAGCGCTGCCTCGTTGCAGTCCGGAAGCCACGTGGGGACGTCGGGCCCCGTAACAGAGTCCGGCGTTCCTGAGGGTGCGGTCCGGGAGGCGCTGCTCACCATGGACTTCGACGCGTTGGGCATGGACCACCGCGCGGTGTACCGGTTGGCGGAAGCCCTGTCGCAGCGGATGGGTGTGGCCGCTCCCCAGGGCCTGCCTCCTCTCCGCAACTTCAGGGAGCTGCTCGCGACCCTCGAATCCGCGAGGTCTGCGAGGGGATGACCAGCACCGCGGGGAGCGTGACGCCGGTCTCCACGTTGATCGACGTGCTGGCCCGGGACCTGACGCTGCGCTGGCCGGACCGGGTGTTGATCGGCCTGGACCACGTGATGTTGGGGAAGCGCCCCCGATCGGATGCGGATCGAAGCCTCCGGGTCGAGGTGGTCCGCGGGCCTCCCACCCTGGTGGCGCGGGTGTTGGGGACTGAGGGGCCGGCCCTCACCGCACGGGTCCAGCTGGCGGATCACTACCCGGAGTCGAGCGCGACCGGGGTCCTGATCCCCTCCTGTGAAGGTGCATCGAATGCGGAGCGGCTCTATGCGCTCGAGGCGCAGCTCGAGCAGCGGGCACCCGCGGAGCGGGTGGGCGCGCTGCGGGCGGTCCGACGCCACGGGGCCGCGGGCCTCATTGCCGAGCTCGAGATCCCCCGATCAGTGAAGGAAGGCTCCTGGCAGCTCGGCAATCTCGGGGCGCCGGCGGTGCTCGAGGGAATGCTCCAGCTCGGGCGGTGGGGTTGGTTCACCCTCTCCGGAGAGCGCGCGCGACTCGATGGCGTCGAGCGCATGCGCTGCTTCCGCCTGCCGCGTGCCGGTGAGCTGCTGCGCCTGGAATCCCTGTTGAGGGGCGCGGGGGCGGAGCTGCCCCGGTTCGACGTTCTCTGCTGCACCGAAGAGGGCGCACCGCTCGTCAGCATGACCGGGCTGCGCCTGGTGCCCGAGGGTCCAACGCGGGGGGCAGTGGAGCGATCGGTGTGGCAGCGGTTTCTGGAGGCTCTCGGAGCTCGTCATCCCCGGAGCGGAGCGAACCCATGAGCGTCAGGCCCTCACCGCGCTTTGCCATCGTCGGCACCGCCTGCCTGCTTCCGTCCGCACCGGAGGTCGCCACGTTCAGGGCGCTCGCGCTCGCAGGAAACAGCGCGCTCTCCGCGGCACCCCGCGAGTGGTCCGACCTGCTGACCTGGACACGTGCGCTCACCGCTGGCCGGGTCTCGCCTCCGCCCTTCGACTGGAAGCGTTTCCGCATGCCGCCGATGCAGGCCGAGCGGCTGCATCGCAACGAGCAGCTGCTGCTGCAGACCCTCGACGCGGCCCTCACCGATGCCGGGGTGAGACCGGGGAGTTCGGCAACCGAGCGGCTCGCCATCTATCTGGGGGCCACCGGGTTCGGCATCGACGAGCGCATCGATCATGGGCTGCGGCTCCATGGAGGCGCGCTGACCCGGGAGCTCGCCGAGGCGCTTCAGGGGCCATCCGGAGCGCACCACATCGCTGCGGTGACCCGGGCGCTGGACACCCGGAGCCCGCCCATCGGGGGCGACTCCATCAGCACCACGGCCAGCATCAGCGCCGGGCGGATCGCCGGCGTCTTCGATGCCTGGGGTGGCCACTTCGCGGTGGATGCCGGACCGGCCTCCGGACTCGCCGCCCTGCGCATGGCGACCCAGGCCCTCACGCTGCACCAGTGCGATCAGGTGGTGGTGGGGGCGCTCGCCCCGCTGGTGTCGCCCTCCACCTTCGCCGCCATCGAGGCGCGCGGTTGGCTTGCCGCTGGCATCCCACACGTCCTGGATGGTCGCGCCGATGGCATGGCGCCCGGTGAGGGCGCGGCCGCGGTGGTGATCCGCCGACTCGAAGACGCGCAACGTGAAGGTCAGCCGATCCTCGCGGTCCTGCACGCCATTGGTGAAGCCGCCTCCTCGAGCCAGGGCGTGGCCTCGATTGGCAAGGTGATCGAACGGTCTGCGCGCGCGGCCCTGGAAGCCGCCGGCGCCGAACCGGATGCGGTGGCGCACGTGGAGGCGCAGGCCTCGGGGGTGGTCACCCTCGAGGACGAGGAACTCTACGGACTCCATGCGGCCTATGCCGCGCGGCACGCGGGTCCGGTGAGCGTCACCTCTGCGGCTTCCAACGTCGGCTTCCTGCAGGCTGCCTCGGGACTGGTCTCGCTGGTGCGTGCGGTGGAGTCCCTCCGTCACGGGGTGCGCCTGCCCATCGCCGGATTGGAGCTGCCCCGTCGCCGGGAGAGCCTTCGGCTCGAACTGCAGTCCCGCGCAGAACCGCTGCCCCCCGGCGCATGGGTCGGGGTGAGCTCGCATGCCTTCGGAGGCCTGGGGCTGCACGCGCTGCTCGGTCCGGCGACCGATGCGGCGCCCACGACGACCCCGCGCCTCGCCGCGAAGCGTCCGAAGCGCAGGGAGCGTTCGCCTCTGGCCATCGTGGGGGTGGGGGCGCTGGCGCCGGGTGCACCGGACGCGAAGACCCTCTGGTCCAACGTCCTGGGGAAGGTCGACGCGATCAGCGACCTGGGTGGCAGACGCTTCAACCCCGAGCGGTTCCGGAGCCCGCTGTTGCCCGAGAACTCGGTGCTCCCGCAGCTCGCGGGCCTGGTGGACCTGCCGACCTGGGATCCGCTGCGGATGCGGCTGCCTCCCCAGACCCTCACCCGTCAGGATCGGGCGGTGCTCCTCACCCTGCGGGCCGCGGAAGAGGCTCTGGAGTCCGCCGGCTACGACGAAGGGGACTGGGCGCCCTCGAGGGTCCGCGTCGTCGTCGGTCAGCTCCCCATGCGCGAGCGTGAGGTGGAGTTCGAGCGGCGCATCACCCTCGCGCGCTTCCTGCGGCTGGCGGAGGAGGCCCTGGCGGATTCGGGACTCTCGGCGGAACAGCGCCGGGTGATCCTCGCGGTGCTGCGTGAGCGGCAGGAGCGGAGCCTCATCTCCTGCGGCGATGACACCTGGTCATGGACGACAGGCTTGCCCTGCGCCGCGCGGATTGCCGCACGTCACGGCTTTGAGGGGGGCGCGCTCAGCGTGGACGCTGCCTGCGCGAGCTCCATGGTCGCCATCCACTCCGCCGCGCTCTCGCTCTGGAGCCGGGAGGCGGACGTGGTCCTCGCCGGCGGCGTGGCCTTCAATCTGGTCCCCGAGTACTACGTGGCCCTCTCCGCGCTGGGCGCATTGAGTGCGCGGGGCAGCTTCCCCTTCGACGCCCGCGCGGACGGATTCATCCCGGGCGAGGGCGCGGGAATGGTGGTGCTCAAGCGCCTCGAAGATGCGGAGGCGGCCAGGGATCGGGTGCTGGCGGTCATCAGCGGGATCGGCTTCTCCAGTGATGGAAGTGGGCACTCGCTCTTCGCTCCCAATCCCAAGGGGCAGGCCCTCGCGGTCCAGCGCGCCCTGGATGAGGCCGCGGTGATCCCCGACTGGGTGGATCTGATCGAAGCCCACGGCACCGGCTCTCCGGCTTCGGACCAGTGCGAGACGCGGGCCTATGCTTCGGTGTTTGCGGACCGCGACGTCGATCGGCCGGTCTCCCTGGGAAGCATCAAGAGTCAGGTCGGGCACCTCAGCTCGGCGGGAGGCATGCTGGGCCTCATCAAGACCGCCTTCGCGCTCCACGAGCAGCGGCTGCCCCCGATGAACGGTGGCGAGTATCCGCACCCGGAGCTGCATCTGGAGCGCTCGCCCCTGGCCCTGTCGTTGGAGCCTCGTGCGTGGCACCTGCCGTCGTCGGGCATCCGTCGGGCGGGCGTGAGCGCCTTCGGGCTCGGTGGCTCGAACTACCACCTGCTCCTCGAGGAGCACGACAACGCGCACCGGCACGAGCGACGGTCTTCGCCGGGGCCCAAGGCCGATCCCCATCCCGAGCCCGGACGGGGACTCTCCGCGGATCGCTGGACGTTGGAGCTGGTGCCCCGGGCGCTGGGGCCTGCACGCGAATCCCTGGAGGGACGCCGACTGATCATCCTGGGCGCGCAACCCGAGCTCGAGCGGGCGATCCTGCGTGGTCTGCAGGCCCGGGGTGCGGAGGGCGTGGTGTTGCGCCTGGCGGGCGGCACCCCACCGCACGAGGTGGAAGCCGCGGTCGCCGCAGCCCTCGAGGCCGGCGCCGACGGCATCCTGGATTGTGGCGCGTTCGTGCGACCGGAACCCTTCCTCGGGAGGGGTGCGGCCGCGTTCCGCCGGGCGTTGCATGAAGACGCCTCGCGCTGGTTCGGGGCGGGGCGCGCGCTCTATCCCCACCTGAAGCGGGCGGAAGGACGCCGACCCATCTACGCTGCGGTGACGGCCATGGGGGGAGATCTCGGGTTCCACGGCGACGCCGGTGCGGTCCTCGGCGGCGCGAGCCACGGTTTCCTCAAGGCGCTCAAACACGAGGCGCCCTCCGCCCTCATCAAGGCCATCGACTTCGATGCCCTGGCCGAGGTGAGCAAGGTGGCCGAAGCCCTCCTGGAGGAGTTGGAGGAGGGAAGCGACCGGGTCGAGATCGCGCGGCTGTCCGGGAGGCGGTTCGTGGTGGCGCTGCGCAATGGCAGCCACCGCGGCAACCCGGAGGTGCGGCGGGTGATCGATCCCGAGTGGGTGCTCCTCTTCTCGGGAGGCGGACGCGGAGCGGTCTTCGAGGTGGCCAAGGGCATGGCACGCCACGGTCCGCGGGTGGTGGTCACCGGCCGGACGCCGATTCCGAAGGGCGACGAGCCCTATCTCCACCTCGATGAGGCGGCGTTCGAGGCCTACCGGCGCGAGGAGATGGTGCGGGCCAAGCGTGAAGACCTGACGCTCACCCCGGTGCAGTTCAATCGCCGCTTCGATGCGATCGTCCGCGCGCGGGAGCTGTGGGCCAACCTCCAGGAGGCGTTCACCCTGGGCCTGCCGCTGCAATACGAGGTCTGCGACATCCGGGATCCGGCGGACGTGGCCGCCCTCGCCGACCGCATCCGCGCGACGTACGGACGCATCGACGGGGTCGTGCACGGCGCCATGCTGGAGGACTCCAAGAGCCTCCCCGACAAGACGCCGGAGCTGCTCACCACCACGCTGGACGTGAAGGTGATGGGGTTGGTGCACCTGCTCGAGGCGACCCGCAACGACGTCCTCCAGCTCGTCATGTGCTTCGGATCCGGGGCAGGGCGCTTCGGCAACCGTGGACAGACGGATTACGCGGCCGCGAACGACCTGATGGCCAAGTGCGTGATGGCCTATGCCCATCGCGCGCGGAGGGACGTGCGCTGCGTCACCATCGACTGGACCGCGTGGGAGAACGTCGGGGCGGCGGTGCGGACGCGCCACATGGTGGAGACCACGGGCGTCTCGTCCATCAGCCCGGCCGAAGGCGTCTACTGGTTCGTGAACGAGCTGATGCTCGCGGACCGCACGCGGGAGGTGGCCATCTTCGATGAGCGGCTCTTCCGCGACTGGCCCTTCCTCGGCGCTTCGGCCGATGGACCCGGTGGCGCGAGCCCCTTCGATGATGCGGGTCGGCTGCTGGTTCCCTCGGACTTCCCGATGGTCGACCGGTTGGAGTCGGAAGGCCCCGAAGGCGCGATCTATTCGCGGACCCTGGACGTGGAGCGGGACCTCTTTCTGCTCCAGCACCGCCTCTATGGCGTGCCCATCGTTCCGGGGACCTTCGGCATCGAGCTGCTGGCCGAGGCCGCTGCGCTGGCCTGTCCCGACCTGAGCGTTCACCGGGTGGAGGCGGTGCAGATCGAGACGCCCCTCAAGCTCTTCCGCGGCCGGCCCATGCGCATCGAGCTGCGGGTGAAGCGCGCCGGTCGGCCGGGGAGCGAGGAGACCCTCGAGGTCGAGATCGTCAGCGACCTGGTGGTGGGTGGTCGGGTGCAGCGGACCCGGGTGCATTGCCGGGGACGGGTGGTCATGGGGCCGCGGCGGCACTTCACCCCCGGAACGGGAAAGCTCCCCGAGCAGCTCACCGGCGCCCGCGCGAAGTCCATCTTCCACCTGGCGAAGGATCCTGTGGCGCTGGGCCCCCTCTTCTGCCGCGCGGATTGGGTGTACGTCGGCCATGCTTCGGTGGAAGGCATCATCCGCGCGCCCCGGCAGCGGGATGTCTTCTCCGATCTCACCGCCCCCCGCTTCCAGGTGGATCCCCTGTTGCTCGACACGGCCTTCCAGGTGGCCGCGAACTGGGACGGACACCATCTGGGCGTGGTCTCCATCCCCATGGGCGTGGGGCGGTTGCTCAAGGGACGCGACCGCCGCCTGTCGGAGAGCGCGCATGTCCGGGCACATCCGCTCGCCGAGGATGGCCGCGAGGTGACCTACGACGTGGAGGTGCTTGGCGAGGACGGCACCCTGCTGCTCAAGGTCGAGCGCCTGTGGCTGCGGCGATTGGAGACCCCCGCGGATCCCGGGCGATGATCTCCTTCCCTTCGCAGCTGGAGCTGGGAGGGCGGCGCATCGCCCTGGGCTGGGCCCGGGTGGGGGAGGGCACGCTCGCGTCGCTGTCCCCCGGCGAGCAGGCCCTGATGGGCCCCCGGGTGGTCCGTCCCCGGATGCAGCAGTTCGTGGCCGGGCGCACCGCCGCCGCGCAGGCACTCGCGTCCATCGGCCTTCGGGGGGAGGTCCTCCGGACACCAGCGTCGGAGAAGGACGCCGGCCGCCCGTACGTCTCGGGCATCGACGCCGCGCCCCTGCCTCCGGTGGCGATCAGCCTGAGTCACTCCGGGATGCTCGCCTGCGCCGCAGTGGCGGAGGGGCGTGACCCGCTGGGGATCGACCTGGAGGCTGCGGCTTTGGAGGAGGCGCCTTCATTCCTCGAGGAGGCCTTCGCCCCCGGCGAGCTCCAGGGCTTCGGACGTTTCGGCAACCTCGGGGTCGATCCGGTGCGTGCCGCCTGGACGCTCAAGGAGGCGGTCCTCAAGGTGTGGGGCGTGGGACTGCGTGTGCCGCTGACGCGGTTGCAGCTGCAACCAACGCTGCCGGAGCCCGACGGGCCGTGGATCGCCTGTGGGGTCGCGGTGCACTACCGGGGACCGAATCCGCCGCCTCCCCGGATGGAGGCCCGGATCGGAAAGGCGGGCGGCGCGGTGCTCTCGCTCGCGCTGCCCGCCTGAGTTGCCGGACGCATCGGCGATGCCCCAACCGGTGTCGTGCACCGGGGCCCCGCCGACGCGCCAGGAGGAGGCTTCAGCCCTTGAAGTTCTGGGCCACGAAGTCCCAGTTCACCAGGTGCTTGAGGAAGGTGTCGATGAACTTGGGCCGCGCGTTGCGGTAGTCGATGTAGTAGGCGTGCTCCCAGACGTCGATGGTCAGCAGCGCCTTCTGGCCGTGCTTCATCGGCAGGTCCGCGTTGGCGGTCTTCACGACCTTGAGCTTGTCGTCCTCCTTGACCAGCCACGCCCAGCCCGAGCCGAACTGCGTGGCCGCCGCGTTGGCGAACTGCTCGGCGAAGGCGTCGTAGGAGCCGAAGTCGCGCTTGATCGCCTCGGCCAGCTCGCCGGTGGGCTCCCCGCCACCATTCGGCTTCATGCAGTTCCAGAAGAAGGTGTGGTTCCACACCTGCGCCGCGTTGTTGAACACGCCGCCGTCGCTGCTGAGGATGATCTCCTCGAGGGACTTGTTCGCCTCAGGCTTGCCCTCGATGAGCTTGTTGAGGTTGGTGACGTACGCCTGATGGTGCTTGCCGTGGTGGAACTCGAGGGTCTCGGCGCTCATGTGGGGCGCGAGGGCGTCCTTGGCGTAGGGAAGCTCGGGAAGGGTGAAGGCCATGTCTCTTCGTCCTTTCAGGGTGGTACTGCGTTCAGAGAAAGCGCTCGGGAGTCCGCAGGGGCTCTGTGGCGGGGGAGCGTTGCGCGGGTCGGGTCCCGCTTGCATCGACCTTGCGCTCCCGGGCGCGTCGAGTGTTCGGGACTGCGGCTTACGCCGCCGGCTCCGGGGGAAGATCCGACAGGCTCCGGTACCGTCGGTTCCAGTACAGGAGCGGCGCTGCCGGCCGATCGAGGCTCACCACCTCATGCACCCGCCCCACCAGGAGGGTGTGGGTGCCGTAGCGGGGCGTATCGTGCAGGGTGCAGGAGAGGGACACCAGCGCCCCGGGGATGCGCCCGTTCTCATCCAGGTCCGCGTCCCGGACCTCGGTGCGGCTGCAGCGGTCGGCGAGGTCTTCCTGCTCCGAGGTGAGCACGCTGATCACGTAGCGCCCGGCGGCCTCGATGCGGGGGAGGGCGCGGGCGCGATCGGAGAGGGCCACCAACACCAGGGGGGGCTCCAGGGTGAGCGAGGTGAACGAGCTGACCGTGGTGGCCGCCACTCCCAGCGCATCCCGCACGGCCACCACCGCCACCCCGGTGGCCCACTGCGAGAGGGCATTGCGGAAGGTGAGGGAGGAGACGTCTTCGGGAGAGCCCACGGACATGGCGGACTCCTTAATCTCCAACTGCCCTCATGTCAGCAGGTTGGACAAGGCATTGGACGCCCGCCAATCTGATGGCATGCCCTTCGAGGAGACCTCAGCCAACCTGGCGCGCAACCTCCGGGATCTCAGGGAGGCGCGGGGACTGTCCCAGGCCCAGATGGCCCGACAGGCCGGCGTGCCCCGGGCGACGTGGAGCCATCTGGAATCCGGAAGCGGCAACCCGACCCTGGCGGTGCTCCTCCGGGTCGCCAGCTCCATGCAGATCACCGTGGAAGAGCTCCTGGGGGCGCCGCGCAGCGAGGTCCGCCTGGTCAAACGCGATGCCCTGCCCGGCAGGGTGCGCGGACCGGTCCGGATCGACCGCATCCTGCCGGATGCCATCCCCGGGGTGTTGGTGGAGCGGATGGACTTCCAGCCCGACGGGGTGCTGGTGGGCATCCCCCATACGGCCGGCGCGCGGGAGTTTCTCACCTGCGCCAGTGGGCGCATCGCGCTGACGGTTCAGGGCTCGACCTGGACGCTGGAGGAGGGGGACGTGGTGGTCTTCCAGGGAGACCAGCGGCACTCCTACCGCAACCTGGGCTCCGGTCAGGCGACCGCCTATGCGGTGATCTCCCTGGGATGAGGCCGAAACGCGCCGGGAAGGTCCGGGTCGTGGCGCCGGAGGTGGCCGAAACCCGGACTTCAGCTTGTGGAGGACCCGGGACCTGAGGTCCAGCGGGCTTTCGAGGACCCGGGACCTGCGCCGCTGCAGACCCCGGAGCACCCGCGCGCGAGCGACCGTGCCCGGTCGCCGACGCGCGTGCACCGGCGCCGGGTCAGTGCCAGTGGCCGTGCTCTTCGGACCACACCTTGCCGGCGGGAGCCTCACCCGAGGCGCCCGGCTGCGGCGCGGGCGTGTCGGTGAACATGGTGATCCCGGCCCAGGCGATGAGCACCAACAGGAAGAGCATCACGATGGCAAACGCCCACTTGTTCGCCGGCGTATCCGCAGGATGGTCGCCGCGACGGCGCTGGTTGCCGTGGCACAACTTGTACTTCTTGCCGCTGCCGCAGGCGCACGGTTCATTTCGCTTCTGGCGGGCCAATGGTTCTCTGCTCCTTGCTGCGAGCGTCAGCTCGTTGAGTGCATAGCGGACGTACTCCGCGGATCGCGGGACGGCCAGGGACGGCGGAGGATAACGTCTTTACACCCCCGTCACACGCACCGACGCCCGCTTGGCCCGGGGCCGGAGGGAGCACCGCATGACCGCCCAGAGCCTGACCGAACCCGAGCTGGTGATGCCCGCCAAGGGCGCGTTGCTCCCCGGAGGACTCCACGTCCGTCGCGCCATCCCCCAGGCCCGGCGCCGGATGGTGGGGCCGTTCATCTTCCTGGATGAGATGGGACCCGCCGAGCTGGCCGCGCCGAAGTCCGCCGACGTCCTGGCGCATCCCCACATCGGCCTCTCCACCCTGACCTACCTCTTCGCCGGCGAGGGACTGCACAAGGACAGCCTGGGCAGCGTGCAGCGCATCCTCCCGGGCGAGGTGAACTGGATGGCCGCGGGCGGGGGCATCGTGCACGCCGAGTTCATGCGCGGGGGCGGGGCCGGGAACCTGCACGGGCTGCAGTTCTGGGTGGCTCACCCCGACGGCGCCGAGGAGCGCGACCCCTCCTTCACCCACTACGACGCCGACGCCACCCGTTCGGGCGGCGAAGGGGGCGTCCACTGGACCCTGATCTCCGGTTCCCTGTGGGACGAGCGCACCGACATCCAGGTCACCTCGCCGCTGTTCCTGGTGGAGGCGCGGCTCGAGGCCGGTGCCGTGCTCGAGCTGCCCGCGGAGTACGACGAGCGGGCGGTCTACGTGCTGAGCGGGGAGGCCGTCGCCGGAACCACCGGGCTGAAGAGCGGGGATGTGGCGCTGCTGCCGCGGCGGGGGACGGTCCCGGTGGTGGCCCGGGAGGACGCCCGGGTCATCCTCTTCGGCGGAGATCCCCTGGGCAGCCCCCGTCACATCCGCTGGAACTTCGTCTCCAGCAGCAAGGACCGGCTCGCACAGGCGGCCGAGGACTGGCGCCAGCGGCGTTTCCCGCGCATCCCCGGCGAAGACCGGTACATCCCTCTTCCCGGGGACGGCAACGCCCCGGTCTTCTATCCCTGATCGTCCGGACCCGGCTTGAGCGCTGCCTCGCGACTGCGCTGGAGCTGCTTCCAGAGCTGGACCGAGCGGACCACCTGGGTGAGCGCGACCCACGTCAGCACCACCGCGGTCGGCCAGGCGAGCACCATGGGAAAGAAGATCAGCAATGCCACCACGGCGAGCAGCACCGCGGCGATGCCCAGGGTGAGGTAGGCCTCCACCGGCTCGAGCTCGCGTCGATGGATGAAGGCCGCGCCCAGCGCGTGGCCCAGTCGCGCCGCGCCCGCCGCCACCGTGCTGGCCCCACCGCCGCCGCTCAGCATCCGCGTGGTGGGCGGGGCGTCCACGGGACGGGGGGCGAAGACGCGGTTGCGCGCGTTGAGCACCACCTCGGTCGCGTTGGAGAGGTCCTCCAGGTACTGCGCCTCCATCTGTGCGGCGAACCCGGGATCCTCGATCACCACGTCCAGCTCGCAGTTTCCGAACCAACTGGCGATGTTGAGGTTGGTGCTGCCCACCCGCGCCCAGCGGCCGTCGACCACCGAGGACTTGGCGTGGAGCATGGTCCCGTTCCACTCGAAGATCCGGACCCCGGCCTCGAGCAGGGTGCGGTAGCCCGAGCGGGAGAGGGGGCGCAGAAGCGGGATGTCGGTGGCGCCCGGGAGGAGGAGGCGCACGTCCACGCCTTCCCGTGCGGCGGAGCGCAACGACTGTGCGTAGGCGGTGGTCCCCGCGTAGTAGGCGTCGGTGAGCCAGATGCGCTGACGCGCCAGCGCGGTGACCAGTTGGTCCAGACGCAGCACGCCGGCGGTGGCGGGGGTGGTCGCCACCACCCGCACGTTCATGTCGCCGGCCGGCGATGACGCAACCGGCTCCAGGTCCGGGGGCAGGGGATCGCCCAGGGTGGCCCACATCTCGGCGAAGGCGCGATCGATGTCGGCCACCGCGGGGCCCCGGATGCGGATGCCGGTGTCCCGCCAGGGACCGAGCCCCTTCTCGGGGATGCCCGACCAGGCCCGACCGACGCAGAGCCCCGAGACGAAGCTCACCTCTCCATCCACCGACACCATCTTGCGGTGGTCCCGCGAGACCAGGTCGAAGGGAGCGAGCAGGTTGAAGGGGTTGTAGCAGCGGACCTCGACCCCTCCGCGCCGCAGCCGTTCCCAGTAGTTTTCCGACGCCTGTCCAAAACCGCCGACCCAGTCGTAGATCAGCCGGACCTGCACGCCCGCCTGCGCCCGTTCGATGAGCGCGTCGGCGAAGCGCCGGCCTTCGGCGTCCTCGGCGATGATGTAGCTCTCGAAATGGATGTAGCGCCGCGCCCGGGCGATGGCCTCGAGCCACGCCGGATAGTTCTCGGCGGCATCCCGGAGGAGCTCCACGCGGTTGCCGGGGATGAGAGGCGCGCCCGCGGCACGGGAGAACGCGCGGTCGGCCAACGTGCGCACCGGCTTGAGGTCCGAGAGCGCCCGCGCCAGCACCTGACGCTCCTCCATCCACTTCGCCTGCGCCACCGTGTCTGCTCCTGCCCGTGAACCGCCCCGTCCACCGGGGACTGTGTGGGCCTGCACCTTCGCATGCCCTCCGGATCTCCGTCTGCCGCGAGCTGGCCGGTCGATTGCAACCCCGGGGCGGGACGAGGAGGCGGGATGAACGAGCAACCGGGGCGGCGGGGAGCAGGGGCGTCGGGCGGCCGACAGTGGCCCTCGTGGTTTGCAGTGCTGGGCGTGGTGTTCCTCATGGGGGCCGGCTGCGGACCCGCGTCATCGGGGTTTCCGGATGGACGGATGCCGCCGGGTTCCGATGCCGGG
>Ga0079224_100004051_pt1 | contig 18753 bp, 15 predicted proteins | sample Stecom2015_FD_80414 | JGI IMG/M metagenome (GOLD analysis project Ga0079224, IMG submission 80414) | Agricultural soil microbial communities from Utah to study Nitrogen management - Steer compost 2015 | ecosystem: Environmental > Terrestrial > Soil > Agricultural land | place: USA: Utah... | reverse complement strand
TGGCGCACTCCCTGGCCAGCCGCGACAGGGCGGCGCGGGCGCGCTCGAGCTCGGCGATCCTGGCGTCGAGCGCCTCGATGCGCTCGCGCGCCATCTCGCGGGCGCGAGCGCGGTCGTCGGTGCTGTCGAGGTGGAGCAACTCGCCGATCTCCTCGAGCGTGAACCCGGCCGCCTGCGCCGAGCGGATGAAGCGCAGCCGGCGCGCCTCGTCGAGTCCGTAGTGGCGGATTCCTCGGGCGCCGGTCTTCTGCGGGCGGGGATCGGGCAGCAGCCCGCGGCGTTGGTAATAGCGCACCGTCTCGACGCCCACGCCCGCGCTCCGGGCGAGCTGCGAGATGCTCATCGCCGCCATGCTTGACTCCGTACCATGGTACGCAGGGTATACGGCGAGTCGCCAGGCGGGGAAAGGCCCGCCGATCTCTGGATGACGACGATGAACTCGCCCCTGCTGCTGACCGCGAGCGCCTTCGCGGCCTTAATCGCCGAACCCTCGCTCGCGCAGGACAATTCGGGGCACGGAGGCCACGTTCCCGCCCCGACCCCGGCACCGGCCGAGCCCGGCGCTCGCCCGATCGACCCTTCGGCCATGGATCACAGCGGGGCGGTCGGCGGCGCGGCGGATCATGCCGGGGCGGGGCACGCAGCGTCCGATGGCCCCGTCGAAGCCTCCGGAACGGCGCGGCTGCCGCAGGCCGAAGGCATGATGCCGGGCGTCCATTTCGACCTCGGGAGCAGCTGGACAGGGATGGTCCATGGCTACGCCTGGGGCGTCTACACCGACCAGGGCGGCCCGCGCGGTGACGACAAGGTCTACGTCGGCTCGATGGCGATGCTGATGGCCGAACGGCAAGTCGAGGGCGCCAGACTGCAGGTCAAGGCGATGCTCAGCGCGGAGCCGCTGATGAGCGACCGGGGCTATCCGATCCTGTTCGCGACCGGCGAGACCGCGGGCGGCGAACCGCTGGTCGACCGGCAGCATCCGCACGACCTCTTCATGGAGCTGGCGGCGCGCGCCGACGTCGACGTGGCCGACGGCGTGACCGCATTCCTCTACGGCGGCCCGGTCGGCGAGCCTGCCCTCGGACCGGCGGCGTTCATGCACCGCGCCTCGGCCCGGCTGAACCCCGAGGCGCCGATCACGCACCACTGGTTCGACTCCACGCACATCACCTACGGCGTGGTCACCGCGGGGGTGGCGACCGGGCTGTGGCAGCTCGAAGCGTCGGCCTTTCGCGGCCAGGAGCCCGACGAGGACCGCTGGGACATCGAGACTCCGCGGTTCGACAGCTGGAGCGTCCGCGCGACGCTGACACCGTCGCCGAATTGGGCAGCGCAAGTGAGCTACGGGCATATCGAGGAGCCCGAGGCGCTGCACGCGGGCCAGGACGAAAGGCGCACTACCGCGAGCGTGCACTACAACGACGGTCGCGGCCTCGCCGCGACGGTGGCCTTCTCGGCCAAGGACCGCAGGCCGGGGCCAACGCTGACCGCGTGGCTGGCCGAGGCGAACTGGGACGTGACCGAGCGGCACACCGTGTTCGCCCGCTTCGAGAACGTCGAGAACGACGAGCTCTTCCCCGATCATTCCGATCCGCTGCACGACCGGGCGTTCCGGGTGTCGAAGGTCCAGGCCGGCTACGCCTACACGCTGCCCGTCGGCCCATTCGGCCTCTCGCTCGGCGGCAGTGTGGCGGCGTTCGGCAAGCCGGACGCGCTCGACGCGGCCTACGGCGACGATCCGATCGGCTACACGCTGTTCGCCAAGCTGACGCTGGGACACTGAAGATGACCGACTGTGACGCCCATCACCAGCATGCACACCACGGGCACGCCGGTCCCGAGGTAGACCCCGAGACCGTCCCGGAGGGTACGATCTGGACCTGTCCGATGCACCCCGAAGTGCGGAACGACGGCCCTGGCTCCTGCCCGATCTGCGGGATGGCGCTCGAACCGCTCGAGCCGACGCTCGAGGCGGGGCCCAACCCCGAACTGGCCGACATGACCCGCCGGTTCTGGATCAGCGCCCTGTTCGCGGTCCCGCTGTTCGCACTGGCCATGGGCATGGACCTGCTCGGCTGGGAGCCGCTGCCGATGCGCACCGCCACCTGGGTCCAGCTAGCCCTCGCGACACCGGTCGTGCTGTGGGGCGGATGGCCGTTCTTCGAGCGGTTCTGGGCGTCGCTAACGAGCCGGCACCTCAACATGTTCACGCTGATCGGCCTCGGGGTCGGCGTGGCCTACGGCTACAGCCTCGTCGCGACACTCGCTCCCGGGATTTTCCCGGACTCGCTGCACACGATGGGCGGCCTGGTGCCGGTCTATTTCGAGGCGGCGGCGGTCATCACCACGCTGGTACTGCTCGGGCAGGTGCTCGAGCTTCGCGCGCGGTCTGCCACCGGACGGGCGATCCGCGCGCTGCTCGGCCTCGCGCCCAAGACCGCGCGGCGGGTCGGTGCCGACGGCAGCGAGGAGGATATCCCGCTCGAGCATGTCCACGTCGGAGACCTGCTGCGTATCCGTCCGGGTGAGAAGGTGCCGGTCGACGGTGTCGTTACCGAGGGACGCAGTGCGGTCGACGAGTCGATGATCAGCGGCGAGCCCGTGCCGGTCGCCAAGGGGCCGGGCGACCGCATCACCGGCGCGACCGTCAACGGCACGGGAAGCCTGCTGATTAAGGCCGAGCGGGTCGGCCGCGACACGATGCTGGCGCAGATCGTGCGGATGGTCGCCGAGGCCCAGCGCTCGCGCGCGCCGATCCAGGCGCTGGCCGACAAAGTCTCGGCCTGGTTCGTGCCGGCGGTGGTGCTGGTCGCGGTGATGGCCTTCGCGACCTGGGCTCTCGTCGGACCCGAACCGCGGCTGGCGCATGCGCTGGTCAATGCCGTGGCGGTCTTGATCATCGCCTGCCCGTGCGCGCTCGGGCTGGCGACGCCGATGGCGATCATGGTCGGCACCGGGCGTGGGGCCACCTCCGGGGTGCTGGTCAGGAACGCCGAGGCGGTCGAGCTGATGGAAAAGGTCGACACGCTGGTGGTCGACAAGACCGGTACGCTGACGATCGGCAAGCCCAGGCTCGTGGCTGTGAAAACCGCTTCCGGATTCGAGGAGAGTGAGGTCCTCCGGCTGGCCGCAGCTGTCGAACGCGGCAGCGAGCATCCGCTGGCGGCGGCCATCGTCGAAGGCGCGCAGGAACGCGGGCTGGACGTTCCGGACAGCACCGACTTCGCCTCGCACACCGGCAAGGGCGTGACGGGTCTCGTCGAAGGGCGCCGCATCGCGCTCGGCAACAAGGCGCTGCTGGCCGATCTCGGCATCTCGGTCGACGCGCTCGAAACGCAGGCGGACGCGCACCGCGCGGACGGCGAGGGTGTGATGTTCGCGGGCGTCAACGACAGGCTGGCGGGGCTCGTCGTGGTGGCCGACCCGATCAAGGACAGCGCGGTCGAAGCCGTCGCCGAGTTGCGCCGGGGAGGGATTCATGTCGTCATGTTGACCGGCGACAACCCCCGCACCGCCGAAGCGGTCGCGCGCAAGGTCGGCATCGCCGAGGTCATCGCCGAGGTCCTGCCCGAGCAGAAGCAGGCCAAGGTCGAGGCCCTGCGGCGCGAAGGACGGCGCGTGGCGATGGCCGGCGACGGGATCAACGACGCACCCGCCCTGGCCGCGGCCGACGTCGGGATCGCGATGGGCACCGGCACCGACGTGGCGATGGAAAGCGCCGCGGTCACGCTGGTCGGGGGCGATCTCGGCGGCATCGTCCGCGCGCGCCGGCTGAGCCGGGCGACGATGCGCAACATCCGCCAGAACCTGTTCTTCTCGTTCGTGTTCAACGCCGCTGGCGTGCCGATCGCAGCGGGCGTGCTCTATCCGTGGTTCGGCGTGCTGCTGAGCCCGATCATCGCCGGTGCGGCGATGTCGCTGAGCTCTCTCGCGGTGATCGGCAATTCGCTGCGGCTGAGGGCCGCGCGGCTGTGACCGTCAGCCGGCGCGCTCGACGGTCGAGACGTTGTAGCGGTGCACTTCCTCCTGGTTCAGGCAGTAGCGCGTGCTCGGGTTCTCGTCGGTGCCGACGGCCTGCTGCTTGTACATGACGTCGGTCAGCAGTGCGCGGCTGACCCCCATCCGAATGAGGAAGTCGTTGTCCTCGGTCGCCAGTAGCGCGCTGGCCTGCTCGATCTCGGCGATCAGGCGCACGGTCTCGGCAGTCCCTTCCTCGGCGGCCAGGTAGATCGCTTCGCGGTCGCCGGTGTGGGTGAACATGTGGACCATGAAGATCCCGCCCGGATCGACGACCCGGCGGTCGCCGCCCATGAACACGAAGTTGCACGCGGAGAAACAGGTCCATCCGCTGGGGATCCGCGTGATCATGCCCGTGAACGAGCGCACGACTTTGCCGGCTTCGTTGCCCGCGCGCGCGTCGCCGCCGCGCGAACGAAGCCAGATTTCCTCGAGCAGTTCGTCGCGTTCGATCGCCGCCTTGAGCCGATCCGGCAGGCCGGCGTCGATGATACCCTCGGCGACGAGAACGTGTTTGCCGTTTACCGTCCGCGGAGTCAGCGTCATGGCCCGGGCCGGCCCCCAGCCCGGTTCTGCCGGGCAGGTCGGGTTCTTGGGATCGTTGGCCGCGCCGAGCAGCGCCAGCGCGGCGAGCGCGGCGATCGGCCGCAAGAGCCGTTTCATGCGGCGATGGCGTAGCGCGCGGCCGGCGGACGGCGGCACATGCGCTTCTCGGCGCGGGTCTCCTCGCCCTTCACGATGATCACGTCGGAAACCATGATGCACTGCAGGCCGTCGTCGTCGACATCGTTGCTTGCGACCACCGTGGAGGTTCCCGAGACGTCGTCGCGCGTGTTCGAGGTCCACGCCGCCATCTGGCCGACTTCGGGCGCCCCGTCCTCGCTGCCGTCAGCCGAGCGGGTCGCCTCGAGCGTGGCATCGGCTGCCTGCTGCTGCTCGTCGGGATCCAGCCGGCAGGCGATCGAGTGAGTCAGCTGGTCGGTCAGCGAAGCGACCGGAACGTAGGTCAACAGTCCGCCGGCACTGCCCGCGGCGCGGCTGGCCAGCGAGCCGAGAATTCCGCCGGCGATGCGCGATCCGGCGCTGCGGTTGGTCTCCGCGCACTTGTCGTCGCTGTTCGAGCTGGAGTTGCGCGAGCCGCCCAGCAGCCCGCCGAACTGCGCCTGCGCCGGCATGGCGAGGCCTGCCAGCGCGAGCGCCACGGCGCCGAGGCCGAGCGACCTGAGACTACCGCCAAGCATTTCAAGTCCTTCGTGAGCTCTCTCGTAGCCGTCACGATAGCACTCTGATGCAGCACTTGCACGGTGGTTATTCGGGGACGTTGTCCCGCAGTTCCGCGAGCCATACCTCCGCCGAGGCATCGCTTGGCGCGCGCCAGTCGCCGCGCGGGCTTAGCGCACCGGCGGTCGACACCTTGGGCCCGTTCGGGATCGCGCTGCGCTTGAACTGGCTGAAGGCGAAGAAGCGCTGGAGGAAACTTTCGAGCCAGCGACGGATCGTCGCGAGGTCGTATTCGTTGCGGCTCGCCTCGGACAAGCCGGCCGGCCAACCGCCGCGCCCCTTGTTGTGCCAGGCATGCCAGGCGAGAAACGCGACCTTCGACGGTTTCTGTCCGTAGCGCACGATGTGATGCAGGAGGAAGTCGTTGAGTTCGTACGGGCCGATCTTTTCCTCGGTCGACTGCACTTCGCCGTCCTCGCCGACGGGCACCAGCTCGGGACTGATCTCCTGCCCGAGGATCGCCTCGAGCACCGCGTCGGTTTCGGGGTCGAACTGGTCTGTTCGCGTGCACCAGCGGATCAGGTACTGGATCAGCGTCTTCGGGACACCGGCATTGACGTTGTAGTGAGCCATCTGGTCACCGACCCCGTAAGTGCTCCAGCCGAGCGCCACTTCCGACAGGTCGCCGGTGCCGAGCACGAAGCCGTTGTGATGCCCGGCGAGGCGGAAAAGGTAGTCCGTGCGCAGTCCCGCCTGAACGTTCTCGAAGGTCACGTCGTGCACCGGTTCGCCTTTCGCGAACGGGTGGCCGATATTCTCGAGCATCGTCATTGCGGTCGGGCGGATGTCGATCTCCTCGGCCGTGACCCCGAGCGCGCGCATCAGCTTCCAGGCGTTCGAGCGGGTGCCTTCGGATGTTCCGAAACCGGGCATCGTGTAGCCGCGGATCGTCGTGCGCGGCAGGCCGAGGCGGTCGCAGACCTTGGCCGCGACGATCAGCGCGTGGGTCGAATCGAGCCCGCCCGAGACGCCGATCACCATCGACGAGCCGCGGGTCTGCTCGAATCGGCGCATCAGCCCCTCAACCTGGATGTTGAAGGCCTCGTAGCAGTCCTCGTCGAGCTTGTGCGGCCGGTTGGGAACGAACGGGAAACGTCGGATCGGGCGGACGAGGCCGATGTCGCCTTCGGCCGGACGGTGGTCGAAACGGACCACGCGGAAGCGGTCTTCGGGCCGCCCGGCGGCCTCGGCCGCGTCGGCGAAGGTCGGCAGGCGCTGGCGGTCGCCGAGGATGCGGTCGGTGTCGATGTCGGCGATTGCCAGTTCGGGCCGGAGCGCGAAGCGCTCGCTCTCGGCTAGCAGGTCGCCAAGCTCGTAGATCACCCCCTGGCCGTCCCACGCGAGGTCGGTCGTGCTCTCGCCGTGGCCGGCGGCGGAATAGACGTAGGCGCTCGCGGTGCGCGCCGATTGCGCGCGGCACAGCAGGTGGCGCTCGTCGGCCTTGCCGATGACGATGTTCGAGGCCGACAGGTTGGCGAGGATCGTCGCCCCGGCGAGAGCGCCGGCCGTCGAGGGCGGGTCGGGCGCCCAGAAGTCCTCGCAGATCTCGACGAAGACTTTGAAGCCGGGCAGCCGGTTCGAGGCGAAGACGAGGTCGGTGCCGAACGGCACCTCGCTCTCGCCGACGCGGATCATCGCGCCGCGTACGGTGAGGCCGGAGGCGAACCAGCGCTTCTCGTAGAACTCGCGGTAGTTGGGCAGGTACGATTTGGGCACCGCGCCGAGCAGCTTGCCGTCGGCGATCGCCAGCGCGCAGTTGTAGACCCGCCCGTTGTGGCGCAGCGGCGCGCCGATCAGCAGCACAGGGCTGAGGCCCTCGCTCGCCGCGACGATCTCGCCGATCGCGGCTTCCGAGGCGTCGAGGAGCGCCGATTGCAGGTGTAGGTCGTCGATCGCGTAGGACGAGACGCACAGCTCGGGATAGACCAGCAGGTCGACGTGCGCGGCGTGGGCGCGGCGGGCTTCGGCGATGATCCCGTCGCGGTTGAAGGCGACGTCCGCGGTGCGCACGGGCGGCGTGCTGGTGGCCACGCGGACGAAGCCGTGGCGGTGCATCGCGTAGAACGGATGAGACTGCCCTGCGGCGGATCGGGCGACGTCTTCAGCCGGCAGCAACCAGTCCTCGGGCTGGCATATGCCGAGCTCCGCCAGACGTCGTTGCGCCGCCGCGCGAGGGATCTTGCCTTTGGCTTCCCAGCCGTAGACCGTCCGGCTGGGCCATGGTCGCGGCGCGCCGTAACGCTCGCCGAACTCGCCGGCCGAAAGGGGGGGGACGTGCGCCTCGCGCCAGGCGCGGATCTTCTGGCCGGCTTTATGCATACCGTTACGTATCCCTAAAGGATACAAAATTCAATCATTCGGTCGAGATCGTCATTTTGAGCATCTCGAGGGCGACCTTGAGTGCTTCGATTCGCACGCCCTGTCTCCCGATCGGGCCAAAATGGGCCTCGCGGTGACAAGTGGCGCCATGGCGTCGGGCGCAGGCGAAGTGAACGAGGCCCTCTTCGTCGTCATCGTCTCCGGGCCCGGCAAAGCCGGTGATCGACAGCGCCACGTCGGCGCGGGAGCGGCGCAGGGCCCCCAGCGCCATCTCGACCGCGACCTCCTCGCTGACCGCCCCGCATGAGTCGACCTTGTCGCGCGCGATGTCGAGCAGGTCGCACTTGGCGTCTTCGGAGTAGACCACGAAGCCGCGCTCGAACACGTGGCCGCGGCCCTGCACATCGGTCAGCAACGCGGCGAGCAGCCCGCCGGTGCAACTCTCGGCTGTCGCCAGCGCGAACTCGCGGTCGTGCGCGAGGTCGAGCACTTCGTCGGCGAGATCCTGGATTGCGGGGGGCAGCGCGGGGTCGAGCGTTTCGGCCATGACCACATCATCGCTCCAACGGCCCGGTGGTTCCGCTCGTGCGACGAGCGGACTTCCTTGCCCTCGCTGCGTTGCTGTCTAGGTTCGATCCATGAGCGGCGAAGGCGAATACAATCTCTCAGGCGAGTGGAGCGGGCTCTACAGCTATCCGGCGCGCTATCCGCCGAACAGCTTCGAGGCGACGATTCGTGACGCCGGCGGGATCATCACGGGCGAGATTCGCCAGCCTGGCGAATTTTTCGAGCAAACCCGTGTCCAGCACGCGGTCATCGAGGGGCGGCGGGAGGGCAGCCTGGTCCGCTGGGTCAAGATCTACGACGACCTCAGGCGCGCCACTCCGCACTACGAGGGCACGGTGCATTCGGAGGGGGACGAGATCGAAGGCACCTGGCACATTCCCGGCGACTGGTCCGGCACCTTCATGATGATCCGTCGACGCAAGGAGTCCGCCGCGGAAACCCGCAAGGTCGGCGAGACGGTCGGCGGCCGCTAGCCGCCCGGCAGCCTATTCGGCCGCAACCGCCTCGTAACCGATCGGCAGCTGCGCGCGCACGGTCGCCTTGCCGAGATCGAGCCCGTAGAGCTTGGCCGCGTTGCCGCCGACGAGGCCGCGCACGACTTCGGGATCGAGGTGCCCCATCGTCTCGCCGATCGTACGCACCGAGTTCGGCCAGATCGAATCCGGGTGCGGATAATCGCTCGCCCAAAGCATGTTTTCGGGGCCCCAGAACTCGATCAGCCGCATCGCCGTCGGGCTCTGCTGGAAGGTGCCGTAGACCTGCCGTTTGAACACCTCGGAGGGCTTCATCTTGTGCGGGATGCCGCCCTTGTCGGCCCAGTAATCGGCGCATTCCCACAGCCGCCAGTGCCGATAGTCGAGCTCCTCGACCACCCACGGGACCCAGCCGATCCCGCTCTCGGCGATGACGATCTTGAGCTTCGGGTGCCGCTCGAGAATGCCCCACGCGAACAGGTCGACGAACGGATCGAGGAACTGCTCGATGAACATCTTCGCGTGAAGGAAGGTCGCGCCCGGGCTGCCCTTGTACTTGTCGAACGCGTCGCCGGCCTTGGGGAACACCGTGACATGGAAGCTGAGCACGATGCCGGTCTGCTCGAGCAGGTCGAACAGCGGCTCCCACCGCTTGTCCTCGAGCCGCGGCTCGGCGACCGCGATCTGCAGGTTGGCCTGCCTGACGCCGCCCTTTTCGGCAAGGCGCTTGAGCTCGTCATATGCCGGCTCGGGATGCGGCGGGAGCATGGCGACGCCAATCAGGCGGTCGGGAGCAGCGGAGCAGAAGTCCTCGTAGAGCCAGTCGTTATAGGCGGCGTAGCAGGCCCGCATGAAAGCCTCGTCCTGCGTCTTGATCGAGGTTACCGGCCCGAACACGAGGTGCGCCCAGACCTTGTCGCGGTCCATGTCCTGCAGCCGCAGTTGCGGGTTGCCGGCGCGCAGTTCGGTCAGGTCCTCGATCCCGCCGCGGTCGTAGGCGGTGTGGATCGGCTTGGGGCCATTGCCGAACAGGGTGTTCTTCCTGCCCGACCAGAAACCCCAGCGCTCGCCGTCGGCGATCCACATGGCGCCGGTGTCGGAAATCTCGACCCGCGGGGTCCGCTCGCCCCAGGTTCCCGCCATCCGCTTCTGCCACACGTCGGCCGGCAGCATGTTGAGGTCGAGGTGGTCGTCGCAGCTGACGAGGGCGGCTTCGAGCATGAAGGACTCCGGAAAATGCTTAGCTTGCTAATAGACGGGCTTGCGGGACGGGGCAATCGATAGCGGCCGGGTCATTTGCGGGCGAGGACATTGTGCCACGGCGTGGGGACCTTGCCGAAGCTGAAGCCGTCGCGCGTGGAGATGTCGAGCCCCGACCAGGGCGCCGCTCGACGATACGCCGCCTTGAGCCTCGCTGCCGGCAGGTAGCTGTAGAACCGCCCGTGCGGATCGCGAGCGCCGCCGTTGCCGCCCTTGAAGCTCGCCCAGTGCAGGCCCCCCGGGCGCAGCGCCTGGTGGATGCCCGTGACGACAGCTGGCAGCTCGTCCTCCGCCAGATGGAGCAGTGTCGCCTGGCACCACACCGCGTCGAATGCCTCGACCGCTTCGAGTTCGGAGAAGCGCAGGACCGGGACGTCGAACCCGAGCCGCTCGCCGGCGAGCCTGGCCATGTTCGGCGATCCGTCGCTCGGGTGGACATCGAAGCCGCGCGCGATCGCGTACTCGGCGTCGCGACCGTCGCCGCAGCCGAGCTCGAGGATGCGCGCGCCTGCGGGGAGAAGGTCGAGGAAGGGATCGAGCTCGGGACTGGCGCCGGTGTGCGGCAACGCGTCAGCCCATTCGCGGCCGCGCTGCTCGTAGAATTGCAGGGTCTCCCGGTCCATGTCCGCCGCTCTACGGCAGCCGGGATGCGCCGCAACGAAAAAGGGCGCTCCCACAAGGGAGCGCCCCAATGGACCGGCGAAGGGGACACACCGGTCGTCTGATCAGCGGCAGCGAACCTCGCCGCGATCGATCTCGCGCCCGAGCAGCGCACCGGCCGCAGCGCCGAGAATGGTGCCGGTCGCACGTTCACCGCGCGTGTCGATCGCACGGCCCGCGAGCGCGCCCGCCGCGGCGCCGACGATCAGTCCGGTCGTGCCGTTGTCTCGCCGGCAGTAGTAGCGGCCATCGTCGCCCCGCCAGTAACGGATGCCGTTTCCGCTCCGGTAATACCGGCGGTCGTTGTGGTGCTTCTTGTAGTGCTTGCCGTGCGCTGGCGCCCACCGCGGCGGGTCGGCCAGGGCGGGGGCCGCCGGGACTGTCAGGGCTGCAGCGGCTATCACCAGCAGGGTCTTACGCATCTCTGTGCCTTTCCGTGCTTATCACCTCATGGAACGGCATCTGTCGTTCAGCGATCCCCAACCTCGGATGAACGAATACGTTGCCTGCGGAACTTGCGACAAGCTGTGATAAACGGGCGACCGGCCGTTGCACTGTCAGGGGAAGGACCGTCGTGAAGCTCGATCTGGTGGACGTTTTCGGCTCGGCGCCGTTGCGCGGCAATCCGCTGGCCGTTGTCGCGGGAGGCGAAGGGCTCGATGCGGAGGCCATGCTTGCGCTGACTCGCTGGCTCGGCTTCTCCGAGACGACGTTCTTGCTCCCGCCGTCCCGACCCTACGCCGACTACGCCGTGCGCATCTTCTACCCCGGCGGCGAACTGCCGTTCGCCGGCCATCCCACGCTTGGGACATGCCACGCGTGGCTGGCCGCCGGCGGTCGGCCGAAACGCGAAGGAGTCGTGGTACAGGAGTGCGGCGTCGGACTGGTCGAGGTGCGGACCGACGGCGAGTCGCTGGCCTTCGCCGCACCCCCGCTGACTCGCGACGGCCCGCTGAGCGACGCCGAGCGGGCCGAGGCGATCCGCCTGGCCGGGGTCGACCCGGGCGCCGTGGTCGAGGCGGTGCACGTGGCCAACGGACCGCGATGGCAGCTCTTGCGGCTGCGTTCCGCTGCCGACGTGCTCGCCGCCGAGCCGCTCGCGAAAGCGCCGCCGGGGACTGACATCGGACTGGCCGGGCCGATCGCCGACGGGAATGCGGACTGGGAACTGCGGGCATTCTTTGCCGACCACCACGGCACCTTCGTGGAGGACCCCGTGACCGGAAGCTTCAACGCGGGTGTCGCAATGCATCTTTTCGCGAGCGGCCTCGCCAGCGGCCGATATCGTGCTGCACAAGGCCGCAGGACCGGGGCCGACGGTTTCGTCGAGTGTAAACAAACGGCCGACGGACGCGTGTGGATCGGTGGGCGCTGCGCGACCGTCGCCGCGCGGGCTACGCTGGCCGGGCTTCGCTGAGGCGGTCAGCGCGAGAAGCCGAACCGGCGCATCAATTCTTCGCGCGTTGCGACTTCGCGCGGCGCGCCGCGAATGCTCGTTACGCGCTCGTAGACGCCCGGACGGATCTCTCGCCACCAGGGCAGGTCGATGGCTCCGAGCGACTTGAGATGGGCGAGATACTCGTCGAGCGTCGTGAAGCTCCGCCCGCGTGCGTAGGGCAGGTTGGCCACGGGTTCGTCGGCCGGAGTCGCCATTTTTGCCTCCTCTCGGCCGGTTTGCCCGGTAGCGGCCGCCGCCGGAAGCGCGACGATTGCCACGGCCATCGCCAGACCGTGCCACAAGTGCGACGGGCCGGCCCCCGGGGTCTGATGACTCGTCGAGAAAGTTACGTTAGCTACCATCTCAGGTGTCGCTCAAAAAATAGCCGTACCACTATTAACGAATTCGGCGCTTCCGCCGCTTTTTAGGCAGGAGGAATGGGACTGTGCGACCTGTGAACCTTATCTGGAATTCGAAATCGCATTACAGCGATGAACAGGGGCTGATCGACGTCTATTTTGGCGAGCGCTTCTTCGAGGCGCCGCACAAGGCGTCCACATCGTCGGCCGTCGCGCTCGATCCGTCAACCTTGGTGACGACAACGGTCGCGGCTCCTCCGATCGAGCTCGGCGTTCCCTCGACCGTCATGGTCGACGGGTCGATCGATCCGGACGAGATCGCGGCCTACGCGATCGATCTGGTCGCCGGCGAGACGTATCTGTTCTCGGTCCGCGGCGCCGGAGACGATCCGCTCGCAGATACCTTCCTCTACGTGATCGACGATACCCAGGCCGGCCTGCTGGCCTACGACGACGACGGCGGTGACGGGGTCAATTCGCTGATCACCTACACGGCGACCTATACCGGTGTGCATTACATCGGCGTCGGCGCCTATCCGGACTCCGGCCTCTCGGGCACCTTCACGCTCGATGCGATCCTCGACCCGGGCGAGGATCTCGTGTCCGACGATTTCGTGCTGGCGACACCGCTCGCAGTCAACGCGACGACCTACGGCTTCATCGAGGCAGGGTCCGGCCCCTACGGCGCGGACTTCAGCGAGGTCGATACTTTCGCGATCGAGATCGAGGCCGGCAAGATCTACACCATCGAGATGGCCGGTGGCGCCGACTACGCGTCGGACTGGTTCGATCTTCTCCCCGGCGAGATCGATCCGCGGCTCGTTCTCTACGGCCCCGATCTGACCGCCGTCGCCGCCAACGACGATATCTCGTTCCCCAGTGACATCAGCGCGCGGATCACCTTCTTCGCGCAGGAGAGCGGGACCTATTACCTCGACGCGTTCTCGTGGTCGCCGTGGACCGGCGGCTATTCGCTGACCGTGACCGAGCTCGATCCGAGCGACTACGATCCCCTCGACGCGATCATCTGGGAGAACGCCGCCAACGTCACCTTCGACGCCACTAACACGGCTTACGTCTATTTCGGCGATTCCGACGAGAACTTCGGCCAGACCGCCGACGACGGCGTGAGCCCGATGGTGACCATCGACTGGAACGACTACGAAAAGCAGCAGGTCATGGAGGCGCTCGAGCAGTACGAGGCGATCCTCGGCGTCAACTACGAGATCACCACCGATGCGAGCCTCGCGACCTTCCGCCTGCTCAAGACCGAGTCCGAGGAATACGGCGCCTATTTCTTCCCGCAGGATCCGGCCTACGGCCCCGACCAGGGTGTCGGCGTCTTCAACGTGCTCAGCGGCGGCTGGACTTTCGATCAGCAGCAGAGCCTGGAGCGCGGCGGCTATGCCTTTTCGGTAATCCTGCACGAGTTCGGCCACGCCCACGGCCTCGCGCACCCGCATGACCGGGGCGGTGGCTCGGACATCCTGCTGGGCGTGAGCGGCGCAGTCGGCTCGTACGGCCTCTACGACCTCAACCAGGGCGTCTATACCGTGATGTCGTACAACGACGCATGGGACTTCCACCCTGACGGGCCGTCGCCGTTCACCGCGGATGGCGTGGACAACGGCTGGACCGGGTCGCTGAGCGCGTTCGACATCGCGGCGCTGCAACAGCGCTACGGCGTGATCAATCCTCACGCGACCGGCAACACGGTCTACGATCTCGCCGACGAGCAGACCCAGGGCACGTTCTACCAGACCATCTGGGACACCGGCGGCACCGACACGATCCGCTACTCCGGCGCGCGCTCGGCCCAGATCGACCTGACCGCGGCAACGCTCGACTACAGCCCGACCGGGGGCGGCGTGATCTCGTTCGTCGACGACATCTGGGGCGGCTACACGATCGCCAACGGGGTCGTGATCGAGAATGCCACCGGCGGCAGCGGCGACGACGTGCTGATCGGCAACGGCGTGGCCAACGTGCTGACCGGCAACGGCGGCGACGACTGGCTGATGGGCAAGGAGGGCGCCGACAAGCTCAACGGTGGCAGCGGGTTCGATACTGCGAGCTACCGCAGTGCGACGGCCGGCGTGATCGCCTCGCTGGCCAGCAACAGCGGCAGCGCCGGCGATGCGGCGGGCGACAAGTACACTTCGATCGAGAAGCTCGAGGGCAGCCTGTTCGACGACACGCTGAGCGGCGGCGGCTCGAACGACGCGCTGGCCGGCCTCGCGGGCGACGACATCCTGCGCGGCGCCAATGGCCACGACACGATCGAAGGCGGCGACGGCCACGACAACATCGACGGCGGCGAGCACAACGACGTGCTCGACGGCGGCGAGGGCGACGACATCGTCTACGGCCGCAACGGCACCGACGAGCTGACCGGCGGCGGAGGCGACGATTTCCTCGATGGCGGCGAGCATGACGACACGCTCGATGCCGGCGACGGGGACGATTACCTCTATGGCCGCAACGGCACCGATACCTTGCTCGGCGGTGCGGGGAACGACTTCCTCGACGGCGGCGAGCACAACGACACGCTCGATGCCGGCGACGGCGACAACACGCTCTATGGCCGCAACGGCAACGACGTGCTGGTCTCTGGCTCCGGCCACGATCTGGTCGACGGCGGGGAGCACAACGATGTCATCGATTCCGGGGCGGGCGACGACACGATCTACGGTCGCAACGGCAACGACACGGTGGCGGCGGGCGCCGGCAACGACACCGTCGACGGGGGCCAGCACAACGACACGCTCGACGGCGGGTCCGGCCACGACACCCTGATCGGCGGCCAGGGCAACGATGTCCTGACCGGCGGGGAGGGCAACGACAGCCTCGAAGGCGGCCAGCACAACGACACGCTCGACGGCGGGGAAGGCGACGACCTCATGTGGGGCGGCGCCGGCAACGACCGCTTCCTGTTCGGCGAGACCGGCGGCAGCGACCGCATCTTCGATTTCGCCAAGGGGCAGGACAAGGTCGACCTGTCGGCGATCGACGCGGTCGACGGCGGGGCCGACGATGCGTTCAGCTTCATCGGTGCCGGCGCGTTCAGCGGCTCGGCCGGGCAACTCCGCGCCTACAGCTCGGGCGGCAGCCACTGGATCGAAGGCGACGTCGACGGGGACGGGCTGGCCGACTTCATGATCCAGACCAACGTGCTGCTCGCGGCCAGCGACCTCGTGCTCTGAAGGGGGACCGGCCGGCGGAGCGATCCGCCGGCCGCGTCATCGCCGAAAGAGGGACAGTCCCCATTTTCGGGGAAAATAGGGACAGTCCCTGTTTTTCCGCCCTTCCTTCGGAAAAGAGGGACTGTCCCTCTTTTTCGAAGCGTCAGGCGGGGGTCGTCTCGTCCGGCAGCGCCCGGTATCGGTCTTCGGTCTCGGTCATGTAGTTGCGCGTGATCGACGCGGCATAGCGGCTGCGCAGGTACTGCAGCTGGTAGACGCACATCCCGCCGTCGGTGAACATCGTCATCGAGCCGGCGAGGTAGAACGCATAGAGCCGCCAGAAGCGCTCGTCGGCGAGACGCACGACCTCGTCGTGATTGGCCTTGAACCGCTCGTACCAGGCGCGCAGCGTGTAGGCGTAGTGCAGCCGCAGCATCTCGCAGTCAGCCATGATCAGCCGCTCGCGCTCGCTCGCCGAGACGATCTCGCCGAGCGAGGGCAGGTAGCCGCCCGGGAAGATGTACTTCTGCATGAACGCGTCGGTCGTGCCCGGCTTGCCCATGCGGCCCATCGTGTGGATCAGCGCTGCGCCTTCGGGCGTCAGCAGGTCGTGCACCTTGCGGAAAAATACCGGGAAGAACGCCGTGCCGAGGTGCTCGAACATGCCGATCGAGACGACCCGGTCGAACTGGCCTTCGACGTCGCGGTAGTCCATGAGTTCGAACCGGACGCGGTCCGACACGCCCGCGGCCGCCGCCCGCTCGCGGGCGACCTCCAGCTGCTCCTCCGACAGCGTCACGCCCAGCACCTCGACGTCGGCGACGCGATTCAGGTAGAGCGCCAGGCCGCCCCAGCCGCACCCGAGATCGAGAACCTTCTGCCCGGGCTCGAGCAGCAGCTTCGAGGCGATGTGCGCCTTCTTGTCGAGCTGCGCCTGCTCGATCGAATTGCCCGGATCGGTGAAATAGCCGCAGCTGTACTGCATGTCCGGGTCGAGGAACGTGCGGTAGATGGCGTTGCCGATGTCGTAGTGGTGGACGACGTTCCTCCTGGCGTCCGCCTTGCGATTGTAGGTGTTGATGAAATGCCGGATGCGGCCGGTGTACTTTTTGAACTTGCTGCGACCGGTGCGCTCCTCCCAGCGGCTGTTGCGCCGGATAAGCAGGATCAGGTCGATGATTTCACCCTCGACCAGTTGCAGCCTGTCGTCCATCCAGGTCTCGACCGTGCCCAGCGCCGGATCGCGAACGATCTGGAGTGCGGCGCGGTTGTCGGTCAGCCGAACCGTCACGGGGCGCAGCTCGGGATCGGGCGAGCCGTAACGGTGCGTCTTGCCGGAAGGGTCGATGATCGCCAGCTCGCCGCGCTTGAGAAGCGGGGACAGCATCTTGTCGAGGAGCCGCATCGGGCGAAGATATACGGAAGAAATCGAATCGCAACGGCGCGAATTGTCGGCGTCACTTGCCGCGCAAGCGCCGAGTTCATCGACAATTAAGTGGGCCGATGCCAGCCGCGCCGAGGACGGGAAGGGAGAATGATGCGGATCTGTTGGATGCTTGCCGGGGCGGCGCTTGTGCTGGCCGGACCGGGCGCGGCGCAGGACATTGCGCGGCTTACGGTTGCCGGGGACTGCGCCTCGGTGCCGATCCTGTCGCCGGCGATCCCGGTGGTCGAGGTGACGATCGGCGGCAAGGGCCCCTACCGGTTCGCGATCGATACCGGCGCGCAGGGGCACGGGCGGATCAGCACGGCGCTGGCCGAAGAACTCGGCCTGCCCAAGGTCGGCGAGGTAGGCGCACCCGCGCCGGGAGGCGCCCTCGCCACGCGCCCGGTGTTCGGCGCCGCGGAGGTCTCGGTCGGCGACATCAGCTTCAAGAACATCGATCTCGTTGCAATGTCGGACGTGCGCGGTCCCCAGGCCGAATGGGACGGCATCCTCGGCAACGAGCTGCTCGAGTTCGTTCCGCTGACCCTCGACTACGGCAACGCCCGTGCGCGGTTCGGCGGGCCGGGGCTGTCGGAGGGTGTGCCGGTCAAGTTCGATCGCGGCATTCCGATCGTGCCGGTCGAGATCGCCGGGCAGCGCTTCGAGGTCCATTTCGACAGCGGCAATGGGGCAGGCGGCCTGTTCCTCGACGAGGACAAGGCGAAAGGCCTGCCGCTCGGAGGCGAGCCGGTCCAGCGCGGGATGACGCGCACGACGTTCGGCGACTTTTCGATCATGGAGGCGCCGCTGACGATCTCGGCGATGCTCGGCGGCACGCCGCTCTCGCTCAACGCGATCGGCTGGCCGAGTCCGCGGCCCGGGGGCAATCTCGGCTCGAAGGCGATGGCCGGGCTCAGCATCACCATCGACACGAAGTCGGACCTCGTGGTCGTCGAGCGCTCGGGAGCGCCGCCGCGCTGCCGCTGATCAGGCTCCGCCGGTCGTTCGCGGCGGGAATATCCGGCCGCGCGCATACGCGAACACGGCGAGGATCAGGACCATGATCAGGAAGAAGTCGACGAAGGTGGTATAGAACAGCCACACGTCGGTGCTGGCGAGGCGGGCGACGGCGTAGTTGAGCCCGGCCATGACCAGACCGAGCACGCCCATTCCCAGCGCGAGGCGGCCGGGATCGACATCGTTGTACGGCAGGTAGCGCGTCAGCGCCTTGCCGAGCCGGTTGCCGCCCAGCAGGCCGTCGCCGAGGAACAGCACCGCGCTGATCGTGCCGACGATCGTCCCGCGCATCTTCACCGCCATGTCGTCCTGGAAGGCGATCGCCAATCCGGCGGATATCAGCAGCAGCACGACGCCGAACAGTGCGAGGCCGCCGGTCAGGTCGACCTTGACGAAACGCTGGGCCACGACGAGCGCGATGCCCGCGCCCGCGCCGACAAGCGCAGCGGTGCTGAGATCGGTCAGCTTGGCGACGACGAAGAACAGCAGGCCAAGCGCCAAGTCGACGACGATCGGCACCTTGTTGCGCGCCAGCTGGCCCGGATCGTAGCCTTTGGCCCTGAGCTCGTCGCTGCCTCCCGCCATGCTCTTGCGCATCGCCTCGCCCAGCGTCGTCGCCTCGATGGCCGAGACGGTCTCGCGGTACTTGTCCGGATAGGCGATGGTCCGTCCGGGGTGGCTTTCGTGGATCAGCTCGCCGTCGAGCCGGGCGGCAATGCCGATCGACCAGCTGCTGACGTAGCCCGCCTCGACT
>Ga0079224_100004050_pt1 | contig 18756 bp, 14 predicted proteins | sample Stecom2015_FD_80414 | JGI IMG/M metagenome (GOLD analysis project Ga0079224, IMG submission 80414) | Agricultural soil microbial communities from Utah to study Nitrogen management - Steer compost 2015 | ecosystem: Environmental > Terrestrial > Soil > Agricultural land | place: USA: Utah... | reverse complement strand
GCCCACAAAAACAGGCGACCTGATGGTCGCCTGTTTGCGTTCATGCGGGATGCTCTCCGCAGGCCCCTCACCGCCGCCCACCCTGCCAGAAACATCTTGCAGGTAAGCGAGGGGCAGTAACTCCCTCAAACACAATCTATTGAAAAGGTTTTAGGTAATCAGTAGAATAGAAAGAGATCTTTTCAGAACGCTGTTGATGCCCATCTATCTTAATCGTTACCTCGTTTTGTGGGGCGAGGTATTCAAGGGAAAAAGTGATTCTGTCCATCAAGGTTACAAAAAATAGAAAAGAGCATATTCATGGCCGAAAAGTTGAACAAAGGACCCTTAACCCGACATGTGCCCCTAGGCTTTGGTTTATTGCAGCTATCAACTATCGGATTTCGCCTCCGCCGTACCTGGCAGCTCTATGTGCTTCTATTGCTGCCTCTGATCTGGCTGCTGATTTTCCGCTATGCGCCCATGTATGGCGCGCAAATCGCATTTAAGAAATACTCCCCTGCCCTCGGTATCGAGGGCAGCCCGTGGGTTGGTTTTGATAATTTTACCCGTTTCTTTGAATCGCCAAAATTCCAACCGGTAATTGTAAATACGCTGGTTCTCAGTTTTTATGCAATAATCGCCGGCTTCCCCATCCCCATTTTGCTGGCGCTCAGTTTAAACCAGGTTCGCTGGCGATTTTTTAAAAATGCGGTGCAAATGATTACCTATGCACCCCATTTCATCTCAACTGTCGTCATTGTAGGAATACTGTTTCAATTCCTCCATCCCAGGATAGGGTTTACGGCAATCTTAGCCAATGCAATGGGCCTGCCGCCGCCCAACTGGATGGGTAACCCCGATGCTTTCCGCCATGTCTTTGTATGGTCTGGTGTATGGCAGGAGATGGGTTTCGCCTCGATTATTTATCTGGCCGTGCTGTCGACCATAGACCCGGCGCTCCATGAAGCTGCGGTTGTGGATGGTGCCAATCGCCTCCAGCGTATCCGGCATATCGACCTACCCGGCCTCATGCCAACTGCAATGGTTCTGCTGGTGCTTTCGACGGGGCGTGTTCTGGAAGTGGCTTTTGAGAAGGTTTATCTGATGCAGAACTCGCTGAATATTGGCGTTTCAGAAGTGATTAACACCTACGTCTATCGCGTCGGTCTGTTGTCTCCTGTATTGGATTTTTCCTATTCAACAGCCATCGGCCTCCTGAAAGGCGTGGTCGGCCTCATTTTGATTATCGCGGTAAATCATGCGGCCAAGCGATTGACCAATAATAGTGTCTGGTAAGCAGGAAATGAGGTCGAAAACAATGGATAGTTACGAAAGTAATCTGAACAAGGTTCGGGAATCCGGGGTAGACCGCCTCTTTTCCTTTGCGAATTATCTGATTTTGCTGGTGGTCACGATCATCATTCTTCTGCCACTCATCTATATCGTCAGTGCATCCTTTAGTTCGCCCCAGGCGGTCATATCGGGCAAAGTTACCCTATGGCCAGTGGATTTCAGTCTGGAGGGATACCGGGCGATCTTCGAGCACCAGCGTATCTGGGTGGGCTTTGGCAATTCGCTGTTCTATACCGTCTTTGGCACCCTGTTCAATGTTGTCATGACGATCATCGCAGCCTATCCATTATCACGGGATGATTTGATCGGACGGCGCTTTTTCACGCTGCTTTTTGTCTTCACCATGCTGTTTTCCGGGGGATTAATTCCAACTTATATGGTAGTGCGTGATCTCGGACTGCTTAACACACGCTGGGCCATGATTCTCCCAAGCGGTATCGCCATCTTCAATTTGTTGATTACCATTACCTTCTTCCGCACAACTATCCCGCCGGAACTGATTGAAGCCGCGCATATTGACGGGGCTGATGATTTCCGCACATTCTTTCGCATTGTGCTGCCACTGTCACGCCCGATTATTGCGGTGTTGGCGTTATTTTATGCGGTTAGCCATTGGAATTCCTATTTTAGTGCGCTTATTTACCTCAAAGATCAGAACCTATTTCCTTTACAACTTATCCTTCGGGAAATTCTGATTATGAACTCGGTGAGCGCCTCCATGCTGGTTGATATCGAAGATCTGGTCGCCCGCGAAGGGCTGCGCGAGCTGCTCAAATATTCGCTGATTATCGTTGCCAGTCTTCCGGTGCTGATAATCTATCCGTTTGTCCAGAGGCACTTTGTCAAGGGCATGATGATCGGCTCCGTTAAATAGAGGCTGTAGCTATTCACCGAAAGGAGATGCAACTCAGCTTAAAAAAACGCAAATCAATAACGTCAATTTTGGGCTAATAGACTAAACAGTAAAGGAAGACACATGCTCAAAAAATTCTCGATCATGGTGATGGTGTTCGTGCTGCTGATCGCGGTCAGCGTGACTGCTCAGGATGTCACCCTGTCGCCTCCGGGTGAATTTCCAATTGTCAGCGAACCAGTCACGCTGCGGGTGTTGATGCTCGGACATCCGATTGTGGAAGATTTCCAGACAAACCTTTTTACGGAGTGGTATACAAATAGAACCGGGATTCAGGTAGAGTTTACGGTTGCACCCCCAAGTGAAGAACGTGAGATATTAAACCTGACACTTGCCAGCGGTGAGTTGCCAGATGTTATTGTGGGTTTCACGATTGATCCTTCAATGCTGGCAATCTATGGGGCACAAGGAACCTTTTTGCCACTGAATGACCTCATTGAGGAACAGGGGTACTACATCAAGGAAGTCTTTGAAGGTTCACCGCAGGTCAAGCCGTTGATTACGTCTCCCGATGGTAACATCTACGGTCTGCCGCAGGTCAACGAATGTTTCCACTGCTTCTATTCACAGAAAATGTGGATTAACCAGACCTGGCTCGATAATCTGAATCTGGAACTGCCGCAAACCACTGAGGAGTTTTTCAACGTTCTGATGGCCTTCAAGGAACAGGATGCCAATGGTAACGGTGACCCGAACGATGAAATTCCTCTGGCTGCTTCACCGACCGGCTGGAATTCCAATCTTGATGGCTTCCTGATGAATCCCTTTGTCTACAACGAGCGGGGTTTTAACGGGAGCAATGAATTCCTGGTATTGGAAGATGGTGTAATTTCCTCTGTTGTGGATACTGAGGAATGGCGGGAAGGTCTGCGCTATCTCAAGCGCCTCTATGATGCCGGCCTGTTTGGTGAAGAAAGCTTTACCCAGGAACCCGACCAGCTAAGACAGATGGTTGAAGGTGGTGAGACGCCTATTGTGGGCGCAATCCCGGCTGGCGCCCAAAGTGTTTTCGCCAACATTGGCGAACCGCGTTGGCACGACTACGTTGCCGTTCCGCCGCTCGAAGGACCGAACGGCGTGCGCCAGACACCTTATAACCCCTGGGGCATTGTCTCCGGCCAATGTGTGATCTCGGCAACAACGCCTTACCCGGAAGTCGCATTCCGCTGGTGCGATGGTCAATATGAGCGTGAAGCTACCATGAACGCGCTCTATGGTGCAGAGGGTGAAGCCTGGGAATGGGCAGAAGAAGGTGAGATCGGGCTGGATGGCGGCCCGGCGATCTGGCGTCGGCTATCAACCTTTGGCACGCTGCAAAATATCCATTGGGGACAGCGCGGACCCACCTACCGGCCCAGCTATCTGCGCCTCGGTGAGGTTCAACGTTTTGATGTTGCCGGGTTGGAAGTCGTCCTGTTTGCCGAGACGAATGAAAAAATGAAGCCTTATGCCCGCGCTCAGGAAAACGTAATTCCACCTCTGGCCTATACCACCGACCAGGCAACAGAACTTGCTGAATTGCGGCTGGCCCTTGGTGATTACGTGCGCCAGATGGAGGCAGAATTCATACTGGGCCGAGCGGATCTCGATTCGGGATGGGAGAGCTATGTTGCTACACTGAATAGCCTTGGCCTACCCCGTCTGGTCGAGATTAACCAAGAGGCGTATGACGCCCTATTTGGATCGTAGCTGTATCGAATTGAAGGCAGGCATTTTGCCTGCCTTCACCTTTTCCCAAATTGTCTCAAAAAAATCGAAGAATGTACGATGTCCCGCCCCAACATTATCTTCATAATTGCTGATGACCATCGTTATAATGCGATTAATGCCCTGGGCAATGCCGAGGTTCGCACACCCAACCTGGACCAACTTGTCCGCCGGGGCACAACCCTGACCCATGCGTATATCATGGGTTCGACTTCGCCGGCTGTTTGTATGCCCAGCCGAGCTATGTTGTTGACGGGGCGCTCCCTGTTCCATTCTGCTGAGACAAGGAACGAAACTCCCTACGCGCTTCCAGAACATGCCCGGCTTCTGCCAGAGGTGCTGCGTGAGCACGGCTTCATGACTTACGGCATTGGCAAATGGCACAATCCCAAATCTGCCTACGCGCGCAGTTTTGAGGGCGGCGCAAACATCTTTTTTGGCGGCATGTCCGACCATCACCAAGTGCCTGTCCAGGATTACGACCCGTCAGGCTTGTACCTTCAGGAACGCCAATATATCGGGGATAAGTTCTCAACCGAGCTTTTTGGCGATGCAGCAATCGACTTTCTGCAATCCTATGATGGGGATCGACCCTTCTTTCTGTATGTGGCCTTTACCGCACCGCATGATCCACGCACACCGCCACCGGAGTTTCTATACGATCCGGCGCAGTTATCCATCCCCGAAAACTTTCTACCCGAACATCCCTTTGATAATGGGGAGTTGCAAATCAGGGATGAACTGCTTGCGCCCACACCGCGAACGCCGTCGACCATTCAACAGCATATTGCTGATTACTACGGCATGATTAGTCACCTGGATGATAAAGTTGGGCAGATCATGCGTGCGCTCAACAGCCGGGATGATGCTGACAATACCATCGTCGTTTACACTGCTGATCACGGTCTGGCCTTGGGTCAACACGGCTTGTTAGGTAAGCAGAATCTTTATGACCACAGCTTACGCATTCCACTGATTTTGTGCGGCCCCGGCATCCCAAGCAATGTGCGCCGGGATGGTTTGTGTTATTTGTACGACCTCCTGCCCACGCTGTGCGAATTGACCGATACGCCCATTCCATCATCGAATGAAGGCCTCAGTCTCCTTCCCCTTATCACCGGGCTGAAGTCTACTCATCGTGACAGTATTTTTGCAGCTTACCAATCCGGCTTGACCGTGCCCGCGGAGGGCCAGTATCAGCGCATGGTACGCTCAGGTCCCTACAAGTTGATCGAATACTTCATCAACGGTGCGCGGCAGACGCAGTTATTCGATCTACACACCGATCCACTTGAGCGTACTAATCTGGCTGCCGCTCCACAACACGCACCCCTGGTCAAACAGCTTCGCCGGAAAATGGCGGCCTGGCAATCCCAGGTGGACGATCCGCTCCATCTGGGATGGGATTGATCAACTTGTGTCTGAGATTGCCCACAAAAACAGGCGACCATCAGGTCGCCTGTTTGCGTTCATGCGGGATGCGCCGGGGTTTCCGGTCAGGCGATAGTCACATCTTCACACAGATAGACATCCTGAATCGCGTTGAGCAGGGCGATACCTTCGGCCATGGGCCGCTGGAATGCCTTACGCCCGCTTATCAGGCCCATGCCGCCCGCGCGCTTGTTGATGACGGCGGTCCTCACCGCTTCGGCCAGGTCATTCTTGCCGCTGGCCCCACCTGAGTTAATCAGACCGACACGCCCCATGTAGCTGTTCACCACCTGATAGCGGGTCAGGTCAATCGGGTGGTCAGTCGTCAGTTCGGTGTACATGCGCTCATCCCATTTGCCGTAGGACGAACCACCCGCGTTGAGGGCCTTGTAGCCGCCGTTGGATTCAGGCAGCTTCTGCTTGACAATATCAGCTTGAATGGTCACGCCCAGGTGATTTGCCTGTCCGGTCAGGTCGGCGGATGCCTCATGATTGGTTCCATTGACCTTGAAGCCCGGATTGCGCAGGTAGCACCACAGCACCGTCGCCATGCCCAGTTCGTGCGCGTAAGCGAAGGCTTCGGACACTTCGACGATCTGGCGTCCGCTTTCGGGCGAGCCAAAGTAAATCGTCGCGCCTATAGCCGTCGCCCCCAGATTCCAGGCTTCCTTCACCGTGCCGAACATAATCTGATCATATTTGTTGGGGTAAGTCAGCAGTTCGTTGTGGTTGATCTTTACGATGAAGGGGATTTTGTGGGCATATTTGCGGGCAACAGCACCCAGCACACCGAAGGTGGAGGCGACGGCGTTGCAGCCGCCTTCAATCGCCAGTTCCACGATCTTCTCCGGGTCAAAATAATCGGGGTTTTTGGCAAAGGACGCCCCACCGGAATGCTCGATGCCCTGATCGATGGGCAGGATAGACAGATAGCCGGTTCCGGCCAGCCGTCCATGATTATGAAGTTGTTCCAGACTGCGCAGCACCTGAGGGCTGCGGTCAGATTGTCCCCAGACTTCGCTCACGCAGTCGGGGCCGGGCAGGTAAAGCCGGTCTTTGCTGATGGTCTGGCAGGTATGATGCAGCAGTGAATCAGCCTCGCTACCAAGCAGTTCAGCAATACTATCAATATTATGTCTCGTGACTGGAGCAGCCGTGAGTACCATCGTGGCCTCCTTAAAAATATCCCTCAAGACTACGTATATTATAGCACCCGGCTGGCTGGCGTTTCGTTCGCCACCAGCAACCTGTGATGAACGTAACAGGTGTATGGTGTGCTTCATCCCAATCCCGCCCGGCATCCCTCGTCGTAAAATCAATCATGGTAGAATCATTACAGTGATTGGGATCATAAAAATAAGGGAGAAGATGATATGCGCCTAGCAGTTTTGACCGGTGGCGGCGATGTCCCAGGTCTCAATCCCGCTATCAAAGCGATTGTGAACCGGGCCATTGATAACAATTACGAAGTGCTCGGCATCCGTCGCGGGTGGATGGGTCTGGTACATGCGAACCCCGACAATGAGGACAATGATCACTGGATCATGCGGCTGGATCGGGAAAAGGTGCGCCGCATTGATCGGACAGGTGGAACCTTTCTGCACACCTCGCGGACAAATCCGGCCAGCATAAAAAACAAAGACCTGCCCGAATTTTTACGCGATCCTGACTTACCTGACGACGAAACACGGGATGTCACCCCGCATGTCCTCAACATGATTGACAAACTGGGCATCGACTGCCTGATCCCCATTGGCGGTGATGATACGCTGAGCTATGGTGAGCGCCTGTCGCGGGAAGGGGCGCGGGTAATCGGCATTCCCAAGACGATGGACAACGATGTCTATGGCACGGACTACTGCATCGGCTTTTCCACAGCGGTGACCCGCAGCGTGGAATTTATCCATGCCCTGCGGACTTCTGCCGGGTCGCATGAGCGAATCGCGGTGGTCGAATTGTTTGGCCGCAACTCCGGCGAGACTTCGCTGATCGCGGCTTATCTGGCCGGCGTTGATCGTGCCCTTATTTCGGAAGTGCCTTTTGATCTCGAAAAGCTTGCCAGGTTCATCCTGGAGGACAAAAAGAACAACCCCAGTAACTACGCAATGCTGACCATATCAGAAGGCGCACATCCGATTGAGGGTGAGGTTATCGAGTCAGGGCCGGCGGATGCCTACGGTCACCGGAAACTGGGCGGTATCGGCTATTATGTGGGCGATGCACTAAAGCAGTTGACGGGCCAGAATATCATCTACCAGCAGCTTGCCTATCTGATGCGCAGCGGCGCGCCGGACTCGCTGGACCTGATGGTCGCGGCCAACTTTGCCCACGTGGCGATGAGCCTGGTTGAACGTGGGGAATCCGGGCGGCTGGTCTGTTTGCAGCGTGGCGTCTACAGTGATGTGCCTATCGCAACGCTGTCGCAGGGCAAGAAGCGCGTGAATGTGCCGGAATTGTACGACGCAGAAAATTACCGGCCCAAGATCCGCCACGTGCTGGGTATGCCGATGTTCCTGACGTAGGTCGCTGCCGGGCGGCGCACAGGCTGATCGCGGGCTGCCCCGCCACAGGAAAGGCAGCGAATGGTGCTGTTGGCGAACTCATCTTTGAATGTAATTTCCCGCAACACCCCCACCCAGCCTCCCCCGCCCCACAGGGACGCTGAGCAGAATTCGGGGGAGGTGGCTGCCGCAGGCAGACGGAGGGGGTTAAATTGCACGATAGGGGTAGCGTAGATTACTTCGCCAACACCATCACAAATCTCCATGCTATTGCCCGGTATGGGGTCGCCATCCGCGTCGTGACTCGCGATGCGCTGGCACGCAGCCGGGAGGTGCCGGGTGTCCGGCGGTTATACCGGTCTGATTGATGAGGAGTTTGTACCCCTGACAGCGCGCGGCGTCGGCGGTATTATTCAGCGAGTGTGACCAGCTTGTTTCCGAATACGAGGGTGATCCGCAGAGGAACAGAGCCGCCATGACTGTAAAACGTCTCGCTGTTATGACCAGTGGGGGTGATGCTCCGGGCATGAATGCGGCGATCCGGGCGATCGTGCGTATGGGCCTGAATCAGGGTATCGAGGTATACGCCATCTACGAAGGTTATCAGGGGATGATCGATGGGGGCGATCATTACCGCAAGATGACGTGGGACTCGGTTGGCGGTATCCTGCACCGGGGCGGCACAGTGATCGGCACAGCCCGGTGCGAGGCCTTTCGCACCCGCGAGGGTCGCCGGCAGGCGGCTTACCAGTTGCTGTCACACAAAATTGACAACCTGATCGTCATCGGCGGTGATGGCAGCCTGTCCGGCGCTAATCTGCTGCGGCAGGAATGGCCGACGCTGCTGGCCGATCTGGTCACAACGGGAGAAATCAGCCAAAAGCAGGCCGACCAGCACGCGCACCTGACCATCGTCGGGCTGGTCGGCTCTATCGACAACGATATGGCCGGCACGGATATGACCATCGGCACGGATACGGCGCTGCACCGGATCACCGAAGCGGTGGACGCCATCAGCAGCACCGCGGCCAGCCACCAGCGCACATTTGTGGTTGAGGTGATGGGGCGAAACTGCGGCTATCTGGCCCTCATGGGCGGCCTTGCCACTGGTGCGGACTGGATTCTGATCCCGGAAAGTCCGCCGGATGTCGAGGACTGGGAAAAGAGGATGTGCGACAGCCTCAAGGCTGGCCGGCAGGCTGGCCGGCGCGACAGCATCGTGGTCATAGCTGAGGGTGCGCGGGATCGGCATGGCAAGCCCATCAGCAGCGCGTATGTCATGAAGGTGCTGGAAAAAGAGCTGGGCGAAGAGGTGCGCACGACCGTGCTGGGGCATGTCCAGCGGGGCGGAACGCCAAGCGCCTTTGACCGTAACCTGGGCACACTCATGGGCGCCGCCGCTGTCCAGACGATCATCGAGGCCACGCCGGATACCGAACCGCAGTTGATTGGCCTGCGCGGCAACCGCATCGTGCGCGAACCGCTGATGAAATGTGTCGAAGAATCTCAGGCGGTCGCCAAAGCGATTGAAGCGCAGGATTATGAACGAGCGATGGAGTTGCGGGGCAGCAGCTTCAAGGAAGCTTTCAGCACACTGCGGACACTGCTGCGTTCGCTGCCGCACGAATCGCCGCCGGGGCAAAGACGCCTGCGCCTGGCCGTGATGAATTCTGGCGCGCCGGCGCCCGGCATGAACACCGCCATTCGCGCTGCGGTGCGGATCGGGCTGGACCGGGGTCATATTATGCTGGGCATTAACAACGGATTCCAGGGCCTCATCGACGGGCAGATTGAGCCGATGGAATGGATGAGTGTCAACGGCTGGGTGTCAATGGGCGGCTCAGAACTGGGCGCTAACCGTGAAATGCCGACAGAACGCACCTTCTATGCGATAGCGCGGACCCTCGAAAAATTTGAGGTCGAGGGCCTGCTGGTGATCGGGGGCTGGTCGGCCTATCAGGGGGCTTACCGGCTGTATCAGGAACGCGAAAACTTTCCGGCGTTCAACATTCCCATCATCTGCCTGCCGGCTTCGATCAACAACAACCTGCCCGGCTCCGAACTCAGCATTGGCGCGGATACCGCCCTCAACAACATCATGTGGGCGGTGGATCGCATCAAACAGTCCGCCATCGCGCAGCGCCGCTGTTTTGTGGTTGAGGTGATGGGGCGCTACTGCGGCTATCTGGCGCTGATGAGCGGCCTTGCCACCGGCGCAGAGCGCGTTTACCTGCACGAAGAGGGCGTGACCCTGCGCGATCTGCAACAGGACCTGGACAGGCTGACCAAAGGCTTTGAAATCGGCAAGCGGCTGGGGCTGATGATCCGCAACGAAAATGCGAACCCGATCTATACGGCTGACTTTATGACTGCGCTGTTCGAGGAGGAAGGCGGTTCGTTATTCGATGTCCGCCAGACCATCCTCGGTCACGTTCAGCAGGGTGGCGACCCATCGCCCTTTGACCGTATTCAGGCCACACGTCTGGCCGCCAGATGCATTGAATACCTTATTGAGAACGCTCAGAGCGAAACGCCGGCCAGTGCCTTCATCGGCATAGAATCCGGCGGGATACAGATTCACGACATCGAGATGATGCCTCGAATGGCTGATGAGGTTTATCAGCGGCCTAAAAAGCAGTGGTGGCTGGATTTGCAGCCGATTGCCAGGGTTCTGGCTCAGCCCGCCCCGCAGGTACAGCCACGATCAAAGAAAGCACAGGCTAACGATTAGATTATGTAATCGCGGCTGGATGCTGCTTTATGGAAGCGAGAGGAAGAGGTCACGAGGCCCATGAACCTGGATACGACATATCTCAAGCTGCCGCTGCGTTCGCCGCTGGTCGTTTCCGCTTCGCCCCTGTCGACAAGCATCGATAATATCAAGCGGATGGAAGACGCAGGGGCCGGCGCGATTGTCCTGTTCTCGCTGTTTGAAGAACAACTGCGCATCGAACAGCAGCGGCACACCTATCGTCAGGAGCATCCGACAGCTACTGAAGAGGACGCGCTGGCGATGTTCCCGGCGCGGCAGCCCTTTCATATCCAGTTGGATCACTATGTCGATCATATCCGTAAAGCGAAAGAGGCTGTGTCTGTTCCCATTATCGCCAGCCTGAACTGCCAGTCGCTCGGCACATGGACAGACTTTGCGGAACAGATCGAGGCTGCCGGCGCTGATGCGCTGGAACTGAATATTTATTACCTTCCTACCAGTATGGATCGGGCCGCCGAACACATCGAGGATATGTACCTTCATATCCTGAAGGTCGTCCGAAGTGCGGTCAGCCTGCCGGTGGCGGTCAAGCTGACACCGTTTTTCACCAATCTGGCTCACGTGACGCGGCGGCTGGATCAGGCCGGGGCCAGCGGGCTGGTGCTGTTCAACCGCTTTTACCAGCCGGACCTCGATCCGGTGACGCTCAGGGTGCGGTCTGAAACACCGCTGGGCACGTCGCAGGATGCGCGGCTGGTCCTGCACTGGATCGCCCTGCTGTATGGGAATGTCAAAGCTGATCTCGCGGCGACCGGCGGTATCTACACTGCCGAGGATGTCGTCAAGATGCTGATGGCTGGCGCAAAGGTCACCATGCTGGCCTCCGTGCTGCTCAAGAAAGGCATCGACTACCTGAGCACACTGGAAAAGAATCTGCGCGCATGGCTCGACCAGAACGATTACAGTTCCGTGGCCGACCTACAGGGCATCATCAGCCAGTTCCGCAGCAGGGACCCCGGCGCATTTGAGCGATCAGCCTATATCCGGGCCATTACATCGGCAGAGTTTCTGGTGTGGCCGAGAACGGAATTTGACTAAGCCGGTTCTTTGCTGAGAACGGCGACATAGCCCCCGTTCGGGTCACCGAGCAACTGCCGGATGTGCCATCCTGTCCCGGCGGCGATGTCGCGCATTTCATCCGGCGAAATCAGCAGCAGATCAAACCATGGGGTCGTGTACTGGCGAAAGCGCACCCGAATGCGCGCCTGACCGGCCATGCGCCCACGCTGTCGGTTGCGCTCATGATAGTCTGTATGCGCCGGGTTGGTGGTGCTGTAAGGGTTCATGTTCGCGGCGAGAATCAGGCCATGCGACGTGGTCAGGCCGCGAAAACGGCGCAGCAGCCAGCGCGCCCGGCTGACATTCCCCAGCAGGCCGGAGTTATTGCCCAGCATGAGGATGGTATCAAACTGGCCCAGCGCCCGACTCAGGCGTGTGATCGGGATGACACGGGCATCCTGCACGCCGCGTTCCCGGCAGACCTGAACGGCCAGCGGCGAGATATCGACCGCCACGACTTCGTGACCGCGTTCCTGCAAATAGAGCGCGTGCCGGCCGGCCCCGCAGCCAATATCCAGCACCCGGCCCCGGACACAGGCGATTGCTTCCTGTTCAACCGGCGACCACGCTTCGTAGGCGGCAAAGTAATGCGTATAGCCCCCACCGACGTTGATAAACCCGTCATCGCGTTCGATGACCTCGGCTTCGCGTTCGCCGCGTAGACTGGCGGCCAGCATCTGCCCAAATGCATCCTGTTCCGGCTGCATCCTGAATCCCCCTGCTCGATCACCCGGATTCATTGTACAACACGGCTGGTTTTGTAGCACAGCGCCGCCGCGTCGGGTAACATCTCGGCGAGATCAGGGTATTCACCGGGGGGATTGTGCTTATGCTGAGCCAGTACAACGCCATCGACATTGATCTTATTCTGCGGGAAGAAAATCCGCCGCCGCCTTTTCCCCCGGCCCGTGACCGCGCGGCATGGGCGGCGATCCGCGAACGGTTGGGGGAGGCGCGGGTCGCTGAGTATATCCAGAAGGCAGAGGCCGATGCGCAGCGTCCGATCCCGGCGCTGCCGGCCACGCTGTATCTCGATTTCAAGCGCACGGGCGAACGGCTGGGCTACGAAACGCCGCAGTTTGCGCGCCGCGCGATGCTCGCCAATCTGGCGCTGGCCGAGTGCCTGGAATACACAGGCCGCTTTCTCGACCCGCTGCTGGATGTCGTCTGGGCCATCTGCGAAGAAAGCAGTTGGTCCCTGCCGGCGCACCAGATCGAACTGACCGACATGGAGCGCCCGCACATTGATCTGGTCGCGTCGATGACCGGCCTCGAACTGGCAGAATTTGATCTGCTGCTGGGCGCGGAGATGGACCCGCTGGTGGGCAAGCGCATCCGTTACGAGGTTGACCGGCGGCTGCTGACCCCGTACCTGACCTCGCATCAGTGGTGGTGGCTGTATAACACGCAGCGGCGCCGGGTCAATAACTGGACGGCGGTGTGCAACGCTAACGTCGTCGGCGCGGCCATACACCTCGAACCGGATGTGTCGCGGCTGGCAGAAATTATCGCCCGCGCGGCTCGTTCGCTCGATGATTATCTGGAAACATTTGATATTGATGGCGGCTCTACCGAAGGGCCGGGTTACTGGTCGTATGGCTACGGCAATTATGTCGTGCTGGCGCATCTGGTCGAGCAGCGCACCAATGGCCGCGTCAATTTCCTCGCTGGCGATCAGATTTACAGGATCAGCCAGTTCCCGGCACGCACGCTGCTGAGCCATAACCTGTTCGTCAACTTTTCCGATTGTGACCGCCACGTGACCATTACGCCCAGCCTGCTGGCGTTTCTGGCCCGACGGCTTGATCTGCCGCAGTTGATGGCGCTGGCCCGGCAGCAAATTGGCCCGACACTGCGCACCATGCAGGAAAATCTCATATGGGAACTGCGCAACCTGCTGTGGTACGTCGAGCAGGAGGGGGAGCGTTTTATACCGGCGAAACATGACTGGTTTGGCGAGATGCACTGGATGATTGCCCGTTATCAGCCGGGTGACCCGGACGCACTGGTACTGGCGGCCAAAGGCGGTCACAACGCCGAGATGCATAATCAGAACGACGTGGGCAATTTCATCGTACAGGTCAAGGGCGAAGCGGTGATTGCTGACATCGGGCGCGGGCGCTATACCAAAGCCTACTTCGGGCCGGAGCGTTACCAGCATTTTGTCAATCAATCGCTCGGCCATTCGTGTCCGGTTCCCAACGGCCAGCAGCAGAACCCCGGCGCGCAGTATGCCGCGCAACTGCTCGATCATCAGGCTGACGATTCTGCTGACCGGCTGGCGCTGGAACTAAAAGATGCCTATCCGCCGTCGGTTGATCTGAAGGCGCTGCGGCGTACCATCACGCTGCACCGGGCAGCGCCGCGCGGGTGGGTCGAACTGGTGGATGAGGCTGAATTTGCCAGCGGGCCGGGGATGCTGGAAAGTGTGCTGACGACCTTCGGGGCGGTAGACATCCAGCCGGAAGCAGTCACGCTGACCGGCGAGCGCGGCGCGCTGCGGGTCGAATACGAGGCCGGCGTGGTGACGCCGCGCGTCGAAATGGTCGAGGCGGTTGATCTGGCAGAAGGGCCAGCCGATGTGAATCGCGTGGTCTTTGCTCTGGCCCGTCCGCAGCCAGCCGGGACGATCCGGCTGCGCATTGTACCGGCCTGAAAGTGGGTGACATCCGGCAGGGGCGGTTGTATATTTTCCCCCAATTGCTTGACAAAAGCGGGGCAAGCATATAATCTAGGCCACAAAACATTAATGTTACCGCTAACGTTAGCGGTAACTCAGGTGCATAATAAATATCCTATACGATATATTTTTGCGAGTAAATTTGTGTCCAGGCAAAAAGAGCGCGTTACTCTGGCCGATGTGGCCCAAAAAGCTGATGTTTCAGCGATGACTGTATCGCGCGTGCTCAACAACAAAGATGGCATCAGCGAAACCACGCGGGAACACGTCCTGAGCATCATGCAGGATCTGGGTTACCGCCCTAACCGTGTGGCCCGCAGCCTGGCAACCGCCCAAACCCTCAAGATTGGTATCGTCATCCCCAGTATTTCAAGCGCCTATTTTGGCGCGGTCCTCGAAGGCGCAGAGCGCGTGCTGTGGGATAACGGTTATCATATCCTGCTGTGTAATTCCGCCAACAGCAAGAAACGCGAACAGGCCATCCTCGATCTGTTTGAAGAAGATCGTGTTGATGGTGTGATGGTCTTCAGCGCGCACCTGCCCTGCGACCAGCTCACCAGCTACCTCAAAAAACAGCGCGCCGCTGTGGCTGTCAACTGCGAGGTCGAACCGGGCGCTGCCGAATGTGTCGTGACGAACGAAATGCAGAGTATGTCGCTGGCGGTAGCCCATTTACTGAAAGACGGGCGGCGGCATCTCGGTTACGTGGGCCAGACCATCAATTCGCGCACCACGCGCGAACGCCAGCGCAGTTTTGTGCTGGCGATGCAGGCCGCCGGGTTTGCCCCTGATCTGGAACGGATGATGGCTTCTGACCGGGGCAGCGGCTACCTGACCGCGCGCCGGCTTCTGGAAAAAGCGCCGGAAATTGATGGGCTGATCTGCTTTAACGACGAATTTGCCGCCGGGGCGCTGCGCGCCTGTTACGAACTGGGGCGGCGCGTCCCGGACGACGTGGCTGTGATCGGCTATGACGATATTTTTCTGGCTGAACTGCTCACCCCATCGCTAACCACCCTCCGGCTGGAACTGACCAAGCCGGAAGTTGGGGCGCTGGCGGCACGAATGCTGCTGGAACGCATTGCGGGCCGCCCGACGCAGGACAGGTTCATGCTCAAGCATGAACTCATCGTGCGGGAAAGTGCGCCATAATACAGGGTATACCGGAAACAGGACGGCGGAAGGAGGGATGGCGGCAGATAAAACATGAGGCGAAGATCAAATAGTGTAATAGTGTCATGCCCGAAAAATATCAGGAGACATCTTTACCATGAAACGGATCACAGTTTTTCTTATTCTCACTGTCTTGCTGTTAACGTCGGTCTCCATGCTCGGCGCGCAGGAGATGGTCTACAACCAGGCGCCGATGCTGGACAGCATGGATCTGCCGCCGGTGGCGGAACGGCTGCCGCTTGAACCGCTGGTGGTCGAACCGCACGATCGTATCGGCGTGTATGGCGGCACCTGGCACATGGGCCTGCGCGGTGGCAATGACGGCGCGCTGCTCGTCCGCACGCTGGGTAATGAAGGATTGGTGCGCTGGAATCTGGAATGGACCGAGGTGATTCCGAACGTCGCCAGCAGTTGGGAAGCCAGCCCTGATGGCACTGAATACACCTTCTTCCTGCGCGAAGGCATGAAGTGGTCGGACGGTATGCCCTTCACCGCCCACGATATCACCTTCTGGTACGAGGCACACGCCACCAATCCCGAGATCAGCCCGGCTCCGCCCAACTGGATGGTTTCCGGCGGCCAGATTGGCACGGTAGAAGCCCTTGATGACTACACCGTCAAATTCACGTTTGCCGCCCCCAACGGCCTGTTCCTCCAGCGGCTGGCAACGCCGGATGGCAACATCCTCACCCGGATGCCGCGCCACTACGCCGAGCAGTTCCACCCGGCCTACAACCCGGATGGCATCGACGCTCTGGTGGAGGAAGCTGGCTTAGGCACGTGGGTCGATCTGTGGTCGCAGAAGGTGTCGGATGAATGGTACACGCCGAAACCGACGATCAACGCCTGGGTGCTGGAAAGCGGTCAGGGTGCGAGCGCCACGCAGGTCACCGCAGTGCGCAACCCCTACTACTGGAAGGTCGACCCGGAAGGCAACCAGTATCCATACATCGACTACGTACAGCTTGACGCCGGCAACGACACCGAGACACTGGTGCTGCGCGCGCTCAACGGCGAAATCGACATGATGGATCGCCACATTGCTTCGCTGTCGAACAAAGCGGTTTTCTTCGATAACATGGAAGCGGGCGGCTATCATTTCTACGAGGTCGTGCCGTCGAGCATGAACAGCATGATTATCGCACTCAACCTGACCCATCAGGACCCGGTCATGCGCGAAATCTTCCAGAACAAGGACTTCCGCATTGGTCTGTCCTATGCCATCAACCGGCAGGAACTGATCGATCTGGTTCTGGTCGGCCAGGGTGAGCCGTACCAGGCCGCGCCGCGTCCGTCTTCGCCGTTCTACAATGAACGGCTCGCCAAGCAGTACACCGAATACAATGTCGAGCTGGCGAACCAGCATCTCGACGCGGCTGGCTATACCGAACGCGACGGCGAGGGTTTCCGTCTGGGGCCGGATGGCAATCGGATCACCTTCACGGTGGATACGCAGACCATTGGCCTGGACTGGATCGACATGCTGGAGCTGATTACCGGTTACTGGCAGGAAGTGGGCATTGATGCGCGTGCCAACGTCATTGATCGCTCGATCCTCTATGACCGCAAGGATGCCAACCAGCAGGATGCGGTGATCTGGGGTGGTGATGGTGGTCTCGATGTGATTCTCGAACCGCGCTGGTACTTCCCCTACAGCGGCGAATCGAACTTTGCCCCGCTGTGGCGCTACTGGTATCAGGGTGATGCACGCGGCGAACAGCCACCGGAGGCCGCCCAGCGCCAGATGGACCTGTACGACCAGTTGAAGGCGACGGCTGATCCTGACGAACAGGCCGCATTGATGCATGAGATTCTGGAGATCGCGGCTGACGAGTTCTACGTCATCGGCATCAGCCTGCCGGCTCCGGGCTACGGCATTGTGAAGAACAATTTCTTTAACGTGCCCGAATCCATGCCCGGCGCATGGCTGTACCCGAACCCCAGCCCGGCCAACCCCTTCCAGTTCTTTATCGAAGGCGAGGCTTAACATTGTCTTGAGGGCTGCGCTGCGTCCGTGTGGCGCAGCCCTCATTGAGCGGGAGATGTGGTTATGGCACAGTTTATTATCCGCCGCCTTTTTTTGATGATTCCCACCATGTTTGCGGTGTCAATTGTGGCGTTTATTATTATTCAACTGCCCCCCGGCGACTTCCTGACCTCGTATGTCGCCAATATATCGGCTGCTGGCGAGACGGTTGAGCAGGAAGTTATCGAAGCCCTGAACCGGCGGTTCGGCCTTGACCAGCCCATCTATGTCCAGTATTTGAAATGGATCACCAACATCATCACCAAGGGCGATTTCGGCCAGTCGTTCGAGTTTAACACGCCGGTCGATCAGTTGATCTGGGAACGTATGGCGCTGACGGTGGTGCTGTCATTCGCTACGCTGATATTTACCTGGATCATTGCCTTTCCCATTGGCATTCTTTCCGCCGTGCGCCAGTACTCCATCGGGGATTACGTAGCGACATTTTTCGGCTTTCTGGGGCTGGCAATCCCTGATTTTCTGCTGGCGCTGGTGCTGATGTACATCGCCTTCAAGTATTTCAACCAGAGTGTCGGCGGCCTGTTTTCGCCTGACTATGTCAATGCGCCCTGGAGCATGGAAAAGGTGCTCGATCTCGTCAGCCACCTGTGGATTCCGATGATAATTCTGGGGACATCCGGGACGGCCAGCCTCATCCGGGTGATGCGTGCCAACCTGCTGGACGAACTGCGCAAGCCGTATGTGCGCACCGCGCGCGCCAAAGGTCTGCCAGAATGGAAAGTGATTCTGAAATATCCGGTGCGGGTGGCGCTTAATCCCTTCGTCAGCACCGCCGGCTGGCTGCTGCCGGGTCTGGTATCCGGTTCGATCATCGTGGCGGTGGTGCTCAGTCTGCCGACCACCGGCCCGCTGCTGCTGCGCTCGCTTACATCACAGGATATGTATCTGGCAGGGGCGTTTATCCTGCTGCTGAGTGTGCTGACGCTATTCGGCACGCTTATTTCCGATATTATCCTGGCGTGGCTGGACCCCCGCATCCGATACGAGTAATCCAGACGGGAGTATTTCATGGAAACCGGCGTACCCAAACCCCAACCGATGGACGCGGCTATCCTCGACAGAGCGCGGGTGGCTGCTGCCCCGCAGGAACAGGAAGCCAAGGCTTATATCGCTTCCCAGTGGAAGCTGATGTGGTGG
>Ga0079224_100004049_pt1 | contig 18759 bp, 18 predicted proteins | sample Stecom2015_FD_80414 | JGI IMG/M metagenome (GOLD analysis project Ga0079224, IMG submission 80414) | Agricultural soil microbial communities from Utah to study Nitrogen management - Steer compost 2015 | ecosystem: Environmental > Terrestrial > Soil > Agricultural land | place: USA: Utah... | reverse complement strand
ATTACTAATAGCTCTTGTTGTGTCCGTTGATTCAATAAAACTTGCAAATTTAATAGCCATACTGTTAAATTCGTCTTCTTGAACAAGCGAAAAAGTAGAATTAATACCTGATTGATATAATCGAATTGAATCGGCTGGCACCTTTCTACCGAATTGATAAATTGCTTTCGGGGCAAAAAATAGACTTCTAAATTTAAATCCTTTATCAATGTAGTGTTGACTAATCTCTACATCAAAAAACATAAGCCGTTCCACAAATGGAAATTTCTCTAAAATGGTCTCTGAATATTTACTAGTACTTGCAGAGTCAAGAAAACCCTGATAAAAAGAGACTTCAGCAATGCCATTGTCTGTAAAATCGTTGTAGGGAGCAATACTTTTCTCTAAGACGCTTACTTTACTGGCTTCGAAATCATTATCCACAAATTTACCTATCAACGTATACGTCAGAGCCAAGGCAGTAATTAAAAGGGCTGTGATGAGAATTAGAAGTGCAATAATCAGCCACTTATTTATCTTAAAAGAGATTCTCATTTCTAAAATTACTACTTTAATAGGTGCTTTTCAAAAAAAGCTTCCAAAGCTTTATAAAAATCAACTCTATTCTCGTCTATTCTAAAAACATTACCCTCCTCCTCTCTCAACATATAGGTTACATCAGTACCATTTTTTCGTAATTCTTTAATAAACATATTCATTTCATTAACGTTATTACGATAGTCCTTTCCACCTTGTGCTATAAAGAGTGGGATTTTAACTTTTTCTGCATGAAAAACGGGAGAGAATGCCCTTAAATAATCTCCATCTATTCTCGGATCACCTATCATTTCGTAGTACATTTCCATGTAAGGTGCAACATAAGGAGGAGCTTCTTTTAAATAAGTATACAGGTTAGTCATTCCCGAATAGGACGCTGCACAAGTATAAAATGCTGAATTAAAACAAGCACCATGTAACGCGGAGTAGCCTCCGAAATTAAATCCATATATACCTATTCGTTTAGGATCAGCAATTCCCTCTTCTATCAACCATTCAACACCTTCTTTTATATCTTCTTGCACGAGCTTTCCCCATTCTTTAAACCCTGACGCCCAGAACTCCTTTCCATACCCAGTTGACCCTCTGTAGTTAGGTTGAAAAACTGCAAAGCCACGGGAGACTAAAAATTGAACTTCCGCGTCGTAAGACCAAACCGCTCTAGAGGCAGGTCCATTATGAGGAATTACAATGACAGGTAATTTTCTTTTACTCGATTCCTTAGGCAAAGTGAGGTAAGCCTGTATATTAGCCCCATCATTAGTAAAGTACTTTACGTTTGTAACTGGCGATAAATCTGCTGGATTTAAAGAACTATTTGCTTTTGCAAGTTCTCTAAGGAGGTTCTTCTCTCGATCATAATGGTAGTAAGCGCCGGGATCGACGTCTGTATAGGCTCGTACTAAAAACTTCGTTAAAGTGCTATCGCTTCCTTCTAAATCGAAAACATAGCCCTTTAGCTGCGCGCTGATAGCATCAAAAATATCTTCAAGTTCTTTATTAAAGAAATGCCTCTCTAGTTTCGATGTATGAAAAACAGCAAAATTCATATCTCCTCTTCGCCAAGAGTATCCCCCTTTAGAAACATCTACATCGGGATGAATGAACAATATATTTTCTTCTTTGCCTGTCAATAAATCAACCTCAACTAATGCTTTTTTATCTCTTCCTAAATTAGATAGAGCATATACACGACTATGTTTTTTTGCTGAAAAGCCTAAGGGCTGAACCGTCGTTTTAAAATTGTTCTCCATAACGGCAGTAAATGCATCCCTTTCGCTATCGCGGTACAGGATGGTTTCTGTATGGCCATTAGACGATATCGCTGCTCTTATCTTTCCATTGTTATCGGGCACCCATTCTACAATATTACCCGGATTTTTAACGACTAGGTCTACCGTACAATCTGCGATGTGAATGCGATAAACATCAAATACGGATGAATCCCTAGAGTTCAATGATACAAGAAGTTCGTTCCTGTTATTTACACGTTGCGGGCCTACCCAGCGCATTTTGACATTCGAAGGCGGAAGTACGTATCTAACAGACAAAGCCTTTCTATTTACGCTCATTAGACGCAAACTATCCCCAGGTGGTCTATGTTTTAGAAAAACAATATCCTCATCGTTTGCCCAGAAAGAAAGTCGTATTCCGATATCGGTCTCATTGGTAATCCGCTCGACAGCATCATTTTCCAAATCCATAACATATAAATTCTCAATACCGTTGTATTTTTGGATATAGGATATAAACTTTCCATTTGGAGAAAGTCGGAAGTTACTTTTGTCCGATGTATTGAAAAAGCTCTCAATAGGAATCTCGTCCCTAGTTTTCGACTTACACGACACAAAGACAAACAGTACACAAAATATTAATAAAGTAAAGTTTCTATTCATATGTAAACGTTATAGGTACAAGAAGTCCAATCCTCGAGATTAGCACTGTGAAGCTAGTAAAAAAAACAACACCTTGATATATAACTGAGTAACAATTGAAATACAGCAGCATAGAGAAAGAAGAATAAAACCTTATCTTTGTGAAATGATACTTTTTAATATAACAGTACTGACTGATGAAAGCATCCATGAAGAGCTTAAATCCTGGATTTTAGAAGACTTTATTCCCGCAGTTACTAAAGACGAGGTCTTCATATCACAGTCGCTTTTGAAAATACTAAATTCCCCTAATGAGGGTGTTACCTACTCTTTGCAGTTCGTAGCAGAAAACGAAGATATAATAAATCAATTCAGAACTTCACGGCTACCTACTCTTCATAGTAAAGCGCATAAAGAGTATGCTAATAAAGTATATTTGGTTGAAAGCATAATGGAGTACCAATAGGTTTTACTTTAAACCAAGTTCATCTTTGTACTTTGGATCATATTTTATTTTCGGACTTAGACAATACAGCAGTATTAAACGTGAGTACCGAAAATTGATAGGGGATAAGAAGAGTGTTACTGATAAGATGGTGGTTAAATATAACCAAATGGATTCGCTTCTAGCGATTTCGAATATAAGCCAACCAGTTAACACCCCTTCAGCAATGATCATAAAGTAACTAATATACATTGCCGCGTAAAAATAACCAGGCTCTAATTCAAAGAAAAATCCACAGTGTGAGCAGATTTGATTTGTCCTACGCTTTCTAAGGGCATAAGGGCTTCCGCTAAAAACTTTTCCGATTCTGCAGTGAGGACACCTACAATCGATCAAAGCTTTTATCTTATCAAATTTGGCCATTGTTGTTTATCAAAAATAGTTGAGGCCTAAACTACATAAAGAGGATTGTTTAGGACTTTAAGGCGACGGGCTTTTTGCGGAATTTCTTATACCATATGATTCCGACTACGATAACAGCTATATAAGGCATAAAGAGTAAGAAAAGAATGCCGTCATTCAAGCCAAATCCTTGTGTATTTCCATTTTCAGTAGCTGCTTGTGCAGTCAAAGAGCACATAGCACATTGCGCTTGCACACCTTGAATGAATAAAAGACTGATAGCTATGAATCCAAAAAATACTTTAGAAAAAAAAGTTTTCATTTTTAATATTATTAAACTCTATTAATACTTAAAAGGCATAATAGGGCGATATCATCAAATATACTAAAACTCCACTAATGGTTACATATAACCAGATTGGGAACGTCCATCGGACTAATTTACGATGTTTTTCAACCTGCATTTTCATTCCTCTGTAAAAACTCATTAAAACTAGCGGCAATACTATAGCTGCGAGAATTATATGAGTGATTAGAATAAAGTAATATACATACCTTATAGAACCCGTTCCTCCAAATTTTGTTTCAACTCCAGCTGAATGAAATATCAGGTACGAGATTAGGAAGCAAGAAGATAATACCAATGCAGTGATGTTCAAAATCTTGTGAACCCGTACATTCTTTTTAATTATGAAGTAAAATGAAACCATCAATAAGACGGCGCATGTACCATTAATCATTGCATTTAACTTAGGTAGAAATTGTACCCAAGCTGGTAAAACATCGTGATTAGGGAAGAGGTTCACTATATTAGTTTGCAAGAAGACAATAGCTAATAACACAACGATTGAAATCGCCCATACCATTCTAAAAATACCCTTATCGCTCATTAATATAAATTTTTAAGTCTTAATTCTTCTGTAACTAATAGTTTAATCTCATCGATTAATTGATCCATCTGTTTAGACTCGCTACCATCGTAATACCCTCTAATCTGCTGCCTTGAATCTAAGAGAACGAGATATGGGCTAATAATGAATGAATGATGCTTTGACGTGTCCGCCAAAGCGTCTAGTAGGAACTCAGATCTAGAAATCTCTAAAACCCTTTCATCATTACTTGTAAGAAACTCCCAATGAGTGTTTTCTTTATCAAATTGATAGACGTACTCCTTCAACACTTCTGGTGTATCGGTAGAGTCTACGGATAGGCTGTAGAATTTTATTATCTCATTTTTAGAGAAAATATTTGCCAGTTTACTCATACTCCTATTTGTTTCTAAACAGAAGGTATCGCAATGTGTATAAAAGAAATTTACAATTGAAATACTTTCCTGATCCATTGGGAATTGAACCAATGTCTCATCTTCGTTTATCAAAGAAAAAGGGGTTACCTGGTGGAATACGGTGTCTGGTATTTGAACTCCCCTTTTAGAATGAAAGGTGCCGCTCAGTGTCTTCGGACCTAAAATTGGTAACGATTGATACCTATTTTCGGCTTTTTGCTGAAGAAAATAAAATAACAATCCTGGCATCACTAAAATGATTGCCAGGATTGCCATTTTATTATACTTATTACTTTTTTTGTTAGTTGTCATTAAGTATGATACACCCTCAAAAGCTATGTTTTAAACAGGTGTTCCATTAAGTAACCACCTTCGATAAACATTAAGATTATGAAATAAATCAATAAAAGCATCGCAATCGAAATCAAGATTATAAAACCGGGGGTCTCAAATTTCAAATGCATGAAATAGGCAATAATATAGTACGCTTTTATTATAGTAAGTATGATATAAATTGAGATCACAAATGGACCTTTAGCAATTATACCTCCATGTACAAAAACTAGAGCAATGATAAATTCAAGAGCAGTTAGTCCTAAAAGGTAGAAAAACACTTTCCAAATCCTCTTTGGAGTCATACCTTCATCTGTGTGCAAAACTGCGCTATCTTGTTTATTTTCTGTAGCCATCTCTTTATTTTTAAAAAAATTATACTAAATAGAAGAACGTAAATACGAATACCCATACTAAATCCACAAAGTGCCAGTATAAACCCGCCTTCTCGATCATAATGTAGGTACCTCTTCTTTCAAACACGTTACAAAGTGTCATGATTAAAACAATTAAATTGACCAAGATACCAATCGAAACGTGGAACCCGTGAAACCCTGTGATCGCAAAGAAAGAACTAGAGAACATGATTGCTCCACGTTCCTGAACACCTCTGTAAGAATCTGGAATATCACCAAACCAGAAGCCTGCGTGATGCAAGTGTGTCCACTCTAATGCCTGACAGCCTAAAAAAACTAAACCTCCTATAACGGTCCAGATCATCCATTTTACAACTTCCTTTTTAGAGTTTCGATGTCCAGCTTCCACAGCTAACACCATGGTGACGGAACTCATAATAAGGATAAATGTCATAATCCCGACAAAGACCAAGGGAGCACCTGTGTCTGTAATAAATGGTATTGACTGGAAAACAATATCCGGATCAGGCCAAGTGGCTTGTGCTACACGTTGTGCTCCATAAACAAGTAAAAACCCTGTAAATGTAAACGTGTCAGAAACCAAGAATAGCCAGATCATTATCTTACCATACTCTACACCGTATGGCGATCTTCCACCGCTCCACTTGCCGGTTTTAATTTCATCTAATTTTGATACAGTTGTGCTCATTTATAAAAAGTTTATTGGTTCAAAAGTAAGAAAACATATATATATATCCATAATATATCTAGAAAATGCCAAAATAAGGCAGCAAGCTCCATTCTGAATATATTACGCGCCTGTGGTAGCTTGCCTAATTTGTGTAATAACACAATTAACAACACGATAACACCTGCAATAATATGCGCTAAATGGAAGCCTGTAAATACATAAATAAAAGATTGAGAGGCATTGTAATTTACAAAATATACACCTTGCTCAATTAATACATTCCAAGCATGGAATTGTGTGAAGAAAAATCCTACTCCTAATAGAACTGTAATGAGTAAAAACAGTCTTTGTTTTGCATAATTTGCCTGTTTAGCCGCTCTAAAAGCCAAATGCATGGTTACACTACTCACTACAATTAATGCTGTGCTTAGAATGAAAGCATCTGGCAAAATGATTTTAAGTCCTTTATCAATCCCACTAGCAGTATAAACGATAAATCCGCTGCTTAAAGAAGCGAAAATCATAAAAGAAGCGATCATGAATAACCATAAAGAAAACTTCTTGGCCTTCAGCTCCACGGTAATATCTCTATTAGTATCTTCCATTTCGATCAAAATAATTATTTTTTAAGTATTGATGAGCTACATAAGTGAATTGCTCTCGATATACGAATGTGCAAACTCAGGATAGTTCATTATCTAATAAAATCAAACAACAACATGAGTTGTATTATTGGTAAATAAATAAAAGATGTAAACATAACCTTTTTTGCTGAAGCCATATCCATCTTTACATAAAGTTGCCAAGCGAACCAGGCAAATACAATTCCGCCTATTAGAGAGACGACGGCTACATAGTAACCACCGAAGCCCATTAAAGTTGGCAATAAAACCACTGGAAGCAAAACTAACGTCGACAGCAAAACCATAAAAGCACTAAACTTATCTGGCTCTGTTGTAGGTAATAACCTAAACCCGGCTTTCTTATAATCTTCATCTAAAACCCATGCGATAGCCCAAAAATGAGGGAACTGCCAAACAAATTGGATCGTAAATAACACTAGAGGAACCCAGGATATAACAGGTTGATCAAAAGCTGCAAAATATCCAATTAACGGTGGCAATGCACCTGGAAAAGCACCGACAAATACAGCGATAGGAGAAATCCGCTTAACTGGCGTGTAAACGATTGCGTATAAAATTATTGAAAAAACAGATAATGCCCCTGTCACAATATTCAATTGGAACAACATAATAGTACCAATTAAACCCATGAAGATACTCAATACTAACGCTTGTCCAGTATTCATCCTGCCTGAAGGCAATGGACGATCGGCTGTACGTGTCATTAATTTATCCAGGTCTTTCTCAATAATTTCATTAAAACCATTAGCGCATCCCGTTACTAGAAAGCCTCCTAATGTTAAGATCAACCAGTTTGCCCAGTCAATATCACCCTGAATACGGCTACCCACCAAAAAGGCAACGGAAGCCGAAAAAACTACGGTAAGCGTTAAACGCAGCTTTACCAGCTGCTTAAAATCACTTATAAAACTGTTCTCTTTCACAAAATCTTATATAATAGCTGGCTTCTTTAATAACAATGTCAAGTAATACTGAGATCCAAAAACCAAGGCGCTTAATATTAAATGAACAGTTTGCATATAGGCGGGCATTCCCATATAAGCCAATACTAGTCCACTAACCACTTGTACTATTAATAATATCACTATAACATTCACAATTTGGCTATGCTCACTATGCTTAGAGAAACGAGATCTGACCATAAAAAACAGTAATCCGTTAAGAATAATAGTCACCAAAGCTAGTTCCCTATGCCATAAAAAGCTTTCGCCTAATTTAGATATCCACAATTCTCTGTTTCCGCCATTAAAGCTCGCCGAGATCATGTCTATACTTTCTCTAATATCAGTACCAATAACTACCTGAATCAAGGTTAAAATTACCATCGCGATAGCTAAAACTCGGACCCATACCACCCCAGTGGAAGTCGTCAACAAATTTATTCTATCGGAAACAATCTTTGCATAAAAATAGGTATAGATACTGATGGCTAAAATCACCAAGGCTATCAACATATGTACTGTAATCACCCAAGGGGTTAAATTTGTTGATACCACTATAGACCCCATCCATGCCTGGAAAAAGACCAGAACAAGATTGAAAAGACTAAGGTAGAAAACACGCTTTTTACTGCGTAAAAATGTAAAAGAAAGTGCGAAACTTGCCAGTAAAAATACACCGAGTATCGCTCCAGTAAGACGATTTATATATTCCGTCCAAGTCTTAGCAGCATTAAATTCTTCGTGTTCTAAGATAGACTCGTCATTCCTTATCTTCAAAGCCAACTCTGCAAAGCCTAATTTCTCTAGAGACTTTGCAAAGCGCTCATTTTTCTTCTCCCTACCGTCAACATAATCCTGTTCCCAATCTGCCGGTAATTGTGAAACATCAGTCGGCGGTATAAGCCTATTAAAACATTTCGGCCAATCTGGGCAACCCATTCCTGAACCGGTACTTCTAACAACACCGCCAGCAAGAATCACTAAAAAAATCATTATAATGGTGAGTTTATTCACCATTATAAATCTTTTTTCACCAGATCGATACATTATAATTTGTTTAAAACCTCTTTAGTTATCGACTGGCTTATTCAAGGGTTGGGCAGCTTCCCACTCCCTTTGAATCCTTTCAGCTTCTACATCTCCATCAAAGTCATGTGGTAGATTAGAACTCATTGTTTCTGAATGAGGAACTGTTTGAGGAATAAAGTCTTGATCTGCACCAGGCTTGCTATAATCGTACGGCCAACGATAAACAGTTGGAAGTTCGCCAGGCCAGTTACCATGAATGCGTTCAACTGGTGTAGTCCACTCTAATGTATTTGCACCCCAAGGGTTTTGAGTAGCTACTTTACCGTACTTCATTGAATAAAAGAAGTTCCATAAAAACGCTACCTGTGCCAAACCGGAAATAATTGCGGCCCACGTGATAAATACGTTTACAGTTAACCATTGTTCCATGAACTCGAAAGAGGTGAACGCATAGTAACGTCTTGGCACACCATCAATACCCATAAAGTGCATAGGAACGAATACAAAGTAAGCACCGATAAATGTAAGCCAGAAATGTAAGTATCCTAAACGTGTATTCATTTGTCTACCATACATCTTTGGATACCAGTGATAAACTCCTGCAATCATACCAAATATAGCTGCCGATCCCATTACTAAATGGAAATGCGCTACAACGAAATACGTATCGTGTACTGAAATATCTAATGTTGCGTTACCCACAAATATACCGGTGATACCTCCAGAAATAAAGAAGGATACCATTCCGATTGCGAAAACCATTGCTGGAGTAAAGCGGATGTTACCGCGCCACAGCGTAGCAATATAGTTAAATACCTTAACAGCGGATGGTACTGCGATGATTAACGTTGTAATCATAAACACACCTCCTAAGAATGGATTCATTCCCGTTACAAACATATGGTGACCCCAAACAAGGAATGATAATACTGCAATTCCTAATAGTGAGTAAACCATCGCATGATAACCGAAAATTGGCTTTCTCGCGTTTGTGGCAATTACTTCAGAAACAATACCAAATGCAGGTAGAATTACGATGTAAACTTCAGGGTGACCTAGGAACCAGAATAAATGTTGGAATAAGATTGGACTACCACCTTCATTTGGAAGGATCTGTCCTTGTACAACAAGGTCAGATAAGTAGAAACTTGTTCCCATACTTCTATCAAAGAACAGCAATACTACAGCTGATACTAATACTGGGAAAGCTAATAATCCTAAAACAGCAGTAAATAATAAAGCCCAAACCGTTAGAGGCATTTTCCACATATCCATACCTTTGGTACGCATATTTAGGATAGTACTAATATAGTTTATCCCTGCCATTACTTGAGAGGCAATAAATAGAACCATACTTACTAACCATAAAGTCATCCCTGTACCTGAACCACTAATAGCAGTAGGCAAAGCGGATAAAGGCGGATAAACAGTCCATCCTGATGATGCCGGTCCACTTTGAACAAAGAAGGAGGCTAACATTATGATACATGAAGTAAGGAAGAACCAGTATGATAACATGTTCACAAAGGGAGCTGCCATGTCTCGTGCACCAATTTGCAAGGGGATAAGTAGGTTACTAAATGTTCCACTTAATCCTGCTGTCAATACAAAGAACACCATAATGGTTCCATGGATTGTCACTAAAGCAAGAAAGAAATCAGGCTTTATTCGTCCACCTTCCGCCCATTTCCCTAAGAAAACTTCTAGAATCGGGAACTCCTTCTCTGGCCAAGCTAACTGCAAACGAAAAAGAATGGATAAAAATAAAGCAATAAAAGCCATTATAATTACTGTAACTAGGAATTGCTTTGCGATCACATTGTGATCTTGGCTAAAGACGTACTTCGTGATAAATGATTCTTTATGATGTGCGTCTGGAGCGTTATTATGTTCTGCTGAAGGCAGAGTTGATATAGTTGCCATATGTCTTTAAACCTCTTTTTAATTAATAATTACTGCCATTTGATCTTCTTCTACTACTTTCGCTTGAGCAGACTGAAACTCTCGCTTCATGTCTTCATCAAAGAAGTAAGATTGCTGGCTTAACCATTCCTTATATTCTTCTTCACTTACTACTCTAACTGTTTTCTGCATATTATAATGTCCACTACCACAAATCTTAGAGCAAAGTAGAATGAAATTATAATTCGGATTGTCCAGTTTCGCTCTCATTTCCTCTGTAGTATATCTAGCTACAATCTGGAAAAAAGTAGGCATCCCTGGTACCGCGTTCATTTGTACTCTGAACTCAGGAATATAGAAAGAATGCAAAACATCTTTTGAGTTGATGGTAAAGCGGACTTGTTTTCCTACAGGGATTACGATGTCTCCAGCGCGGATATCATCCAAGGCTGATTTATCGTTAAAATCGATACCCAAGCCGTTCGTTGGAGTAGTTAATTTATAATTATGCTTTCCAATTTGATTATCGCGACCACCATATCTGACAGTCCATGCGAATTGCTCGCCGGTAACTTCGATTTGGATAGCACTTTTCTGAATATCAATAGGAACGTTCGTAATGGTTCTCCAAGTGAAGAATCCAAATAATACTAAAATGGTCAATACAATTGCTGGAACGATCGTCCAGATTTTCTCTAGTGTATTGTTATGTGGGTAAAAATAAGCTTTACGCTTTTCGGAACCTCTATATTGGAATGCAAAACCAAAAAGTAAAATATGCGTGATGACCAATACTATAGTCGTAATAATAACGGTAATGATAAACATTAAATCGATCGCTGCACCGTGTTCGGTTGCCGCTTCACGGAAACTTTGAGCTCCATGATTTGCATAGGACCAATAGATCCCATATAGGAATACAAATAATCCTACTAAAAAGAACCATCCTTGAGATTTACCCCAAATCTCTTCAGATCTGTCGTAACCCTGCAACTGGCGAGTTATTCCGTAGATGTCCATTATTTTCCCAATAATACCTACTATAAAGCATACTAAAAGAAACAGTAATGTATAATAGAAAAAATTAATGTATACCTGTGTCGGAATCCCTGATTCGTCTGCAGCAGCAACAGCTGCCGGCGCTGAACTAGCAGGAGTAGCGGTTGATTCAACTTGTGTTGCAGGAGCAGCAGCCTCCTCAGTAACTGCGGCACTGTCAACATCTGTCGCTGTGCTACTAACTGCTACAGCGGTATCGGATACAACAGCATCAGTATCTTGAGCAAATGAATTGCCGTGGAACAGAATTGAAAGTCCCAAAACCAAACCAAATGCTAGTCTAAAATTTAAAAATTTTCTTAATCTCATTTTAATAAAAGGGTTAATCTCTTTTAATTATTCTGTTCAATATTAAATCTGGTGGTGTAAGCTCTCTTCTAAGAAAGGGTGCTTCTTAGCAACCAATCCTTTTTTACTTAACTTACTTAACACTAAGAAAGCAAATAATCCAACAAAACCAATCGCAGTTCCAACTTCAATAATACCAAATCCTCTATTCTCCGCTACCGTACCAGGCATGATCATTAGGTAATAGTCTAACCAATGTCCAGCAAGTAAAATAATACAAACAGTTGCTAAAAACTTCATGTTCCTCACCCATGGTCTATTTATAAGTAGAAGTACAGGAAGAACAAAGTTAATAACAATATTTAACCAAAACCAAGGTTTGTATTCAGGTTCCCATCTTTTATAAAAATAGACGGTTTCTTCAGGCATGTTTGCATACCAGATCAACATAAATTGCGAGAACCAAAGGTAGCACCAGAATATAGAGAATCCGAAAATGAGTTTCCCCATATCATGCATGTGATTCTCATTTACCCAGTCCATATGACCAGCTCTCTTTAACAATATAACAGTTAAAGTTATCGCACATAATGTACATACATACATAGCGGCAAAGTTATACCATCCAAACATGGTAGAAAACCAGTGTGCCTCTAAAGACATAATGGTATCGAAAATCCAAATTGGAGAAGTAAATCCGAAAACCACTAAGAATATTGCAGCTAACTTGAAGTTCTTTTTATAAAAAATCATTCCTCCTTGCACATCTTCTTTATACGAATACTTTGCAAGTAAGAATGCACAAATACTATAAGATCCTAAAAATACAATCTCACGTATTAAAAACGCAGGTGCGTTTAAGTAAATTGACTTCCCAGCTACAAGCGCGTCATAATTTGGACTATCTGGATCAAGTAAGCCGTCAGCAAACCACTGGCTATATAAATTACCTGAGAATAAACCCACAGTACAAATCACTAGTAAAATAAAACTTGCAATCGGTAGCACACTTGCGAAAGCCTGAGGAACTCTAAGAAAACCTGCAGACCAAGCTGACTGTGAAACTAATTGTATGGCTAAAAATACGGCTGCCGCAGCACAAACACATGTAAAGTAGTAGGACATTAACAATAGGTTAGCAAATGCACGATCGCTGCCGGTAACAATAAATCCGTATGCAATGGCAATAACACCTATGAAAATAGCAATTAAACTCCAGGTTTTTGGCTTTCCTGAAAAGTCAAATTGTTCATTAAAATTATAAGTATGTTGATGAGTTCCCATTTGATATTTTCTATATTTTCCTATTGTTTTTGTAATTCATGAACATGCATTACCACTTTCCATCTGTCTTCTGGTGAAATTTGAGAAGCATGAGAGCCCATAATATTTAACCCATAATAAATTGTATGGTAAATTTTTCCATCTGTCAAATCTTTCATTGCACCACCACGTGACGAGTTCCCAGTTGAGAAAGATGGTGGAGGTGGAAATTTCTCTAATTTCACAATACTACCATCGCCCTTACCTGATTCTCCATGGCAAGGTCCACAAAACCGGTTATATAAAATAGCTCCCTCTTCTAAGTGTTGTTGCGTACGCTCTAATGGGTTTTGCAAATTGGCACTGGCTTCTTCATACCCTTCCATTGTGTGGGGATATCCATAGCGATCAAAGCCAACTGGTGTCGTACCCGCAGGCGGAACCTGTGCAGTAATACCGTTTGCAAAATTCGGATTTGGCTGATCTGGGTTATAACCGATGGGATCATACATGTTTCGGGAAAATTCCCAACCCGTACTTTTTGTTTTCCCATCGCCACAAGCAGAAACTACAGCTGAAAAGGCAACAGCTAAGCATACAGATCCTATTATTCTAATCTTATTCATAGCTAACATATTTTCTATCATTGTACAATACTTCGATTGCACCGGCGTCTTTTAAAAGGTTTTCAATTTTTTCGTGATCTGTATTGTCTTTCGCATCAATCGCTATAATGAAACGATCATCAGTAGCTCTAAGATCCATTACCCTAGGGGCACGGCCGGGGAAAAAGTGATTCCTGTAAAAGAAAGTTCCCACCATTCCCAACGCAGTAAGCAAAATTGTAATCTCGAAAGTAACCGGTATAAATGCTGGAGCAGCAAAAGCCGGCTTACCACCAATATTCATTGGCCAATCGTATACCATCGTGTAGTAGAGTAAACTAGCACCCAAGGTTAAACCGATACAGCCAAAAATAAAGGCTACTGTAGGTAAACGCGAAGGGGGAACTCCCATCTTCGCTTCTATTCCATGAATCGGCATAGGGGTATATACATCGTATATACTAATTTTATTCTCCTGCAACTTGTCGATGCCGTGCATCAATTCATCAGGATCTCCAAAACTTCCTAAAATATATTTTGTGTTGCTCATTTCTATTTTGCTTCTATTTCGTCAATTTCTCTCTGGCTAACCGAATCGTACATCTCTAAAGTACCCTTAAAGTGTTCTACATGAGATGGATCTTGGTTACCTTCTTTAATAAATGCTTTTTTACCGGCCAAACTTTGCGCTTTTAAAATCATTTTTACTTCCGCAATAGCTACAGGAGGCAATACTCTAACAAACAGTAGAAATAAAGTAAAGAATACACCGATTGAACCTACGAAAATACCCACATCAACCCAAGTAGGGTAGAACATCACCCAGCTAGATGGCAAATAATCACGGTGTAAAGAAGTAACAATAATTACGAAACGCTCAAACCACATTCCGATATTTACTACGATAGATAATACCCAAGAGATTTGAATACTCGTTCTAATTTTCTTAAACCAGAATAGCTGAGGAGAAATTACGTTACATGTCATCATCGCCCAGTAAGCCCACCAGTATGGACCCGAGATACGATTAGTAAATGCATATAATTCATATTCAGAACCTGAATACCAAGCAATAAATAACTCCGTTAAGTATGCCACACCCACAATAGAACCAGTAATCAAAATTACGATGTTCATCGCCTCAATATGAAACTTTGTGATGTAATTTTCTAAGCCCAATACTTTTCTCATGATTAACAAAAGCGTTTGCACCATGGCAAATCCGGAGAAAATTGCACCTGCTACGAAATAGGGAGGGAAGATCGTTGTATGCCAACCAGGAATAACTGAAGTAGCAAAGTCCATAGATACAATTGTATGTACAGAAAGTACTAAAGGTGTCGCTAATCCGGCTAAGATTAAGGCTACAATTTCAAATCGTTGCCATGTCTTTACTGACCCGTTCCATCCTAAGGAGAAGATTGAATAAATCTTTCTTGTAAACCCAGTCGCACGGTCACGAATAGTAGCGATATCAGGAAGTAAACCCACATACCAGAATACTAATGATACCGTAAAGTATGTTGAGATCGCAAAAGCATCCCATACTAATGGTGAGTTAAAGTTTACCCATAAAGAGCCGAACTGGTTAGGAATAGGGAAAATCCAGTAAGCTAGCCAAGGACGCCCCATATGCGCTACAACGTAGGTTGCGGCACAAAGAACGGCAAAAATCGTCATGGCTTCTGCAGATCGGTTAATTGAGTTTCTCCAGTTTTGTCGGAAGAGTAAGAGTACAGCCGAAATTAGTGTTCCCGCGTGACCAATACCTACCCACCAAACGAAGGTAGTAATATCCCAAGCCCAACCTACGGTTTTATTCAAACCCCAAGCACCAATTCCTGTCCAAAATGTATAACCTACACAAACAACCCATAATAAAGCTCCTAATGCGGCGACAGTAAAACCGATCCACCACGCTTTATTGGGTTTGTTTTCTACAGATACAAGAATGTCGTCTGTAACCTTAGCGTAAGTAATATTTTCCCCTGTGACTAAGGGTTGTCTAATGATAGATTCGTTATGCGATGACATATTCTATTTGTTTCAAATATTATTTTTAAGCGTTGAAAGTATTTCTAACCTTGGTCATATAGCCAACTCCCGGTTGTACGTTCAATTCCTCTAATACATAATAAACACGTTCGTTTTTCAATGCTTTTGAAACCTCAGATTCAGGATCATTGGCATCTCCAAAGATGATAGCATTCGCTGGACAAGCCGATTGGCAAGCCATCTTTATATCTCCATCTCTTAACTTACGCTTGTCAATTTTAGCTTCTAACTTACCCGTTTGAATACGCTGAATACACATCGAACATTTCTCCATTACTCCACGTGAACGAGAAGTAACATCAGGATTCAACACTAATTGACTGAATTCATTGTTTAAGTAATTATCAAAACGTGAATCATTCCAGTAATTGAACCAGTTAAAACGACGCACTTTATAAGGGCAGTTGTTAGCACAGTATCTTGTACCAAAACACCTGTTATAAGCCATGTGGTTCAACCCATCTGAAGAGTGAACTGTAGCTAAAACCGGACAAACCGTTTCACAAGGTGCATGATCACAATGCTGACATAACATCGGCTGATGAATAACAGAAACATTTTCTAAATCATCTAACTTCTCAATATGATCTTCCTCGCTTACAGCGGCTCCATTACTTTCAAACGTATAATAACGGTCAATACGAATCCAATGCATTTCGCGACGACGGCGAACTTCATCACGACCAACAACAGGTACGTTATTTTCGACGCTACACGCCACGATACATGAACCACAACCCGTACATGCGTTCAAGTCAATAGCCATTACCCAGCTATGACCTGGCTGCTCATACTTATTCCACAAATCATACGTTTTGTGCTTTTCACCATGATTACCACTACCGTGTGCAGGATCTTCTAAATATTCAGCGAAAGTAGTCTCGCGAATTATATTACGACCTTCAATCGTATGGTGAGTCTGAGTTTGTGCTAATTCATAGGTTTCGCTTACTTTATTCAAAGTAGCAGAAGTATTAAACTGCAAAGTGCCGTTTACCATACTAGCGAATGGAAAAGCATTCTTACCTACGTTATCACCTGCTTTTCCAGCTTTACTACGGCCGTAACCTACTGCTATAGAAACAGTACCACTTGCTTGTCCTGGTTGGATTAATACAGGCAACGTAATGGTATAGCCATTTGCGCCTTTTACTTCAACTACACTATTTTCACCTAAACCTAAAGATTCAGCAAATTTAGGCTCAATGGCAGCGTAGTTATCCCAAGTCACTTTAGAAACAGGATCTGGCGTTTCTTGTAAATACGCGTTGTTTGCATGCTTACCATCTCTAATTGCTGTACTTTGGTAAAGTTGAACTTCAATATCTTTTGCAAGAGCAGCGCTATTTTTTCCAATAACACTAGCGGCTTCGTTTACATCTCCTCCGAAAGAGAAAGAGCTCGCATTCTCTTCACCACGGTAAACAAATCCTTCTTGTAAAACATCATTCCATGATTTACCATCAGCGAGGATATTAGTTTCCCAATAATTCTTAACAAAATCATGGTAAGAGCTAGTATTTTCAGTCCATATTAAAATACTTTCTTCAAACTGACGAGTATTAAATACAGGGTTTATGGTAGGTTGAACTACAGTAAAATATCCTTTTTGAGATTCTGAATCGCCCCATGATTCTAAGTAATGATTGCTAGGAGCGATAATCGTTGCAAAAGCTGCTGTTTCGTCCCTACGATCTGCAAAGGAAAGTTTAAACTTTATCTTTCCTAAAGCCTCTTCAACTGCATTCGCGTTAAAATACTCATAAACAGGGTTGCTATTTAAGAAAAATGCTACATCAACTTGTCCACTGTTTGCTTCGTTTAAGAATTGAGCAAATGCTGTATCATCCCCTTTATAGCGATTAGAGTTATTCTCTAAGTCTATTGTTGTACCATAACTTCCCAAATGAACGTTAATCGCATTTACAATAGTTTGAACAGCAACATCGTTTGAACCTGCTACGATAAGTGCGCGCCCATTTGAAGTTGATAACTCTTGCGCTACTAACTTTAAAGCTACTTCTGCTTTAGGATTTCCGGTTAGAGCACCTGGCAATCCAGCTCCAGTTAATGCGTTATAAAGTGCAATCAATAAAGGTCCTTCTTCTGAAGGCTTTACTGCAACTCTAACGTCAGCATTCGTTCCCGTCATGCTTAATCCAGCCTCAAACTGAATATGGCGAGACATCTTGCGATTTTTTAAAGAAGTATGGCTTCTATTCTTCATGTATTGACCAGTGAATTCAACACCGTCAATCCATGTACTTAAGAAATCAGCACCAACACTAACAATAATATCAGCCTGATCAAAGCGATAATGCGGAATCGCCGCCTTACCAAAGCTTTGTTCGTTAGCCTTTATAATACCCGCGTAAGAAACTGCATCAACCTCTACTAATTGAGCAGTTGGGTATTTTACAATGAATTCATTGATTGCCGACAAAGCTGACGGACTATTAATTGTAGAGGAAACGATCCGAATCTGCTTACCTGCAGCAGCTGCTGCAGAAAGGGCCGTAGTCACCTGAGAATCTACTTCCGTCCAAGATATTTCTTCTCCATTTGCATTTTGAGGCCCTTTAAGTTTGGACATATCGTACAAATCAAGAACGGAAGCTTGCGCTACCACGCTTGTACCATTGTTACCAAATAGAGCTTTTGTATTTGTTTCTATAAAGATAGGTCGTCCTTCTCGGGTCTTAACCAAGATGCTTTGTCCATTAAAACTTGAAGCATAGTAGTTAGCGATACCTGGAGTAACCTCCTCTGGTTTAATTAAATAAGGAACGGCTTTATGAACTGGAGTACGACTACAGGCCGCAAGAGTTACCGCGCCCACACCGAAACCTAAAGCTTTAAGAAAATCACGACGTGGAGTTTTTGACTTTAACCCACCTTCGCTTAAAACGTCTTCAACCGGAATGGTTTCCGCAAACTCAGCCTTATTGTTTTGAACAAAAGCAGGCGTCTGTTGCAATTCTTCTAAACCTTTCCAGTATTTTTTGTTGCTATCCATTTAAGATATTTATAAATAATACGTAATTAAACGT
>Ga0079224_100004048_pt1 | contig 18759 bp, 24 predicted proteins | sample Stecom2015_FD_80414 | JGI IMG/M metagenome (GOLD analysis project Ga0079224, IMG submission 80414) | Agricultural soil microbial communities from Utah to study Nitrogen management - Steer compost 2015 | ecosystem: Environmental > Terrestrial > Soil > Agricultural land | place: USA: Utah... | reverse complement strand
CTCATGGCGTTGAGCAGCGGGACGGTCTCCTGGCCGCGGGTCTCGCCCACGATCACCCGGTCCGGGCCCATCCGCAGCGCCGCCCGCACCAGATCGGCCACCGTCACCTCCCCCGCCCCTTCGACGTTGGGCGGGCGGGCGTGCAGCGCGACCGCGTCCGGGTGGGCACCGATGTCGCGTTCGAGCGCGAGTTCGGGGACGTCTTCGATGGTGACGATCCGCTCCTCCTCAGGGATCTGGGAGGCCAGGGCCCGCAGCAGGGTGGTCTTGCCGGCGCCGGTGCCGCCGGTAATGACGATGTTGCGCCGGGCCCGCACCGCCGCCGCCAGCAGGTCGGCGGCGACGTCGTCGAGGGTGCCGAGTCTGCGCAGTTCACGCAGGGTGGTGGTGCGGTAGCGGTGCCGGCGGATGGAGACCGCAGGGGCGTGGGCCACGTCCATCACGGCGTTGAGCCGAGACCCGTCGGCCAGCGGCATGTCCAGGATCGGGGCGGCCGGGTCGAAACGGCGCTCCCCGGCCGGGGATTGGGCGGCGATGCGCCGCACCAGCGCGATCAGCTCCTGATCACCGGCCACGACCGGGGGGCGCTGCTCGCGCCGCCCGTCGGCATAGCGCACCCACACGTTCGCACCGGTCAGGTTGATGTTCTCGATCTCCGGATCATCGAGCAGGTCCTGCAGCGGGCCGGCGCCGCAGACCGCGGCCACCGCCCGGCGCAGCACCGCCTGCTCGGTGGGGGCGTCCAGCACCGGCCGCCCCTGGGCCAGCGCGTCCCGCGCCGCCTCGTCCAAGATCTGGCGGATGATGCGCTCAGCGCGGCGCCGGTAGCCCTCCCCCGAAGAGGGCGCGTCGTCCTGGTCGGCGAGGCGGCGCATCGCCTCGGCCGCGACGTAGCGCGCCCACTCCGCGGCGACCTGCCCGCTGGGGGTGCTCATGGGGTGCTCACCGCCTGCTCACCGACCGCGGCGGTGGCGGTGAGGGTCTGGGCCAGGCGGCGGGCCCCGGCCAGCAACGGGCGCCGCCCCGCCCGCCGGGAACCGCTCTCCCCGCGCAGAAACGCCGCGCCGCGCGGGTCGGTGGGGATGCGCGCCCACACCGGCGTCTCCAGCGCCTCCACGATCTGGGCCCGGGGGTGGGTGCCGCCGACCACGGCCAGGCCGAGCCGACCGATGCCGGCGCGCAGCCCGGGCAGCGCATCGCGGGCGCGCTTGAGGTGGGCGGTGTCGTCGGCGACCACCAGCACGGCCGCATCGGCGGCCGCGGCCAGGCGGGCCGCGGCCGAGCGCGGCGCCAGCCGGCCCACGTCCACCACCGCCACCATGCCCTCGGGCGGGGTGAGCACCGCGGGGCGGCCGGCGAGCAGGGCCACCGCGCCGGCGGCCCGGTCCGCGCTGGCCGGGGCCGGGCACACCCCCAGCCCGCCGGGCAGCACCTGCACGCAACCGGCGAGCACGCCGTCGTCGTCGGGGTCGGGGGCACGGGCGGCGGCCGCCAGCTCTACCAGCCCCGGGGAGGCCGGCAGGTGCCGCCAGGCGGCCACGTCCCCACCGGAGGCATCGGCCTCCACCAGCACCGCCCGCTCCTGGGTGGGCCAGGCCGCGGCCACGGCGAGGGCCAGCGTACTCACCCCCGGGGCACCGGAGAGGGAGAACAGGACGATCGTGCGCACCGGGGTGTTCATTCGGGGCTCCCGGGGACTTCGACCACCGAGACCGCCCCGGACGCAGCGGCCGCGGCGACCTCGGCGGCATCGGCGGCATCGACCACCAGCTCCACCAGGCTCTCCCCGGCGTTCTGGTCGGGCGGGGTGATGGCCTGCACCCGCGCCGGCACCGCCTCCGGCGCCCCCGACGAACCGCCCTGCTCGCCGTCGCCGCCTTCGGCCTCCTGGTCGGTGATGATCACCGAGACCCGGGCGCCCGCCCGCAGCGAGGCGGGGTATTGGTTGGAGGCCAGGCTCGCGCCGACCACCGCTTCTCCTTCCCCCGGGTAGTCGCCGGCCGCCCCCAGCGCGGCCCGGGGGATGAGCGCCTGCTCACTCAGCGGGGTGAGCAGGCGCCGGCCCACCGCCTCCCCCAGCCGCTCGGCCGACACCACCGCCAAGGACTCGGCGCCGGCCAACTCCACCACTTTCAGGTCTTCGGAGGCCAGGACGTGGCCGGCGGGCAGGTCGCGGGCCGCGGCCACATAGCCGCTGCGCTGCCCGCTCTGGGCCACCGCGGCAGCGGCCAGCAGCGCTCCCAGCACCATCAGCGCCGCCCCGGCGGCCAGCCACCGCCACCGGCGCGGCCCCGCGGCCACCAACCGCACCGGCGGGCTCTTCGTGCGTTCGGCCGTGCCCACCATCACGTCCCCCTTTCCCGTTCCCGCCTGGTCAGCGCCTGCTCTCCACCAGGGCCTGGGACTCCACCACGTCGAAATCGGCGCCGGCCGCGGTCACCAGCGGCTCCAAGGCGCCTCCGGTGCCATCGGAGGCCTCCCAGACCACCTCCCAGGTGACCTCCACCCCCACCGCGAAGCGCCCACCCGGCTCACCCGTGGAGGGGCGGGTGTAGGTGTGGCCGCACTCCGGGGACGCGCCGGCCGGGTCGTCGCGGCCCGGTTCATACGGGCGCCCGGGCCCATCGCAAGTCACAACTTCTCCGTCACCCATCGACCAGGAGGCCGTAGTGGGGGTGGCGGTCACCCGCACCGACCCGCCCGGCACCTCCGCCTCCGCGCTCTCCAGCGCCCAGGCGTCTTCGTCCACCCACAGCCACACCGGGACCTGCACCAGAACCGGAGCATCGGCACCGGGCGAGGACGACAGCCCCGGGGCGGGCAGCCGCAGCCCATCGCGGGCCTCATCGGCCAAAGCGGCCGGGTCGAACGCGGGCTCGCCCGCACCGCCGCCGCCGTCGCCTCCGGCTCCGGGATCGGCGAGCGTGGTCGAGCACTCCTGGTCGTTGCCCTCGCCGCTGCACACCGTCCCCGCCACGGCCCCGCCCGAAGCCGCCGGCGAAGAACCCCCAGCACCGTTTCCGCTGCCGTTTCCCCGGCCGGCGCCTCCCCCGCTTCTTCCGGGGGTTTGTTCGCCGGATTCAGCGCTCACCCCGCATCCCGGGCCGGTGCCATCCGATCCGCATTCGGCACGCCCCAGGAACGAGGGGTCATCAGCGAGAGCCGGGGCTTGGAAAAAGATGAGGAGGCTTGCCGAGCCCAGCAGAACACCAGAGAGACGCCGGCTCAGCATGAGCCCTTCTCCCAGATCCGCATTTCGGATATGCGCCAGGTCAGGCCGTCATGGGTGGCGGTGGCGTCGATCTTCCGCGGCCCGTCGTCTTCCTCGCTTGAGGTTTCCCCGCCCTGTTCGACCCACTGCGAGTCGTCCATGCAGTCCAAGATCGTCGCGGTTTCCGGATCGGGCATATCCGTGATCTCCGGGTCCATCATCGGTTCCCCGACCACGGTCACCCCGTCGTCGCTCGCCCCCTGCAGGGTCTGCTGCATGAGCGCAAGGGCATCACCGCTCGCGTAATCACCGAGTTCGCCCGGGTCGGCCTCGCCTGCCTGGGAGGCGTCGATGACGACGTTCCACATGCCCTCGTAGGCGTCCAGGGCCGCTTCTCCTGGATCGGTGACCGAGGGGGAGGTAGTCGGCGACGGGGAGGTTTCAGGGGTAGGGGGATCAGCGGTCATGCTGCAGCCGGTGATGGCGCTGGCCAGCGCGCTAGCCAGAATCAGGCCAGAGAGCGGAGACCTCATCGTCGACCCCTACCCCGTCAGTGACGTTCCCGTTACTTAGAGGTCCGACCGTAATACCCTCCACACCGGCCTTCCAAGGGCACACGGACTCCTAGCGCTTTCCGACAGGTTCATCTCACCTATCGGCAAGGGTATTTTGCGAATCCATGCGCGACCGCCTCACATCCCATGAATCAGTCTAGAGATGTCGTCACCATACGTAGCAGCAACCACGCTTTGCAATTTTAAACAGAACATCCACCCCTCACCTGACGCCAATAACCATAAAGAAAAGGCCAGATTCCAGAAATCACTCCTCACACCCCAAAGCAACTCCGAAGAATAAGACCCCCCGAACACCCCCTCCCACCAAAACTCTAAGTCAGATCACATGCATATCAATACATAGAGTTCATCAAATAGATTTCGAGATTATTCGTCAAGCAATGATTGGACGAGTATGAGTGCCATGATTTCATCCACCCACTTTCCAAGCTTTCGAACGTTGCTGAATCGTTCAGCAAGAGGGTATAGAAGCCGCTTAACCTCATCCTCATCCAACTGCTCTCGCTCCTCTCTAGTACCAATCCATGGAGGCGCCATCGAGGACGCGGACGCAAGACGGCCGAAAGGGTCCAGGCGCCATGCTGAGGCCAGCATGTGCGTATAGTGCGGCTCGGTCTGCCCTCCCGGGCTACGATCGCGATGACCGCGATTGTCCGCCCCTTGGGAGCCCGCCGTGCTGGATATGAGCCTCGCCGAACTCGCCGACGTCCTGTCCGGGCGTCTGCACCAGGTGCCGGATGCGACCGTCCGGGTGACCGGCCCGGTCAGCGAGGACTCCCGGAACATCGAGCCCGGTGGCCTGCACGCGGCCATCGTCGGCGCCCGTGTCGACGGACATGACTATGCGGCCCAGGCCGTGGCCGCCGGCGCGGTCGCCGTGCTCGCCCAGCGCCCGGTGGACGCCCCGGCCATCATCGTCGACGACGTGCAGGACGCGCTGGGGAGGCTGACCCGCCACCTCATCACCACCCGCGCTGCGCAGGCCCCGCTGGTGGGGGTCACCGGCAGCGCCGGCAAGACCACGACCAAGGACTTGACCGCCCGTGTGCTCTCCACGGTGGGCTCGACGGTGGTCACCCCCGGCTCCCGCAACAGTGAGGTGGGGCTGCCGACCACGGTGGCCAACGCCGACCTGCACGGGGCCGAGCATCTGGTGCTGGAGATGGGCGCGCGCGGCATCGGCCACATCGCCTACCTGACCACCATCGCCCCACCGCGGGTGGGCGCGGTGCTCAACGTCGGGTCCGCGCACTCCGGGGAGTTCGGCGGGGTGGAGGCCATCGCCCAGGCCAAGGGCGAGCTGGTGGAGGCGCTGCCCGCCGCCGACGCCGGCGGGGTGGCGGTGCTCAACGCCGACGACGCCCGGGTGGCGGCGATGGCCGGCCGGACCAAGGCGCGCGTGCTCACCTTCGGCGAGTCCGCCGGTGCTGATGTCCGGGCCGAGGATGCCCGGCTGGACGCCGCGGGGCGGGCCGAGTTCGTGCTGGTGACCCCCTTCGGGAAGGCGCCGGTGCATCTGCGGGTGTACGGGCGCCATCAGGTGTCCAACGCCCTGGCGGCCGCAGCGATCGGGCACGCGCTGGGGATGGAGACCTCGATGGTCGCGGCGGCGCTGAACGACGCCGAACAGGCATCACCCGGACGGATGCAGGTGTCCCGCCGCCCCGACGGCGCTGTGGTGGTCAACGACGCCTTCAACGCCAACCCGCATTCGATGAAGGCGGCCCTGGACTCGGTGGGGCTGATGGAGGCCGGGCGGCGGGTGGCGGTGCTCGGGCAGATGCTCGAACTCGGCGAGGGCTCGGGCGCGGATCACGCTGAGGTCGGGGCCTACGCGGTGGCCCGGGGGCGCATCGGCACCGTGATCGCGCTCGGGGAGTCCGCGGACATGGACTGCCTGGCCGGTGCGGCGGAGAGGGTCGGCGCGCAGGTGGTTCGGGCGGGCGGCATCGATCAGGCCGAGGAGGCGGTGCGGGGCCTGCTCGGGGAGGACACGGTGGTGCTGGTGAAGGGGTCGGCGGCGACCGGGCTCAAGGCTCTGGGCGAGCGCTTGAGCGCGGGCTGACGCGCGGAGGGGCCCTGCCCCTCCCCCGGGAAGGAGCAGGGCCCGAACCCTGGCAGGCGGGTCAGGCGGTGGGGGTGCGGGCCTGGAGTTCGCCCAGCAGCAGCCCCGGCACCCGGTGGGCGGCGCCCACCCCCATCACCAGGACGAGGTCGCCCGGCCGGGCCACCTCGGCCAACCGGCGGGCGGCCTGCTCAGCCCCGTCGGCGGGTCCGGGGACGGCGATGTCATGCAGGGCCATGGTCACGACCTGGTCGGCTTCGGCCAGCGCCTGAGTGAACTCGGCGGCCAGGACCTCGGCGCGCAGCCGCCCAGAGGGTTCGACGCACACCACCACCCGCCCGCGAGTGATGCTGCGGGCGGTGGCGATGTCGGCGGCGATCGCGGTGGGGTGGTGGGCGAAGGACTCCACCACCGTCACCCCGGCCAGGGCACCGCGCTGCTCGAAGCGGCGCCGCAGCCCGCCGAAGGACGCCAGCGCACTGGCTGCCTCGAAGACGTCGATGCCGAGGTTGGCCAGCGTGGCAAGGGCGCCAACGGCGTTGCGGGCCTGGTGGCCGCCGGGGATGGAGATGACGACCGCGACCGTCTGGCCGGTCGGGGTGGCTACCGTCGCGGTGCCGGTGTTACCCAGGCCGCGGGTGGAGGTGATGCGCCAGTCGGCGTCCGGGTTGTGGCCGTAGGTGACCACGTGCAGGTCCGGGCGCGCGGCGCGGACCTTCTCGGCCAGGCCGTGGTCGTCGTCGGTGTTGACCACCAGGGTGCCGCCGACCGGGATGCCCGCGGCGAAACCGGTGAAGGCCTCCACCACCTCGTCCAGGTCGGTGTAGTTCTCGGGGTGGTCGTAGTCGATGCTGGTCACCAGCGCCACGTCGGGGCGGATCATGGTCAGCGACCGGTCGGACTCGTCGACCTCGGCGACCATGATGCCGCCGCTGCCGGTGCGCGCTCCGGAACCGGGGGTGTCCAGGTCGGCGCCGATCGCCCAGGAGGGGTCCTGGCCCAGCACCTGCAGAGCAGTGCAGAGCATGCCGGCGGTGCTCGACTTGCCGTGGGTTCCGGCCACGGCGACGCTGCGCCGGCCGCCCATGAGGTGGCCGAGCAGCTGGGCGCGATGGGCGACCGGGACGCCCTGCTGCAGGGCGGCGGCCAGTTCGGGGTTGTCGGGCCGGATCGCCGAGCCGACGACGACCAGGGTGGCGCCGTCGACGTGAGCGGCATCGTGGCCTTCGGCGACGCGGACGCCGCGCCGGGCCAGGGCTTCAGTGGCGGGGGTGGCGTTCAGGTCGCTGCCCGACACCTGGCAGCCGCGGTCGGCGAGCAGGTGGGCCAGGGCGCTGGTGCCCACCCCGCCGATACCGACGAAGTGGGGACGGGCCAGGTCCAGGGGCCCGTCGGCCTGGTGCAGCTGGGCGCTCCGGTAGGTCTCACACATCGAAGGTTCTCCTCGGGGGTCGGGAGCCGCGGGTGCGGCCTCGGTGCCCTCCACCCTCACCGGGGGTGCCGCCGCGGTCACGATGGCGTTCACGGACAGTTGCGGAAAGAACCGGAAAGAGGGTCCGGGTCCGGCCACGGCCTGACGGCGGGCGTGCAGGCGTGGATACTCCGGGCATGGACCCCGCTTGGACCCCCGAGGCCATCCGCAGCGCCCGGCTCGCCGCCGGCTGGGACGCGGCGCGCCTGGCCCGTGAGTTGAAGCGGGCCGCGGGCCGGGAGGCGACCGCCACCACCGAGAGCCTGACCCGGTCGATCCGCAACTGGGAGGCCGGACGCACCCGTCCGCGCGAGCGCTACCGGCTCCTGCTGGACCGCCTGCTGGGTCCTGCGCCTTCTACTCAACCGCCTGCCCCGGGGGAAGGAGCCGCGGAAGAACCGGGAAGCTTCCCCGCGCCCGGCCAGGCATGGACCGCCGCCGGGGCTCTGACTACCCTCAAGGCCGTGGTCGCAGACGGAGACGGCATCACCCGCCGCGCCCTGCTGGTCGCGGCCGGGGCGCAGGCCGGAGCCCACGTCCTTCAGTGGGCCCTGGCCGAGCCGGCCGAGGCCGCCCGCGCCGGTACCGGCCCGGTCAGCCCCGGTATGGTCGCCGCCGTGGAGGCGGGCATCGCCGAGCTGCGCATGGCCGATGCGGCCCGCGGGTCGGCCGGGCTCGTCCCGCTGGCCCGGCCCCAGCTGGTGCTGCTCCATCGGCTGTTGGAGTCCGGCCCCGATGCGGCGACGGCTCTGCGGCTGCACGCCGCGGCCGCCGACCTGGCCGGGCTCATCGGGTGGATGCTCGTCGATACCGGCGAGCACGCGGCCGCGCAGCGCTACTTCGCCGCCGGTCTGCGCTCGGCCCACGCCGCCGGCGCCCCGGTGCTGGGGGCGGGGATCGCCTCCTACGTGGCGGTGCAGAGCTACGGCCTCGGGGCGGGCCGCGAGGCCGCGCTGCTGGCCCACACCGCACTGGCCCGCGCCTCCGGGCCGGCCTCTCCGCATGTGGAGGCGATGCTGCACACCCGCGCGGCCCGCGGCCACGCCGTGGCCGGCGATCCCGCCGCCGCCGAACGGGCCTTGGAACGCGCCCGCGAGTGCTTCGTCCGCGGCCCCAGCGCCGATGACCCGGAGTGGCTGTATTGGATGAGCCCCGGGGAGATGCACGCCCAGGCCGCCGGAGCCCACCTGGAACTGGGTGAGCACGGCCGCGCCCACGAAGAACTCGCCGCCGCCTCGCGCTCCTTCGGTCCCGGGTGCGTGCGCGACCGGGCGATGTGCGCGATCCGCCAAGCCGGCGCCCTGGTCGGGATGGGCGAGCTGGACGGTGCGTGCGAGCGCGCGCATGCGGCCCTGGACCTGGCCCAGGGGGTGGGCTCGGCCCGGCTGGCCGAGAAGGTCGAGGGCTTCCTGTCCGCGGCCCGGGGCGGTGGGAGCATGGTGGACGACGTCCGCGAGCGCGCCGCCCTGCTCTGGAGGAGCCCGTGACCGAACCCGCCCCCGTTCTGGTGCTGTGGGACATCGACCGCACCCTGCTCTATGTCGGCGAGACCGACCGGCTCGTCTACCGGGAGGTCTTCACCGACCTGGTGGGCCGGCCGCCCGAGCGGCTGCCGGCCAAGGGCACCGGCCGCACCGTTCCGCTGGCCCTCGAAGAACTCTTCACCACCAACGGCATCGGCCAGGCCGACGCCGAGCGCCTGGCCGCGATCGCGGTGGAAGAGGTTCCCAAGCGCCAGGCCGCCCACATCGACCACATGCACGAACACGGCCGGCTGCTGCCCGGAGCCGTCGATGCCCTGGCCGCGGTGCAGTCCATGGCCGGAGCCGTTCCCGCCGTGGTGACCGGCAACCTCCAGGCCTCCGCCGAGCTGAAACTGCGGGCATTCGGCCTGGACGGCTACCTCGACACCTCCCTGGGCGGCTACTCCTCCGACGATCCCCACCGCCCCGCCCTGGTGGCCCTCGCCCAGGCCCGCGCCGCCGCGGCCACCGGTCGCGCCTTCGACCGGGCGAACACCGTCATCATCGGCGACTCCCTGGAGGACGTGGCCACCGGCCAGCAGGGCGGGGCCGGTGTCGTGGCCGTCGCCTCCGGCACCACCACCGCCCGGGAACTGGCCGACGCCGGCGCCGACATGGTGCTGCGGGACCTGCGCGACGCCGGCGCGGTCTGCGACGCGGTGCGCACCGTAGCCGGGTGACCGGCCCCGGCCGTTTCCCTGACGCAGCGCGACCACCGGGTTACGGTCAAGGCCCCGGTCGAGAGGAGGCCCCGGATGAGCGGTAAGCACGGCGACGACGACAAGCCACGCGACGGCGCGTCGGGCGGCAGCGGCGGTACCGACGGCGACAAGCCGAACCGGCACGGCTCCGAGGGGTTCCCAGAGCCCACCCCCGACGGCCAGAAACCCGAGCGGTGAGCGGGGTGCTTCCCGGGGCCGGCCTCGCCCGCGTGCTGACCGCGCGCGGGGTCATCACCGACCCGGCCTGGCACCGGGCGCTGCTGGCGGTGCCGCGCGCGCCCTTCGTCCCCGACCGGGTGTGGATCGGCTCCAAGGACCACCCGGGGTGGAACATGCCGGTCGATTCCACCGACCCCGAGTACCCGTCGTGGATCGACGCCGACTACGCGCTGATCACCCAGGTCGATGACGGGACCCCATCGGGGGCGGACGGGTGGGGGCGGCTGCCGACCTCCAGCATCTCCCAGCCCTCCCTGGTGGTGGCCATGCTGGAGGCTCTGGACGTCCGCGACGGGGAGAAGGTGCTGGAGATCGGCACCGGAACCGGCTACAACACCGCGCTGCTGTGCGAACGCCTGGGACCAGAGAACGTGGTTTCCATCGAGGTGGACGAGCAGGTCGCGGCCCAGGCCCGGTGCACCCTGGACGGCCTGGGCTACAAGCCGAGCCTGATCGTGGGCGACGGCGCCGCCGGCGCCCCCGGGCACGGCCCGTTCGACCGGGTGCTGGCCACCGTCGCCGTGCACGAGGTTCCCCCGGCCTGGATCGCCCAGACCCGGCCCGGCGGCGTGATCGTCACCCCCTGGTCCACATGGTTCGCCCCCGGGGTGCTGCTGCGGCTGGTCGCCGGCGCCGACGGCGCGGCGGCCGGGCGGTTCGTCGGGCACGCGCCGTTCATGATGCTGCGCGACCAGCGCAGCGCGGCCCCCTTCGGGGAGTGGAGACAGTTCGTCAACGAGGACGACCCCTCCGCCCAGAAGGGCACCACCTCCGCCAACCCCCGGTGGATCTCCCACCGCGACGAGGGGTGGCGCCTGGTCGTGGGCCACCTGGTGCCGGGGGTGGACTTCGCCTCCTATGAGGCCGCCGAGGACAACCACGCGGCCGCCGGGGAGGCGACGGTCTACGTGTTCGACCGGGGCACCGGCTCGGGCTCCTGGGCACTGGGCGAGTACGAGCCCGGCGGTCCGCCGTATGAGACCGAGACCAAGGGGCCTCGGGACCTGTGGGAGGAGATCGGCCGCGCCTGGCAGGCCTGGCAGCAGGCCGGCCGGCCCGGCCGCGACCGGCTCGGGCTGACCGTCACTCCCGCCGGGGAACAGATGCTGTGGGTGGACGCCCCTTCGCAGCCGGTGGGCTGACCGGCCAGGCGGCCGACCCTGACCAGGGCCCGGAGAACGGGGCAGTGGCGGCTATCACCGACTCCGGTTAGCATCGCGGTGATGCTCTTACGAGCACTCAGGTGCACGTCGGCCCCCTCGCCCATAGGAGCGAGGGGGCCGATGTGTTGTTCAGGGCCGGATCAGAAGCGCTCCGCCTTGACCTCGGTCATGAAGGCGCGCCACTCAGCGGCGGGGAAGGCCAGGTGCCCGTCCTCGCGCCGCTTCGTGTCGCGGATCGCGCCCGCACCACCGTTCAGGTCGGCGACTTCAACGCAGTCCTGATTGCGGTTGCTGTACGTGCTCTTACGGAACTCAGGTGTGGTGGTGTTCATGAGTCGCTTTCTTCGGACATGATCGTTTCGATGAACTCCGCGCTCTGCACGGTGGTCAAGGCGGCCGCCTGGACATCAGCGAAGAGGGCAACGGAGTTGGCTACCTCCTCCGGGTCCTCCTCGAACAAGCCGGCTCCGACCGAATCGGTGTAGACGATCGGCCTGTCCATTGGGTCGGGGAACTCCAGGATCGTGATCGGGCTTCCCAGCGCGGCGTGCGCCCCGATTGAGAACGGGAGCACCTGGATGTCGATGTTGGGCAGCTGGCCGACTCGCAGAAGGTAGTCGCACTGCCGCCGCATCACCTCGGCTCCGCCGATCGGGCGGCGCAGCGCGGCCTCGTCGATGATGGCCCACAGCCGGGGCGGGTCATCGAAGCGGGTCAGGATCTCGCGGCGCTCCATGCGGGCGTCGACCTGCCGCCTGATGTTCTCCGGTGCGGTGAGCCGACCGCCGCGGAACACTCCCTCGGCGTACTCGGGCGTCTGCAGCAGCCCAGGCACGGTCGCGACCTGGTAGGTGCGGATCAGCGATGCCTCCGCCTCGAAATCCGGCAGCGCCTCGGCTCCGAACACATCCCTGTACTTCCACCACCAGCCCTTTTCCTTGGCGTCGCGGGCGAGCTGGTGCATCGCCTCGCGGGCCTGCTCGTCCTCGATGCCGTACAGGGTGAGCATCGCGTCCAAGTCGCTGGGCTTGACCGTTTTCAGCTCCGAGGTCTCCACGCGCCCGACCTTGGCGCGCGCCCAGTCGAGCCGATCCGCCGCCTGCTGGAGGGTGTACCCCGCCTGTTCGCGCAGTTGACGGAGCTGCGCGCCGAGTCGACGGCGGCGCACCGAGGGGCTGTATGCCTGCGTGCGTGCCATGGGAACCAGTCTAGCCCGAAGAAAAAAAGAGAGAATCGCGAATTCCTCTTGAGATCTTCGATAGTCCCGTATAACTATGGATGCTACCTGAGCTGTTCGATTGATCTTAGTGATCGTGAGGGCAACCGAGATGAAAGCAGCGAAAGTATGCGCGTCGCGCATACCGCGTCACGTCAGCCCGGCATCCCAGAAGGTGGCACCCGTGAGCGCACCCCGGCCCCAGGAGTTCACGCTGGAGGGCGACGCCGCCTACGCCGATGGCCGCCAGCTGACCGGCAACGAGATCGACGCGCTCGCCCGCAGCCTGGAGCAGGTCCGGCTGACCACCTGGTGGCGCGAACTCCGCCGGGACTACCCCGTCGGCTGCCGCGTGCAGTGGACGACCCAGCAGGCCGAAGTGATCGGCCACAACTACGCCCGCCCTGGCCAGCCCGCCCACCGGCTGCGTATCCGCACCCGCCGTGGCGACGAGATCACGGTCTACGCCTCCGACGTGGTCCGGCTGCGCGCATCGGAGGTGGAGTGATGCAGAGCGGAACTCCCCCACCGTGCGCCTGCCGCGGCTCCGATGTGCAGGCCCTCCTGCGCACCACCGCCGCAGCCCTGAACCCGCCGCCGGCAGCTGCCCCCTGGGAGCGCGCCCAGGTCGTCACCCGGCGCGCCGACCGCATCGCCGCCGTCCTGGAGCTGGCCGGCGAGGTCAGCGCCGACATCCTGCTGGACGCCGTCGAGCAGGCGGCCGCGGTCTTTCCCACCGGCTACCGGGAGGCCCGGGAGGTGAGGTCGGCATGACCCGCCAGCCCCGGGCCCTCCCCCGCGAGCAGGACGCGCTGCTCACCGGGGTCATGGCCCGCCTGATGGACCGGGAGCGGGCCGTTGCACGCGCCGGGCTGAGGGAGGCGTCGTGACCGTCACCTACGCGCCGCCGCCGCTGCCCATGGCCGTCTACGACCACCTGGCCGACCTGACCCTGCGCTTCACCTCCTGGTCGCTGACCTACCGGACCGACGACACCGGCGCCGTCACCTACACCGCCTCCCACGACGCCGGGGTCAGCCTTACCGCCCACGACCTGGACACCCTCTCCTTCCTGCTGCGGGTCACCGACCAGCGGATGCTCGACCTGGAGCCGCCCCCGCCCCGGGTGCGCCCCTACCTCCTCGCCTGGGAGCGCCGCCAGGCCGCCGAAGAGCAGGCGGAGCTGGCCGAACTGGTGCGCGAAGCCTTGACCGGGCGGGGGGCAGCGGCATGATCACCAGCAAACGCCTGATGACCACGGCCGAAGTCGCCGACCTGTTCCGGGTGAACACCCGGACCGTCTCCGCCTGGGCTCGGGAGGGCCGGCTCGTGTCCGTGCGCACTCCCGGCGGTGACCACCGCTTCCTGGAGGAGACGGTCCTGCGTTTCCTCTCTGCCCGCGAGGAGGAGGCGCAGTGACCGCAGACGAACACGGGCGCATCGCGCGGCGCCCCCACCCCGCCATGCTGCGCGTGGTGCGCGACGGCGAGGGCACCAGCCTGCAGCTGGCCCCCGGCATGGAGATCCTGCTGACCGACGACGGCCGGGCCGCGGGCGACCGCTACCTGGAACGGCCGGCCTCGCTGGCCGCCACCGCCCGCGACGTGATCGCGCCCGACACCGCCGAACCCCGGCCCGGCTGCCCGTGGTGGTGCACCACCGACCACGCAGAGGACCACCCCGGCGGGCCGCTGGTCCACCTCCACCTGGTGCTGGACATATCCCGCCTGGCCGTGGACGTGCTGGCCCGCCGCACCGACCCCGAGGCCGGACACCCGGGGGTGCCCGAGGTGGTACTGGCCGAACGGCTCGGCGGCGACCCGCTGTCCCTGGGACCCCGCCAAGCGCGCCTGCTCGCCCAGGCGATGCGCGCCATGGGCGGCGCCCCGGCCGCGGTGGTGGCCGCCGCCCTGGTCCAGACCGCCGACGTGATCGCCACCCCCGCCGGAGAAGAGGAGGTGGCGCCGTGACGCCCCAAGAGATCACCGCGCTGCGCGCCCTGTGCGACGAGCTGGTGCAGGCCACCGACACCCAGGCCTGGTGGCTGGGCCGGGTGCGCGCCACCGCCGAGGAGATCCAGACCCGGCTGGCCGACGCCGACCCGCCGGGCCCGCCGCCGGCCGGACAGGAACCGGCGTCATGAGAGCGCCCCGGGCCCGGCCGTCCCCCGGGGGCCGGTGTCCGGGGCCTGCGGCCGCCGCCCGCCCGCACGCTGCTCCCTCCCGCGGGCGGGCGGCATCCCGGGGAGAAAGCCCGAGACCGCCATGCCCGAACCGACCACGGCACCTGTCCGGATCTTCTACTCCTCGCCCCGGGTGCACCGGGACGCCCCGGACGTGGAGGCCGCCGACGACCTCTACGACCGGCTCTCCGAGCTGCTGCGCGAACGCGGCGGCACCAAGGCCGACCTGGCCGAACGCCTGGCCGACGCCGACGAGGCGTTCGCCGCCCTGGACGCCCACCTGCGCACCGGCGGCCTGCTGCCCACCCCCTGGCGGCGCGCCACCCGCCCCGACACCCCTGAGGAGTAGCACCGCGCGGAAGAGCACCCGCAGCGCCGCTTCTCCCCCGCCCCCGCCGGGCCGGGGAGCGCCGCGGGCGAGCCACCGCACCGCACACCAGACCACCCCACGCGCCGGGTCGAGCAACCCGGCGCACCCGACGGCGTCCGCCTCTGTACGCGGACGCCGGGCTCTGCCCCCCGTCCACAAGGAGCACAGCCCACCCGCCGCCCGCCCGGACGCCTTGGCCGGCCCCGGGCGGGCGGCCCCCTTGCAGCTCCTCCGAACCAACACACAAATCCACGAGAAGAAGGGCCCCCTTTTGTCGACAACCCCCTCCCCCGCCCTCAGGCAGGACTCCGCCCGGCCCTCTCGCCGCCGCGGCCTGCTCGGATTTCTGTCCCGGCTGGTGCCTTCCCGCACTCCCGCCGGGAACCTGCCCACCCCGCGCCGCCTCTCCGCGTGGGCCGCTTACGGAACCCTGCTGGCCATCTACCTCCTGGTGTTCGGCCAATCGCTGGCCGGGCAGGTGATGATGATGCTCAGCCAGGGCGACGCGGCCGTCACCGCCCCCGCCCCCGACGCGCTGTGGCCGGCCGCCCTGGCCACCTGGGCCCGCCACGCCCTCCTCGTGCTCCTGGCGTGCGCCGCGCTGTGGATCACCGCCAGGGCGTGCAGGGTCGGCATTCGCGAGGTCTTCGCCCCCGCCCCGCTCGGCCGCAGGCGGCAGGCCTGGGCCGTCTTCGCCTGGACGCTCACCGCCTACGCGGTGTGCATGACCGGTCAATCCCTGTTGAAGGGCCTGCTCGGTGCCGGCGACGGCGGGTTCCAGATGGAGACCCCGGGCGAGATGCTGCGGATGGCCGCGATGATCGGCCCCACCCAGATCACCACCGGGTTCGTGGAGGAAACGGTGGTCGTGGGCTGCCTGGTGCTCCTGCTCGCCGCCGCGCACCGCCCCGCCTGGGAGGTCGGAGCCGTCGCCGCCATCGCCAAGACCGCCTACCACGCCTACTACGGGTGGCCCGTCCTCGCCCTGGTCCCGGCCGCGCTGATCGCGGTGTGGCTGTATCGGCGCACCGGCCGGCTGTGGCCCATCGTGCTCGGCCACGCCGCCTACAACGCCCTGTTCACCTGCCTGGTCGTGGCCACCGCACTGACCACGCCCTGACCACCCCGGCCAGACCGCCCGCCCCCGCCTCTCCTGCCCCGGGGCGGGCGGCCCTCCGAGACAACCCGGCGAGGCCCGCATGGAACCACTGACTCCTTACGCCATCGCCCAAGCGCTGTGCGACCGGCTCACCGACCATCGCGCCGCCGCCCGCCTCCTGACCGGCCCACACGGCCAGGGCGCGATGGCCCTGCTGGAGCCCGGCCCGCTCGTGCTCATCCCCGACCCGCCAGCCGTGCGCCTCCTCGACCGGTCCGGCGCGTGGGTCCGCCTCGACCTGGGATACGACCTGTCCGGGCTCCCCGGAGCAGTCGTGGAGATCCTCGCCCACCACCGCACCGCCCTCAGCACCGGCTGAACCGCCAAGACCGAGAAAGACGAAGGACGACCGTGTCACCGGCCTCTGCCGCACCCCCGCTGATGTCCACCGCCGACGTCGCCGCCTTCTACAGCGTCTCCAACTCCGCTGCCCGCCGCTGGGCCAACCTCGGCATGCTCCCCGGCGCGCGGCGCACCGGCGCCCGCGGCGTCCGCCTCTACGACGCCCACGACATCCGGGCCCAATGGGACGCCCTCAACCCCACTACCCCGCACCCCGGATGCACACTGCTGAGCCGCACGGCCGTGGCCGCCGCCCGCCGCATCCCCCTACGGCCGGTCAAGCGGCTGTGCACCACGGGCCAGCTGCCCACCGTCACCGTCCCCAGCGGCCACCCCCGCATCCCCAAGGACGCCCTGCCCCGCTTCCGCGAGCACCTGGAACAGCTCACGCGCAACGACCGCATCGAGGCCTTCGCCGCCCAGATCGAGGTCCGCCCCTCCACCGCCCACCGCCTCCTCCTGGGGTTCGGCCTGCAAGGGCGGCCGCAGTGAGCGGCGGCAACCGCATCGGAAACGCCATCGGGCAGGTGTTCCAAACCCAGAGCGTGACCGGGGACGTCCACATCACCACCGCACCGGCGCCGCCGGCCCCGGTGCCCCGCGAGCTGCCGCTGCCCCTCCCCCGCTTCACCAACCGCCGATCCGAGCTGGCCCGACTGGAGCACCTGGCCGGCGGCGGCGCCCGCCTGATCGTGCTGTCCGGCCTCGGAGGAACCGGCAAGACCTCCACCGCCGCCGAGTTCGCCAACCGCATCTGCCCGGCCTTCCCCGGCGGGCAGATCGCCGTGCACCTCGGCGGCGGCTCCCACCCGGTTCCGGCCGCCGACGCCCTCGGCTCAGCGCTGCACAGCCTCGGCGTGCACGACACCGCCCTGCCGCCCTCCGAGGCCGGGCGGGCCGGGCTGTGGCGCACCATCACCCGCTCCCGGCGCCTGCTCGTGCTCGCCGACGACGCCGCCAGCGCCGAGCAGGTCCGCCCGCTCATCCCCGCCGGGGAGGGCTCCCTGCTGCTGGCCACCTCCCGGCACCGCCTGCCCGGGCTCCTTCCCGACGGCGCGACATGGGTGCAGGTGGACCCGCTCGCCCCCGACGGCGCCGCCGAACTCCTGGAACGCCTGCTGCCCGAGGCCCACGCCGCCGGACGCGACCTGTCCGCGCTGTCCAATTTGTGCGCGGGCATGCCGCTGGCGGTGTGCGCGCTGGCCGGGGCCCTCATGCTCGATCCCCACCGCCCCGACGAACAGATCATGCAGGCCCACACCGCCCGCCGCTCCACCGCCTCCTTTTCCGCCCTCTCCCTGGAGGTCGCCATGCACACCGGTCTCGACTCCGCCTACGAGGCCCTGCCCCCCTCCGACCGCCGCCTCTACACCCGGATGGCCGCCCTGCCCGGCCGCCACATCACCCCCGCCCTGGCCGCAGCCCTCCTCTGTTCAGCCGAAACCGAGGAAGAACGGGAACGAGCCGAGGCGCGCGCTGAACCCCCGCAGACCGGGGAGGCCCACGCGCGCGACGCTTTGCACAGCCTGGCCGCGGCCGGCCTGCTCGACCCCGCCGGCCCCCACACCTGGACCGTGCACGACGTGGTCCGCGACCACGCCGCCGGACTCGCCGCCCACTCGTCCTCCAGCGACACCGCTGCCGCGGAGGCGGCCGTGCTCGACCACTACCGCCAGGCCGCCCTGCGCGCCGACCTCACCCTGCTGCGGCGCCGGTGGCGCCTGGAGGAGGCCGCCGAGGCCGAGCCGCTGGCCGACCGACGCTCGGCCCTGGAGTGGTGGCAGCGCGAAGGCCTCGCCGTGGACGCCCTCATCCGCAAGGCCTACCAGGCCGGGGAGCACGAGGCCGTCACCCGGCTGGTCGACTCCTGCAAAGGCCGTTTCGTTGCCCTGCGCCCCTATGAGCGGTGGGCCGAGCTGACCCGCCTCGGTTTGGAGGCCGCCCGCGCCGGCGGGGACCGGCCCGCCGAAGGCGCCATGCTCCTCAGCCGTTCTCAGTTGTGGATGTGCTCCCACCGCTTCCCCGACGCCGAGACCATCGCCCGCCAGGCCCTGGCGCTGTGGCGGGACCTGGACGATACCCAGGGCGCCGGGTCGGCCTGCGAAGTCCTCGCCCAGGCCCTGGCCGCCCAGGACCGGCCCACCGAGGCGCTGCCCATCGCCGAAGAGGCCATCGCCCACCACGAACGGGTCGGCTCCCCCCGCGGGGTGGCGCTGCAGTGGCGCTTCTACGCCCAGATCCTCGCCCGGACCGGGGCGCACGCCCGCGCGCACCTCTACTTCACAGAGGCGTTGGCCGTCTTCCGCGAACAGGACGACGCCTACCAGGTGGTGCAGGTCCTCACCCGGCGGGTCCCCACCCTGATCGCCCTCGGACGCCTCCAAGAGGCCGGCGACGGCGCCGCCGAGGCGCTGGAGACCGCCCGCCAGACCGGGCAGGCCGTCCAGACCGGCAACGCCCTGGCGGCGCTGGCCGACATCGCCGCCGCCCGCGGCCACGACCAAGAGGAGCAGCGCCTCCTCCACCAGGCCCACCAGG